>WNFG01006305.1_pt1 | contig 13703 bp, 13 predicted proteins | sample 5400431 | NCBI WGS metagenome assembly WNFG01 (sample SAMN13153346, study PRJNA577476) | soil metagenome | isolation source: 120 cm saprolite under Douglas fir tree site 2 hole 3 replicate 2 | place: USA:California | collected 2015-04-18
GGGATTGGGCCGGGTGGCACAGGCTTTCTCCTATAACCGATGGTGAAACTCGGGGGACAGTCCCCGAGTTCCACGAATGATCGCCCGCGTCAATCGCGACGATTTAGCTGGGTCAATATCCATGCTGCATTCATGCGATACTCCCTCTCAAAGAGTGACTACTTGCTGCCGGGAAATTCCCTCGGGCCCACGTCGAGAACTTGGTCGGTTGCCGGCCTGCTATTTTGTTTGCGAGCGCAATTCGGTCGTACGAATCCGAACCCAAGTACGTATGCGCCTGGAAGTAACTGAGCATCTCTGCTATCTCGGCGGCCCCAGGAAAGAGCTTAGCGAAAACTTCCTTTGGGACTTGCTTGAAGGAAAAGTTATGTCCCAGTCGATTTAGCGTGCCGACGATTTCGTTGAAGCTCATGAAATCACCGACGAGTGGCAGATACTCGCCATTGCCTGCCTCATCCGCGTGTGCGAATGCTCCGGCCACGATGTTGCCAAGTTCGGCGATGTCGCCCATATGGATGCAACGCACATCGGGATCAATAGGAAGAGCCCAGCCTAAGGATCCGTCTGCCTGCTTTTGCGGAGCAAGAACGCCCACAAGGTTCTGGTAGTAGAAAGGTGCGATGACGAACGTATGATTCGCAAACCCGGCTTCCCGGACCATACGATCGACCTTGGCCTTGCCGCTAAAGTGGGGAACGTGGAACTTGCCGCCGCTGATCGCTGCTACATCAGGCAGCGTTGACCAGACAAAGTGCTTGACACCGGCATCCTGGGCAGCACGTACCGCCGCGGCTGCCTGCTTGATCTCGTCGGTACCTTTCTCCCCAAAATTGGTGACTAGAAAAACGCCGTGTGTCCCTTCCAATGCAGCTTTAAGGGTTTCCGGGCGGTCGAAATCTGCCTCGACGACTTCCTCGGCGAGTTCGCGATGCTTGCCTGGATTGCGAGTCAGTGCGCGTACCTTGAATTGGCCGTTGGCTTGCAATGCGCGTACTACAGCGCCTCCCTGGTGACCCGTTGCGCCGGTGACGGCGATGAGTTTTTCATTGTTGGATAACATGTCTATATCCTTTCTTGGCGATGTTTGCGCTCATAATCTCTTCTTGCAGATCGTCAGGAGCCTGCGCGTGCTGGAAGCAGTTTATGCCGGCGTCCCCGGCTTCGCGCTGAAGATGCCGCTGAAGCTTTCGCGGTACTGAAGAAAAACCAGGATCCACAACACACAGGCGATCAGCGCGGGAGCGATGCTGCCCGGCGCCATCGTCAGATGAAACGCGAGAATGTTGTAGAGCTCTGCAGCGAGCACAGCGAGGGCAAGCGGGACAAAGAAGCCAAAGAGCAGCAACAGTCCTGCAAGCACCTGTAGTGCGAAGAAGAATGCCGCAAAATGCGATGCACTGACGGCGACAAGGAACTGGATCGCGAGTGGATTCGGCGGCGGAGGCTGATGAATGAACTGAAGAAAGCCGTTCAGGCCGAAGACCGTGAACATCAGCCCAAGGAGATAGCGCGCAACGATGGCAACGATCTTCATGCGATACCTCCCTGGAGGCTGCGCGCGTTCGTCTGCACGGCCTGAAGATGAGGCGCAAGGAACGCGTCGCGGTCATGCCCCTGGTTCAGCACGCCGGTCCCACCCGCAGTGAGGAAGGTTGCATCCGTCACGCCGAGGAAGCCGAAGACTGATCGCAGGTATGGTTCTACGAAATTGAACGAAGCCATTTGGGTCTGGCCGTCGTAGATGCCGCCGGTTGCGATGATGAAGGTCGCCTTTTTGCCGAGAAGAAGGCCCTTCGGTGTTCCCGTCGCGTAGGAAAAGGTCCGGCCGACACGCGCGATCTGGTCGATCCATAGCTTGAGCACGGAGGGCACACTGAAGTTATGCATGGGCACGCCGATGACGTACGCATCGGCCTGCTCCATCTCGGCGAGCAGGGAGTCGGAGAGCAAAAGCAGTTCCCTCTGCTGCGGAGTGCGGGCCTGCTCGGGCGTGTAGGCGGTGCCGACCCATTCGGCGGTGATCGGCGGGATTGCAGTTGCGTTAAGGTCGCGATAAACGACCGTTCCATCCGGGTGGGAAGACTTCCATTCTGTAACGAACGCACCAGTAAGCTGGCGCGAGACAGATCGCCCATACAGTGGACTTGAATCGATGTGAAGAAGTGTGGACATGATTGTCAATTCTCCTGTACGGCATATGATGTTTAAGCAACAATTGTCGATTCATAAAAATCAACAAATGTCGTATTAGCGTCGATTGTTGCAGGAAGAGGTATACTCAAAGCTGCGATGGCCGCAACACTCCAATCCGGCCCCGAAACGACGGATCCTCGGATCCTGCGCAGCCGTCGCATGCTCATGGAGTCTCTAGCTAAGCTGTTGATGAAAAAGGAGTTCGAAGATATTTCCGTCCAGGAGATTGCCGACGAGGCAACGCTGAACCGGGCGACCTTCTACCTGCACTATCCGGACAAGAGCGCGCTACTGCAGGCCATGACAGAGGCCCGCTTCCGGGATCTGATAGAGCGCCGTAGCATCTCCTTCACCGACTGCGATGGAGCACTGCGCGCCATCGCACTCGGCGTCTGCGACTATCTCACTGAGACCACAAACTGCCCCGCTCAGTTGGCTCGGATACCGCTCGAAGGCTCCATCATCCCAGTCGTTGAAGGCATGTTCAAGGAAGGCCTTGCCCATCATGAGATTGCACCCGGTGTCGATCCGGCACTGCTGGCGACCACGGCGGCTTGGGCCGTCTTCGGGGCCGCGCGTCGCTGGTTTGAGACGGCCAACCGCATCCCCGCTGAGGAGATGGCCGCGAAGATTGAAACTCTGGTGAAGCCGGTCCTCTTCAGCGGCTCCCAATAGCTAAAAGGCAGCGATTATGCTTGATCTCCGACAATCTTGCCGGATGCAGTCTCGTTCGGATAGTTGAAGAAGAGCTGATTGCCGTCGGGATCATCGACTACCAGAAGCCGGTAGCCCCACGAACCCTCCTTGACGGGAACGCCCTTGGCCTCGAATTCCGCACGCAGCGCGTCCAGGGCGGCGACCTGCGTCTCTGGTTCGGCGTTCAGGGAAATGAACATCAGCCCCTTGCCAATCTTCTCCGGCCACGTGTCAGCCAGGATAAGTGCGCAGCCCTGCCGATCGACCTGTGCGACGCCGTCCTCGTCGTAGCGCCAGGGGCTCGTGAAGCCGAGCCGGTCAACGTAAAAGCGGAGCGAGGCCTCAATGTTGGTCACGTGTAGCACAGGGCGCGCGAACCAGTCTGTCATAAGCTATGTATCCTCGAATGAAACTACTTTCTTCCAAGATCAGATTCAAAGACGAGGTGTCACCGTTCATGTCTCGCAAGTATCACACAGGGCATGGGCCACCAGACACTTCCAATTTCCGGGGCGTATCTGTTTAGCTATTCGTTATAAGGCGTGGAACCAGTCTGGATTCAGCGTGGCCGCAAGACTTCGAACCGGGCAATGGTATAGCCAAGGGCCGCTCCGAGAAAGACATCCGACGGGAAATGGGAGCTGGTGGTTACGCGAGAAAAGCTGATGGCAGTGGCGAAACCGTACGCCAGCCACGGCACCCAGCGATGCTTGTGCTGGTAGCGGGCGGCGACTACCGTGGCTACAGAAAAAACGCCGGCGGCGTGCCCGGAAGGAAAGCTGCTGCCCTTGAACGGCGATTTGCTGCCGCTGAAGAATGTGTTGCTGAAGGATCCTCCCAGGGGAACATCGGAGGGCCGCTTTCTGCGAGTGATAGCTTTCAGCGCCAGGTCCACGACCGCGCTGTCGGCGTAGGCTTCGCCGGCCAGTAGTGCCGTCCCGATCTGGTGCTCGGAGCCGCGCGCATAACCGGCGATCAGCAGGCCGACCGGTACGGCCACCACCTCGGCAGTGGTAATCGTGGAATCGAAAACGTCGTTGAGTTTGTCCAGGTTCCTGGTGTGTGTCTGGAAGTAAGGCATCACATGAGGATCGGCAACGATCAGCCCGGCGGTTGCTCCGGTAACAGCAAGCGTCGGCACCCAATGATTCCCTTTCGCCAGTTGCGTTGGGAACAGCCAGATGTCTTTTTGATCGTGCAGAAAGTCTTTGGGCAGACTTCGCCAGGTCACTTCGCGACGCGACGCTGCGTCGGGATAGTCGGCCGGCGAGTGCGAATGCGGTGAGGGCTTGTCAGCGGTTTGCGAGTCCGGCGAAGGGCTGTCCTGCGCCGCGGACGCCTTCACCGACCGACCATCAGGCAGGCCGGTGTCGGAGTTCTGCGCGCGCGCAAGGCTTGGCACGAACATTGTGCCGGCATAAGAAACAAGAATGAAAAGGGCCCGGGAGCCTATACGCCTCATTGAGTGTATTGGATGCGGGACTGTGCTCGCGATATGCCCTTGATTTGCATGGACCCGCCAAGCCAAGGATTCGAACATTTTCGCTGCGTGCATCGCAGGTGTGTTGCTCTCACGCTTACGGTCGATGATCGTGTAGTCGCCGAGTGGACAGGCTTTTCTCGTCTAACTGACGGCAGCTTCCCGAGTGTGGGTCCCGGCCTTTTCGCGGTGTTTGCGAAAGCGTGGTTCGAAGGATGTTTATTTCGCACCCGTGGGGACGAGCTTCACCCGCGTGTTCTTAGTGATTGTCCTTGACGTAGGCAACACATCCGGCAACAACTTCCGCCAGCGTTGAGCCCCGTTGACATGTGGCTATGGACTTGACGTCCCATGTTTTTGCCCAGGTATAGCCTCTGTCCCACCGGCAGGCTATTTTTCCGAGGTTCTCCGGCTTATCACAGTCCTTCTCGTGAGCCGGATGAGCGTGACGATGCTCTTCGATCTGGCAGTCCAGGTATGAAGAACAACCTCCACCACCGGCAGCCCGAGCTGGAGGAGCAGCCTTGATCGGAGCAGGGGCCGGAGACACAGGAGCGGCCGGTAACGGAGCAGGCGGGAGCGGAGCCGGGAGCCGAGGAATAGCCGGCAGCGGCGGGGGACTAGCTGGAATTGGATGAGCGACCGGCGCCGGGACTGGAGTAACAACTTGTCCACGGCCGGGGCCAGCGAACATTGTGATAGCCACTACGGCAGAGCCCACAAAAAGCAGGGTTTTGCTTCTAGAAACAATCATCTGTAATCTCCCTTTAATAAGCGACGAGATTGCGGCCCGACCGCGGAAGCTATGCTTGCTCTATCTAACGAGTGTCGAAAACACAGGAAGCGTTTCAATGTTTTCTGATAACACGAACAAAAATTCCCCACTCCCCCATTCGCAAAAGTCAAGGAGCCAGGGTGCGCCATGATGCGTCATTTCTGTAAGGCTTAAAAACCAGCCACGCTGGTTGATGGAGCATCTAAAATTATTCTTGTATGGCGGGAAAGCGCAAAAAATTCGCGGCCAACGGCGCAAACGACGGCTCAAAGGACCTTTGGGTCTCGCCGCGTTTCAACCTCAGGGGAAAAGACGGCAATCGCGCCTGGGACCGCGCGGGAAACCTGACGGCCGACAGCGGGGCGCGCTTTCTGGACCTGGCCGACATCGCTTTGGGGCTTAAGAAGGCCGAGAAGCGCAAGAGACCTGGCTCTGTTCCCGCGCATGTAACCACGAAGGTTGAACCTTATTCCTCTTAGAGCTTCGAGATGAGCAACTATTGAGTGCGGGTCTCCCGGTTAACAATGTTTTCGTCCCTAAGACAAGCGTGGAGCGCCTGCGCTCCACTTTAAATCCAAACCGAGCCGAAGAAGATTGAGGGACGCCTTGCCCGCATATCGTCCATCGCGTTTTGCATTTGCTTGCGCACTTCAAGCCCGATTGTCCTTACAACGGAAGGGTCATCGGCGGCTTCCGGAGCGTATTCCTTTCCGACGTTAATTGGGGCGAGAAACTGCACGTGCCATTTGGATGGCAGGGGCACCGGACAAAACGGAAATGTTGATATGGGAAAGCAGGGCCAGTCGGAATAGCGCGTCCAGCGGCGGGACTTGATTTGCGCGAAGACCGGAAATATCTCCGCGCTGCCAACCGTGACGAAAGGGATGACGGGTACACGGTAACGTAGCGCCAGCTTGATAAAACTGTCGCGGCCGAAGGACTGGAGCTTGTATGCGTCGCGATAGAGCGCGAACGCGCCGCGCGTTCCTTCGGGAAAGACGCCGAGAATCTCGCCATTCTTGAGGATGCGCTCCGCGTTTTCCTTCCAGGCCGGAACCCCGCCCATCTTGGTAATAAACTCGGCTACAAAAGGAAACTTCAGCAACCCTGGATGAGTGAGAAAGCGCGGGATTCTGCCGGTTGTTTCGGAGATGAGATGAAGGGCCATCACGCCGTCCCAGGGCATGAAGCCGCGATGCGTTCCCACCAGCACCGCCGGCCCTTGGCGCGGAAGATGCTCCAATCCCCGGGCCTCAATGCGCCAGTAGTACCGGGAAAGAAAGCGGAAAAGGGTTTCGTAAGCCGCGATGTATTTGCGGTCCATGCCGAAGTCGTCGTACAGCGGTTTCGGGTCTGAGCGCTTAGTCATGGACAACTCTTCGAGCGCGGCAAGGCTCGATTTCCGGGGAACGAATCCGCAGACGCTCTTCAGCTTCTGGTTGGAGACAGTCCAGGGATAGCGGAGGTAATCCAGGCTGTCCGCAGACCGGAACAAGCGTTGTAACGTTCGCGGCACTGGCATGCGAAAGTTTCCAGCCCGACGGACGGCCTCATGGAGCGGCACAACGTCATCGGGCGCAACGTTGAATATGCCTGCCTGACTCTGTCGAAGCGCGCCAAGAATTGCCTGCGCCAGGTCTGAAACATCGAGGAATTGCAGAACCGGATCATGTCCCGGGAGTGTAACGACGAAGCGGCGCAACAGATTGCGCCCAAGTGACGTCGGCGAGGGAAGCACGGTCACTGGCCGCAGAATCGTCAGAGCGCATTGGTCCAACTGCTGGCCAGCCAGGGATTCAAGCTGCCGCCAGCCCGCGGAAACGCTGTCGCTCGACTTGCTGCGACCGGTGAACTCTTCCGTGACCATAGCCGGCCTTCCCGGCCACGCGCCATATACCTGCGCACTGGAAATCAAGATGGTCCGGTGCGGATGTTGTTTGAGTTTTTCGAATACGATTTGCGCCTCAGAGAGATCCGGCAACATGTTCCCCGGACGTGTGGTGGACGGCAGATACACGCAGTCTGTCGCAGAAGCGGGAAAATCTTCAATCGCCGAAAGGTTGACCTGGGTTGCCGGAGTTGACTCGCGGAGCGCCTGAGCTAAGCGCTCCGCCAAGAAGTTAGCGCGTCCCGCAATGATCGTGACTGCCGGTGGGCTCAAGGTTTGTACTCGAAATCGACCAGGCCATCGCGGTAGTCAATAATCACCTTGAGCTTGCGCAGAGTGGGAAAGCCCAGGAACCCGGAGACCTCCGTTCCCAGAGCCTTGCTTTGCGCGTGCAGGTCAATGGTCAGCATCTCGTCAGACGGCTGATTGTAGCGCGCGAATTGCAGCGCCGTTTTTCCCGCTGTCTTGACGTTGTTCACGCGCCCGCTGGCGCCTTGCACATTCGCGTCGGAGTCGCGCACCGCTCCTGCCTGCCGGGCCAGCGCCGGTGAAATGAAATCTGAGTAAGCGCCGGTATCGATGGCGAAAAGGCCATTCGCGTCGGGATTTTGGCCTGCGTGTGTGGGTATCAGGAGGAGATGTCCGAAGCTGAAGACGCCGGTGAGCGACTTGGCTTGATCGGCAGCCGAGTCTTCGCGCTGCGAAGGCGGAGGCAGGGAATCGAGCCGGAGCATGTGTCCGGGAAAATCAATTGTGACCAGATAATGCTCGAAGATGTCGGTTCCGATCAGCCCGTCAGCGTCACCCATGATGTCTTTTTCCGAAACGCGGACAATGCAATCGTGGAACTCGAGTTCGCCAATCACAACCTTGTCCACCCAGGCCGTGTAGCCGCTGGCCGGTCCGGAGTTTCCTACACCTTCGAGCGAATGTTCAGTGAGCCGCCGCGCGCCAATTTTTTCCGCGAGCTTCTTCCGGATGGTCACGCCGGAAGCGCCGGTATCAAGCAGGAAAGTCTTTACCGTCGAGTCATTGAGTTGTACGCGCAGACCAACACCTCGCGGGACCATGGACACGCCCGCAAGCGCGAGAGGCCGCTGCGCATCCTGGCTACTGCCTCGCGGAGGCGGCGCGAGAAACGTTTCCAGCTTGAGTTGCGTCCGGGGAACATTGCTGACCAGGACCCATATGTTCTTGCCGGCCAGCGCGGTGATGAAGTCCAGATACTCGCGTTCGCGCCGCTCTTTGTCAGGATCATCGCGAAACTCGGCAAGATGCTTGGCCAGCGCTTCAATGTTTTGCGGATAGGGAAGAGTGATGGCCCAGTAGTAAAGCGCGTCACCGTCGGTGGCATCAAGTTCGTGTGCCTTGGCGAACATCTCTTTCGCAAGACGGCGTTTGCTCTCGGCCGAATAGATTCGGCCGAGGCCCAGGATGGCGCGCGGGCATTTCGGATCGGCGTCAAGGGCCGTCTTGTATTCGCGCTCCGCTAAAAGCATAAAGCCGCGACGGAAATAAACGTCACCTCGCGCGGCATGGACAAGCGGCGATTGCGGCAGCAACTCCAGAGCGCTTTGCGAAGCAGCATCGGCCGCAGCGACGTCATCGAGCTTCAAAAAAGTCTGCACCAGTCCGGCGTGCGCTAGTGCTGAAGACTGGTCGTGCGAAAGAATTGCCTTGTATGCCGTTACTGCCTCTTGGAATTTTCCCTGGTTGAGAAGAGTCTGCGCAGCTGACGGCTCTGGCGTCTGGGCAAGACTGACAAGAATCAGGAGAGCGAAAAGAGGCATCGGGGCTGTCCGTTAGTTCAAGAACGCTGCGCGCTACGAATCTTGCGCTAACCGCATGGTACATCGAAGGCAGACCGATTTAGAACTACTGAGGCGCCGCGGGAGCGCGACGCCTCACGAGGATTGCGGAGCTTAGTCGATCCGCGTGGCTACCACCTCAACCAGTGTGCGCTTTTTGCTGTTCAGGTCATCGATAGTGGTGAGGACCTGCGGTTTCCCCGGGTTGAGTGATGTCTCTGCGTCTTGGTGCGCGTTTCTCAGAACTGGCATGCCTCCGTGACGCGGGTCGGCGTTCTGCTCCGGGAGTGCGAAAGTGCTGAGGTCCACAGCGAACGCACCCCACAATTTGTCGTCTTCCTGCCATAGACTGCAACTCAAGTCGAGTCCCACGTTCATGTAGCTTTCCTTCTTTTCCTCATAGCTGATCGGAACACGCGTCCCGATTCGCAGGGTGCTTGCTCCCCTGCGGTGGACGTCGGCAGCGGCGATCAGGCTGTATTCGCGCTGGTTCACGCGTTTACCGTCTTCAAGTTCGTATAGCTTGAAATCAATTCTGTAGGCAGTCTTTTTGGGCGCTTCTTTCTTCGGCGCGGACTGGCTGGTTGAGGTGTCCTGCGCCTGCATCATGGGGATGACCGCGAGCAGAGCGGCTAACAGAACTAAGACCTTGGCTTTCTTCATTTGGTGATCTCCTATTTAGTATTGCTGACTTGCTGGGTTGCTGGTCTGAACATCGGCGAATAGGTCTGGTCATCATTCGGATCGAGTACTTCCACGGGCTTGTCCGGATGACTCTGCGCGACAACCTCCTCACGCGGCGTTGCCCGCAGATATTGCAGCAGCATTTTCTCCTGTTCGGTCAACGGTGTTGGCGACGGAAAGACTTCCTGTTTGACCTCTGCCACCACTGGAGTGGGAGCTTCCGGTGCACGCAGCTTGACGCCTGCGGCGCCGCGAACAGCTTCCCTCGCGGGCAGGACAACCGCAGGCACAGACGTTGCGGACGTGATGATTGCCGGTGGTTCCGGTAACGTTGTCCGCTGATTCAATGTAATGGCGAGCACCGCGCCTGATGTTGTGAGCCCGCCGGCGAAAATCCAACCGAGCGTCAGCTTGCGTCTCTGCCGCTGTTGCACCGAGGCCAGAATCCTGGTTTCATTTACCTCCAGCAGGCGGGAAAGTTTTTCTTTGAGCAGCTTGCGCGCGCGCATCAGGCGCGTGCGTACGGAGCCTTCCGGAATTTCCAATACTTCGGCGATCTCGGCCGAGTTCAGTTCTTGTACGGTCGAGAGCTCGAGCGTCTGCCGGAGATCGTTTGGCAACGTCGCGATCGTGCGCTCCAGAATCTTCTGCATCTGTTTGCCGGCGAGCTGCTCGTCCGCCGGCAACGCGTGGCCGGGAAGCTGGTCGAGCAGCGACTCGCTATCCGCATCCGACGTCTGCTGCCCGCTGAGCGTTGTTCGCCGCGGACGCCGGTCCAGCGCGACCGTCCACGCGATCCGTGCCAGCCACGTCTTGGTGTTGCGGACATGCGCCAGCTCACGGCCATACTTCAAGACGCGCAAGAAGCATTCCTGCGCTGCGTCTTCAGCGTCATGATGATTGCGCAGGATGGAGTAAGCGATGCGGAAGACCAGCACACCGTGCTGCCGGGCCAGGCTCTCTACTGTTGCCGGGACCTCAGCTTCTACGGCGTGAGTTGATTGCAGAATCGCGTCTCCTGGAATTGCCAGTCCGGCCATTTTTGGCTTCCTGAATAGAAGGACAGTCGGGGAACGGAAAGTGTTCTGGTTTTTTGCGTCAGTAAGCCGGATTATTGGACGCGTTGTCCGGCGGCAGCCGTCGCCACGGACTCCAAAGGATTGTAGGCCGGCAGCTCCAGCACCACGCGAGCGCCGCTAGGCTCAAGGTTGAGCGCGTAGATGTCGCCGCCATGCTCTTTTGCGATCCCATAGCAGATGCTCAGGCCCAGTCCCGTGCCTTTGCCTATCGGCTTGGTGGTGTAGAAAGGATCAAAGACGCGGCTGGGGTCGCTGAAGCCCGGCCCGGTATCGTCAAAGCGCATGATAACCCGTCCCTGATCATGTACGGCTTCAATGCGGATGCGCTTCTCGGACGCATGGTCCAGGGCGTCAACGGAGTTGTTCAGAAGGTTCAGCAGGATCTGCTTGAACTGGTCTTCATCGAGCGCCACGCTCGGCAGATCGGGCTGGATTTCGACGATGACTTGAACGTCGTGGTTGCGCAGGTGGTATTCACGCAGCGCGAGCACGTCTTGCAGCAGCACGTTCAGGTCAGCGCACTTCTTTTCCGGGCTGTTTTGGCGCGCGAAGCGGAGCAGGTTTTCGATGATGCGGCGCATCCGGTGGGCTTCGCGGACAAGCTTATCCAGCTTTTGCCGCTGGGGACCGCCGGCGATGTCGTCAGTCAGCAGTTCCGCATATCCCACAACGGAGGCCAGAGGATTATTCAGCTCATGCGCCACGCCGGCCACCAGCTGTCCTATAGCCGCTAATTTTTCCGAACGCGCCAGCTGCCGGTGGAGCGCGCCGTTGTCGACCGTCACCGCCAGATCGTTGGCCAGCAGCTCGATCTTCGACATCTCTTCCGCGCTTACGCGGGTGACGTCGCGCGGATCGTCCAGCGAGATCCAGCCTACACAGGCGCCGCGCGTGGAATGCAACGGCACCACCAGCTCATTGCCTTTTTCCCAGAAAGGATTGGCGGCAAACTCTTCCTGGCTGAGCACCGGCCCATAAGGCCCCGCCTGCGACGGCTTCAACAAATAAGAGTTCTGGCCCACGCGGCTGCCGATGCGGCGAATCTCCTCCAGGTCTACTGCCTTGTTTTTGCCGGCAGTCTGCCGGAGCTGTTGTGCCGCTGCCTCGTCAAGCCCGCTGCAACCGGCAAGGTAGAAGGTGTTATCGTCGGCGCTGAGCGTGATGCCCGCCCGGCGGAAGGTGCTGGTCTCGGTAATGGCGTGGGCGATTTCTCCGCACAACTGGTTGACTTCCACGCCCGTCAGCAAGCGCGAGGTGATGCTGGAAAATCTCTGTAGCTGCTGGTTGAGCTCGTGTTCGCGCAAGTTGGAGTCTTCCAGCCCGGTGGACTTATCTTCCAGCAAGGTGACGATCATGCCGAACGCCACAAAGTATTTGGGCGCATTCCAGAGTTCCGGATTGATATGCAGGTTGGGGAAGTAAGCGTCAAGAAATGCTCCCACGGGAAAGACCGCGGCCCACAGCACGAAGCCGCCGGCGCTGGTGATCACGCCGGGCGAGAGGCGCTGGTACCGCCTCCAGAAAAGCCATCCCGTCACTAGGAAGGCCAAAGTCATGGTGGCGGCGAATCCGGTGTCATACTCATGCAGCCATGCCTTGTAAATGGACCATGTCCCGACAATTACTGCCACGGGCAGCCAAAAGGCTTGCTCAAGAGTGCGCTTAGGGGCCTTTATGAGGGACATTGCCACAGTGCCGTAGTAAAGCGTGGCCAGGGAGATAATGTAGAGCGCACGAAGGTCCTTCTCGAACCCATAAGCGATCGAGTAAGCGACGACAGGCGGGCAAGCCACCGCCAGCAACTGCAAGGTCCTCTTCTTGTCGTCAATATAGGCGGTCAGCGAGCCGATGAACACGATGGCCGCTACCTGAAGGGCGCTCAAGTCAATGGCATCGAAAACCGAGGGATGGCCCTGCGTTTCGAACGCCTGCGCGACGAAGTGAATAAAGATCAGGATCCACGCGGTGGTCCAAAGCTGCAGCCGGTTCGACCGTCCATGCTGCCGCAGTGCGACAAAGATCCCGACCAAAACGGCCAGGACCATGATCGTCGGTAGCTTGTCCAACAGGGGTGCCATGCTTGGTTGTGGAGCTTACCACGGAAATACACGCCTGAAGACCGAAGAATCGACAACAATGTGACGGGCGTAACGTTCTGGTACACCCAAGAAAAGGCCCCGCTTTGACCGAGAAATCCGTGGCATCTATACTCAAAGGACAGAGCACGCAAGAGCAGACATCCGTGTGCCTTCTAAATGCTCTCCCGCGTAGATTTTCCAAGCGGGCGGTTAGCTCAGCTGGTTAGAGCGCCTGCCTTACAAGCAGGAGGTCCGCGGTTCGAGTCCGCGACCGCCCACCATTCCTTTTCATCACTTTACCCACAAAACACGCTCGCATGGAAGGATTTGCCGAAGCAGCAGTATTATCTAGAACTGTGCGTCCCAAAACCTGCCCTGTAAAGACGGAAAACGGCTGCGAAGTATAGGGCTGCACTTTTGTAGAACCTTTTTGGCTCCCTTGCACATCAGAAGACGTACTTGTGTCTCAGGGCGAGGAAGACGCAGCGTGTGATTGGAGTCGAGGGCGGTGGCGAAGACCCAATGAGTACATTGTCGGCGATACAACCGAAGATCGGCATGGATCGTTATAAGGCGCTACTCCGCATGGCGAAGGCCATGGCGGTTTGCGACGACTGTGATGCAGCGGAGAATGTACTCACGCAGGAACTGCGCAATCTGGCTTCCTTCGATTATCTGCACCTGGTTTCTTTTGAGAGTTCGACCAAGTGCGTATCCTGGGAACTGCTTCACGTCGATGGCAAAACTCTCGACGTGTCCGATCGCGGCGGGTTTCTGCGGGAATCGCCGGCTGACTGGGTGCATGAGTCGCAGCAGCCCCTGGTTACGGCCGACTGGCGACGCGAAACAGACTTCCCCAAATATAGAGAATTTCTCAACCACCTCGGTATTGTCTCCACATGCTCGCTTCCGCTGGCCAGAGGGCAGCGCCGCCTGGGAGTCCTCAGCCTTGGCAGCTTCCGCCCGGACGCTTACCCGGAAGAGGAAACCTTGTTTCTTGGTTTGGTGGCGGACCAAATCGC
>WNFG01003188.1_pt1 | contig 13700 bp, 14 predicted proteins | sample 5400431 | NCBI WGS metagenome assembly WNFG01 (sample SAMN13153346, study PRJNA577476) | soil metagenome | isolation source: 120 cm saprolite under Douglas fir tree site 2 hole 3 replicate 2 | place: USA:California | collected 2015-04-18
CAGCGCGTGGGCATCCGCTCCCAGGTGCAGCGGCTGTCGCGACCACATCGCGGCGACCGCCGGGCACGGAGGCGGCGGCGCGGCCAGCGCGTGCCGCTGGAGGCAGGCGGCAACGGGGAGGTGGTTCTCGACGGCGAAACCGCCTTGCCGATCGAGGCGGGCCTCAACGACGCGAACGGCTCCGACGGCGACCAGGAGGACAGGCCCGCCGCCGAAACAGCCGAGCCCGCGGTCCAGGGCGAGTAGCGGCTGCGCCGGCTTTACAGTCACTTAAGCTTTGGCAGCCATGAGTGACTGCGTTTTCTGCGCCATCGTTCGCGGCGAATCGCCCTCTAGCCTGACCCATGAGGACGACACCGTCATCGCGTTCATGGACATCCAGCCCATCACGCACGGCCACATGCTCGTGGTGCCACGCGAGCACGCGGTGCTGATGGGCGACCTCAACGACACAGTGGCGATGCGCGCCTTCAAGGTCGCGCGCCGGATGGCCGCCCTGGCACGGCAGACTCTGGGAGCGAGCGGCGTGAATCTGCTCGTCATGGACGGCGAAGCCGCCTTCCAGGACGTGCCCCACTTCCACGTGCATGTGATCCCGCGCTACCCCGGAGACGGTTTCAGCCTCACGTTTCCGAAGGCCTACGAGCACCCACCCGGTCGGGCGGAGCTGGAAACTGTCGCCAACGCGATCCGCGCCGCGGGCTCCTAACGGCTGGGTAGAACCGTCACCGTCACCGAGTACAGCATCACGTACATCGGGCAAGCCTGACCAGGAGAGCATGCAGCCCCGGCCGTAGCCGTGACGTTCGACCGACCGGGCGTAAGGGCCTGAAACGCCGCCAGGGTGACGCCGCGGGCGGCCGTGGCCGCTGGGTTCACGATCGGAGACAGCACCGAGGTATCGCTGGATCTGACATTGCTCCAGTCGGTCATGCCCGCTCGGGCGTGAAGCACGACCTCCAGCTTCTGGCCGCTCTGGAGGGTGATCGCCGTATCGGTCTCGGTGACCACCGCGTCGAATCCGAGCCCGGGGGAAGGGCTGGTCTGGACTGGAAGAGTTCCCGAGCCGTCGCAGGCGCAGGGGCTGTAACCACACGCAATGAAGAGAACCGTGGCCAGGGCCGCGATCAGCGCCATTTTGACCATGAACACGCAACGTACCCCGCCCGAACCGGGTAACACCAGAGCGGTTGCGCCCGTTAACATCGGCGATTCACGTGCGACTTCCCATGTCGTGGCGCATTGGCCCGGCGCTGGCGCTGATCCTCGCGACCGCTTGCAGCGGAAGCGCGCCCGTCGTTGGAACCCATTCGCCATCGCCGGTCCAGGGCGCGCTCAAAGGCGGGCTCATCGCCTACCTCGGCGACCAGGGGCTCGGCGTGCTCGACCCCACGACGGGAAAATCGGTGCTCGTCGCGCCCCTTCCCGCAGGCGGCGCTTTCCGAGCCTCCGGGCCGGTCTGGGCCCCGGCGCCCGGACTCGAGTACCCAGTCCTGTACTTCACGATCCACGACGATCGACCCGCCGAGCGCAGGACGACCACCGGTGTGGTTCCCTACGACTGGCTCTTCCGGGCCGATCCATTCAGCGGCGCCATCGAGCCGGTGGCGGCGTCGGTCGACCTCCAGAGCGAGGGACCGTTTGGCCTCGTCGCCAATTCCCACTACCTGGCTTTGACGGTCGGCTGCTGCGCCAACTACGAGGCCGACGCGTTCGACCTGACCCGCGCGCCCTCACCCGTCAAGGTGCTGGCGAAGCCGCCCGCCCAGGCGGCGCTCTTCACAGAGGGGGCTGCACCGGGGAATGACGGTTTGATCGCGGTGCGATCCGTCGGTACGGGCGTGTGGTACTGGCTGAACCCGTCCGCCGGCGTCCTGAACCCGTTCCCGTTGGCGCTGGGACCTGAGGACGGACCCATCGCCATCAGCGCCGACGGCACCCTGGCGGCGATCTCCCTGCCCGACCAGGGACCGGTGATCGAGCCCATCAACGTGGCGGCCCCGATCGCCTCGCCTTCGGCTCCGTCGGGCGCGCCGTCGGCACCGGCGGCAACGCCCACCCACGGGAGCCCTCTTCCGTCGGCGGCGCCGCACCACGTGAACTCCAAGCTGCCCCACGCGGACGCCCTGGCCTGGAGCCCGGACGCCAAGCGGCTCGTGCTCGCGGTCGACGGTGAAGTTCAGGTCTACAAGGCGGATGCGGCCGACGGCTCAGCCGGCGCCCAGTACCCTGCCGCGGGCATCATCGGGGTCGACTGGTCGCAGTCGATGGCAGGCGAGAGCCTGGCCATGGTCAAGCCCAACCGCGGGCCGCAGGCGTTCATCGACGCACTCCTCGACGCCACCAAGCTGCCTGCCGCCGCGGACAGTCCGGAGGCGCGCCCGCTGACCAAGGTGTATCTATGGCAGTTCGATTCGTCCAAGTCGTCGCCGATCGAGGCGATCACGGATCCAACCGCGGCGGTTCTGCAGCAGTACCCACCGCTGGCGGCCGGGGTCGTCTTCCATCATTGGGCCGCCTCGGCGACATGGGCCCTACTGGGCGGGTGCAACCGGTATCGCGTGGTGATCACAGGCAGCATCACGCCCACCGCCTCGACCTTCGGACTGGCGTCGAACGCCGCCTGCAACGCGCCGGCTGTGAGTCCGACTCCGAGTCCCACAGCGAAAACGTCTCCCACCAAATAGAGCGGCCTGGCCTCCCCACCCTGTGGGGAGGGGGCGCTCCCACGCCTGCGGCGTGGGGACCCCAGCGGAAGCAGCCCAGAGGGGACGTACGATCTGTTTCGTGGCCGACATCGACTTTCTCAAGGTTCACGCTGAAGGCACTCCGAATAAGCCTGCCCTGATCCTGGGTGACGCCGTCGTCGACTTCTCGACGTTGAACGGGCGCGCCAACAAGGCTGCCCATTTGTTCAGCGAGCTCGGATGCGAGCCCCGAGACCGCGTCGCCATCATGTCCTTCAACTCGATCTCCGGGTTCGAGATCTCCAGCGGCCTCCGCCGTGTGAGCCTCGTTGCGGTCCCGGTCAACTACAGGCTGCGGGGTTCCGAGGTGGCGTACCTGCTGAACGATTCAGGCGCCAGATTCGTCTGTGCCGACGACGACCACGTCGAAGTGGTCGAAGCGGCCCGGCGAGACGTGCAAGGCGAACGGCATTATGTCGCGACCGGAAGCACCATGCCCGAAGGGTGGCTGTCGTACCGCGATTTGATGGAGGCAGCGCCCGACGCGGCCCCAAGCGCGACGGGCTCAAGCGGGCTGGGCGCGTCGATGATCTACACGTCGGGCACTACGGGCCATCCCAAGGGCGCCTGGCGTCCGAACGGAGTGAACATCGAGAACGTCCTGCAGGTGGTCTCGATCTTCGGGCTGAACCAGTCCGACGTCCACCTCGTGTGCGGGCCCGGATATCACAGCGCTGTCGCGTTCTTCGCCACCCTGCACGGGGTGCTCGGAGCCACCAACGTCATCCAGCGCAAATTCGAGGCTGAGGGAGCGCTGGACCTCATCGAGCGTCACCGGGTGACGACCACGTTCATGGCGCCGACATTGCTGCAGCGCCTGGTCGATGCGCAGGAGCGCCGGCCTCGCGACCTGTCATCGCTGCGCGCGCTGATCCTGGGCGCCGCACCCTGCCCGCATGCACTCAAGGTGCGCGCCGAGGCGGCGCTGGGCCAGGTCCTCTGGGAGTTCTACGGAGCGACCGAGACCGGCATCAACACGGTGCTGAGGCCCGAGGACCAGCTGCGGAAGCCCGGATCCTGCGGCACTCCCGTCCCGGGCCAGGAGATCAGGCTGGCCGGCCCTGACGGCCGCGAGGTCCCTGACGGCACGCCAGGCGAGTTCATGGTCCGCAACTCATGGCTGGCCGAGTACTACCACAGTCCCGAGGCCACCGGCAAGAGCCTGCACGACGGCTTCTTCTCGGTGGGCGACGTCGCCTATCGAGACGATGAGGGCTACTACTTCATCTGCGACCGCATGGTCGACATGGTCATCTCGGCGGGCGTGAACATCTACCCCGCCGAGGTCGAGGCGGTCCTCCACGCCCACCCGGCGGTGATGGATGCGGCGGTCATCGGAGTGCCGGACGAACAGTGGGGCGAGTCTGTCAAGGCGTTGGTTCAGCTGCGGCCGGGCATGAGCGCGTCCGCCGACGACCTGATTGCGTTTTGCGATCTGCGCCTGGCCGGCTACAAGAAACCGCGCACCATCGATTTCGTGGACGAGCTGCCGCGCGACGCCGCCGGCAAGCTCCTGAAACGGAAGCTCCGCGAACCCTACTGGGCCGGGATGAGTCGACTCGTGTAGGGGTGTCTCACGCGGCGAGGAGACGCCGCGCGTAGTCGAGCGCGCGTTTGATGTCGGGCAGCGGCTTATCGTCCGCTGCCGTGAGCCGGACCTCCTCGTCGATCGCATACCAGCCCTTGTATTTCGACCGTCGCAGGCTTTCGATCACGCTCTCCACGCGCCCATCTCCGGCGCCCAACGCCTTGTACAGCCCCCGGCTCACCGCCTGCGCATAGTCGAGGCGATGCTCTCGAACCTGCTTCGCCAGGTCGGCGTCGACATCGTTGAGACGCACGTGACGGATCCGGCCCGCCGCGAGCTCGAGCACCTCGAGCGGGTCCGCTCCCACCATCATCAGGTGGCAGGGGTCGAAGCAGAGGCCGGCTTCGGTGCCGACCAGGAGCCTTTCGATGTCGGACGGGCCCTGGATCATGCTGCCGAATCGGGGCAGCACGGCAAGCCGCATCCGATGCCGCGCGCAGACATGCTCGACAGATCCGATCGAGTGGAGCAGATGCGCCCAGCCTTCGCTGTCGAGCACGATGCCGTGCGCCGCGCTCGCGCCGCGCGGCGCGATCGCGGACAACACCAGCGTCTCAGCGCCAACGGCGGCGAGCCAGCTGGCGTGGCCGTCGATATGGGCCAGCTCTGGTCCACGAATGTCGTGATGATGGAGGACAGCGTGCGCCTGGCCCGAGACGACGCGCAGCCAGTGCCGGCGCAGGAGAAGCTTGGCCATTTCGCTGCGATCCGGAAGGAAACCGGGCGGTCCGGCCTCGATCGCGGAGATGCCCAGCGACCAGACCTCAGACAGGACACGCTCGGCTTCGAGCTGTTGCCCCCATTCAGGAACGTCGCTCACGCCCCACGATGACGGCGAGAGCGCGATGCGCAACGCCGATCGCGTTGACCTTCCCCGCCCCGAGACGTTCTGAAGCGCGCGCCCAAACACGGCGCAGAGATTAACCGGATGCTCAATGCTAGGCTGGTCTGGCGCTGATGGCCAAAGCCCAAACTACTCTCGAACTGCGCCCCGCGATCATTGCAGACGGTGAAAAAGTCGCCGACCTCGAGACGGCGTGGACCCCCGATGACCCTCGCGATCCGGAGATGCTCCATTTCCGGTGGACGTTCCCACCGGCGGGCGAGGTGTTCACGAGGATGATGGCGGAGCGCGATGGGGTCGCGATCGCATTCCTATATGGGGGGCACATGCCCTGGGGAAAAACTCCCAAGCGGTTCGGCTCGATGCGTTTCCTGCTCCATCCAAAGACCTGGAGCGAAACGCACTACGAACAGCTCGTCGATGCAGGGGAGGCCTGGGTCCGTGCAGAGCGCGGCGAGACCGGTGTGGCGCGAGTGCGGGCGAACATCACGAACGACATCAGAATGCTCGAGCGCCGAGGCTACCGCGAAGTTCGGCGCGCCCGGGTGTGGGAGCTCGACCTGATCGCGCATCGCACGCGCCTTCTCGCGGGTGCCGAGGAGGGCCGCGAGGAGATGCGAAAACAGGCAGTGCGAATCCTGACGCTGGACCGGGATACCGACCCGGATCGACTGACCAAGCTGTACGAGATGTCGACCCACGGTGAGCAGGACATCCCGACCACGGTGCCGATGCACACGATGTCCTTTGACGAGTGGCATCGGCTGTGGTTCGACAACCCTGGCACTCGCGCGGAGCGCTTCTGGATCGCGCGCGAAGGGGATGCGATCGTCGGCCTTTCCGTGATCGAGTATCCGCCGACTCGGGGCTGTCCGTGGACGGCGTTCACCACGACGGCTCGAAGCGTCCGCGGACGCGGAATCGCGAGAGCTCTGAAGTACGAGACCATCGCTCAGGCGATCGGCCTGGGCGTCGAGCGGATCCGTACGCAAAACGACGGCGAGAACGCGCCCATCCTTCACATCAACGCTCAGATGGGCTACGAGCCCATCGACCCGGTGCTCGAGCTGCACCGCGAGCTCACGTCGTGAGTGAAGCCCCCTACGGCCTGCGGACGCTGCCCGATCTCTACAAGGAGTGGACCGCTAGCGGCATGATCGCGAACATCGGGGCGAGGCTCGTCGAGGCCGGATCCGGCACGCTCGTGATCGAGGGCAACTTCACGGCGGATGCGCACGGGTTTCCGACCAGCCGGGGACCGATCGTCCACGGCGGCGCGATCGCGACCCTGGCCGACGAGACACTCGCCACTGTTGCTTACACCCTTGCCGACGAGGGTGAGACGACCACCACCGCGGACCTGAAGGTCGACTACTTCCGGCCGGGCAAACCGGGCCGGCTCATCTGCCGTGCGAAGGTTCGCCACCGTACGCGCCGTCTAGCGTTCTGCGAGGCCACCGTCGAGCAGGAGGAGAGCGGCGAGGTGATCGCCGAAGCGCGCGCCTTGATCGCGTACGTAAGGGCGTGAGGCGCGGCCGGCCTGCCGTCATGGTCCGGACGGCGACTCTGGGCGACGCCCCGGCGATCGCCCGAGTGCACGTATCGAGCTGGCTGTCTACGTATCGCGGCCTGCTGCCGGACGACTTTCTGGCCTCGCTGAGCGAGACGAACTACGCCGAGCGATGGAAGCGCGTCATCAGCGAGGGCACTTCGAAGGTTGTCGTCGCCGAGGATGCCGCGGACGTGGTCGGCTTCGCGTCGGGCGGCCGCGAGCGCGCCGGCGAGCCGGGCTATGAAGGCGAGCTCTACGCGATCTATGTGCTCGACGCCGCCCAGCGACGAGGTTTCGGACGCGAGCTGGTGCGGGCGAGCGTCGAGGGCCTTCGCGAGCTCGGCCTCACCGACATGATCATCTGGGTCTTGCGCGACAACCGCCCGGCGCGCGAGTTCTACGAGCGGCTCGGCGGCATCTATGTTCGCTCGCAGCCGATCACGATCGGGTCCGCCACGCTCGAGGAGGTGTCATATGGATGGCGGCGGCTCGATGACGTGCGCTACTGAGGCGCCCTGAGGTGGGCGCGCCCGCCATGGGAGTAGCGGGCTCGCAGCCCCCAGCAGGCAAACCGCCGCGATCGCCAGGAACGCCCAGGCCGCGCTGATGGTGAACAGATAGCCGCCCGCCAGCGCGCCGACGATCTGGATCACGGTCTGGATGGTCTGGAACAAACCCTGTGTGCGGCCCTGGTGGCCCGGTTCAGCGCGCCGGCTCACCTCGGCGATGAGGCTGGGCGAGCCTGAGATTGTGAACGCGCCCTCGATCAGGCCCAGGCCGATCAGCCAGGGCACCGATGCGATGAAGGGATAGATCGACGAGAAAAAGGCGGTCACGAGCAGCGAGCCGACGATCAGCCGCTGCCCGCCAAAGCGATCGCCAAGCGCGCCAGCGCGTGCGCTGACGAGCAGGGCGGGAATGCCGAAGGTGGCGAACGAGATCCCGACCGCGAACGTCGTCGCGCCGCGAGATGTCATGTAGAGCGACCAGATGGTGTCGAACGTTCCGATCATGTAAGACGTCCCGACGCCGAGGACGATGAGAGGCAGAAGTCCCCGGGCCATCGAAAGGGCGCCGACCGGAGGTTCGGTCGTCGGCTCCACCCGGACGTTGGGAGTTGTGAGGATGGCAACGGCGGCGAGGCCTGAAACCAGCGCGGCGACGACGAACACCACGCTGAGGTCGACCAGCGCGATGAGCCCGCCGATGGCCGGACCGATGATGATGCCGACCATGTTGGTCGACTGCATCAGCCCGAAGGCCTTGCCCAGCTCTTTCGGCGGCGCCGCCTCCGCGATCAGGCCGTTGGCCGCCGGCCAGAAGGCCCCCGCCGCCGCGCCGTGCAGGAACCGAACCGCGATGAAGGCGTAGAGCGGCAGGTGCGGGAGGTAGGCGAGAAAGAGCACGGCTTCGAAGCCCAGCGCCGCGATCATCACCGGCCGGGTGCCAAATCGGTCGGCGGCCCAACCTGCCGGGTAGCGAATCGCCGCGCTGGCGAGGAGTCCCGCCGCGAATACAGCGCCCACCAGCGCCGCGGAACCGCCGCGTCGCGACAGAAATATCGGCAGCAGGGGCAGGAAGAACCAGAACCCGACGGACGCGAGCAAGTTGCACGCGTAGAGCGTCCACAGAGTTCGGCGTTGCATTGCGGTGGTAAGGAATACTGGCAGAGCGATGTCCGCCGATCGCCTGGCCCAGCTCGACTGGGATCTCATTCCATACACACCGCATTCCGCCCACATGCACATGGCGGTGGACGAGGTGCTCTTGCAGCGTGTCATCGCCGGTGTGCGCCGCCCCACCTTGCGACTTTGGGAATGGATCGAGCCCGCCCTGGTCATCGGCTCGCACCAGTCGGTGGCCAACGAGGTCGACTCGGCCGCGGCCGGCGAGCTCGGTTTCAAGGTGACGCGTCGCATGAGCGGCGGCGGCACCATGCTTTGCGAGCCTGGCCGCACGATCACCTATTCGCTGTACGTGCCGGCGACCATTGTGAGCGGGTTGTCGTTCCGCCAGTCGTACGCCGCCCTCGACGCGTGGGCGGTGCGTTCGTTGGTCGCGCTTGGCGTGCCCGCCGCTTATCGAGAGATCAACGACATCATCTCGCCGCGCGGGAAGATCGGGGGCGCGGCGCAGGCGCGGCGGCGCGGTTTCGTCCTCCACCACACGACGATCGCGCACTCGATGGCCCCCCACCTGCTGCCAAGGCTGATCCGCATCGGGCGCGAGCGATTGTCCGAGCGGGGCGTGCGCAGCGCGGACAAGGCCGTGTCGCCCCTGTCGGAGTTCACGTCGATGGACTGCGCCGGCGTCGCGCACCACATGGCCAGCTCATTCACGGCCGAGTTCCACGCCCTCGACAGCGAGGTGTCTCGCGAGGAGCTCGACGCCGCGCGCGAGCTCGTCAGGACGAAATACGCGACCTCCGGTTGGGTGAACCGCCTGCCCTAGCTCATCGCACGCCACGAGGCGATCAGCTCAGGACACTGCTGCACGTGCTCGCGATAGTGGTCTCGCAGCCAGCCGACGACGTCGTCCGCGCTGGTCGGAAACGGATCCTGGCCCTCTCCATAGACGACGGGAGTCTTGTGCTGCCACTCCGCCTCAGAGAGGCCCGCGGCGGCATCCTTCACGAATCGATGCAGCCCGGACATCTCCTCGAGAGACGGCTTTCGCTCGGCTGCGGTGAGGCCCGCCTTCGCCCTTCTGTTCGCGTCCTCGGACTCTCCTGGCTTGTCGAGCGGTTGCAATGCTTGATAGGGGTCGGCCTTGATGGCATCGAGCACGCGACCGTAGTGGACCAGGACCCAGTTGACGTGGACCTGGAGACCGCCCAGCGCATAGTCGTCGCCGGGCTTCAGGTAAGCCAGCGCGGCGTCAGGCACCTGGGCGAACGCGGCCTCCCATTCCGCGCGGGCGGCATCGAGATCCGAGAGCGCTGCTTCACGATCCACGGAGCCTAAGGTACAGCGGAATGAGTCGAACACAAAAGTGGATTCTGGTCGCGACGGTGCTCGCGTCCGCCACGGTCTTCCTCGACGGCACCGTCGTCAACGTGGCCCTGCCGCGCATCGGGCGGGACCTGCCCCACTCGCTGGTGGGCGTCTTCGAGGGGCAGACGTACATCTACACCGGATACCTGCTTTCCCTGAGCACGTTGCTGATCCTGGCCGGCGCCCTGACCGACGTCTACGGGCGGCGGCGCATGTTCATGCTCGGGCTGGCTGGATTCGGCCTCACATCAGCTCTTTGTGGCCTCGCACCCAACCTCGAGACGCTGGTGGTGCTGCGGGTGCTCCAGGGGGTCGCGGGAGCCTTCCTGGTCCCGGGTTCGCTGGCGCTCATCACCGCCAACTTCAGCGGCCCGCTCCAGGGCCGCGCCTTCGGGATCTGGTCCGGTGCCGCTTCGGGCACCACGCTGCTCGGTCCGGCGGTGGGCGGCCTGCTCGTGGACACGCTTTCGTGGCGCGCGGCGTTCTTGATCAACATCCCGATCACGGCTCTCGCGCTGTACGCGACGTGGCGGCACGTGCCCGAGAGCCAGTCGGACGCGCGGCCCGCCGGTTTCGACTGGCTGGGCGCGATCATCGTCGGGGTCGCGGTCGGCGGCCTGGCCTTCGGCACGGTTTACGGCCAGCAGCGCGAATGGCATGACCCCGTTGCATACGCGATGCTGGCGGTGGGCGCGCTGGCCACGGTCGGAATCCCCTTCTACATGGCCCGCGCGCGCAGCCCCCTCATCCCCCTGTCGCTGTTCAAGTCGCGCGCCTTCAGCACCATCAACATCTCGACGCTGCTGATCTACGGCGCCCTGTTCGCGTCCGGCTACAACCAGGCGCTGTTCGTGCAAGGGACGCTCGGCTACACCGCGGCCGCGGCAGGGCTGATGTTCGTCCCGGGCGGATTGCTGCTCACGCTCCTGTCGCCGCGCTTTGGAACCCTGGCCGGCCGGTATGGAGCCCGCCCCTTCCTCATCGTCGGGCCGCTGCTGATGGCTGCTGCGTGCCTGCTATACGCCCGTGTTCCCGCCACGAGCACGGCCTGGCAGCTGCGCCCAGGCGCGCCCTCCAGCCTGGTTCCTTCGGCCTCTTACCTGATCGACTTCTTGCCGGCCACGCTCATCTTCGGCCTGGGGCTCGGGATCATGGTCGCGCCCCTGACCGCGGCTCTGATGGCATCGGTCCCGGTCGCCAACGCGGGCCTCGCGTCGTCGATCAACAACGCGGTGTCGCGCATCGGTCCGCAGCTCGCCGGGGCTTTGATATTCGTGGCCGTGACCGCGGTCTTCTACACGTCGTTGGCTTCGCGGGTTCCGGGCACCGACCCCAACTCGGCCACGCTGCGGGCAGAGGTGAGCCCGCTCAACCGGCCCACGGCGAACGCGCCCGCCGATGTGACCGCGCAGGCTCGCTACGCGTCAGCCGACGCGTTTCACGCCTCGACGCTCATCGCTGCCGGCCTGCTGATAGCGGGGGCGGCCGCCAACGCGGTCGGGATCGCCCGCAAGCAGCCCGAGGAAACGTTGAAGGCCGCCTAGCTTCAGCTGCTGTAGTTGTGCTGCTGCAGCCAGGCCGTCGCAACCGCGTCGGCGTCCTGGTGCTGAAGCGAGACCTGTGAGTTCATGGTCAACAGGTCCGCGGTGGTCAGCTTGGCGTCGATGGCGTTGAGCACATTGGTGACCTCGGCGCTCGCTGCCGCCTGGCGCAGGATCGGCACGACGTTGTCCGCGTTCTCGAGGTGCTTGTCGTCCTGCAGTACGACCAGGCCCAGAGAGTTGAGGTCGCCGTCGCTGCTGAAAACCAGGCCGACGTCGATGCTTCCGTTCTTGAAGGCGGCGCGCGTCAGGGGCCCGTCGGTGTCGAGCGGCTTGAACGCCTTGAAGGTGATTCCGTAAGTCGTCTTGAGGCCTGGCTGGCAGAAGGGCCGCGTCGGGCACTCCGGGCCGGCGCCGAGGGTCAGCTGGCCCCCGATGGGCGCGAGGTCGGAAAGCTTCGAGAGGTTGTACTTCTTCTGCGTCGCCGTGGTCACGGCAAAGGCGTTCTGGTCCACGGCCGCGGAGGGGGTCAGGGCGGTGAGGCCCAGCGGCTGAAGGTGGCTGTTGAGCTTCGCGGTGGTGGCCGTAGCGTCTCCATTGGCTTCGCCCGCGCTCTTGTTGTAGTACTCAAGGTCCGTCGCGGCATAGCCGGGATAGAGGTCGATCTGGCCCGACTCGAGCGCGGGAGCTACGACCTCCCGGTTACCGAGCAGCAGCTTGTAGTTGATCGTGTAACCGTCGTGGGCGAGCGCCTGGCCGTAGATCTCGGCCAGGATGCTGCTCTCGGGGAAGTTGAAGCCGGCGACCGTGAGCGTGCCCTTGGACGCGCTCGGCGTCCCAGAGCCCGTGCTGCCACATGCGGTCGCGACGAAGACCAAGGCGGCGAGGGCCGCCACGAACCGACTGGAATCGAACCTTGGATTCATTGAACTCTTCTCCTTGCCACCCCCGGGTTTGCCGATCCAACCTCCGGCGTGGACTGATTCTTCCATTTATGCGGTCTTGAAGGTGGTGGCGCGCTGCACCACCCGCGCCTGGAGCAGGCGGATGCCTCGGGGGACCAGCAGCTGTTCCACACCGGAAAGCGACAGCTCTGTGGCCATCGCCAGGGCCGCCACCAGCACGGCGCCGGCGAACAATTTTGTGTAGTCCTGCTGGGCGAATCCGTCGATGACGTACCGGCCGAAGCCGCCGCCGGCGATGAGCGCCGCCAGCGTCGCCGTGGCCACCACCTGCACCGCCGAGGTCCTGATGCCGGCCATCACGAGGGGTACCGCCAGGGGTAACTCCACGCGCACGAGCTGGGCCAGCTCGCGATAGCCCATCCCGCGAGCCGCCTCCTTGACGTCGGGATCGACCTCGCGCAGGCCGACGTAGCTGTTGGTGACCATCGGCGGGATTGCGAGGGCGACCAGTGCGACCAGGATGGGCAGATTGCCCAGGCCGAAAACCTGGAACGCGATGACCAGAAGGCCGAAGGACGGCAGGGCGCGTCCGACGTTGGAGATGTTGATGGCGAGGTTGCCGAAGCGCCCGTAGTGGCCCAGCGCGATCCCGATGGGCAAAGCGATCAAGGCGCCGATGGCGACCGACTCGGCGGATATCGCCACATGTTCCACCAGCCGGTTGGGGATCCCGTCCGGCCCGCTCCAATGGGCAGGATCCGCGAACCACTTCACGACATTCGACAGGACCGTCATGACGCCGTCTCCCGCGACCAGGGGACGGCGACGCGCTGGAGTCCAACCAGCGCCAGGTCCGCAACCAGGGCCAGCGCGATCGAAAGCGCGGTCGCGACCACGAGCGGGGTGTGGAAGTTTTCGATCAAGCCTCTGTTGATCAGCTGACCCAGGCCGCCGAGGCCGATCAGGGCCGTGATGGTCACGAGCCCGATCGTGGTGACCGTGGCGATGCGGACCCCCGCGAACATGGCCGGGAGCGCCAGGGGCAGCTCCACGAAAAGGAGCCTCGCCAGCGGCCGGTACCCCATGCCGTCGGCGGCGTCGAGGACAGCGGGCGGCACCGACTCGAGTCCCACGAGCAGGTTGCGCATGAGGATGAGCAGCGTGTAGCCGATGAGGCCGATCTCGGCCGTGACGACGCCCAGCCCTGTGTATGGCACCAGCAGGGCGAAGAGGGCAAGCGAAGGGATCGTGTAGACGACGCCGAAGAATCCCAGCAGCGGATTGCGCAGCGCCCGCCATCGATGGGCCGCGATCCCGAGCGGGATCGAGAGAACAAGCCCGGCCCCAACCGCGATCGCGGTCAGCGTCAGGTGCTGCTGAAGCGCGTCGACGAAGAGCGGGACGTGGCCGCCGAGCCACGTCCAGTTGACCCAGGGATCGACGTAGTCGAGGAATGGAATGGACGGCATTCGATTACGGTAAACGACGCCGTGATCCGGTTGGAGAACGTCAGCAAGGGTTTTCCCGGCG
>WNFG01004863.1_pt1 | contig 13699 bp, 11 predicted proteins | sample 5400431 | NCBI WGS metagenome assembly WNFG01 (sample SAMN13153346, study PRJNA577476) | soil metagenome | isolation source: 120 cm saprolite under Douglas fir tree site 2 hole 3 replicate 2 | place: USA:California | collected 2015-04-18
CCAAGAATATTGATGAGCGTAGTCTTGCCAGAACCGGAAGGCCCCATGAGCGCAACCCATTCGCCGGGCGCGATGTTAAAACTCAGCGCATCCACGGCCCGCAATGAGCCATATTTCTTGACGAGGGATTCGATGACGACTTGGGCGGCGGGGCTCACGTTTCACCCCGAAAGACCGCTGCCGGCCGAATGTTGGCCAGCCGCCGCAGTGGATACGCGCCGGCAATCGCGACAATGATGGTCAGTACCACAGCTACAGGATACACAATCAAGCGTGGGCGCGCCGCAATGCCGAAAACTTCTTTACCCAGCCACATTGAAAGGAAAATGCCGATGGCCGCGCCAAGAATGCCGCTGGTCAGGCCTAGAAGCGCAGCCTCCGCGAGAAAGAGGCGCAACACGCGCCGCGTCGCCCCGCCAATGGCTTTCATCAAGCCCACGTCGTTGCGCCGCTCCATGGCGACATTGGTCATCGCCGCCATCACGCAAAGCGCGGTAAGCACCAGCACGAGTCCGACAGTCGCGGTGAGAATGCCACTGATGCGATTGTAAATTTTCGCCTCGCCCTCGGTGAATTGCCGGATCGGACGCACGTCGGCATCGGGCAGGCTTTTCTGCAGCGACGCAACGTAAGCCGAGATTTCTTGCGGCGTGCCCGGAATCCTAAGTTCGACCACGCTTAGGCGTCCTTGCAGGTGTTCGAGTTTCTGGATGAGCTCAAGGTTGACGAATAGCCGATGAATAGGGAGTCGCGCGCATGCAGATTCAACCGTCGAGCGACGTTAGAACCTGCATAGCACAGAGACATGTCGGTCCAGCCGGTCGGTTGCGACAATTCCAACGTCTGCGAGGGAAGGAGCTTGCGATATATATCGGTGGAATATCCTACTAAAACCACGAGAGTCGGCTTGAAAGGCCCATCCTGAGGATGTGCATGAGAATCGACAGCGACGTCCATAACAGCGTAGAGCAACCCCACGCTAAAGATTTCATTTGAGCGGATTCGCGTTGGAATCTGTTGCAGGATCGATTGGTACAAGGTAGCGGAAGTCGAACCACGACTGTCGCGGGGAGCAATAACGACGTTTGCGCCGAAGGCGCGGAATTCCGTGGTGAGGCGGCGCTTGGCATCGACTTGAAGATTCAGCAGCGCGGCAGTGATGGCCGCTCCAGCACCTAGCGCGAGCAAAATCACGAAGAGCCGCCCACGATTGGCGGAGAGCAGGCGGTGCATGATGCGCCAGAACATTTTGCGGTCCGGCATCATTCGCCTCGCAAAATCGGCGCAGGCTCGTAGCGCGAAGCGCGGCGCAACGGAATGGCGCTGCCAAGCAGCGTGACGATCGCGGCGAGTCCAATAATCACGCCAAGCACCAGAAAGGAGAACTCCGGCGCGACGCCAAAGATCTTTTGCCCCACCAAACGAGCAAGCACAATGCCCAGAGCGTAGCCGAGCCCTCCGCCAACCAGCGCCAGCAGAAGCTGTTCCGCCGCCAGCAAAAAGCCCACGGTGCCGGAGCCGGCGCCCAGCGCCTTCATCAAGCCAATCTCCGTGCGCCGCTCAATCACCGAAGCTGCCGACGAAGCGCCGACGGCCAGCGCCGCTGCAAGCAGCGAAGCGAACGTCACCAGCCACAACAAAGTGCGCACGCGCGTCAGAATCGCGCCCTCGCCATCCGCGACGCGTCGAATCACGCGCACGTCCGCTCCGGGAAGCACTTGCTTGATCTGCAGCGCAATCGACGAAATGTACGGCGTGCAGTACCACCGCTCGTAATCCGCCGGCGCCAACGTATTCGGGTCGCGTCGCCCAAACTCATCCTCCGGCTTCGTCAGCGCACTGACGTACAGCCGCCGATACTCTCCCGGCTTTCCGGCAATATCCTGGGCAATTCCGATCGGCGCCACAATCGCATCGTCCTCCGGACCTCCACCCGACAGAATCCCGGTGACGGGCAGGGACAGATTTTTCCGCGGAGTGTTTATGTTCAGGGCGCTGCCGATCTTCACACCCGCGCGCGCTGCAAACGATTTGCCAACAACGCACTCTTGCGCGCCATCTTTGAACCACCGTCCATCCACTCGCCACCAGGGATTCGTCTTCTCTATGCCCGTGATGTACGTGCTGCCATTGGGAACGGACACGACATGGCTGGCCCAAGTGCCAATCAAAGTGGTGTGCGCCGCGATAGCCGGCGTCGAGTACGTTTGCGAAGACTTGGTCCAAGCATCGACAGGAGCTTCCACTGCAGGCGCGAAGCCGACAATGTTGTTCCGCCAAAAAATTGTCTTGAGCTTGCCGAGATCAGACTCCGGCAAATAGGCGCCAGCGTTAACGGGCCGATAATCGACACCGCCAATTTCCAGCGGCAACGAATCGGCTTGCGGCGTTACCAGTAAATTCGCGCCCAGGCTGCGGAATTCGTGGGCCAGTCGATCGCCAACATCGAGCGAAACGCTCAACGCGGCAGTGGCAACAGCCATCCCTAATGCAAGGGCCGCCCCGGTGAGGAGCTTGTGCCGCGGTCGGCGGCTGAAAGAATCGGCAACGAGTCGTATAAACATTATCGTGGCACAGCCATTTTTGGCTGTGCGCGCCAAGCGAGATCATCCTTTACGCAGTTAGCGCGACAAACGACGAGGACCTTCCACTACTTGGGGACCTCGGAAGCCGCCTGTGTGAGCGAACTCACATCCATCACCAGTTCGCCCCCATCCACTCGCGCCGGCACACCAACGGGATTACATCCGCCCTGCTCGCCAATCGACGGCACATAAATCGCGGACCCGCAGTGACGGCACACCACGTTTTGTCCATCTTGCCGGTAGCCTTCCGCCCCACAAATCCGGCAAGCATCGAGCGCGGTGCCATACCCATTCGGCTTTTTGATGATCATGAAGCGCAGCGATTGCCCCCCGACGTCCACGGTGAACAAATGCAGGTTCGCATCCTGAATCTCACTGAGCGGAACGCGCACCTCATTCCCAACCGCGGCAATCGCCCGCGAAACCGGCGGCGCCGAATTCGCCCGCGTATAAATAAAATCCGCGGTGAGCACCAGAATAACGGTGAGGCACGCGATCGTCGAGGCCATCATCCAGCGCCGCGCCCTCCGGTTCTGCGACTCCAGCAGCCGCCGTTCCGCATCCCCCGCAGCTGCCTTCGCTGATTTTTCGTGCGAAGCCGATTGCCATTCCCGCAAGATCAGCAGCATCGCCGCGCCGAAAACAAACACAAAGAAAAACAGCTCATTGCGCACGATGGGGCCGATCAGCGCCATCTCCTGCTTGCTCGAAGGCAACCACCGCGCCTCGCTGAGTTCGTGCAAGCCGGTCAGCAACAATTGAAATGCGACGAGCATCAAGATCGCGCTGGTCACCGCGAAAAACCGGTGCAACGGCACCCGCAGCGTGCCTTTGAAGAAGAAAACCCCCACCGCCACCGCGGCCGCGATGCCCAGAATCGTTCCGATCCACGTCTGCAAACCTTCGGTCGACATCTCCACGGCGCGCAAAATCAGCGCCAGCTCCACGCCCTCCCGCACCACCATCAGAAACACAAACAGAAAAATCCCCAAACCCGCCGCCCGGCCGGCGCGCACCGCATACGACTCCACTTTTTGCTCGATGTCTTTTTTCAGGTGCCGCGCAACGCGATTCATCCAAACGATCATCGTAACCACGAAGAAGGCGGCCAGCAGGTACATCAAACCTTCAAACCCGTCTTCGCTGATGCGCCATTGTTGCAAAGCAATAGCAATGCCCAGGCTCAACGCAGTGGCCGCCGCCACGCCATACCAGGCGAAGCGCGCCAGGTACGCGCGGCCTGTACGAGATAGATAAACCAGGATGATGCCGACAACGAGGGCAGCCTCCACACCTTCACGGAGAGCAATGAGAAAGGCAGCGAGCAAGGAATCTCCAGTTGAAAATGATTTGCAACTGCAAATTCCAGTTTACGCGCCCCTCACTGCCACCGTCAAGCCGCACTCCTCGCCTATTTCCTCGCGTAGAATGATGCTGTCCCGAGCCAGTCAGACATGAACCTAGCAACTCTCCGCCAAGCCGCTTCGCTTGTATTGTCCCTGTTGCTTTGTCTCTCGACTCCCGCGCAACAGCCGCAGCTCTCTTCCGCCGCTCCCAACGCCATTGTCCGGCCGGACCCCAAGCGCGCGCAAAAGCTGGTTGAGCGCGGAGAGAAAGCTGAAGCCGAAGGCCGCTTTGACGAGGCCCTGCTGGCCTACGATGAAGCGGCTCACCTCGCCCCACAGAACCTGGCTCTGTTCGGGCGCGGCGCCGCTCTGCGCTCCAGGCTCATCCGCGAACACGTGGATAGGGCTGAGCAACTGGCGCTGGCCGGCAAGCTTCCGCAGGCCAAAGAAGAGCTCAACATCGCGATGCGCATTGATCCCACCAACAAAGTTGTGGCCGAGCGCTACGCGCAAATGGAATCCATGCGGGATGATGAGCCGCCGCTGGCCACCACGGAGATCCTAGGGCTGCCGCGCCTAAAGCCGCAAAGCGGGCGGCGCAGCTTGGACCTTCGCGGCGATACGCGCAGTGCTTACGAGCAGGTCGCACACGCCTTTGGCGTCGAGGCTACCTTCGATCCTGACGTGGTTTCCCGCCAAGTGCGCTTGCAGCTCGACAATGTCGATTTCAACACCACCCTCTCCATCCTGGGTACGGCGACGGGGACCTTCTGGAGGCCAGTGAACGCCACCTTGCTGTTTGTGGCTCCGGACACCTTGGAAAAACGCCGCCAGTTCGGCTTGCAGGCGGAGCAAACTTTTCTGCTGTCCTCTTCGGCGAGTCACGAAGAAATGACTGAGGTGTTGCGCATGCTCCGCGAGATCACCGGCGCAGCGCGCATTGACCTGGACACCAGCAGCCACACCATCACCATGCGGGACTCTCCCCAGCAGTTGGCGTTGGCCGCCGAGCTGATTCACCAGGTCGATCGCGCTCGTGGCGAGCTGATGCTCGAAATCGAGCTGCTCGAGGTGGACCGCAACAAGGCCCAGCAGCTCGGCATCACGCCGCCCTCCTCCGCGCAGGCGTTCTTAATCAGTCCCAGCGACATCCGTTCGCTGCAGAAAGCTTCCGACCTTAACAATGCCCTCACCATTCTGGGCCAGCTTCTCACCGCCAAGGGACTTTCCAGCATTCCGGGGTTCACTTTGCTCGGCGGCGGTTACACCACCTTTTTGCTTACGCTTCCGGGCGTCGCCGCCAATTTCTCCGATGCGCTCAGCCTGGTACAAAGCGGTCGCCAGGTCTTGCTGCGCGCGCAAGACGGCAAACCCGCGACCTTCTTTGTCGGCGATCACTTCCCCGTCACACTTTCTCTTTTGTCAGGCAGCCTGGGCAACCCCACCCGCGCCGCGACTCACAGCACCTCGTTCCTGGGCGTGCCCAGTTCGACAACCTTTCCGGAAACCTCATTCGCAGTCGGCAACAATCCGGTTGCGCTGGCAGCGAGGGACTTCAACTTTGATGGTCTGCCCGACCTGGCAGTGGCCAATCAGAACGACAACACCATCAGCATTTTGCTGAATCAGAACAATGGAAACTTCACAGCAGCCAACAATTCCCCGTTTGTCCTGGCTAAAAACGAGACCGCGCCTTCCGCTATCGCCGCCGGCATTTTTGGGAACACCATCACCAGCGCCTCCGGTGTTCAGACACCCACTACCGATCTGGTCGTTGCCAATTCCACCTCCAATAACGTAACTGTCCTGCTCGGAAACGGCGACGGCACCTTTCTTGAAGCTGCCGGCTCTCCGTACCCCGTTGGCAAGAATCCCAGCTCCGTGGTCGTGGCGGACTTCAACGGCGACGGCAATCTTGATTTTGCAGTGGCCAATCAGGGCGATGACACCATTTCCGTCTTCAAAGGCAACGGCAAAGGCGGATTTACGGAGTTTCCCGGCTCGCCTTTCCGTCTGACCAACACTTCGACGGTTTCCGAGAAGGGGCCAGTGGCAATGGTAAGCGGCAATTTCCGGAGTGCGACCAATTCGACGAACAACAGCCCCGAAATCGACCTCGCGGTGGTAAATCAATCCTCCAACAATGTCGCGATCTTGCTCAGCTCGGTGGACGTCAACTCCAACGTTACGTTCACCGAGGCCACCAACTCCCCCATCACCGTAGGCAAATCCCCGGTGGCCATCGCCACCAGCGACCTGAACGGCGACGCGGTTCCCGACCTTGCTGTCGTCAATCAGGCCGACAATTCCGTTTCCGTCCTGCTCGGCAGCAGTAACCTCGATGCCACCTTCACCGCCGCTTCTGGATCTCCGCTGCCCACTGCCGCAGCGCCGGCAGGCATCGTCATTGCCAACTTCACCGGCGGCAACTTTCCTTCCCTCGCGGTCACCAACAAGGACCAGGGCACGCTGGGAATCTATTTAGGCCTTGGCGCGGGCACATTTTCCAATCGCATTGAGATTGCCACGCCCGCCAGTCCCGGCGCCATCGTCAGCGCCATCCTGACTTCGACCTCGCTGCCGGATGTCGCGCTCACGGCGCTGGGCACGACGCCGAATCAGGGAGTGGTCACCGTGATCCAGGATTCGGCATCCTTCGCCACCGGTACGAACACCACGCAAACTCCTTATCCGGCGTCGGAGTACATGGACCTCGGCGTGAAAATCAAAGCTACGCCAACGCTGCACGCGCACCACGAGGTCACCCTGCAGCTCGAATTTGAAATTCGCGCGCTGTCTGGTGCCAATGTCAACGGCATCCCCGTTATTTCCAACCGCACGCTGACGCAAACCGTCCGCGTCAAGGACGACGAGACCACCCTCATTAGCGGATTATTGGACAACGAAGAAACGCGCTCGCTGGTTGGCCTTCCGGGCTTCGCCAATCTTCCCGGGCTCGGCTACGCTTTCGGAACGAAAAACAATTCGTTGCGGAATACGGAGTTGCTGATTCTCGTCACGCCGCGCAGGCTTCGCGATCCGGTCCGAAACGCCCGCAGCATTTTCGCCGGACGTGGGGACACTGCCGGCGGCCGCGGCATCCCAGGCGGCAATGCGCCCCAACAGTTGCCACAGCCGCCCCCGCGGCGGCCGCAGCCTTAACGCGCGCTAGGGCAGCGGCTCAAACACCACAATTGGCTGATAGGTGCGAGGCACCACGGCTTCCGCAATGGCAATCAAGCTGTTTTGCTGGCTGAAAACGCGCAGGCGCGGCGGCCGTGGCTCACCCCCATCGAGCTGCGTCGTGGCGCCGGGCGGAGGCTCGACACGCCCTGGCTGCACTTGCGCCAGCATCACATTGAATTTCGTTCCGTGCCGTACCCGCCGCTCGATAATCGGCAGCACATTCACCCGCGGAAAATTCGCAAGCAAGTTCTCCAGTCGGATCAGATAGTCCCCAAACTTGCCCGCACGCGCCGCTTCCGCCAGCTCCTCGAGCTTCACAGCCTGGTCGAGCGAAAATTCCCCGACCGCGGTCCGTTCAATTTCCGCAAGATGCGCTCCGCATCCGAGCTCCTCTCCCATTTCATGCGCCAGCGAGCGGATATACGTCCCGGACGAGCACTCAATGACGAAACGCGCCACGCTGCCCTCAATCTCTTTCAATTTGAACTCAAACAACTCGACATCTACCGATTTTAGCTCGACCGGTTGTTTTTTGCGCGCCAGCTCGTACGCCGGACGTCCCTTCACTTTCTTAGCTGAAAACGCTGGTGGCGTTTGCTGAAAGCGGCCGATGCGTTCGCTGGCTAGTCTCTCCAGCACGGACTTATCGAGAACCGGCGCAACGTGCGGTCCTTGAGCCTCACCGTCGGAGTCGTACGTGTCCGTTGCAAAACCAAAGCGAAATCCGGCGCTGTATCGCTTGCGGCGCCCTGCGTAGAACTGCACCAGCCGCGTGGCGCGCCCCAGCAGCAGCACAAGAACACCGGTGGCCAGCGGATCAAGCGTGCCAAGATGCCCGATCTGCCGAAAGCCGGCCAGGTGCCGCACCGCGTCCACTACGTCGTGCGATGTCTTTCCCTTTGGCTTGTCGATTACCAGGGCGCCCTCGAAGGGCGCCGGTTGCGGCTGTTTTGGCATGAAATCCGAAATTAGGAATCACAGTTCAGAGATTAGAAGAAGGCTTGTCCTTCTTCATCTCTCTCAGAAGTTGCTCAATGCGTTCGACGTGCTCCTGCGAAAGGTCCAGCGTGAAATGCAGCTCCGGCAAGCGCCGCAACTGCAGTCGCTCGATGAGCTCGCTTCGGATGAAACCCGATGCGTGCTCCAGCGCCTTGATGGCGTCCGCCTGCTCTTTGCCGCTTCCCAACATGCTCACAAACACGCGCGCGTGCTTCATGTCCGGCTGTAGACGCACTTCGCTGACCACCACCGTGCCTTCCAGCCGCGGGTCCTTCAGCTCCCCGGCCAGCATGGCATTGATTTCGTGGGCGATTTCTTCGCCCACGCGTTCATGACGGTGATTTGTCGGGCTCATCGCAAACCTTTAAATCATTTCCACGACGTGATTCACCAGCACCGGACCCAGCAGGCGGTCCGCTTCCCTTAGCACCAACTGCAGCGACTCTTCTACGTGCTGTTCGGCGGTTGACAATGTCACCACGCCGATGATCGAGCGCTGCCACACCTCCTGATATTCCATCTCCGCCACCGCGACGTTGAAATGCCGCCGCAGCCGGTCTTTCAAGCTGCGCACAATCTGCCGCTTGTCCTTCAGCGAATGTGCGTCCGGAATATGCAGCTCGAGGGTAAGTAGACCGACCGGCATGCGCGGCTCCGCGGGACGGGTTTGCAGTTATTTTCGCGACGCGGGTACGTTGCTCTGCGCTGCGGCTTCCGCGGCGCTCAGCTTCGTCACCTGGAAGCACTCCAGTATATCGCCGACCTTCACGTCGTTGAAATTCGCGATTCCAGCGCCACACTCGAACCCCGTGCGCACCTCGCTGGCGTCGTCCTTGAAGCGTTTCAGCGAGCTCAGCTTCGAGGTGTAGATGATCGCTCCGTCGCGCACCACGCGCACCTGCGCGTCGCGCTTGAGCACGCCGTCCACGACGTAGCAGCCCGCCACCGTTCCCGCGCCCTTGACGCGGAACGTGTTGCGCACTTCCGCGCGGCCAATGTAGGTCTCCTGGATCACCGGCTCCAGCAGGCCTTCCATCGCTTTCTTAATCTCGTCGGAGACTTCGTAGATGATGGTGTGCGTGCGAATGTCCACGTGCTCTTGCTGCGCCAGGTCCATCGCCTTGCGGTCCGGCCGCACGCCAAAAGCGATCACGATCGCTCCCGACGCCGACGCCAGCAGAATATCGTTTTCCGTCACTGCGCCCACGCCCGACCCGATAATCTTCAGTTTCACCTGCTCTGTCGAAAGCTTCGGCAGCATTTCGCTGAGCACTTCCACCGAGCCCTGCACGTCGGCCTTGATCACAATTCCCAATTCCTTCACGTCGCCCGATTTCAACTGCTCGTGCAATTGATCGAGCGTGATGCGCGCGCCGGAAGTGCGTGCCAACGCCGCGTCGCGCTGCTTGCCTTGCCGGTATTCGACGATGTGCCGCGCCTTTGCTTCGTCGGTAACCTGGAAGTTGTCTCCCGCCTCCGGCACCCCCTGCAAACCCAGCACTTCTACCGGCGTGGAGGGCGGCGCGTCTTTCACCGTGCGCCCGTGATCGTCAAACAGCGCGCGCACTTTGCCGAACACCGCTCCGCAAATGAAGAAATCGCTCGGCCGCAAAGTCCCGTTCTGCACGAGAATCGTCGCCACTGGGCCGCGGCCTTTGTCGACCCGCGATTCCAGCACTGTGCCGGTCGCCGGCGCATCCGGATTCGCTTTTAGCTCGCGCAAGTCGGCTACCAGCAGCAAAGTCTCCAGCAACTTTTCGATTCCGGTTTTCTGTTTCGCTGAAACCTCGACAAATTCCGTGTCCCCGCCCCACTCCGCCGGCAGCAACCCGTTATCCGCAAGCTGCCGCTTCACGCGCTCCGGCTGCGCTTCCGGTTTATCAATCTTGTTGATCGCCACCACGATCGACACATTTGCCGCTTTAGCATGATCGATGGCTTCTTTCGTCTGCGGCATGACTCCGTCGTCGGCAGCCACCACCAACACCACAATGTCCGTGACCTTCGCGCCGCGGGCGCGCATGCGCGTGAACGCTTCGTGGCCCGGCGTATCGATGAACACCACGCTACGATTGTTCACCTGCACTTTGTACGCGCCGATGTGCTGCGTGATGCCGCCCGCCTCGCCCGCCGCCACGTCTTCGCTGCGAATCGCGTCCAGCAAGCTCGTCTTGCCGTGGTCCACGTGTCCCATCACCGTCACCACCGGCGGACGCGGCTTCAGACTCTCTTTGGTCTCTTCCTTCGCAACCTCCAGCACCATCTCCTCTTCGAGGGAGACCACGTTAACCACGCCGCTGAACGCTTCCGCCAGCGTCGTCGCCGTTGGCACATCTAGCGCCTGGTTGATGCTGGCGAATACGCCGCGATCCAGCAGCGTCTTCAGCAACTCCTTGGCGCGCACATCCAGCTTCTCCGCCAGCTCGCGAATGGTGATGCCTTCCGTAATCGTTACATCGCGCGGCGCACGCGGTTCCGGCGGCGCAATCACCGCCGCCGCTGCTGCTCGCCCCGCTCCTGGACGTTGCCGCGTCGGATGCAGCTTGCGCTCGCCTTCAATCTCTCGCTTGTCCAGCACCGGACGCTGCCGCTGCGTCGGCCTCCGCGTATAGAGCGGCTTGCCTGGCTCAGCCTTCGGAGGCACTTTATCCAGCGGCAACGGCGGCAACATCCCGGGACGCCCTGGGGTGCGCGGCCCTGGACGCGCGCCCGCAGGCGCTGCGCCGCGCCGCTGCTCAAATGGTCTTGGTTGGCCCGCAGGTCCGCCACTCGGCCCACCTGATCCACCTGACCGTGAAGGATAGGATCGTCCACCTTGCCCCGACGATATCGGACGCATCGGTTGACCCGGACGTGGCCCGCCTTGCCGTTGACCTCCCGACCCAGTGCTCGGAAGTGGTCCGCGGTTCCCGCCAGTCGGCATCGGCGGGCGCGCCGAGGCCGCAGGCCGTGCTGCGCTGCCAGGAGCTGCCGCAGCCGGACGCACTGCTGATGGCTGTGTGCCCGTGCCTCCTGGACGCGGCGCAGGAGTTCCCGCGGCCGGTCGCTGCGCCGGAACCCCAGTGTGAGTCGAAGCTGCTGGAGCCGCAGGTCGCGCAGTCGGAGCGGCAGGGCGAATCGGAGTTGTTACAGGAGGCACGCTCGGAGCAGGTTTTGCCGCGGGAGTCGTCGTGCTTGCAGGAGGAGCCGCAACCGCAGGCGCCGCAGGGGGCGGAGCAGCCGGCGCCGCCGGTTTCGCTGCCGCGGGCGCTGCCGTTCCAGACGCGGACGTTGCAGAAGCCACGGGCTTCGGCGTTGCAACCACAGGCTCCACAGGTGCAGCCGCTGGACGCATCCGCGCCGCTTTCGCCGCCGCGTCCCTCGCCTCTTTGTCCGCTTTGGCCTTCGCTTCCGCCGCTGCTTCCGCGTCCGCTACTCCCTGAAGATGTTTGCGCACTTTCTCCGCAACATCCGCGGGTATCGAGCTCGAGTGCGTCTTCTTTTCCGTGACGCCGTATCCGGCCAGCAGGTCGATAATGGCTTTCGCCTTGACCTCCAGCTCGCGAGCCAGCTCGTTAATTCGGACTTGGTTTACGTCTGACATGCTTATTAAGACTTTGCCTCTTCCGGCCGCTCTGCCTCGTTCTTGCCTTCTGCGGACTCAGTCTCTTCTGCATTTTCGTTTTTCGCTTCGGATTCCTGCTCAGCCTCCGGAGCCTGCTCACCTTGGGGGACTTGCTCGTCGCCGCGAACCGCTTCACCCGCATCCTCCGGCGCTTCCACCACGCCTGCTTCCGAAGCCGCGGCGCTCGCTTCTTCCGCCGTAGCAGCTTCTCCGGACGCGCTTGTCTCTGTCCCGGCCTCTTCCGCAAGCGTATCGGTATTTTCTACCGCTTCGCCAGCCGTCGCGGCTGTTTCGCCGCCACCTTCGTAGAAGCGATTCACCGCCTGATAAATCTTGTCCACCATCTTCTCGCCGATGCCCGGAATCTCCATCAATTGCTCCGGCGTCATCCCCGCGAGTTTCTCCACATTCGTGATCCCCGCCGCCTCGATCTTTTCGATCGTCTTCGGTCCCACGCCGGCCAGCGCGGTCAACGGCGTCGTCGGCGCAGTCAGCGCGGTCATCTGCTCTTCAATCTCGCGCCGCTTCTCTTCTTCGCTCTTGATGTCAATGTCCCAGCCGATCAGTTTACTTGCCAGCCGGACGTTCTGCCCCTTTTTGCCAATCGCCAATGAAAGCTGCGAATCTTCCACGATCACTTCCAGCTTCTTCGTTTCCGGATCAACGATCTGTACGCGCGTGACTTTCGCCGGGCTCAGCGCCTTCTGCGCGAACGCCACCGTCTCCTCGCTGTACGGAATGATGTCGATCTTTTCCCCGCGCAGCTCGCGAATGATGGACTGCACGCGCATGCCCTTCATGCCCACGCACGCGCCCACGGGATCCACATCTTTGTCGCGGCTCATCACCGCTACCTTCGTCCGCTCGCCCGCTTCCCGCGCCGCAAACCGGATCTGCACCGTGCCGTCGTAAATCTCCGGCACTTCCATCTCGAACAGCCGCTGCACCAGGCCCGCGTCTCCGCGCGAAACGATCACTTGTGGGCCCTTCGCCGCGCGGTCCACCATCTTGATCACCACGCGCAGCCGCTCGCCGATGTTGTACGTCTCCAGTTTCGATTGCTCGCGCTTCGGCAGCCGCGCTTCCGTCCGCCCCATATCGACAATCAGATCCGGCCCTTCCGCGCGCTTCACAATCACCGTCACCAATTCGCCCACGCGCGTGTGATACTCGTTGTAAATCGTGTCGCGCTCGGCCTCGCGCACCTTTTGCAGGATCACCTGCTTCGCCGTCTGCGCCGCAATCCGCCCCAGCACATCCGTCGGCTTCAGCGTCAAAATTTCCGTGCCAACTTCCGCCGTCGGATTCTTCTTCTGAGCTTCCGCCAAGCTGATCTCGGCCTTCGGGTCGGTAACTTCTTCTACCACGGTCAGTACCGAAAACACGTCCACCTGGCCCGATTCCGCGTTGAATTTCCCGCGCAGGTTCTCTTCCGTCTTGTAATATTTCCGCGCCGCCACCACCATCGCGTCTTCAATCGCAGACACCACGATTTCCGGCTCGATGTGCTTCTCGCGGCTCAGCATCTCAATCTGTTGATAAAGCAAATTCGCCATTGCTAGTTCCTAACTCTCTTCTCCGTGTCCTCTGTGCTCTTAACTCTGCGCCCTCTGTGTTAAATCTTTTTCCCGTTTCTAAAACTCCACGACCAAATTAGCTTTCCGAATCCCCTCCAGCGGTATCTCCACCACCCGCGGCTCTTTCCCCTTCAACTCCATCCGCACTTTCCCGTCCGCGAATCCCGCCAGCCTTCCCTCAAAAAACTTCGCATCCCCAATCGGCTCGCTCGTCGAAATCTTCGCCAGCCTTCCCACGAACCGCTCAAAATCTCCCGGCTTCCTCAGCGCCCGGTCCAGCCCCGGAGAACTAATCTCCAGGATGTATCCCGCCGGCCCGTCAATTAACTCTTCCACATCCAAAATCACGCTCAACTGCTGGCTCACCCGCTCGCAATCCGCATGACTAATCTTCGGGTCCGG
>WNFG01003192.1_pt2 | contig 13697 bp, 14 predicted proteins | sample 5400431 | NCBI WGS metagenome assembly WNFG01 (sample SAMN13153346, study PRJNA577476) | soil metagenome | isolation source: 120 cm saprolite under Douglas fir tree site 2 hole 3 replicate 2 | place: USA:California | collected 2015-04-18
ACCGGCGAGAAGTTCGACGGCTGGCTGCCGCTGAGCCCAACCCCCGCAGATTACGCGTCAGGTCTTCGCGCGGTGCACGAGGCAGCTAAGCGGGCGGGTCGAGATCCCGAAAGCATTGCCACCGGCGTCTACCTCACCGTGGCCGTCGCCAGCAACGCGCGCGAGGCGGCCGGCGAGCTCGACGCATACATGAAGGCTTATTACGGCGTCCCGGCCGAGGTGATGGCCAAGTCCATGGCGCTCCACGCCGGGACGATGGAGTCGGCTGCCGAGTGGTTCGCGGCTTACCGCGCCGCGGGCGCCCACCACCTCGTGGTGCGCCTGGCTCGTCCCGGCCTCACGGACTACAACGAAACGGTCCGTGAGCTCCTCGGCGCCGCCCGGAACCCATCAGGCAAATAGCTCAGGTCTCGCCCATCGCCGCCGACTCGGCCGGACCTATCTCCCATTCCAGGGGCTCTCCCGCCAGATAGCGCTTGAGCTCGCTGATCAACAGCCGGCCCAGGCGACGGCGCTCGCGCCCCATCGCCCCAGCAATATGCGGCGTCAGCACCACGTTGGGCAGGTGCCGCAACTTCGAATCGGCTGCCAGCGGCTCATGCTCGGTGACATCGAGCACCGCTTGAAGGTCGGGCCGCGCCTCGAGGGCCTCGATCAGCTCCCGCTCGCGCACGACCGCGCCGCGCGCCGTGTTGATGAACGTGGCGCCGTTCGGCATCGAGGTGATCAGTTCGCCGGTGACGAGTCCGATCGTCGAATCCAGCAAGGGCGTGTGGACCGAAACGACATCGGATCCCGCAAAGAGGTCCTCCAGCCCGACCGGCCTCACATCGAGTCCCGTCGCTTCGCCGGGCGTCAGCGCCGGATCGCACGCCAGCACTGTGAGGTCGAACGGGCGCAGTCGCTCGCGCACGAGCCTGCCCACGCTGCCCAACGAGAGCAACCCGACCGTCGAGCCGTAGCCGCCCGGCATCAGAGCGGCCGGAGGATACGGCTCCCACCCGATCCTCGTCTGGCCCATCAAGCGCCATCCGTGCTTGAGCGAGAAGAGGATCACTCCGAGCGTGAAGTCGGCGACCGGCAGCGAGTTGGCGGCCCGGGCGGTGACGACCCGGACTCCGCGACGCCAGAGCTCCGGGGTCACGAATGGTCGCGTAGAACCACCGCCGTAGAGGACGAGCCGCAAACGAGGAGCGTGCTCGAGGAGCTCAGCGTCAAGCGTAGGCAGCCCCCAGCCCGCGAGCAGCACCTCCACACCACGCAGGGGTGAGGGGTCGCGGCGGATTGACGCCGGAGACTGCGGTGGGTGAGGCAACTCGAGGAGCGCCGCGGCCTCCGCTTGCTCGGCGCGTCCGTAGACCTCGTCAAGAGCGTCTGGCCGGATCAAGTACAGCCCGACCGGCCTCATCAGCGGGCGCCCGGCCTCACAGCTTCGACGAGCCGCCGTAGCTCGGTCATCTCGTGCGCCAGAGCCACCGCCGGCTCGGCCAGCTCCGGATGCCACATCTTTTCCCACTCGACGACCAGCCACCCGGCATAGCCCCTGCGCGCCAGCTGTTCGATGCCTGCGCCTACCGGCACCTCGCCCTCTCCGAGCGGAACCAGGTGCCATTCGCCCTCGCGATTCGGGCGCGCGTCCTTAACGTGAACACCCAGAAGGCGGTCGCCGAGATGGTTGAGGACAGCGTCCGGCGCCTCACCGGCGCGATGGGTGTGCAGCATGTCCCAGACCACCCCCACAGTTGCGCCTTCGAGGTCGGAAACAAGCGGGCCCAGAACCCCGGCGGAGATATAGCCATCATGGGTCTCGACCCCGATCGCGGCGTGAAACCCGCCGGCCGCGCGGGCCACAAGCTCTAGACCGCGGCGAAGCTCATCCGGCGTGCCCTGGCCCGGGAAGACCCGGACTACAGGAGCCGCCCAGCTGTCGGCCAGCGCCAGATATCGCCGAAGCTCGGTGACGTCCACCGCAGGCGAGAGCCGGATGGACGTGTCGACCGCGGCCACCGCGACACCTGTTTCGATCATCAGACGGGCGACGCGCCGTTGATCGTTGGCGTCGAGGTCGGCGCGCAGAATCGCGCCGTCAAGAAGGCGAAGCTCCAGCCCGCCATAGCCGAGCTTGCCTGCAGCGTCAACAGCCTCTTCCAGCGACCAGCCCGGGCACGCCAGCGTGCTGAACGCCAGACGATTCACCGCGTCATTCGGCCGCCGGCCCGGTGCTCTGTCGCCGCACCAATCGGGTCGGCACAAACTCAACTCTCACCGTCCCGTGCCGCGGCTCGAGCGCCATACGCAGAGCCAGCGCGCCCATCTCGGCCGCGGGAACCCTAACGGTCGTGAGGGCCGGCGTGACATCGCGCGCAATTGGGACATCGTCGAAGCCGGTGATGGAAATGTCTTCGGGAACCCGCATGCCTCGCCTGCGCGCCTCCGCCATGGCTCCGATCGCCATCAGGTCATTGAACGCGACCAGCGCCGTCGGCTTTTCTCCTCGGCGCTCCAGTAGGTCGCGCGCTGCGGCCATGCCCGAGTCCCGCGTGTAATCGCCGTGGACCAGCATCTCGTCGGGCACTTCGATGCCGGCGCGGAGAAGGGCTTCCTTGACCCCGGCGAGGCGTTCGCGCGTGGTCGTCACCGCCGGCGGCCCGCAGATTACACCGAGCCGGCGATGACCAAGCCGCAAGAGCTCCTCCGCCACCTCGCGGCCGCCGCCGAGGTTGTCAGGCATGACTGCATCACCATGTCCGTAATGGCGCCCGATCAGGACCGCCCGCCCGCCCCCCGCCTCGAACGCCATCAGCTGGTTGGTGATCGCGGTCGCGAAATCGCGCGCCTCGATGCCGCTGGCCGCAATCACGAGCGCCTCCACCCGGCGGGCGCGGAAGTGGGCGATGGCGGCGAGCTCACGCTGGAGGTCCCGATGAGCCGTGATGAAAATCAGCGTTCGCTTGGCGGCGTCCGCCACTTCGTCCATCCCGCGCACCAGCTCGGCGAAGAAAGGGTTTTCCACGTCGTGCAGCACCACGCCGACGGTGGCCTCGCCCGCGGAGGCAAGCGCCCGAGCGTGGGGATTCGCCTCGTAGCCAAGCTGGGCAGCCGCGGCCAGGACCTGCGCTCGAAAAGCGGGGCTCACCTTGACGGCGCCGCTCAGTGTTCGTGACGCTGTGGCCACCGATACCCCGGCGGAGCGGGCGACGTCGGCGATTGTCGGGGCCTTGAACACACGCTGGATTGTAAGCGGTTTCTGGGCGCTGAACTAGGTGATTGACGAAAGCTCCAAATCGGAATAGGCTGACGGGCGAGCATTAATGAAAGCGCTTTCACAGTCTTGGAGGACGGGCATGAGAGGTTGGAGCCGGCCCCTGGGGGCCGCTGTGCTGATGATCCTGACGGCCGCCTGCTCGGGGGGCGGTCAGCCGAGCGCCAGCTCTCCTGGAGCTCCCGTGACCCTCACTATCCAGGACTTCTCTGTCGAGCAGACCGACTTCCACAAGCAGGTCGCTGCCGAATACCAGCGTGTCTACCCGAACGTCACCATCCAATGGCAGTCGGTCGCCCAGGCGCAGTACGAGCAGACGCTGCCCCTTGCCTTCCAGAGCAAGCAGGCGCCCGACCTCTTCTACTGGCAGAAGCAGAGCTCCAACACCATGAACTGGCTGGTCTCCAACGGCTGGATCTCGACGGTCTCGCCCGATGGCAAGGTGCCCGCTGACTGGACAAAGCGCTGGCCCGCCGGTTCATTTCAGAATGGCATCAATATGAAAGACGGCAAGGTCTACGGCTTCCCCTGGCAGGACACGCACTACTGGGGACCGGGCTACATGTACATGAACAAAGCGGTCTTCGCGCAGGCCGGGCTCGACCCCACCAATCCGCCGACCACATGGAGCCAGCTGGCCGACACCTGTTCCACCATAAAGTCGAAGACCAAGGCCTACTGCATGGCGGTGCCACTGAAAGGAACCGACTGGCAGCGGATCTGGTACGCGATGGCGGCCGGCAACATGACCGACCTCTTTTTCGATTACAAGAACGGCAAGTTCTCGCTCGACAACCCGGCGATGCTGCAAACCTTCAGCTACCTGCAAGGTCTCTACAACAAGGGATATTTCGCCCCTGGCGTACAGGACAAATCGTTCTCCCGCCAGCAGTTCGCGGCCGGTCAGGCCGCCATCTACATGGACGGGCCCTGGATGATCAGCGTCTGGGATCAGCTCGGCTTTCACAGCGACAGCTACGTGGTCGCAGCGCACCCCAATCCCGACGGCGGAGCGAAAGGCGCTCTCTCGTCGTTGAACTCGCAGAACGCCTACTGGGTGAGCTCGCAGACGCAGCACCCAGCCGAGGTATGGAAGTTCGTCCAGTGGATGACCAACCCGGACGGCTTTTTCGCGCAGAACTTTCTCAAGCACCAGTTCGCCACACTCGCATTCGCCGATGACAAGAAGTTCCTGACCGACACGGCCTGGAAACAGGTCTTCAAGATCGCCGACGCCACGGGATTCCGGGTCCAGAACCCCGACCCGCTGCTCAAGTGCCCGGCCCTCGCCCAGTCCAAGGCTTACACCGACGCCTCCGCGCTGCACCCAAACTGGGAGCATCAGGTCATGGTTGATGCCATCACGAGCAACAAGGACCTCAAGCCGGCAGCCCAACTGGTGGTCTCAACGCGTCAGCAGGCGTTGGAGTCTGAGCTCCAGAAGGAGTCGGCCGCAGGTTTGAAGGTGTCAGTCAGCTGCTACGAGTTCGCCACCAACGGCTGGGACTACACGCAGAACTTCAACGCCGCCAACTACTCCAAGCCATAAGCTCCGGGTGCATTGAATGAGCTGAGCCGGACACCGCCAATCGCGGCCAGAAGGCTGAGCTTCTCCCCCATCCGCGCTTTGGCGGCCCGTGGCGCCGGCCCCGACGGCCGGCGCTTCTGGATCCCGGTCTTCCTGCTCCCCTTTTTGCTCCTGTATGGCGGCTTCACGATCTGGCCGCTACTGGCCACGGCCTACTATTCGCTCTTCAACTGGGACGGCATCCGCCCGCTCAGCGAATTCGTCGGGCTTGGCAACTATCAGAAGATCGTGGCCGACCCGATCTTCTGGCTCGCTTTCAAGAACACCCTGGTGTTTGCCGTGGTGGAGACGGCGATCAAACTGCCGCTGGCGCTGTTCGTCGCCATCTTGCTGACGCGCCGATGGCTGCTGTTCAAGACATTTTTCCGGACCGTCTTCTTCCTGCCGATCATCCTGCCCGTGGCTCTGGCAGGCCTCGTTTTCACCTACTTGTTGAACCCTTCCAACGGCGCCATCGACAGTTTTCTCGCCGACCGCGGATGGATACACACGCCGATCGACCTCCTCGGTCATGGCAACACCGCCCTCATCGCGATCATCCTGGTCGCGGTTTGGCAGATCTTCGGCCAGTACATGGTCTACTGGATGGCCGCCCTCCAGAACGTGCCCGAGGACGTCTATGAGGCTGCCGAGATCGACGGCGCCAACGAGGTGCAGAAACTGATCCACATCACGCTACCTCTGATCCGGCCGGTCGCGCTGATCATCACGCTGCTCGCCCTCGTCAACGCACTCCACGTCTTTGGCGTCGTGGTGACACTGACGGCAGGCGGTCCCGGACAGGCGAGCTATACGGTCTCCTACTTCATCTACAACGAAGCGTTCAGCGAGGCTCCCTTCCGGTATGGATACGGATCGGCCGCCGCCCTGCTCTTCGCGGTGCTTGCCTTTGTCTTCGTCACCGGGCAGGCCGTGATCGCGCGCGGCGCAGAGCGCATGCGCCGGGACTACCGCGTCTGATGGCAGTGCTGGCCCGCAGTCCGATTGCCGTGCGCCATCGGCCACGACTGCGCCGACGTGCCTATCTCAACCTGCTCGCCGTGCCCGGCCTGCTAATCGTCAGCGTGGTCTGGGCCTACCCGTTCTTGTGGACCATATCGACGGCGTTCAAGACGCAGCTCGGCGCGTTCACCGCCGGCGCCGGCCTGGTGCCGCAGCCGCTCGACCTTGACAACTTCAGGCGCGCGTGGGTCACGGCCGGCATCAGCAGCTACTTCATCAACACGGTCGTCTACGCAACTGGATCGACGCTGATCGAGCTCACGAAATCTGCCCTGTGTGGTTACGTGCTGGCTCGCTTCCGCTTCCCGGGCCGAAACCTGCTCTACAAGCTGATCGTGCTCACTCTGTTCGTGCCCGTGATCTCCATCCTCATCCCGCAGTTCGTCCTGATCCAGCATCTCGGATTGCTCAACACCAGACTCGGCGTGATCCTGGCGCAGTCGGGCGGTGCAGGCGCCCTTTACGTCCTTCTCTTCACCGGCTTCTTCGAGAACCTGCCGCAGGACCTCTTCGATGCCGCCCGCGTCGACGGCGCCGGTTTCTTACAGACGTTCTGGCTCATGCTGCCGCTGGCCCGGCCGATCATCGCTGTCGTCGTGATCTTCCAGTTTGTCTACAACTGGAACGACTTCACCGTCCCACTCGTGTTCACGTTGGGCCAGCCAGACCTCCAGAACCTGGCCGTGGGCATGCTGCATTTCCAAGGCACGCACAGCTTCGACCTGACCGGCTTCGCGGCCGGGATGTTGATCTCATTCGTGCCAGTGCTGATCGTGTTTCTTGCCTTCCAGAGCTACTTCGTGCGCGGACTGGCCGGCGCGGTCAAGGAATGACGCGAGCGGCGCCTCTCGCTGAGCTCGAGCGCAGGGCGGCGGCCCTGGTTGAGCTCGAGCCGCCCACGGTGGTCCGCAAACAAACTCTCCCGCCCAGCGGCGACATCCACGACTACCTGTCGATGGCCCCCTACTGGTGGCCGAACCCTGACACGCCTGATGGGCTGCCCTGGGTGCAGCGCGACGGCGATGTCAACCCGCGCTCGCGCGACATCCCTGACAAGCAGGGTTGGTACACCTTGATCGACCTGGTCTGGGTGCTCGGCCATGCGCACCACGAGCTGGCCAGAAAGGAGTACGCGGAGAAGGCGGCCGTCTGCCTGCGGGCCTGGTTTCTCGAACCCGCTACGCAGATGAACCCCAACCTGAACTTCGGCCAGGGAGTGCCCGGCGTCGCCGAAGGAAGGCCTGCCGGCCTGATCGAAACCCGCGAGATCGGGAAGCTTCTCGAGGGCGTACGGCTGCTGGAGGGCTCGGACGCATGGTCGGCGGGTGACACCGATTCCATTCGGGAGTGGGTGCGCGCGTTCCTCGCCTGGCTCGCGGCCTCGCCGCTCGCCGAGGCGGAGCGCAAGGCCCATAACAACCATGCCACCTGGTATGCAGCGCAGGCCGCTGCCATGCTCGAGTTCGCCGGCGAGCGCACGCGTGCGCTCGAGGTGGTGGGCGACGGTCGTGCCCTCGTCGAGCACCAGATCCTTCCTGATGGCAGCCAGCCGCAAGAGATGACCCGCGCCAACTCGCGGCACTACTGCATGTTCAACCTCCTCGGCTTCTGCCGCCTGGCTGAGCTCGGGGACCGGATCGGCGCGACCATTTGGGAGCACAGATCGTTGCGCTGCGGCTTCGAGCACCTGGTTGCGAATTGGGACGACTGGCCGGTGCCTACTCTGACTCCCATGGCCACCGATGTCTCCGAGTTCGCGGAGGTGCTTTACCATGCTGCCCGCCACTATGGCGGGACCTTCCTCGAGCGCTGGGAGCGCACCGCGGCGCCTAGCGACCTTAACGAGCTGTTCTGGGGGAAATTGAGATGACGGAAATCGACCTGACGGGCCAGCGGGCGATAGTCACGGGCGCCAGCACCGGGATCGGACGCGCGACCGCCATCGCGCTGGCCGAAGCCGGCGCCGACGTGGCGGTCCATTACGGAACCAGCCGGAAGGAAGCGGAGGAGACGGCCCGCGCGATCGAGTCACACCGGCGCCACGCGGTCATCGTGCAGGGAGACTTCCGCGACCCAGAGGCGACAGTCAAATCAGTCGAGGCCGCGGTCGCCGGGCTCGGCGCGCCGATCGACATCCTCGTCAACAACGCGGGCTCACTGATCGCCCGGACTCCGCTCGACCAGATGGACGCTGAGCTGTGGCAGGAGGTGATCGCGCTCAACCTGTCCAGCGTCTTCTTCGCCACCAAGGCCGCCCTCCCCCACCTCGGCCCAGGCGCGCGCATCGTGAACGTCTCGTCCATCGCCGCTCGCCATGGTGGAGGACCGGGCGCCTTTGCCTACGCAGCCGCCAAAGGAGGCGTGATGACACTCACGCGCGGATGGGCGAAGGAGCTCGCGCCGCGAAACATTCGGGTGAATGCGATCACGCCGGGTGTCATCGAGACGCCGTTCCACGACCGGTTCAGCACGCCCGAGCTACTGGAGACGTTCAGGAAAAGCATCCCGCTTGGTCGCCTCGGCACCGCGGAGGAATGCGCGGGTGCAGTTCTCTACCTGGTTTCCCCGCTGGCGTCGTACATCACGGGCCAGAGCATCGACATCAACGGCGGACAGTGGTTTGCCTGAGCGCAGGCTCCACTTCAAAGCGTCCGAAGGCCGCACTGGAGTACTGGTCAGTCCCCAGAACTCAGCGTCAGAAGGGCTCGAGCTGGAGATCATCAAGCTCCCGCCGGGCGGCCAAGAAGCCGGCGTTGCGGTTGGAATGGACACCCTGCTGGTAGTGCTGGCCGGCAGCATCGATCTCGAGGTGAACGGAGCGCGCTGGAATCGGCTCGGCGGGCGGGCCAACGTGTTCGGCGGCCGGGCGACATCGGCCTATCTCCCGCCTTCAAGCGAGTACTTCGTGCGCTCGCCCAAAGGCGCGGAAGTAGCGGTTTGGCGCGCTCCGGCCGGACCGGGCGGTGCTCCATATGCGATCGGACCTGATGAGGTGGACGTCGCGACACGCGGCCGCGACGGCTTCGAGCGCGAGGTACACACGATCCTCGACGCCCGCAAGCCCGCGGCTGCGTTGGTGGTGGGCGAAACGTTCAACGTGCCCGGCGCCTGGTCGAGCTACCCGCCCCATAAGCACGACGTCCACGACCCGCCGCGTCAAGCTCGGCTGCAGGAGGTGTATCACTTTCGGATTGACCCTCCCCAAGGCTTTGGCATCCAGCGGATCTACTCGCCAGAGCACGATCTGAACGAAGTCCTCGTGGTTGAGGACGGCGACACGGTTGTGATCCCGTACGGCTACCACCCGGTCGCCGCCGCGCCTGGATACCGGCTCTATTACCTGTGGGCGCTGGCGGGTGACGGGCGGGATCTGCACCTGGTCGAAGACCCGGCCCACAGCTGGGTGGTTCGGCAGCTTTAGCCTTGATCAGCGATCTCTTATTCGAGACCTGATGCCGACGAACCGAACCGATTACCTCGCCTCGATGTACAGCCTGGAAGGTCAGGTCGCCATCGTGACCGGCGGCACGGGAGTTCTCGGCGGTGCCATGGCGAAAGCGCTGGCAATCGCGGGCGCGCGGGTGGGCGTGCTGGGTCGCAGTCGCGAACGAGCGGAACGGATCGCGTCAGAGCTCGAGGCGGTGGGCGGTGACGCAATGGCGCTAACAGCCGATGTGCTCGATCGCGACGCCCTCGAGTCTGCCCGCGACATGGTCGTGGGCCGGTGGGGATCCATCACCACCTTGGTCAACGCCGCCGGCGGCAACATCGCGGCGGCGACCATCCCTGAACGCGGCGATGTTTTTGGGATGTCGGCGGCCGCGTTCCAGGAGGTCGTCGACCTCAACCTGACCGGCACGCTGCTGCCGAGCCTTGTCTTTGGGCGGGCCATGGCTGAGGCAGGAAACGGCTCGATCGTGAACATTTCTTCGATGGCGTCTCCCCGCGCCCTGACCAGGAACGCCGGCTACGGTGCTGCGAAATCAGCAGTCGACAACCTGACCCGCTGGCTGGCGGTTGAGCTGGGCACCCGTTACGGCGGCAAGATCCGTGTCAATGCGATCGCGCCCGGCTTTTTCGTCGGCGAGCAGAATCGCAGGCTGCTCGTGGAGCTAGATGGCAAACCCACCGCGAGAGGCCGCGCGATCATCGCCCACACCCCCTTCGGGCGGTTCGGGGAGGCTGACGATCTGACCGGCGCCCTCGTCTGGCTGTGCAGCCCGAGCGCGCGTTTCGTCACCGGAATCGTGGTGCCGGTGGACGGTGGATTCAGCGCGTTCGGCGGCGTGTGATGGAAGGTCGCGTCGAGCTGACCCGAAGCATCACGGAGGACGAGGTGCGCGATGTCCTCGCCAAGGCGTTCGCTGGCGTGCGCGTGAGCAAACGGCGCGTCCTGGTGCTCATCCCCGACGACACGCGACACGCTCCGATTCCCATGCTCTTTCGGCTGTTGAACGACATCGTCGGCAAGCAGGCTGCGCGCCTCGACTTCCTGATTGCCCTGGGCACCCACCCGCCGATGGCGCCGCCCGCGGTCGACAGATTAGTCGGCATCGCGGAATCGGAGCGCGCTCGGCGTTTTCCGAATGTCGCCGTACTCAGCCACTGTTGGGATCAGCCCGAGAGTCTTATCCGGATCGGGGTTATCCAGGCATCGGACGTCGAAGAATTGTCGGGGGGCTTGATGAGCGAGCCGATTCCACTCGATGTGAACCGGCTCCTCGTGGAATACGACCAGCTCGTGATCTGCGGACCAGTCTTTCCCCATGAGGTCGCGGGTTTCTCCGGCGGAGCGAAGTACATCTTCCCTGGCGTCGCCGGCCCGGACGTCATCAGCGCCACGCACTGGCTTGGGGCGCTGGCCTCGAGCATGAAAACGATCGGCGTCAAGGACACCGCGGTCCGGCGGGTGATACACCGTGCGGCCCAGCTGGTCCCCACGCCGATCCTCTGCATCGCGCTGGCTGTCCGCGGCGACGCACTCCACGCGGTCTATGCGGGGGGATACGTCGAGGCGTGGGACAAGGCCGCCGACGTGTCAGCCCAGCTCGAGATCACGTACGTCCCGCACGGTTTCCAGCGCGTGCTCTCGATGCCTTCCAACATCTACCACGACCTGTGGACCGCCGCCAAGGCGATGTACAAGACCGAGCCCGCGATCGCCGACGGCGGCGAGGTGGTCATATACGCGCCGGCCCTGACCGAAATCTCCTACACGCACGGACGGTTGATAGATCAGATCGGCTACCACGTGCTCGAGTACTTCACGAGACAACCGGAGCGCTTCGCGTCAGTGCCCGGTGTTATCAAAGCCCACAGCACGCACGTCAAGGGAGCGGGCTCGTACGACGCGCGGACCGGCTCTGAGAAGCCTCGAATCCACGTCACGTTGGCCACAGGAATCCCAAAGGAACGCTGCGAGCGAGTGAACCTCGGCTACCTGGACCCGAAGACGATCGATGTCAATCATTGGCTGGGTCGCGAGGCGGAAGGTGTGGCCGTCGTCCGCAACGCGGGCGAGACGCTCTACCGGGCCAAAGACGTCCTGTAGAGGCTCGATCTGGGGTTCCGAAGCCTAGTATTTCGACCCGATGCAGAATCCGCCGCAGCTATCGCCCGATGGCAATTATTGGTGGGATGGCCAGGCCTGGCAGCTCATGCCAGGTCGCGTCGCCGCAGCCCCTGCCGCACAACCCGCCACAGACACGCCGCGGCCCTCTTGGCTACCTGAGGAGATTGCCGTCCCAGTGCGACCGGCACCGCCCGAGCCGCCGTTCGTCCCGCAGCCGGTCGTCGCCGGGGCTTTGGGCGGCCCGGCCGTCTACGCGCCCGCCTGGGCCAACGAGCCGCCACCTCCACCCGAGCCAATCTCCATACCCAAGAAGATCGTGTGCTGGGCAGGTCTTGTTTTGGGTGGCGGGCTCCTGCTCCTGGGGCTGCTCGGAATCCCGTTCGCCCTGAACGAGGGGGGCATCTACCGGACCGACGACTTCACCACCGCTGTATTCGTCATCGTCATCGCGGGGCTGATGATCGTGCCCTCGCTCGGCGTGCTGTTGGGGTTTGGGCCGGCAGTGGCGGGGACATTCCATTCGCTTGGGATCCTCGGCGTCATCTACGTGGTGGGAAGCATCATCAACGCCGCTGTCGCGGTGACCAATCCGGTGGGCGGAGGGCGTTACGTCATCCCCTGGACCATGCTGGGCGTGGTGGCGTTTCGGGCGTGGCGTGGACGGTGGGTCGGTGCCATCCTCATCCTGATTTCATGGGCGATATCAACCACGATCACCCTGACGCTGGCCCGCAGTTAGTTCCCCTTGCGGTCGATGGAGCTGGGCCACCGAGGCACCGAGTTGCGCCGCAAGCTCGTGGCGGCGGTTCTCCGCGGGGAAAAGATCGCGACGGCCAGTTTGCGCGATGAATACGCGCCAGACACGAACGAACCCTTGCCACAACCCGGCGAGAGCTTTCTTCTGCTCGGGTACGACGACGAACCGTTGGGAGTGGTGAAGACGACCGAATTGCAAGTCGTTCGAGCAGCGGACGTGGACCTGCAGTTCGCCCGCGATGAGGGCGAGGGCTTCGAAACCGTCGAGCAATGGCGTTCTGCGCACGAGCGGGCTTGGAGCGACCGCGAAATCACCGACGACACTTTGATCGTCTGTGAGTGGTTCACGTTGATCGAGCGCTATTGACGTAACCGCTCGGCGGTAGTTCCCGTTGATCAAGCATGGATAGGCCGGGGGGCCCGGCTCCGTGAGAGTCAAGATGATCCTGCCGGCCCTCACCGAAGCGACCAGCCCTTTCTTCCGGCCGATCAAGTACTCGCTCTTCCCCCCTCTCGGCCTCGCCACGCTCGCCGCGTATCTGAGCGAAGACGACGATGTCGCGATCTGTGACGAGCACGTCGAAAGACTTCAGCTGGACGATGAGCCCGACCTCGTCGTGATCCAGGTGTACATCACCTCGGCAAGACGTTCCTACGAAATCGCGGACCACTATCGCCGGCGTGGAGCACGGGTCGTGCTCGGCGGTCTGCACGTCACTTCGCTTCCCGACGAAGCAGCCGCCCACGCCGACCACATCTTCATAGGTCCCGGCGAGGACACCTGGCCGCAATTCCTCGAGGACTTGCGGCGTGGAGCTCCATTGCCTCGCTACGTTTCGCGCGAGAGAACTCTGGCCGCAATTCCGCCAATCCGGCGCGACCTGATCAAACGGCACCTATACCTGGTGCCCAATTCAATCGTGGTCTCGCGCGGCTGCCCGCACGTGTGCGACTTCTGCTACAAGGTCGCCTTCTTCCAGGGAGGCAAGCAGTTCTACACAATGGAGGTCGATCGCGCGCTCGCGGAGATCGATCGACTGCCCGGGCGGCATCTTTACTTCCTCGACGATCATCTCTTCGGGAATCCGAACTTTGCGGCAGCGTTGTTCGACGGGATGGCCGGCATGGGGCGCCTCTGGCAGGCGGCGGGCACCGTCAAGTCGGTGCTCGAGCAGCCGGTCGTACTCGAAAAGGCGGTGCGATCGGGCTTGCGCAGCCTGTTCGTCGGCTTTGAGACGGTCAACTCAGCCAACCTCCAGGACCAGCGGAAATACCAGAACATCGGGCGCGACTACGCCCAAGCCATCCGCCGCCTGCACGACCTGGGTGTGATGGTCAACGGCAGCTTCGTGTTCGGAATGGACCACGACGAGCCAGACGTATTCGATCGCACAGTGGAATGGGCGGTCGAGCACGGCATCGAAACTTCGACGTACCACATCCTGACTCCGTACCCGACTACCGCCCTATACCAACGGATGGAGGCGGAGAACCGGGTGCTGCACCACGACTGGGAT
>WNFG01006970.1_pt1 | contig 13688 bp, 10 predicted proteins | sample 5400431 | NCBI WGS metagenome assembly WNFG01 (sample SAMN13153346, study PRJNA577476) | soil metagenome | isolation source: 120 cm saprolite under Douglas fir tree site 2 hole 3 replicate 2 | place: USA:California | collected 2015-04-18
TGCAGAACCGGGGAGACGTTCTTCCCTTGAGCAAGAGCCAGACGGTTGCGGTGATCGGGCCTCTCGCCGCCGACAAAGCTTCGCAGATGGGGTCCTGGGCGGGAAACGGACAGGCCAAGGACGCGGTTGCGCCGCTGGCGGCGATCATCGCCGTGTTAGGCAAGGAACACGTGTTGTATGCGAAGGGTGTGGACATTCCTCCGTATGAAAGCGGGTTGGCGGCGGGAGTTGCGGCGCCTGCGCCTACTTCGGCGACAGGAGTTGTTGGCGCTGAATCCGGCAAACCGGCGAGCATTGATGAAGCTGTTGATGTCGCGAGCAAGGCCGACGCCGTAATCTTGTTCCTTGGCGAGCTGGCGGGGATGACGGGGGAAGCCAGTTCGCGCTCCACGCTCGATCTGCCGGGAGATCAACTGAAGCTCGTCGCCGCAGTTCTGGCAACCAAAAAGCCGGTAGTCCTGGTGCTTGAGAGCGGACGTCCATTGGACATTCGCTGGGCGCTGGAGCGCATCCCGTCAATCGTCCAGGCGTGGTATTTGGGGGTGCAGTCAGGAAATGCGATTGCTGATGTTCTGTTCGGCGATGTAGCGCCCAGCGGACACTTGCCGCTGAGCTGGCCGCGCTCGGTGGGAGAAATTCCTACTTATTACAACCACAAAAACACGGGCAGGCCCTCTGCGCCCGACCGCTGGCACACTGGATATCTTGATCAGAGCGCGACGCCGCTGTTTCCATTCGGCTTCGGACTGACTTACACGACATTTAAATACAGCAATTTGAAGATGGAGCATCCGACTATTTCGCCGGACGGAACTCTTAATGTAACCGCGGAAATCGAGAACTCCGGAAAACGTGGAGCTACCGAGGTGGTGCAGCTCTACGTGCATGATCGGGTCGCGCCCACTTCGCGTCCAGTGCGCGAACTCAAGGGATTTCAGCGGGTCACTCTGGCTCCCGGCGAACACAAGATGGTGCAATTCTCCGTGAAGGCGAACGACCTCGGATCCTACGATCCAGCCATGCACTGGATTGTTCCCATCGGAATTTACGACGTTTGGGTCGCTCCAGACTCGGCTAGCGGAATCGCGGGGACGTTTGAAGTGCAGTAAAGCATTCAGCAACCGGTAGTCAGCCTGTCTCTGCAAAATGCGGACGAGTCGGGCCGTAGCACGTCGGTGGGAATCCCTTAGCACCTTAGTGCCATTCCCAAGATTTGCCGATCAAAGTACCTTCTAGTGGAGCAGTTCTGGGGGAGGGCTGCCCGGGCGTCTTCGACTCAAACCGAGTCGGGGCGCCTGTCTTATTTTGTGGACCCGTTGTCAGGAATCGCATACCTGTGAGATCAGCGACCATCGCCCACTAGCAGACCAATTGTTCCCGCGTGAGCCTCAAACCATTGAGATTTCCCAGGATGGTGACGGCGATGTTTTCCGTTTGGAAGAACTGATTGGCCAGGTGCCATAACTCTTCTGCAGTGACAGACTCAATCTTCTCGATCAATTCATCCAAGCCATAGAAGTGGTCGAAATACATCTCCTGGCGCGCGAGATTCGACATCCGCGCGGTGGACGATTCCAGCGACAGCATCAAGCTGCCTTTTAACTGGTCTTTGGAGCGACGCAGTTCGTCTGGCGGAACCTCCGCGGATTTCAGGTTGCGGAACTCCGAGACCACCGACTCAACCACTTTTGTGGCCGACGCGCGCGACGTGCCGGCATACACCGAAAGGCATCCCGTATCGCGGTACGGATTCAGGTCGCTGTAGATCGCGTATGCCAGGCCCTGGCGCTCGCGAATGTTCTGGAACAGCCGCGAGCTCATTCCGCCGCCGAGCAAAGTATTAAGAATGTAGGAAGAATGCCGCTTCTCATGCGTGATCGGATAGGACGGAACGCCCACGCAGATCTGAACCTGTTCCAGCGACTTCTTGTTCCGCAGAATGATCTTGGGAACAATTTTGGGCGGGGCGCTATGGAATCCGTTACTCATCGGCTTCATACCTGAGAAGTGTTTGTCCACCAACTCCACAAAGTGCTCGTGATTCAAATGGCCAGCGGCGGTGATGATTACGTTCCCGGGCACAAAGCGCTCGCGATAAAAATCCGAGACCGGCTGGCGCTCGAACGCCTTGACCGTGTCGCGGGTCCCAAGAATCGGGCGGCCCAGCGGATGGTCCTTCCAAAAATTCTGGGTGAAGATTTCATGGACCAGGTAGTCGGGGCTGTCCTCGTCCATTTTGATTTCTTCCAGGATCACGCCGCGTTCGCGCACAATGTCGCCGGCGTCGAAAACTGGATTCAAAACCAGATCACTGAGAACGTCGAGCGCGATCGGCAGATGCTCGTCAAGTACCTTGATGCTGAAGCTGACGCATTCCTTGGCGGTAAAGGCGTCAATATTTCCTCCGATGGAATCAACTTGGCGCGCAATTTCTTCCGCCGTGCGATGTTCGGTCCCCTTGAACACCATGTGCTCGACGAAATGCGAAATACCGTTCCACTGCTTGTCTTCGTCGCGGGAACCGGTTTTGATCCAAATCCCGATGCAGACGGAGCGGATATGTTCCATCTCCTCGGTGATGATGGTCAGCCCATTGGGTAGCGCGGTGCGCCGGATATTGCGGTCTTCATCCATCGCTACTATTCTCACATACCTGCGGGACCTGCGTTGGGGTGCACCTAAGTATCAGAAAAAAAGTAACTTAGCGCAAAGGCCGTAGGCGTTTGATGCGAATCTCCTCTAAAATGGTCCAGACGCTCTCCCAAGTGCTGTCAGATGCATGAATGCGTACCCACAAAGAGTTCTTTTAGGCCTTGATCTTCAAGAGCTTACGAAAATGGTTGAGGATGCCGGCCAACCGTCATACCGGGCACGGCAGCTTTTTCACGCGCTTTATGCTGAGCGCGTGAGCTCCGCCGATCAGGTTTCGACCCTGCCGAAAGAGTTTCGTTCGACGCTTGTGCAGGAAGGAATTTCGCTGGGGCTGCCCGCAATTCAGAAGAAGTTCATTTCTTCCGATGGTACGGTGCGCTACCTGATCGAGCTTGCCGACCGCGAGACCGTTGAGACGGTGTGGATGCCGGAAGGCGATGGCGGTGAGGCCGGTGACGGCAGCGAAGCAGCAGCAGAGATTGAGACGCACAACCCGCGCAGCTGGCGCCGTGCGACTATCTGCGTTTCTAGCCAGGTCGGGTGCGCGGTCAATTGCCAGTTTTGCCTCACTGCGTTACTGGGAATCAAACGCAACCTGGGCGCTGGAGAAATTGTCGGTCAGGTGATTGCGGTATTGCAGGACCAGAACGTTTCACCGCCTGACGAACGTGTAAACCTCGTGTTCATGGGGATGGGCGAACCTTTCCTGAATTTCGACAACTTCATCAAAGCCACGCGCCTGCTGGTGGCGGGAGTCGGAATTCCAGGGTCGCGGATGACCGTCTCGACGGCAGGCATTGTTCCGCGAATTTACGATCTAGGCGCGGAACCGGTCCGGCCGAAGCTGGCGATTTCGCTCACCGCACCAAACGACACGCTTCGGAGCGAGTTGATGCCTATCAATCGCAAGTGGAATCTGGAGCAGCTGATGGCAGCGGCCCGGGAATTCCCGCTGCGCAACCGCGAGAGAATTACCTTCGAATACGTGTTGCTGAAGGGCGTGAACGATTCCCCGGAACACGCGCGCGCACTCGTGGAGTTGGTGCGCGGCGTGAAGTGTAAAGTCAACCTAATCGCGCTCAATCCGGGCCCTGGAATCCAGTTCGAAACGCCGGAGGAGAACAGCGTGCTGGAATTCCAGAAGATATTGGCCAGTGGGAGTGTGCCCGCGTTTGTCCGTCGTCCACGCGGCCGGGACATCTATGCGGCTTGCGGGCAACTGAAGCGGACGATGGAGCTGGCTACCTAGCGACCTGGGCCTGCGCTTGCGGCCCATCTATTTTTGCGCTAATCGTTGTCGTGGTGGTTGTCGTTGCGATTGCCGGCAGCTCGATCTGGAAAACGGCTCCGCCTTCATCCCGATTGCGGCATGAGATCTTTCCCCCGTGTTCCTGAATGATGCCGTAGCACATGCTCAAGCCGAGGCCGGTGCCTTGTCCCACCGGGCGCGTGGTGTAAAAGGGGTCGAAGACCCGGTCGGGTTCCGTCATTCCCGGCCCGGTGTCGGAGAATTGAACCACCACAGAATTGCCGCTGAGCCTGGTCGTGACTGCTAGCACTCCTCCGCCGGGTTCTGACATGGCGTTGGCGGCGTTGTTGATGATGTGCGAAAACACCTGCAGAAGCTGGTTGGCATCGCCACGCACCGGGGCCAGCGACTCCGCCAGTTCCGTCGCGGTCCGCACATTCGCAGACTGCAGTTGCGGCTGGCACAGTTTCAGTGCGGTTTTCAGAATGATATTCAAATCCTGAGAAGTCTTTGCCGTGGGCACTTGTTTCGCAAAACTGAGCAGACTGGCTACCAGAGCGCGGACCCGCTTTGCCTGTTGAGAAATCTTCTCTGCCAAACCGCGCTGCTCAGCGCTGAGCTGGGTGGTCGCAAGAAGTTCTGAATAACCTAGCATCGCTGTCAACGGGTTGTTCAATTCGTGGGCCGCGCCACCAACCAGTTGGCCGAGGGACGCCAGCTTCTCCGATTGCACCAGTTGCGCCTGAAGAAGTTGCAAGTCTTGAAAAGATTGCCGTGAAGAGCGCAGCAGCCGGATGAGTTCGATGTCCAGAAAATGCTGTTTGAGAAAGACCAGGCCCCCCATCAGCAAAACGGCGCCCAGTGTCAGCACCAAGCGGAAGATGCGGACGCGCGAAGGGATCGCACTATCGAACAGTGAGACGTAAGCGAAGATCGGCAGCGAGAACACCGCGACCATGCCGATCCGCGAAGTCCATACTCCGCGCGCCAAAGACTTTGCCGGCCCGACTTGTTCCGACGGTATTCTCAGTGCCAGCAGCCCCGCCATGGTCATCCACGCCATGGACGCCATCAACGGAAGGTCATAGAGGCTGCCAGAATAATATTTGTTGCGGTCGATTGCCCAATTCGCAACATAGGAACTCAACGAATAAAGCAGACTGGCTCCGAACCAGTGGGCATAGGTGGTCTTCCATCGCGCGGAGCTTCGCCACCACACCAGGGCAAGCCCCAGAAGGAACGCCACTTTTTCCGCCAAATATGCCACGTTCCAGTTGTGATCATAGGCGGCCTCGTTGGGCTGAACGAACTGCCAGGGTATGACGGCATACAAGTACAGATAGACCCACCAGAGAAACAGAAGTGCAAAGTCGAGAGTGCCCAGCCGGAGTTCGGTGTCGTCCTGGTGGATGTCTGGCTGCAGAGCCAGGGCGGCCATCATGGGCACAAAGTGGAGAAACAGAATAGCGTCCGCAGTGAACGGATCAGGCACTTCCTGTCTTTGGACGACCTCGATATAAGCCCACAGCATTCGGTAGGCCAGACAGGAGGCCAATCCGAGGCCCATCAACGACCAGAAAAGGCGCGCTCGCCGGTTGGTTTTCAGTACGTTGAAGAGACATGCCAGCGATGCGAAGAGCAGCAGCGCGCATTGCATGAAGTCGCTGAATGCTGTCAGGGCGAAACCCCGCCAGTGTAGGGAAAAAGACGCAAAGGAAACCACTGCCTGGACGCCAACCAGACAGACCAACACCACCGCCCAGCTCTTGAAGCGATCGGACATATAAGCCTGTGGTCGCATTCTAGACGGTCCTGATTTCAGGAGGATGTTACTTCGGTAATGGGGCAATCTGCCAAGAAAATCGACGGATCCTGTTGCGGGTTCTGGCTCTGGCTCTCCGACAGCCTAAGTTCCGCTTGCTCTGTAACTTGTAATCACCATAATATCCATTCAAGAAGACTGCTTTGTCCGTGCTCAGCCGAATCCCGGTGCTCCACCTGCGTCCCCGATCGCTGTGGCGCAACCGGGCGCCATTCAGCCCGGAAGAAATCCGCCGTACCGAACGCTGGTTGGCGACCGCGAGGGTTTTTCTGGCCATTTCTGCCCTGGTCGCAGTGTGGCTGGATCCCAGCGAAGTCAAGTCCGTCTGGGCCTACGGACTTTTGGCTTTCTACATCCTGCAGGGGACGGCGATCATTTTTCTGCTGCGTTCGAGGCAGCAGTCAACCCCTTCGTTTCGCTTTCTGGTGCATGGCGCGGACGTGGTCTGGCCAGCCGTGATTTCTCTAGTGACCAGTGGCCAAAGCAGCCCTTTTTTCTTGTTCTTTCTTTTCGTGATCGCGGCGGCCGCCTATCGCTGGGGCCTGTGGGAAACCGTGGTCACCTCAGTCTCTTCGGTGTCGCTACTCTGGCTGGACAGCCTGGCCTTGGCATTGGGCCGGATAGGGCAGCTCAACTTCTGGCTGCGAGCTCACCACCTCCCACTAGTGAGAGTGGATGTGGCCGACTTTGTGCCCAAGCGCCTGCTAATGCGCTCGGTGTATCTGGTAGTCATGGGATTGCTTCTCGGGTACCTGGCGGAGCAGCAGAAGAAACTACGCGCGGAGAAAGACGTCGCCGCTCGCCTGCTCGGGCTGGTGCGGATGGATGCCGGTCTGGGCGGAACGCTGTCTGAGATAGTGGCCGAGTTGCTGCGCATGTACGGCTCACCGAAGGCGTTGGTGGCCTCGCGAGAGAGCGGGAATCCACGAGTTTCGGTCGGCGTGCTGGAATTGAAAAACGGCATCGCCCTACTGCAGTGGCTTGATTCTGGATTGTCGGGTTCAGAGGTCTATTTGGAAGAGAGTCCGGGTGCCGCTTGTTATGCGAAGTGGCGGTTGGGGAACCGCGAGTTCGACGCGATTGGTCTGGATTCAGAAGGCGCTCTGCTGCGCGACCTGGATGCCAGCTTCCTCCGTCGGTTTGCAGAGGTGCATGCGTTTCAACACCTGATCGCGGTCTCGTTTTCGTTCGGCCCGGAACTTTCGGGACGACTTTTTCTGTTGGAACCGAGGCTCAGTTCCAGCCTCGAGGAAGAGCTGCTCTTTCTCCAGGACTTGACGCGGCAGGTTGGTCCCGCTGTGTATAACCTCTATTTGCTGCGCCGGCTGCGGCGGCGGGCGGGGGCGTTGGAGCGCGCCCGCCTGAGCCGCGAATTGCACGATGGCGCGGTGCAATCGCTCATTGGCGTAGAAATGCAGGTGGACGTACTGCGGCGAAATTACCCGGGCGCGGAATCCATGGGCGGCGAACTGGACCGCATTCAGAAGCTGTTGCGGGAAGAAGTCCTGAAATTGCGCGAACTGATGCAGCAGATGAAGTCAGCGGACATAGATGCCCGCAAGCTTCCCGGGTTTCTGCGCGATGCGGTGCAAAGATTTCAGCGCGAAACTGGTATTGCAGCAGGCTTCTTCATGGACGACGAGGAACTCGCGCTGCCTCCGCCGGTGTGTCGCGAGCTGGCGCGGATCGCGCAGGAAGCGCTGGTGAATGTGCGCAAACACAGCGGCGCCAAACAAGTGTTGATCCAGTTACTGCATGCCGGAGGTAACTGGGAACTAGTCATCGAGGACGATGGCGGAGGTTTTCCCTTTGCCGGACGGGTTTCGCAATCCGAGCTGGATTCAGCAGGACGTGCTCCCGCCATCATTCGCGAGCGGGTGCGGCTGATTCACGGCGAACTCACGATAGAATCAAAGCCCGGCCAGGGCGCGCGGGTCGAGATCATCGTGCCCCAGATGCAGGCAGTATCTGGCTAGCTGGAAAAATACAGCACAACAGAGACACGGAGAAAAGCTTGGCCACGGATTCACACGGATCAAGAAGGACAAACGATCTCTCGGTGTTGATCCGTGCAAATCCGTGGCTAACAGGTTCTTCCTCTGTGTCTGCTTGGTGAGATGAGTTTTTGCCGTTTATGGATAATCGAAGATCGCAAACTGTACGGATTCTGATTGCCGACGACCATCCTATTTTTCGGGACGGGCTAAAGCGGCTGCTCGAGTCGGAGCGCGATTTCAAAGTTGTGGGTGAAGCCTGCGACGGAGTTGAAGCAGTCAACATGGTCCGTCAGTTGAAGCCGGAAATTCTGCTTCTGGACTTGGCCATGCCTCGGCGTCCGGGCCTCGAGGCCTTGCGGGAGATGAGCACTGATGCAACCTCGGTTCGAGTCATCCTTTTGACCGCGGCTGCGGAGAAAGACCAGATCGTAGAGGCATTACAGCTTGGGGCCCGCGGCGTGGTACTGAAAGATTCCGCCACCCAGATTCTGCTCAAGAGCATCCGTGCGGTGATGAACGGGGAGTACTGGGTGGGCCGGGAAAGTGTTTCCAATCTGGTGCAGTACCTGCGGGTCCTGGTTGGATCCTCAAGCAGCACGGCTCGGCAGCGGAGATACGGCCTGACTCCGCGGGAACTGGAAATCGTCTCTGCCGTGGTGGCAGGCTACGCCAACAAGGAAATCGCCGAGCATTTCAAAATCAGCGAAGACACGGTCAAGCACCATCTGAGCAACATCTTTGACAAAGTCGGAGTTTCAACCCGCCTCGAGCTGGCTCTCTTTGCAGTGAATCAGGCTCTGCCCTTCAAACCCATCAGCTAGCTGATGAGCTGATGGCACATTTGTGCCATTGTGATCAGAAACCCAGCCCCCTAAAGTTGGAGAATAGCGAATTGGGCGAACGGATATCCGAACGCGGGGGCAGTTACGAAAGCTACCACTCACAAATCAAAGAAGTTAGTGACAAAGAAGGCTTTAGACGGCATTCTTAAGCTTTGGCGGGATGAGCAGGGTCAGGACATCGCCGAATACGCGGTGATGCTGGCGGTAATTCTCATCATTGTGATTGGGACGGTCAAGCTGATCGGCACCAACGCCAATAGCACATTTTCAAACGTTGCCAGTTCGGTACAGTAACTTGGTTCTTCAACGGATTTTTCAGCAGGGAACTATCTTCGTACTCTTGATCCCGCGCGTCGCGTTGCGCGTATCCACCACCAAGTTTGATTCCCGCACGATGCGCTCGTAGTCGTAGTCCGAGTGGTCGGTGATGATTAGAACGCAATCGTATTGGGCCAGGTTGTCGAGCGGTGTGCATTTCATCTGCAGATCGTATTTCCGTCCTCTGCCAACCTCGGGAAAGTAAGGATCGTTGTAGCTGACCTGCGCGCCTTCTTTTTGCAGCAGTTCGATGATGGTGAGCGCCGGCGATTCCCGCAGATCGTCTATGTCTTTCTTGTATGCCACTCCCAGCACCAGGACCTTCGATCCGTTCAACGCTTTCTTGTGCTGATTCAGCGCGCGGGCGACGGAATCCATCACGTGGTACGGCATGTTGCTGTTGATCTCGCCGGCCAATTCGATGAAACGAGTACGGAAGTCCCATTCCTTGGCTTTCCACGAAAGGTAGAAAGGGTCCACCGGAATGCAGTGGCCGCCCAGTCCGGGGCCGGGATAGAACGGATGAAAACCGAAAGGCTTGGTGGACGCGGCTTCGATCACCTCCCAGATGTCGAGACCCATCCTCAGGCACAGCAGCTTGAGTTCATTCACCAGAGCGATGTTCACGCAGCGGTTTCCGCCGCGGCGGGAGATGAAACCTGCACTGTGCGGTTGAAAATGGCGCCATAGAGCGCGCCCGCGAGTTCAGAAGCCTGCGGGTTCACTCCGCCAACCACCTTAGGAATATCGCGCCGCGCCACTGTCTGGTTTCCCGGGTCTTCGCGTTCTGGTGAGAAGGCCACAAAGAATGACTTCCCATCCGATTCGCCGCCACGCGCAGCCTTTAATTCGTGCCGATTGCCTCTTTCCAGAATAGGCACCAGGACTTCTTCAGTAGTTCCCGGATAAGTTGTGCTCTCGAGAATTACCAGCTGCCCGGCTTGCAGGTGCGGCGCTATGGACTCGGCAGTCCCAGTGATATAGCTGAGATCAGGTTCGTGATACTCATTCAGCGGAGTGGGGACGCAAATGATGACTGCATCCATGCTTTCCAGTTGTGCGTATTCGGAGGTGGCAGCGAATCCCTCGCTGCGTGCCCGCTGGATCTCCGGAACGGTGATCCGGAAAATATAGGAGCCGCCGGCATTGAGCGTAGAAACCTTTCGCTGGTCAATATCAAAACCGGTGACCGGAAAGCCACTCTCAGAATACAAAAGCGCCAGAGGAAGCCCGACGTAACCGAGTCCGATCACAGCAACTCTTGCCTGACGTTGCTCAATCTTGCTTTTTAACTCAGAAACCTGCGTGGCAGAAACCGGTTGGCTGCTCATAATTTAAGAGGAATAGCTCACGATTCTAGCATGGCCGATTCTCCCTTCCAGAAGGCCGGCAAGCCCCAGATTCGCAGATTTGCACGCCTGGGAGCGCGAAATCTTGCTGCTCACGAGTTACTTCCGTTACTGTTGTTGGGCCGGTGTTGGGCGCGAGGAAAGGAAATCTTACGAGCATGCTGAAAGTGCGGATTGTCCTGATTGTGATTCTTTCGGCGTGGCTGCTTTTCTCGTTGACCTCGGGAGGATTTTTGGTGGTCAACGACCCGCAGCGGGCGGACGTCATTGTGGTGCTGGCGGGGGAGACGTTCCGCCGCCCCGCCCGCGGCTTGGAATTGCTGTCCCAGAACTACGCCCCAAGAATGCTGCTCGACGTACCGGCTCTGGAAACGATCTACGGCTGGAATGCGGTCGAGTTGGCGCAACGTTATGTGCAGCAGCTTCCGCAAAGTCAATCGGTGGCGGTGTGCCCTGTGTTTGGTCTCTCCACCAAGGCGGAAACCCAGGACGTCTCGCGATGTCTGGAACAATCGGGAGCCCACAGCATCCTGGTGGTCACCTCTGACTACCATACCCGGCGGGCGCTAAGTGCGTTCCAGCATGAGTTGCCGCAATACAAGACTTATGTTGCCGCGGCCGGTGACCCGCAGCAATTTAACGTAGGCTGGTGGAAACGTCGGCAGTGGGCAAAAATGAACTTCGACGAATGGATTCGTTTGGCTTGGTGGGAGCTGGTTGACCGGTGGCGGTAGTGGTTACTGTGAGGATTCCGCGTTCAGAACCCGATTGACCAGAGCACGGTCGCTGGATACGACCACCAGTGACAGTCTGAACTCGTCAGGCTCAGGTAGGGTGCGTCCTATGTTGCGAAAATTTATCATCGGATGTCTGATTCTCCTTACTCCTTGTGTCCTGCTTGCGCAGGATACAGGTGCAGCGGTCATTTACGGTACCGGCTCGGTCTTTCTGAACGGAGCGGCGCTTTCCAACTCTTCGGCTGTGACCGTGGGAGACGTGGTTCAGACCCGGGATAACGGCGTGGCCAACATCAACGCTCCGGGTGCGACGGTCGTGGAATCGAACACCATCGTCCGCTTCCAGAGCGGTGGTTTTGCGCTCGACCGGGGAAGCGTTTCGGTTGCGACCGGCAAGGCGATGAGCGTATTCGCCCGCGACTTTAAGATCACTCCGGTTTCAGGCGACTGGACAGAGTTTTATGTGACCCGCGCCAGTGGCAGCATTCAAATCATTGCCCGCAAGAATAGTGTCACGGTAAGTTGCGGAACCAATTCCTCGACTCTGCGGGAAGGGCAGCAGGTCTCCCGTGACGACGCAGCCGACTGCGGCCTGGTGTCCAAGCGAGGCGGCGGTGCGGCGCCTGCGGCGAGGGCCCCCATTCTTGACTCGAAGTGGGCGGAGCTAGGCGGAATTGGCGCCGGCGGCGCACTGCTGGGGTGGGTGCTGGGGCACAGCGATGACCCTGTAAGCCCTTCGGGGCCGTAGCATCAGGCAGAGTGATTCATTGCGGAGCGCTCTCGCGATCAAAGGGTAGTGTTGTCCCGGCCACAGCGTGTTTGTATCTCCACGCCTGAAGTTCCTCTCGCCTGTACTAAGTCATGCAAAATCAATAGCGTCCCACATGGCCCCCTCCGTGCCATTCCCCTAACCGCAGTCCCACGGAGGGGAATATGGCAAACATTAATCGCACACAGGGAAGTGGAAATCAGAACTTCAAACAAATCGAGGGAGAAAGCTGGCTGAGCAATTATCTGCCGGCAATCTGTGCCGGAACCGTCATGGCAATCGTGCTGCTTCTGGCAATCGCTTGTTCAAAAAAGTCCGACAAACCGGTGGCAAGAATCAGCGCACCGTCATCGCCCGCAGCCACCAGTGCCGCGCCGAGCAACAACATCGCGGCTCCGGTAGTCGCAAAGAAAGTCAAGAAGCAGCGTCCGGCGAACGCTACGTACGTGAATGCCACGTACGGAGTTTCGTTCAGCTATCCACGCAAGTACAGCCTGCAGGCCGGGGACAAGAAATCGTCCATGCCGGTGCCGGCAAGCTTCCTGAAGCCGGGAGCAATCGAAGTTGCTTCCGTGGACATGCCGGATGATCTGTATCCCGACACAGACTTCTCATCCGCGCTGTTGAACGTGAGCCTGAACCCGGGCCTGACGGCGGACGAGTGCGGGCAATTTGTTCCGAGCTCGAAGGATGCGGAGGCTGCGAAACCCACGAGCGCCAAGCTGGGCGCCAACGAATTCGCAGAAGTCGAGCTGATGAAAGGCGAGCAGATGAATGGAGTAACCAACGGTCAGTCCGATCTGAAGTATTTCCATCTGTTCAAGAACGGCGCGTGCTATGAGTTCGCGCTGGACCTGGAAACTTCCAGGAAGGCTGATGTGGACCTGGCGCAAGCGGATCGCGGGAAGATTTTCCAGCAACTGGAAAAAATTCTCACCACTGCCCGCATCAAGGATGTTGCGCTGCCCGGCGTAGAAAAGCCGCAGACAGCAGCCAGCAATGCGACTCAGGAGACGCCTTCTTCTGCTGTTCCTGCTTCTGCTTCGGCACAGGCGAAGGTTGTGCCTGCAGACCAGAAATGAATTGGATGGAGGGTGCCCCGTCCTTGTCCTTCCTGATTTTGGAGGGACAGGGCGGGGCTTTCTTTTCAAGACCCCGTCACCTCACACGCCAGAAATATCGCTGCATCAATTGATGTCCGACTTTGATGCCCAAGACTCTACCTTGGACTACCGAGTGGTGATAATGGAATCCAGCATAGATCCTGGCACGCTCAACTTCCTGCATAAGGTCATTGGTGCTGGTGAAGGTGTGGGTTGTGTTGGTGACCTTGCTGTCCACCGAGAATGAGAGGTTCGGAGTCCCGAAGTATCCCGCGAGAATCGTCGAGACCGCGCCCGTCACGCAGCCGTGGGCGGCCGGATACTCTGGGTGGCTGGGGGTCTTTGCCAGGGGCAGCCAGGTCGGATCGCCCGTGAGTGCTGCGTTGCCTCCCCCGGCCTGGATTGCGGTTACAGGCCGCCAGAAACTGAAGGTGAACTTCGCATTCCAGCAACCGATGCCGGCATCGGCATATCCTGCCCACAGCATGGCCATCAGCCGTGCCGTGTCAGAAGTTCCAAGCCCTTTCTGGATAGCCAGGGTTCGGAAGGCGCGTGCGTATTGCTGGCCCGTATGCTCGGTCCAAAAGAGGCCGATCTCGGTTTGTTCTAGCGTTCGCACAGTGCTGTTGAGCGCCCCGAGAGTCATTACCTGGTTGTAGTCGTCGATCCACTCCTGGCTGTCGAGTGCATCCGGACCCTCCTCCGGGAGGAACTGCGCCGGGCCTGACATGGTGAACGGCACCATTTGGCCGAGCCACGGAGTCAATGGCAGACCGAAAGCGGGCGGCGTCGATAGCCAGAAGCCTAGCCCTACAGGCGGATTGTAGGGGACTTTAGCTAATAGGCCGTC
>WNFG01003196.1_pt1 | contig 13687 bp, 10 predicted proteins | sample 5400431 | NCBI WGS metagenome assembly WNFG01 (sample SAMN13153346, study PRJNA577476) | soil metagenome | isolation source: 120 cm saprolite under Douglas fir tree site 2 hole 3 replicate 2 | place: USA:California | collected 2015-04-18
CGAGCCCGGGATGCTCGAGCGCCGCCACCGCCGCGCGCAATGCCTCGAGGTCTTCCTCCGTCATTCGTCCGCCGCCTTCCGTTGTCGCCTGCTCTCGAGAGCATCAGCTATGGGCGATTGCGGCGCCGATCAACCCCGCGCATATCTCTTCGAATGAGCGTCCCATAGCGCCCCGCCCAGCCGCCCATGGCGAACTGCCGGTGCGGCGCGGCGGCCTCAGGCGGCCGACCGAACGTCGATCTTGACCTTGAGACCCGCGCGCGATGCCAAGGTCGTCAGTGTGTCGAGGGAAAACTTGTTGATCTTCCCATGCAGCAGGTCATTGAGGCGAGGCTGAGTGATGCCGAGCCGGCGTGCGGCCCGTGCCTGCGTCGTGTTCCAGCTGCGCACCTTGTCCTTGATCGCAATCATGACATTCGATCGCATCGTCATGATCGCCGCGTCTTCGGGGCTGTCCTCGAGGGCGTCCCATACGTTGGCGAAGGTCCGAGTCTTTGTCATTCTGATCCTCGGCTGAGCTGCCGCAGTCGTGCCGCCGCAAGCTCCAAATCGCGCCGAGCGGTCTTCTGCGTCTTCTTCTCGAACGCGTGGAGCACATGAATGGCGTCGGCGAAGGTCGCAATGTAGATCACGCGGTATGCTCCGACGGCGTCGCGGATTCTGAGCAGGTTATATCACTACTGATATAAAAAGCGAGTACGCTTCTCTGCGTATGCGCTTTTCTGCGTGGCAAGCTCCTGAAAGAATGCTTGAGCGTCTCGCGACGTACACCAACGGCCCCCCAGGAGGCGGCCGACCTGATCAACCGCGTGCTGGATCGTGGTCTGGTCTTGGGCCTTGAGCGTTTTGGGGCCGGGATGGATTGCGTGCTGGCCGAATATCTCAAGCGCCGGTTTTAGGGTCCTTGCTCGCCTTCATCGCCCGGTGCCAGGTCTCCGCGCCGAATATGGCGGAAGGGGTGGGATTCGAACCCACGAGGGAGCGTGAACCCCCTGGCGGTTTTCAAGACCGCTGCCTTAAACCACTCGGCCACCCTTCCAAATCATTGCTTTTGCTAGATTTTCCGGTTTCTAGCAAAAGCGCAAAACGAACAATTGCTACCGCTTTGCTACCCTTTCGCGTTGCGACGGCGGTTTATTGCTTCGCGCATCAAATCGTCAACTCGCGCTGCAAACAGCCAGATCACCCGTGGGTCGAGAGAGACTTCAGCTCCGCGGGCGGTGCACCTTTGCCCGCGAGGTTCTCCAGCGCCACCAGCGCCTCGGCGCGCACGCTCGGGTCATTGTCGTTGAGCAGCTCGCGCAGCTCCGGCACCGCGGCCTCGATTTCGGGGAGTCGCGGCCCGAGGCGCCCCAGGTGCCACGCCGCCAGACTGCGGACGTAGTACATCCCATCGCGCGTCCCCGCGACCAGAGCGGGGATGGCGTCGGGGTTCTCCGGTTCGACTTGCGCCAGCGCAGCGGCCGCCCACACACGGACGAAGCTCTCCGGGTCGCGCAACGCCTCGGTGAGCGCGGGGACCGCCTCCCGCGCCGTGCGGCCGATCTCCGCCAGCGCGTGCGCGGCCAGGCGCCGCTCGAGCGAATCGCTGCTCTTCAGTGCTGCGACCCAGTCGGCGGTCGCAACTCCCAGATACGACGGCTGCCCGGACATGCGCTCCCTCCGTGGCCCTTCAGGCCCCGCCCTCCAGCCGCCGGTCCAGGTTGAACGCGGCGCTGATCAATCCCATGTGCGTGAACGCCTGCGGGAAGTTGCCCAGCGCCTCGCCCGACGGTCCCGTCTCCTCGGCGTACAGCCCCAGGTGGTTGGCGTAGGTCAGCATCTTCTCGAAGATGAACCGCGCCTCCTCCAGCCGGCCGGCGCGCGTCAGCGCCTCGACCAGCCAGAACGTACACATGTTGAACGTCCCCTCGCCGCCGGTCAGCCCGTCGCCGGCGCCCTTGCCGATCTCGTAGCGATGCACCAAGCTGTCGGAAACCAGCTCCGCCATCGTGCGATTGAGCGTCCCGATCACGCGCGGGTCGGTCGGCGAGATGAAGAACACGAGCGGCATGATGAGGTTGGCCGCGTCCAGCGCGTCGGTGCCGAAATACTGCACGAACGTCCGCCGCTTCGCGTCCCAGCCGTGCGTCATCACCGCTTCGTAGATGCGGTCGCGCTCCGCGAGCAAGCGGGCACGATCCAGCGGCAGACTGCGCTTCGTCGCCAGCCTGATCGCGCGGTCGAGTGCCACCCAGCACTGCACCTTTGAGTAGATGAACTGCTGCTGGCCGCCGCGCACCTCCCAGATGCCGTCGTCGGGCTTCATCCAGTTGTCTGCAACCCAGTCGATCAGCCGGCGGACGTGGCACCATGAGTCATACGCCATCGGCGAACCGTATTTGTCGTACAGGTAGACCGAATCCATCAGTTCGCCGTAGATATCGAGCTGCAGCTGCTCGCAAGCGGCGTTGCCGACGCGCACCGGGCGCGAGCCGCGGTAGCCCTCCAGGTGGTCGAGGATCTCCTCGGGCATCTCGTGCCGGCCGTCGATGCCGTACATGATCTGCAAGGGGCCAAGACGGGCTCCTTCGATGGCGCGCTGCTCCAGCCAGCCCATGAAGTGCTCGGCCTCGCTCGTCATCCCCAGGCGCAGGAAGGCGTACAGAGTAAACGCCGCGTCGCGGACCCAGGTGTAGCGGTAGTCCCAGTTGCGCACCCCGCCGATCTCTTCGGGGAGGCTGCACGTCGGTGCCGCGACGATTGCCCCGGTCGGCGCGAAGGTCAGCAGCTTCAGCATCAGGGCCGAGCGGTTGACCATCTCGCGCCAGCGGCCATCGTAGCGGCACTTGCTCAGCCAGCGCCGCCAGAACTCGACGGTCTGCGTCAGCAGCTCGGTGCCGACGAGCCGCGCCTCCATCAGCCCGGAGTCGCCATCACCCTCGACCTGGCGCAGGATGAACGTCGATGGCTCGCCCGGGTGCAGCAGGAACTCGGTGGCGACCCCCGTGCCCTGGCGCGCCAGCGGAAAGCGGCTGACCAGCGAGAAACGCATGCCGGGGGCCTCAAACACCGCGCCGCGGCCTTCCAGAGTGACCTGATGCGGCCGCCGCGCGTAGTTGAATGCGGGTTGGCATTCGAGCCGGAAGCGCACGGCCCCGCGCACGGCCCGCACGACGCGAACGATCTGGTGCGTTTTCTTGCCGCGGCTCGGGTCCTGGACCGGCATGAAGTCGACCACTTCGCCGACCCCCTCGGGGCTCAGGAAGCGCGTCACCAGCACGTTGCTGTCGGGCAGGTACATCTGCTTGTGCTGGGCCTCGTAGAGGCTGGCGATCTTGAAGAAGCCTCCTTTGTGCTCGTCGAGAATCGCGGCGAAGATGCTTGGCGAGTCGAAGTGCGGCAGGCAGCACCAGTCGATCGAGCCGTCCATGCCCACCAGCGCGACCGTGTGCAGGTCGCCGATGACGCCGTAGGACTCGATCGGCTTATAGGCCATTTCCTCGCCGGCCTTCAAAGGGTGGGATTGAAACGCGGTCGGGATCATTCTCGGCATTCGGGCCGAGAATCTCAATTCTTTAATCGAGCCGGATCGGCCGCTAGGCCAGCAGCAGGAAGCCCACTCCGAATCGCACGTACAGCATCCGGCTGTGACAGAGCCGGATATCGGCGACCTTCACGATCAAACATTCCTTCTTCCGCTCACTGATTATTACCCCTGATTTTGGGCAGCGGCAGAAAATGCAATTGCGCAGCTAAACCTCGTCGAAACTGGCCGGCAGCGCAGCCTCGACAAGACGCGCTTGATCGCCGAGCGACTGGGCCCGTTCGAGGCCTGTCCGGTAATAAGGTCGCATGCGCGCTGATAGTGAGCACGCCGATGCGCCGCATCGCGCCACCTTGCTGCCCCCGCGCCGCCATCGGCCATGCCGCCACCGCGCCGCCGAGCAGGGTGATGAACTCGCGCCGTTTCAATTGACCGAATTGCATCCGATCCCCTCCGGAGGCCGGGACCACGCACAACAGGATATCCAATTGGGAACGGGGAGTCAGCGGCGGTGAGACGGGCGTATGACCGGTAATGGAATGGGGCGTTTGATTGCAAAGAGAAAAAACTTGGAGGCAGAGACGGCAAGGGCTGTCAGGAATTCAGTGCTTCAGATGACCAAGCGGGGAACGCGTCGAGCTGTGGTGATCGAAGCCGAACGCTGCCGTTCGCGGCCACCTGGAAGGCGTGACATTTCTGTGTCTCGCGCTACTCGATCGCTTGGCCGGCGCTCGCTCGATCTTTGGCCATCACCCGACCATCCGCATCGGCTGTCAGGTTGGCGTAAGGAATATGATCCATAATCCTCGCCTGGCAAGACGCTTGAGCGTAGCTGGCCGCGCGCGACAAAGCTGGAACCCGTCCCGCGCCTCCGGTAGAGCTCAAAAGGAGGAAGCGATGACCGACCAAGATCAAAATAATGACAAAAAAGAAATGCGCGTGATGTGGATCATCACGGCTGTGATTGTGCTAGCTCTCCTCGGAATGGTGGGCGCAAACATGCTTACAGATCCCAACTGGAGGCAGGGATACTCGAGCGGCGCAGCCGCCGGGGTAACGAAATAGGTGTTGCGAAGACCCGGCGGGCTGGCAGTGAGGCGCCTGGACCATTACTGCAGAAGCACAGCGCAGCGAGCACGACACTCCGATACTGTGCTACGGTTTGATTTGTAGCTTCCTCCGTCGCCCGTTGCTTGTGTATCGGCTGTGGCGACTGTCTGAATGATGTTATCGACTACTCCGCAGGTTCGAGTGCCGTTTCATCGCTCAACCGCGGCCGCGGACGCCGCGAGAACAGCGCAATCAGGACCGGCAGAGTAATCAGGATAATGGCGGGGGCGAGCATCATTCCGCCGACCACGACGACGGCGAGCGGCTTTTGTACTTGCGAGCCGATCCCGGTGGATACCGCGGCCGGCAGCAGCCCGACGCCGGCAATCACGCAGGTCATCAGCACCGGACGCATCTGAATTTCGCCGGTTCGCAGGATCGCATCGGTCCGATCGACGCCTGCCTCTATCAACTGATTGTACTGCGACAGGATGATGATGCCGTTCATGACGGAAATCCCGAAAAGTGCAATGAAGCCGATTGCAGCCGACACGCTGAACGGAATCTGCATGAGGAACAGCGCAAAGATGGCGCCGATCGTCGCCATCGGAATGACGCTCATCGCCAGCAACGTATCCGGCACCGAGGAAAAATTGACCCACAGCAGGAGCGCAATGAATGCAAGGCTCAGCGGCACCACGATCTGCAACCGGCCGATGGCCTCCTGGAGATTGCCGAATTCGCCGACCCACTCAAGCCGCGAGCCGGCGGGAAGCGGGATCCGCTCGGCGATCTTTTTCTGGGCTTCTTGAATGGCGCTGCCGAGATCGCGGTCACGCACGCTAAACTTGATCGGCAGATACCACTGCTGCTGCTCGCGGTAGATGTAGAACGGCCCTGAAACCAATTTGACTTTGGCGATCTCACTGAGCGGAATTTGAGTAATGCCGTTCGGTCCCTGCGCGCCGATGGTGATGTTGCTGATCGCCTCGGGATTCTGCCGAAACCGCGGCGCCAGCCGCACCACGATCGGAAAGTGCCGATCGCTGCCCGGCTCATAAACGTCGCCGGCCGACTCGCCGCCGATCGCCGTCCGGATCGTGGAGTTGATTTCGCCGGGCGAGAGGCCGTGGCGCGCGGCGCGGGCCCGGTCGATTTCGATCTGGATCGTGGGCTGGCCGAGCGAGGTGAATACGGCGAGATCGGTGACGCCGGTGACCGTCGCCAGCACGGCTTTGATTCTGTTGGCTGTCTCCGTCAACGTTTTCAGGTCGTTGCCGAAGATCTTGATCGAGTTTTCGCCTTTGACGCCGGAGACCTGCTCGGCCACGTTGTCCTGCAGATATTGCGAGAAGTTGAATTCGACACCTGGAAATTCCTGCTCCAGCTTGGCCTGGATCTCATTGGTCAACTTGTCTTTGTCGAGGCCGGAGCGCCATTGCTCGAATGGCTTCAGCGGCGCGAAGAACTCGGCGTTGAAGAATCCTGCCGCGTCGGTTCCGTCGTCGGGCCGTCCATGTTGCGATACCACCGATTCGACTTCCGGAAAGCTGCGGATCGCCGCGCGCATGCGGTTGACGTAACCGTTGCCCTCGTCGAGGGAGATCGTCGATGGCATGGTGGCGCGAATCCACAGGTTGCCCTCCTCGAGTTTCGGCAGGAACTCGAGACCCAGCAGTCGTACCACAATTCCGGCGAGCAGCAGCAGCACCACGGTCGCGGTAACGGTCAGCATCTTGTTTGCGACCGCGAACCTGAGCGCCGGGCTGTAAAGCCGATGCAGAAGGCGCACCAGCCAGGTCTCGGTTTCGCGCACGTGCCGTGGCAGTAGAATCGCACTCAGAGCGGGCGTCACCGTGAATGTGGCGATGAGGCCGCCGGCAAGCGCGTAGGCGTAGGTCTTCGCCATCGGCCCGAAAATGTGGCCTTCCACGCCGCTCAACGTGAACAGCGGAATGAACCCCGCGATGATGATTCCGGCTGCGAACAGGATCGACTGGCTTACGCTCGTGCCCGCCCGGTAGATGTCGAGCAGCTTTCCGCGCAACCCGCTCCCCTCGTGCCCGGCCGCCCCGTTTCCGGCGGTCTGGCCGAGCTGCCGGAATATCCTCTCGACCATGATGACGGTCGCATCGACGATCAACCCGAAGTCGATTGCGCCGACGGACAGGAGGTTGGCCGACTCGCCTCGCAGCACCATGACTCCGACGGCGAAGAACAGCGCGAACGGTATCGTCGCCGCGACGATGAGGGCGCTCCGCAAATCGCCCAGAAACATCCACTGCAGCACGAAGATCAACAGGACTCCGAAACACCATGTTGTGCAGGACCGTGTTCGTCGTGATGTTGATGAGATCCTGCCGGTCGTAGACCCGCTCGATCTGGGCCCCCGGCGGCAGAATGCCTGAATCGTTGATGCGCTCGACCTCGGCCTTCACGCGTCGGATTGTCGGCGTGCTCTGCTGGCCGCGGCGCATCAGGACGATACCCTGCACGATGTCGTTGTCGTCATCCTTGCCCGCGATGCCCAGGCGCGGCCGGTTGCCCACCATCACGGCTGCCACGTCTCGCACCAGCACCGGATTGCCGCCGAATTGGATCAGCATCGTATTGCTCAGGTCATCGATCGAGCGAATAAGTCCGACGCCGCGGACCACGGCCGCCTGCGATCCCAAGTTGACGGTGTTGCCGCCGACGTTGATGTTGCTGTTGTTCAGGGCTTGCAGGAGCTGGGGCAGCGTGAGCCCGTAGGCGACGAGCTTGTTGAAATCGACTTGCAGCTCGAAAGTCTTCGTCTTGCCGCCCCATCCGATCACGTCGACGACGCCCGGTACCGCTCGGAACCGGCGCTGGAGCACCCAGTCCTGCAGTGTCTTGAGATCGAGCACGCTGAAACCCGGCGGACCGGTGAGCTTGTAGCGGTAGATTTCGCCGATCGGACTCACCGGGTTGATCTGGGGCTGTACTCCATTCGGCAATCCGGTGAGCTGCGAAAGGCGATTGAGCACCTGCTGCAGCGCTTCGTCGTAGGTGTAATCGTAAGTGAACTGCAGCTTTACGTCGGACAGGCCGTAAAGCGAGATGGTTCGCATGACCCGAAGGTTCGGAACACCCGCAACCTGCGTCTCGATCGGGATGGTGATGTAACGCTCGATCTCCTCCGCGGAGAGCCCCGGACTTTGCGTGATCACGAACAGCACCAGCATCAGCACACGATGCTTCAAGGCGAAGGCGAGGATCGTGTTCATTGGAGCGCTTCGCGCAATGCCTGATCCGGACCCTTCGATTTGCGCATGTCCTGATCGGAAAACCGGTTCCCACTTTTCCGGGACATGCGCTAAGTCTCGGACGCGATGCGGTCGATGAACAGGCTGCCCCGGGTGACGACCCTTTCGCCCGGCTTGAGGCCGTCCAATACTTGGATCAATCGGCCGTTAGAAAGTCCCAGCCTGATTTGTCGAAGCTCGAGGGCTCGATCGTTCTCCACGGCGACCCAGACGCGTACGATGTCGCCCTCATGGATGATTGCCTCGCGTGGCACCGCCACCGTGGGACCGCCGCCTTCGTCGGTGACGATGGTGACGCTTGCGAACATTTCCGGGTTGAGCAGCGCCTGCGAATTGTCGATCGTGGCACGCACCAGGCGCCGGCGGCTGTTGGGGTCGATCGCGGTCGCGACGTAATTGATCTCGGCTTCAAAGATCCGGTCGGGATAGGCCAGCACCGTGAATTTGATCGCCTGGCCGACTTTCACCTTCGGAGCGTCGGACTCGCGTACGAACGCGACCAACCAGACCGTCGAGAGATCGCCGATGACAAAAACCGGGTCACTCGACCCTGCGCTGATGTATTGGCCAGGTCCGACTTTGCGCTGTACGACCGTCCCCGGGAGCGGGGCGTAGATGGTCGAGTCCGGCGTAATCATCCCGGCCTTCTGGAACGTGTCGATCTCCGCATCGGTCTTGCCCAGTATACGCAAGCGGTTACGCATGGCTTCAAGCGTGGTCTGGGTCGTCCGCAGATCGTTCTGCGCAGTCGTCAGATCGGCCTGAGCCTGCTGCCAATCCTTCAGTGGCACCGCCTTGGCTTCGTAGAGAAGGTGAAGCCGCCGCTCGACCGTCTCCGCCAAGTTGAGCTGCGAGCGCGCCTTGTTTAGGCCGGTGACGGCCGCGATGAAGTCGTTCTGCGCCTGCACGGAGTCGGCCGCCTCCAGGACAAACAGCGGTTGCCCGCGCTGCACCATGTCGCCGGGAGCGACCAGGAGCTTGCTCACTCGGCCGGCATAGGGCGAGAAAATCTGGGTCGAACGATCTTCATCGACTGCGATCTTGCCTTCGGTCAGGTGCTCGGTGCGAAATGCGCGCAACTCGACCGGCTGAAGCGTGAGCGTCGCCCATTGCGCCGCGGTCGGATAGAATTTTCCGTTGTCCCGCTTGGCTTGGCTCCTGAGATCGACCTCGGTGGCGGCGCCCCCGCGATCCGGCCGCGAGGCAATCACGACCGCGCCGAACCCCACCGAAAGAACGGCGATGACGATCGCCGCCTGCGACTGCGGCGATAACTTCGCTTGCTTGAGCGACACGTTCGTCATTTCCCGCCAGGTCTCGCCGTGAATTGATCGCCCTTTCGCTGTCGCTTTGGGCAATCAGTCGCCGATCCATGTATAGGAGCGACTTACAGCAGCCTTACGACGACTGAGGATTGCCGCGGACCGTGTCTCCTGGAACACTGCATTGCCCCATGCGAACCCTTACACGAGGCTTACAAACAACGTCCGTGACGCTTCGATGCGCCGGGGCGGCGTCCTGCTGATGCTGGTTATGCCGTCGCCGGTCTGGCCATGAGCGATCGATTTGCGATATTGCGGTAGCAACAGGATCGGACGTCGCCGGCATGAGACTGTTGGTCGTCGAGGACAACGAGGAACTTGGGCAGCTTCTCGCCAAGGGACTGCAAGCCGCTGGATTCGACGTAGACGTGCTCACGAACGTGAGTGATGCGAAGACCGTCCTGGAGACGACCCGCTACGCCGCGCTGATCCTCGACCTCAGCCTGCCGGACGGAGACGGCCTGTCGATCCTGCGCGACCTCCGGCACCGCAGGGACCCGATTCCCGTTCTGATCCTCACCGCGCGCGGTGGCGTGCCCGACCGGATCAGCGGCCTGCGCAGCGGCGCGGACGATTATCTCGTCAAGCCCTTCGCGTTCGGCGAGCTGGTGGCGCGGCTCGAAGCGCTCCTGCGCCGTCCAGGCCAACTGCTTGGAAGCTCGCTGCGGCTCGCGAATGTCGTTTTCGATACCGAAAGCCGACAGGCATTCATCGACGAAAAGCCGCAGACGCTGTCGGCCCGCGAATCGGCCGTGCTCGAGCTCCTGATGCGGCGCAAAGGCAACGTCGTTTCGAAGAAACTCGTCGAGGACCAGATTTTTGGGCTTGCCGGCGACGTGTCGTCGAATGCGGTCGAAGTCTACGTCCATCGTCTTCGAAAGCAGCTGGCGGACTGCGGCGCGAAGGTGAAGATCAACACCATCCGAGGCGTCGGCTACGTCATGACCGAGGACAACTAGCGTGTTCCGATTCAAATCGATCACGTCGCGCATCATGTTCCTCCACGTGGTCGCCGTGGTCATAACCGCGATTCTGATGCCGCTGGTGCTCTACTGGTTCCTGGAATCCAACGTGGAAAGCCTCCAGCATCAAGCCTTGCGGGAGCAGGCCGAATCGCTCGCACGCCATCTGACGATCCGATCGGAGGCCGGCTGGTCCCTCGATCTCCCGGCTGGTCTGCGCGACCAATATTCCGAGGCCTATGGTCGCTATGCCTACGTGGTGCTCGACGATGCCGGGCATGTGCTGTTCTCGTCGCGCGCCGATCAAACGCCGATTTTTCCGGTCGAGGCTCGTTCATCCCAGATCGCATTCTTCGAAGTACCGCGCGGCGACCGGACTATCTCGGGCGCCAGCCTGCGCAAGGAATTGGATGGTCGGATCGTCTGGATCCAGGTCGCGGAGGACCTTGCGCATCGCGACGTGCTCACCGACGACGTGGTCGCGAGCTTCTTTCGGCAAGTCGGCTGGATCACCGTTCCGATCCTCCTCCTGTTGCTTGCCGTCGACATCGCGATCTTCCGTCGTGCCGTAAAGCCGCTCCTGCGCGCCTCGGACCAGGCCAAACGCATCAGCCCGACGCGGATCGACGTGCGACTGCCCACGGACGAAATCCCGAAGGAGATTGTGCCGCTCGTGATCGCGGTCAACCAGGCGCTCGACCGTCTCGAAGGGGGCTTTCGCCGGCAGCGTGAATTCGCCGCCGACACCGCGCATGAGCTGCGCACGCCGCTCGCCATCCTTCGCACGCGGATCGAGACGCTGCCGGACAAAGGCGAGGCGCGAGCCCTGCAGCGGGATATCGAAAGCATGAGCCGCGTCGTCAGCCAGCTGCTTGACGCCGCCGAGCTGGAGACGATCGTTGTCGATCCGGACGAAAAAGCCGATCTCAACGATGTCTGCACGGAAGTGGCCGAGTTCATTGCCCCCCTCGCTCTCGCGCACGGCAGGACCGTCGCGCTGAGCGGGGCGGAAAACCCGGTCTTGATCAAAGGCAATCCGGAAATGCTTCGGCGAGCGGTCCGCAACCTCGTCGAGAACGCGCTCAACCACACGCCCGAAGGAACGGTTATCGAGATCGTCGTGGGCGAAAAGGGCACCATCAGCGTCCTCGATGAGGGCGAGGGCGTGCCCGTCGCCAAGCGCGAGCTGATTTTCCAGCGCTTCTGGCGTCGCGACCGCCGGCGGGCCGGCGGCGCCGGCCTCGGCCTCTCGATCGTGAAGCGCATCGTGGACGCCCATGGCGGCGCCATCACGGTCGAAAACCGCCCGACCGGCGGTGCAAATTTTACAATGCGCTTCGCTTTCGTTGAGCGGCCGCCGATCGAAGCCGCAGAGCAACGATCAACGCCTGCGTTGACCGCGCCGCTGTCTTAACCGCATGCTTTGACGTGCTGCCGCATCGCTCCTCAAATATTACCGGCGACTGCGGGCGGGGCATTGCACCGGCATTGTCGCGGAAGGGGTGGGATTCGAACTCACGAGGGAGCGTGAACCGCCTGGCGGTTTTCAAGACCGCTGCCTTAAGCCACAAGGCCACCCTTCCCGGTTCGCAAGGTCAATCGGTTAGCGATAATCCGATTGTGAACGCCTTGGCAACCTCGGGACTGTTGGACCCGATTTCGACCCAAGGATAATCTCTGGCTCCTTGAAAATCCGGCGACACTCTGCTCGGCGGAACTAGCCACAACCCGCCGGGGTTCAACCGTTGATGCGTCGGCAGGGCTACTCGTTTTGCCGAGGAGGCAATCATGCGAACCATCAGTCTTCTCCCCGTCGCTTTCGCGGCGATGACGGTCAACATCGGCGATGCCAGTGCCGGTCCGTGGTGCGCGATGTATACCCGCGGCTCCGAAAATTGCGGTTATTCCACGTTCGAGCAATGCAGGGCAGCGGTCTCCGGGCTGCGGGCATTTTGCCAGCCCAATCCGTACCCGGGCACGAATTTCGGTACCGGCTCCGGCACCTGGGGCTCCGCCGGCTCACCGAGGCGTTCCCGAGGGGACCGTTGATCCGCTACCGAGCGCCGCCCGCTTTGCGACGTGCGCCCGCTTGCGGGCCGGCGCCCCCTCCGCTAGGCCCTCGGCCATGGACGACCAGACCCCGTCCGCTGATGCGGCGCGCGCACCGACGGTGAGCTTCGTGTCGCTCGGCTGCCCGAAGGCGCTGGTCGACAGCGAGCGCATCATCACGCGCCTGCGCGCCGAGGGCTACGCGCTCACGCGCACCCACGAAGGCGCCGACCTGGTGGTGGTCAATACCTGCGGCTTCCTCGACAGCGCCCAGGCCGAGTCGCTCGCCGCCATCGGCAAGGCGCTCAACGAGAACGGCAAGGTGATCGTGACGGGCTGCATGGGCGCCGAGCCCGAAACGATCACGGCCGCCTATCCGGGAGTGCTGGCGGTCACCGGCCCGCAGCAGTACGAAAGCGTGGTCGCGGCGGTTCATCGCGTCGTCCCGCCGCGGCACGATCCGTTCCTCGATCTGCTTCCGCCCGAGGGCATCAAGCTTACGCCGCGCCATTACGCCTATTTGAAGATTTCGGAGGGCTGCAACAACCGCTGCAGTTTCTGCATCATCCCGAAATTGCGCGGCGATCTCGTCTCCCGGCCTGCCGCCGACGTGTTGCGCGAGGCCGAGCGCCTGGTCGCCGCCGGCGTCAAGGAGCTCTTGGTGATCTCGCAGGATACTTCCGCCTACGGCGTCGATCTCAAATACGCCGCGAGCGCCTGGAAGGGCGGCGAGCTGCGCGCGAAATTCCTCGATCTCGCCCGCGCGCTCGGCGAGCTCGGCGTCTGGGTGCGGCTGCATTACGTCTATCCCTACCCGCACGTCGACGACGTCATCCCGTTGATGGCGGAGGGCAAGGTGCTGCCCTATCTCGACGTCCCGTTCCAGCACGCGAGCCCGGACGTGCTGCGCCGGATGCGGCGGCCGGCGGCGCAGGAGAAAACGCTCGAGCGCATCGCCCGCTGGCGCGACATCTGCCCGGACCTCACGATCCGCTCGACCTTCATCGTCGGCTTTCCCGGCGAGACCGAGGGCGATTTCGAGGTGCTGCTCGATTGGCTCGATGCGGCCGAGCTCGATCGGGTCGGCTGCTTCCGCTACGAGCCGGTCAAGGGCGCCGTTGCCAACGAGCTCGCGCCGCCGGTCGCCGACGCGGTGAAGGAGGAGCGCTGGCACCGCTTGATGCGGCGCCAGCAGGCGATCTCGGCGCGGCGCCTCGAGCGCAAGCTCGGCACCCGCCAGCAGGTGATCATCGACGAGGCCTGCACCCGGGACGGCCCGGGGGTCGGCCCGACCGTCGCCAAGGGCCGCAGCAAGGCCGACGCGCCGGAGATCGACGGCACCGTCCACGTCGCGAGCCGCCGGCCGCTGCGGGTGGGCGAGATCGCGACCGTCCGGATCGAGCGCGCGGACGCGTACGATCTCTTCGGGACGGCGGTCGGGTTCTGATTCTCATCCCCGCGGGAGTCATTCTCGCGTAAGTGCATAGGCGC
>WNFG01006636.1_pt1 | contig 13687 bp, 19 predicted proteins | sample 5400431 | NCBI WGS metagenome assembly WNFG01 (sample SAMN13153346, study PRJNA577476) | soil metagenome | isolation source: 120 cm saprolite under Douglas fir tree site 2 hole 3 replicate 2 | place: USA:California | collected 2015-04-18
ACGACTCCAACGACGACGTTTGCCCACGACAGCAAACATCATCCGACGCCTACCCCCACACCGACCACGCCAACCACGCCGACCCCCACACCTACCACAACACCGCTCATGATCACGACGACGTCGCTGCCGAATGGAAACGTGTGTGCATCCTATACTGCCTACATTACCGCGAACAAAGGAGGGGGCTCATCGCTCGACACGTGGACGATTGTGTCGGGCGCGCTTCCGGCCGGACTGACGATGGCGACCTCCTATGGTATCGAGTCAACCGTCGTGTTCGGCACGCCCACGAAGGTCCAAACCACCGCGTTCACCGTCCAGGTCCGAGACAGCGCTGGTGAAACGGCGACGCAGCCACTCAGCATTACGATCGATCCGCCGCTTCCACTGGTGATCACCAGCCCAACCCCGCCGCCAGCGACCGTCGGGACCGCGTACTTCACCAACCTCTTTGCTAACGGCGGGTGCCAACCCTATACCTGGTCGATTACGGCGGGACAGCTGCCTCCCGGCCTCGCGCTGACCACAGGGTCAAATGGGGGGACCACCATCAGCGGCACTCCCACAGCGATAGGGACGTTCACGTTTACCGAGACCGTAACGGACCACACACGCGTGCAGGTCTCCCAGCAGTTCAGCATTACGGTCAACTGACCGGTCCTGGAAGGTTTCGTTCCCCGTAGGTCGTTTTCCGTCGGACACATTTTCCCTCATACACCAAGGAGGAAGAAGCATGAATCGTTCTGGACGGCGGTCGCACCTGACCGCACTGCTCACCGCCATGCTTGTCTGTATTGGCCTGTTGAGCCTGAGCACTGCTCCCGTCTGGGCCGCAGCGGGCACCATCACCGAGTTCTCCATCCCCCCGGCCGAGAGCGATCCCGTTGGCATCACGGCCGGGGGGATGGCAACCTGTGGTTCACCACGCCTATAAACGAGATCGGGCGCATCACCACCAAGGGCCTGGTCACCGGGTTCCCCATCCCCACGGCCAATAGCATCCCTTTCAGCATCACGGCCGGGCCGGATGGCAACCTGTGGTTCACGGAATACAATGTAGGCATCATTGGGCGCATCACGCCCAGCGGCAGCATCACCGAGTTCCACGTCTCCCCGAAGAGTAGCGGGCCTTTCGGCATCACGGCGGGCCCGGATGGCAACCTCTGGTTCACCTTGTCCTTTGGGAATAGCATCGGGCGCATCACCACCGGTGGCAGCTCCACCTTGTTCCCACTGCCAAGGACCTGTGGGAACAGATTTGGCTGCCACCCTGAGGGCATCACGGCGGGCCCGGATGGCAACGTCTGGTTCGCCGAGAACAGGGGGGACAAGATTGGGCGGATCACCACGCAGTAGTGCGTGAGGGCAAGCTGCCTGCGCTCCGCTGCCGCAGCTTGCCCTCACGCACCACCCTGGTGCAACGAGGAGGGCACGCTCACGTGACACCCAGGAGCCGCACCACACGCACAGGAAGAACAACGAAACGGTTCTCGCCTGCGTGCCGTTCTTGCTGATGTTTAACACGGCGCCGTAGAAGGATTACTTATACGGCGCGTTGTATCCTTTCGTCAAAAATACACCTATTGGCCCCCTGCCTAGTAGCCCTCAAGTGGCCCAGGCAGGGCTTGCTCCGCCTTCTCCTCTAATTGCCGCTCGTTGCGCCACACGAACACCAGCCCCGCGAGAATGATGAGGGCGGCCAGGACGATGGTGATCGTGCCAACTGGTCCTGCTAGTCGATGGATATTATCCCCCAGGAAGTAGCCCCCCAATCCGTACACCGTCGCAGTCGATGGATATTATCCCCCAGGAAGTAGCCCCCCAATCCGTACACCGTCGCCCACACGATGCCCCCAAGTGCATTGAAGAGCAAAAAGGCGGGCCAGCGCATGCGGTTTGTCCCTGCCAGGAAGGCCGCCCAGGCGCGCAGCACGGCGATGAAACGCCCGAAGAAGACGACCTTACCACCGTGTCGGCGGAACAGGTACAGCCCCAGTTTGAGCTTGCGCTCATCGAGGCGGATGTAGCGCCCGTAGCGGCGCAGCAGCCGAAATCCGCCCTCGCGCCCGACCCAGAAGCCCACATTATCGCCCAGGATCGCCCCGCTGGCTGCTGCGAGAATGACCAGGGGAATGAACAACCGGTGTGTTGTTCCGGCAAAGATGGCAGCGATCAGCAGTATGGTTTCGCCTGGGAAAGGAATGCCCGTGCTCTCAATGGCCACAAAGAGCAGGACCGCCCAGTAGCCGTAGCTGGCCAGGAAACGTAACAGGTCAGAGGTCGCCAGATGGATCATAGCACACCACTTTCTCGCTTCAGGATGAAGCGGCTCGACGTTCCGATGCGAACATCCGACGAGGTTACTGATCCGGCGCGGTGCGAGCATGTGGGAGGCGCACCTGCTCGTTGCTCGTCGGCTGAGACCTTTCCACGCCCTCCTCCCACAGACTGCTTGTTCCCGTGCTCCCACGCGCCGCGAGAGACGGAGAGCGCTTCCAGTTGTGAGGACGAGTTTTCCCTCCCTACTCAGCAGTTGGCTTCTCCTACACCCCTGCTCTGGCATGCGGAGGAAGCGGACCTACCGACTGCGCAGGGAGTGTGAGCGGCAAGGTGATGGTAAAACAGGACCCTCGTCCGACCTCGCTTTCGACAACGACTGCTCCCCCGTGTGCTCGGACAATCCATTCGACAATCGCGAGTCCGAGCCCGCTGCTACTGCCCCCGGTGCGTCTTCGGGCTGGGTCGGCGCGATAGAAGCGTTCAAAGATATGCGGCAGGTGTTCTGGGGCAATGCCAATCCCCGTATCATGGACGGCCAGCCGCGCTTCGGATGAGATGGCCGTGAGGCTCACCCGGACCTGCCCGCCAAAGTTGGTATAGCGAATCGCGTTGTCCAGCAGGTTCATGATCACTTGGATCAGCCGCGCTTCATCCCCAATCATGGTCACCGGTTGGGGCGCCTGGACGGAAAGCTGGATCCCATGCTCCTGGGCCAGCCCCTCCGCATTGGCTGTCACCGATTCTACCAGCCAATCCAGGCGCACCGCTTCGCGCTCGAACCGTGCCTGTCCCTCATCTCCACGGGCCAGCGCCAGCAAATCACTGATGAGGTGCGAGAGGCGCTTGGTTTCCGCGTGAATATCGCGCAGAACCTTGCAATACTCGTCCTGATTGCGTGGCTGGAGTAACGCGACATCGGCCTTATTGCGAATCACCGCCACCGGGGTGCGCAGTTCATGCGAGGCATCCGCGACAAACCGGCGTTGCCGCGAGAAAGACTGATCGAGCGAGTCGAGCATCTCATTGAGGGTCACGGCCAGGTACTGCACTTCGTCGCGCACGGGAGGCACCGGAACCCGCTGGTGCACATCTCCCGCCTTGATCTTCCTGGCCGTTTCCGCGAGTCGTTGGATCGGGGCAAACGAACGCGCCGCCAGCCAGTAACTGCCAGCCGCGCAGGCCAGCAACACCAGAACGCCCATGACGAACAGCGCTGCCACCAGTTGATGCAGGAGCGTGTGTAAAGTGGAAAGCGACTCGCCCACCTGGATCACGGCCACGGATTGCCCCTGGGCGGAAAGCCGGCGGCTGTAGAGGCGCACTTCTTGATCGCTGGTGGACAGGACGGTTCCCTGCCAGGGGGAGCCCTGCAGCGGTTGGGTGACACTTGCTGCGGGAACTCGCAACGCGCGAAAGGCGGGGGTTTCGCCCAACAGCGTTCTGTGCGCATCCAGCAGGCGAACCAGAGCACCCTGATTGACATCTGCCGACGATGCTCCCAGCCCTTGTGTGGCTGTGCCAAAACCTGGCAGGGCTGCGGTCACATCACGGAGGGTGAGTGTTCCATTGTGGAGCACGAGACCGCCGGCAAGCTGTTGCGCGCGCAGTTGCAGATCAGTATCGACGCTCGCTTCCAGGGAATGTTCGAGGTACTGATAGAACACCGCTCCGGTGAGCAGGAGCAGCGCGGCAAAGGCGATGGTATACCAGGCGGCCAGTTGCAAGCGCAGGCTGAACGGAACGGATCGACGCACCGTCGTGAAAGTCGCGTAAAGTTGGTTCATCGCACGGGCTCCTTCAGTTGATAGCCAGAACCACGCACCGTCTGGATGAGATCGGGTTCTCTCGCCGCACAGAGTTTCTGGCGCAAGTTACGAATATACACATCGATCACATTGGAGAAATGTTCCGCGTCATAATCCCATATCCAGAGTGAGGTCCAGAAAGCGGACCACTGGCGAGCGTTCAGCGCCATCCCGACGGAGCAAGGCGCGCACACGCGCTTCCAGTTCCCGAAAGTCAAACGGTTTGACCAGATAATCATCGGCACCCAGATCGAGTCCCTGGACCCGGTGCTCCACTTCCCCAAGGGCGGTGAGAAAGAGAATGGGCATCGACTGGTGGCTGGCACGCAGGCGCCGGCAGACCTCCCACCCGTCCAGATCAGGCAACAAAATATCGAGAATGATCAGATCATACGGCACCAGGCTACCCAGCGCGACCGCATAATGATACTGTTCCAGGCCAGCTTTGAGGTCTGGTCCCAGCTCGGGATGATCTTCAACCACTAACAGACGCACACACTTCTCCTTTGCTCGATACGCGGGATTCTCTCACGTTTCTCTGACGGTGTTTTCTGCTCTTACTTTACGGTTTCCACATGAAGGAGAGATGAAACACCCCCCATTTGTCAGAACACAATGCTCTTCATGTTCACTTCATGTTCGCTTGCTATAGTACCTACGACACACACGAGCCAGGCGAGTTTCCTCAGGACAAACGTCGATGAGGCGCGAAAAGATGAGAGGTTTGCGATGAATGTGGCACACCTACTAGCCACCTATGGCTATGGGGCAGTTTTCCTTTGTATTACGATTGAGAGCACGGGTATTCCCTTTCCAGGCGAAACGATGCTGCTCGTCGCGGCCATTGCCGCAGGAACCACGCACCAATTGTCTATCCCTCTCGTTATTGTCGCAGCAGCCAGTGGTGCCATTCTGGGGGATAACCTGGGGTTCTGGATCGGACGTGAAGGTGGGTACCATCTCTTACGCCGTTATGGCCGCTTTGTTCGCCTGGATGAGCGCAAGCTCAAGCTGGGCCAGTACCTCTTTCTCAAACATGGCGGCAAAGTGGTCTTCTTTGGACGCTTTGTCACCGTCCTGCGCGCGTGGGCGGCCTTCCTGGCCGGGACGAATCAGATGCGCTGGTCCCGTTTTCTGTTCTTCAATGCGCTTGGGGGCATTGTATGGGCCAGTCTGGTGGGACTGGGTGGCTACTTTCTGGGCGACAATATCCATCGGCTGACGGGGCCAGTCGGGATTGGCGCAGCCGTGCTGGCAGGACTCCTCAGCCTCGCTTTTCTTCTCTTCTTGCGAACGCATCAACACCGTCTGGAAGCGGAGGCCGGGCGAGCACTGCCTGGTTCCCTGGATGATTACCGCAAGGCGCCAAGAGAGGAGAAGCTGTCTCGCGCCTCCCAGTTCCTCTCGCAAACGCCTCGGCACACCGAGAGATCCCAGCTGCAGCTCGACGAACTGATCGGCGAGGCACAGGCCATGGCGCCGGTCGACGGGACGTTTGAGCACATGGGCCAGGCGTTCGCGGCGCGCGAACCATTCAGCCAGGAAAACCGTCTTTCATAAAATTATCTTACAAAAGGAGACCGTTGTTCATGAATAAGCAAACACTTTTCTGGGGGGGCATCCTGCTGTTTCTCGTAGGTGTGGCTGCGGGGATCTTCTTCCTGATCCCTGGCATTCCTCATATCATTGCCGACTCGAATATGCATGTCAAACACGCCATCGCCGCTTTCGCGCTCGGGGTGCTGGGCATCCTTGCCTCGCTCGTCAATCGTCCACGATCACGCGCATAGTCGAGCATTGGCAGGAGCCTGGTCGGGATCGCAGCCGTGTCCAGCTTCCGCCAAGCACACGCCTGCGATCCCGGTGAAGCGAAGCGCGAGAAAAAGAAAGCAAAAGCATATGAATCTGAACCTCTGGCAAATGCTTGTCCTGGCACTGCTCCAGGGGGTAACCGAACTCTTCCCCATTAGCAGTTTGGGCCATACGGTGATCCTCCCTGGACTGTTGGGCTGGGGCGATCTCGTACGCAATCAGCAGTTTCTGCCGCTCATTGTTGCCTTGCATCTTGGCACGAGCATTGCGCTCGTGGTCTATTTCTGGCGAGATTGGTATCAAGTGGGACGCACGCTGGTTGTCAGCATCAAGCAAGGAGAGATCCGCACAGGAACCCAGGAGTGGGTGGGCTGGCTGATTATCATTGGCTGCATCCCCGCAGGGCTCCTTGGCGTGTCCTTGGAGACGACGCTCAAGCAGCTGTTTGCCACTCCTTTGGTGGCAGCGAGCTTTTTAGTGGTCAACGGCTGCATCCTCTTTGTGGGAGAAGTGCTCCGTCGTCGCGCAGAGAGGAGGGGAACCCAGGCCGTCAGTGCTCCCATCGAGAGGCCCGATGCCTCTCCTGCCCAAAGCCGCTGGAAGTGGGAGTACGTCCCTGTCGCGCAGCAGGACACGCGCCCGTTTGCGTCGCCGATGCTCTCGCCTGCACATAGGGAGCGTTCTGTGCTCACGGCAACTGCTTCACACACCGTACCACAACCGCGAGCGGTGCAGGCCCGTCCCCTGGCCTCGCTTTCCTGGAAAGAGGCGCTGCTGGTCGGTCTGGCACAATCGGCAGCCCTGATCCCTGGCATTTCCCGTTCAGGCGTCACGATGGTGGCCAGCCTGGGGGTGGGCCTCTCACACGCAGATGCCGCGCGCTATTCCTTTTTGCTGGGAACGCCGCTGATCGGAGCCGCTGCGCTGCTCGAAGTGCCTCAGCTCGTTGGTCTACCCGCCTCTACCCTGGGGTTGGTGCTCCTGGGCATGGGCGTGGCTGGGGTAGCAGCGTTCCTGAGCACGAAATGGCTGCTCAAATACTTTGAAACGGGGCGTCTTCACCCCTTTGCCTACTATTGTTGGGGAGCGGGCTTGCTCTCCTTGCTGTTCTTCCTGATCGTTCGCTAACGGCTGGAAGCGCTCGTGATCCCTGCACACACACAAGGAAATGCATCTCATGGAACGGATCGGTCAAGAAAAACAGCTCTACGCGGGTCGGCGAACCTGTGCCGGGCACGAAGGAGAGGTATGTCTCTCATACGCCAGCAGTCCGCAAGAGGCGTTTCACCGCCTCGCTCGCCGGATGTTTGCCACCAGGTTGGTGAAGAAGGACCAGGGAGATGATCCCACACGCCAGCTTTCGCTAGAGCAGATTAAAGCGGTATTGTGGGAATCTGAGCGGTTTGTGGTCTTTCCGGTGGTGTTCGACCCCACAGGCATCGCGACGCTTGCGAATGTTCGCTGGAGCTAGCTTGTGAAGAAGGAGTTTGTCTGATGCTTTTGCTCGTGCTTGCGGAAAGTCACACCGCGACGATGCTCACAACCATACTCAACCTTCTGGGAGGCTGTACTCTGGTGCTTGTGCTCGGTCTCTGGATCAGCCTGGCCATCTGGGCCTGGCAGGATAGTCGTGCGCGTCTCACCGATGGGAGCGCTATCAGACGACCCTGTCCCCGAGGTCCTCGTTTTCTCAACCTGCAGTGGCAATTTTGCCACGGGTCGCGCTCTGACGCTCGTGGGCCGCGCGCCTGGAGCCGTTCCTTCCCCTCTGCCCCAGCGCTCGACCTGGACTGGAAGCACCATCTGAATAGAAAAAGAAAACCAAACAACAAAGGAGTCAAAAAACCATGAAACAGAATCTATTGACGCTCTTCAAGCATCCGACGCTCTTTGTCGGGAGCATCATTGGCGCTCTCCTGTGCGCGGGTCTGGGGATCTATTACGCGATTCCTGGGGTCTACCATATTTCCTTGGGCCACTCCCATCCTCCCCTGGACCCGAAACTGGACTATGTGGCAGGCTTTCTTGTCCTGACCGTCATCTGTGCAGGCATCGCGGTCCTGGCCCGTCGCATCGCACGGGCACACTAGACGAGATCGGAGATCGTGCCATGCAATGGGCAGTCGCCTCTGCGGTAGACTTTGTAGAGGCGTTAACAATTGTGCTGGTCGTCGGCGTGACCCTGAACTGGCGTAGTGCTCTGGCGGGCGCGTTCGGCGCAGTTGCCACGCTCGCGGTGATTATCGCAACCTTTGGAGTAGCCCTGGTCCAGTTTGTGCCCCTGGATGTGCTGCGCCTGATCACAGGATGGACTGCCCCTTCCTGCGCTGCCCGCTTGCAGAAAAGCGGGGGATCGGCGAGAGGTGGGGAAGGAGCAAGGGTGCGTTTCATTTTTTTGCACACAGGAGGGAGGTGGTAGAATAGAGGGAAAAAGACCAGGAGAGAGGCGAGAGCATGAAAGCGAAGAAGCCCAAACGGGAACGGAGTGAGCAGATACGACAGGTGAGCGCAGGACTGCAAGACGTGTTGGGAATGACGCAATGGCGCAAGGAGCATCCGAAGGCGACGTGGGCAGAGATCGAAGCAGCGGTGGATGAACGGATCAACCAATTGCGGGCACAGATGATCGAGGATCTGGCGCAGATGGGAGAGAGCGAGGGATGGGGCCAGAAGGGGGACGGGGAGCGTCCGAGGTGTGAGAGCTGTGGTGCTCCCCTCGCCGCGCGAGGGGCACAGAGCCGCTGGATCCAAACGACGGGAGGGGAAGCGGTCAAGCTGACGCGCACGTATGGCACCTGCCCCGCCTGTGGGGTAGGCTTTTTTCCCCCTGGATGAGGAGTTAGGGCTCGTGAGTGGAGGCTTGACGCCACGCGGGGAGGAAACCCTGGTACGGCTGGCGAGCTGGATGCCCTTTGAGCAAGCGCGGGAACTGCTGAAAGATCTGGTGGGGATCCAGGTGAGCAAGGCGACGGCGCGGCGAGCGACGCTGGCAACAGGGGAGGCAGCGCTGGCCGTGGATGAGGCAGAGGGAGAGCACCTCAAGCAGGAACTGCCCCAAGCGCCTGCTGGAGCAGACAAGCAAGCGCTGAGTGCAGATGGAGCCTTTGTGCACCTGGTAGGGGGCGAGTGGGCCGAAGTCAAGACCCTAGTGATGGGGGAGGTCACACGCACTAAGCGCGGGGAAGTGTGCACGCAGCAGATTTCCTCCTTTTCGCGCCTGGCTGAGGCCGAGCGCTTCGCGGAAGCAGCGTTGGTCGAAACGCATCGGCGAGGGTTGGAACGGGCGGCAGAGGTGTGCGCCGTGCAAGATGGCGCGGAGTGGCTGCAAGGCCTGGTCGACTACCATCGTCCCGATGCGGTGCGCATTCTCGATTTTGCGCATGCGGCTGGCGCGATCAGCGACATCGGGGAGGCCGTGCAAGGAGCAGGAGGCAGACTGCCTGCCAGGTGGCTTGACGGCGTGCTGCATCGGCTCAAACACCAGGGACCCCAAAGAGTGCTGAAGCACCTGGCACGGGTGGTCGCTCGCTATCCCAGCGAAGCCTCCCAGGAGAAATTGACCTACTTGCAGAAGCGTGAAGCGCACATGCAGTACCCGACCTATCAGGAAGCAGGCTGGCCCATTGGCTCTGGGAGCGTCGAAAGTGCCAACAAGGGAGTCGTCGAAGCGCGCCTCAAAGGCGCTGGCATGCGCTGGGGTCGGCAGAACGTCAACCCCATGCTCGTGCTCCGCAATGCGGTCTGTAATCGGCAGTGGACCCGGATATGGACGACAGCGGTGGCCCATCGACGAGCGCTGCGCACACACCGTCGGCAAGCAGAGAGCCAACAGCGCCTGACCCGCGCCTTTTGGACCCTCGTCTTTTGGGGAGCACACGTGTATCGGCTGTCTCACCCACCTGTTCACACTGCCAGCTCACCGACCGCTGAGGCCCTCGCGCAGAACACCTCTCGTCGTCCTGGCTCTGGCTATTCCTGGCGCAAACCTTTTCTCAGACGCCCTCCTTCCAGCCCTGCGCGTCCAGAAGAGGTCTGTGCAAAAAAATGAAACACACCCAAGGAGCAATGCTCCCTAGCAATCACCATCATTTTGTGGTAACCTGATGCCTGATACGTGAACAGGAGAGGCGTCAGGTTACCAGGGACATCGGGGTTGTTCCGTGCCATCGCTCCCCCTGAGGAGGGACTCATGACCGAGCCTGTGACGGCTCCGATTCGATTCGCAGAGCGGCTCCCGTCCATCCGGGCCAGCCGCTCCGCTCACTTCGCTCAAGCGAAGCACACCAAGCAGGCGTCCAGCGTCGACTGGGACGACTTCGTCGTGTGGTGCATCCTGCACAGCTGCGAGCCCATGCCCACGATGCCCGAGTCCATCGGTGCGTCTCTCGCGAGCCCAGCTTCCGGTGGCGCCCCTCCTCGCGCGATCATGCGTCAGGGCCACTGGTCGAGCCGGGCGATGGTCGACCGCGACGCCCGCCACGGCACGCGCTGGCAGGAGTGCGCGGCTGCCTCCGGGGGGCTGTAACCATGTCCATTCCCGGGCCCGACCCCAGACACACCGCCAGGAACACGCTGATGGAGCCCCTGCGAGGCCTGAGCAGCAAGGAAGTCGCCGAGCGCGTGGCCCAGGGCCGCACCAATGCCAGCGGCCAGCACACCAGCCGCAGCTTCGGAGAGATCCTGCGGGCCAACCTCCTGACCCGCTTCAACTTCCTCCTCGGCGCCCTGCTGGTCGTGATCCTGGCGGTGGGGCATCCGCAGGACGCCCTCTTCGGCATCGTGCTGGTCACCAACGCGCTGATTGGCATCGTCCAGGAGGTGCGCGCCAAGCGCACCCTGGACCGCCTGGCCGTCCTCAACGCACCACGAGCCTCCGTCGTCCGCGACGGGACCACGCAGGAGGTGCCGCTCGAGGCCGTCGTCCTTGACGACCTGGTCGTCCTGCGCACCGGCGACCAGGTCGTGGCCGACGGCACCATTGTCGAGGCGAATGGGCTCCAGCTCGACGAGTCGCTGCTGACCGGCGAGTCCGAGCCGGTCGACAAGGAGCCCGGCGCGCGGGCGCTCTCTGGCAGCTTCGTCGTGGCGGGCTCGGGATCCGACCGGGCCACGGCGGTGGGCAAAGACTCCTACGCGCGCCAGTTGACCGCCGAAGCCCGCCAGTTCACCCGCGTCCGCTCCGAGCTGATCGAGGGCATCAACCGCATCCTGCGCTATGTGACCTGGGCGATCCCGCCGACCGCCGCGCTGCTGCTCTTCAGTCAGTTCCACGCCCGCGTCGACTGGCGCGAGGCCCTCACCGGCACCGTCGCAGGGCTGGTGGGCATGGTGCCGCAGGGGCTGATGCTGCTGACCAGCATCGCCTTCGCGGTCGCCGCCGTCACCCTGGCGCGGCGCCAGGTGCTGGTGCAAGAGCTGCCCGCGGTCGAGGGTCTGGCTCGCGTCGACGTCGTCTGCTGCGACAAGACAGGAACCCTCACCGATGGCACGATCGCCTTCGACCACGTCGTGAGGCTGGACAAGGCCGCCCCGGTGGAGCAGGCCCTGACCGCGCTCGCCGCCGACGAGAACCGCAACGCCACCCTCACCGCCCTGGCCGCCGCCTTTTCCGGTCGGTCGGACTGGGTGCGGACGGGGAGCGTGCCCTTTTCCTCGGCGCGCAAGTGGAGCGCGGCGAGCTTTGCGGGGCACGGCAGCTGGGTCCTGGGCGCCCCCGAGATGGTCCTGGAGGGGCGCGAGCCCGACGTGCTGGCGCAGACCACCGCGCTCGCCGACACGGGCTTGCGCGTCCTGGTGCTGGCCCGGAGCGATACGGCTTTGGAGGGCGAGCGCCTGCCGACGACTCTCCAGGCGGTGGCCCTGCTGGTCTTCGCCGAACAGGTGCGCCAGGACGCGCCGGCGGCCCTGGCTTACTTCGCCCAGCAGGGCGTCGCGGTCAAGGTGCTGTCGGGGGACAACCCCCACACCGTCGGCGCCGTCGCCGCCCGGGTCGCCCTCGCGGGCGCCGACATGCCTTACGACGCCCGCGAGCTGCCCGAGGACCTCGACGCCGTCGGCCGCCTCCTGGAGGAGCGCTCGGTCTTCGGCCGGGTCACCCCCCGGCAGAAGCAGCTGATGGTCAAGGCCCTGCAGGCCCGCGGACACACCGTCGCGATGGTCGGCGACGGCGTCAACGATGCTCTCGCGCTCAAGCTGGCCGACACCGGCGTGGCCATGGGCAGCGGCGCGCCGGCCACCAGGGCCGTCGCCCAGCTGGTCCTGCTCGACGGGCGCTTCTCGAGCCTGCCGGGGGTGGTGGCCGAGGGCCGGCGCGTCACCGCCAACATCGAACGGGTGGCCAACCTGTTCATTACCAAGACCGTTTGGGCGACGCTCTTGGCGGTGGCCGCCGGCATCACGCTCATGCCCTACCTCTTCCTGCCGCGCCACCTCAGCATCATCGACACCTTCTCGATCGGCGTGCCCGCGTTCTTCCTCGCCCTGGCACCCAACCTGCGTCGCTACGTGCCGGGGTTCGTCGGCCGGGTGCTGCACTTCACCATCCCGGCCGGGATCGCCGTCGCCATCCCCGCCTTCGCCGCCTTCTGGCTGGCACGCGCACACGACCTGCCCCTCACCCAGCAGCGCACGGCGGCCACGATCGTGACCATGATGGTGGGGCTGGGCGTGCTGGTGATCCTGGCGCTGCCACTCACCTGGCGGCGTGGCCTGTTGGTGGCGCTCATGATCGCGGGCTTCGTGCTGCTCTTTCCGTTTGAGGCGGTGCGCCGCTTTGCCGCCCTCGATGTGCCCAGCGCAACCCTGCTGCCGACCCTGCTGATCGGGGTCGGCGGGCTGGTGCTGCTGACCGGTGCCTGGGCGATGGCAGCGCCGCACCTCCGCCACGCGCGCCCAGCATGAGGATGCCGCAGCCGCGACGAAGGCAAAGACCTTCCCCTCCGAAGGGTCAAGCACCACCTGCTGAGGAACTCCTCTCCTTGGTGACCGGGGTTTGGGGCCACTGCCACATGTGTGGAGCAAGAACAGGACTGAGTATGGTACGGAGCCGCACCCCTTTGAGCGTGAGCAGCACCTTTTGTCCCACTTTTGAGAGGCACCATCTAGAAGTGCCTGGAACCCTGTTCATGTCAGCTTCGCGCATCTCACCCCTTGCTCCTGGGGTGAGATCTTTTCCGCGTCCTCGTGAAAGACGATCGCCTGCTCCCTGTGGGAAGAGAGGTGAGTGGCAGTGCCGATGGTGGGAGACGAGTTTTCCCCCTGTGTTCATCAGTAAGCCTCTCCTCTGCTCCTCGCAGGCGAAGCTGTTCCCTCTCCTGTCATCTCTGCTCTTGTCTGCAGAGGAAGCGAACCCGGCTTACGCGACTGGTGGCGTGAGCGGCAAGGTGACCGTAAAAGAAGAGCCTCGTCCTACCCGGCTCTCGACCGCAACCGCCCCGCCATGGGCATGGACGACCCACTCGACAATGGAGAGCCCAAGCCCGCTGCTGCTGCTGCCGCCTGCGCGCCTGCGCGCCGGGTCGGCCCGGTAGAAGCGCTCAAAAATGTGCGGCAGGTGTTCCGGCGCGATGCCGATCCCCGTATCACGCACCGAGAGAAGCGCATGATCCTGCTGTGCCTCAACGGTCACGGTCACCCGCCCGCCGGGATTGGTGTAGCGCACCGCATTCTCCAGGAGGTTCATCACGACCTGGATCAGCCTGGCTTCATCCCCCAGGATCGTGACCGGCCTGGGCGCTTGCACCTGGAGCAGAATGCCGCATTCGGCAGCCAGGAGATCCGCGTTAGCT
>WNFG01018878.1_pt1 | contig 13687 bp, 13 predicted proteins | sample 5400431 | NCBI WGS metagenome assembly WNFG01 (sample SAMN13153346, study PRJNA577476) | soil metagenome | isolation source: 120 cm saprolite under Douglas fir tree site 2 hole 3 replicate 2 | place: USA:California | collected 2015-04-18
GAAGATCATCATCGCGATCGCCAACCTGCCGGCGCCCGCGCTCGAGCTCGTGCTGTCGCGGTGCACCGAGGCCGGCGCCTCTGCCTTCCTCGTTTTCCAGGCGGACCGCAGCGTCGCGCGAGGAGCGAAGCCCGACCGATGGGCGACGATCTGCCGCGAGGCTGCCATGCTCGCCGGCCGGCTGCGCGTCCCGCATGTCGACGCCGTCCGGTCGCTGGAAGCCGTCCTGAAGTCGAGCGACCACGCGGTGATGCTCGCCCGGGAGGCGTCGCAACCGCTGGCCAGGCTGGCGACGCCCCGTGACCTCACGCTGCTCGTCGGACCCGAAGGCGGCTGGTCTGACCGCGAGCTTGCCGCCGTACCGGTGAAGGCCCGCCTCGGCCCCCGCAACCTCCGCGCAGACACCGCCGCCGTCGTGGGTTTGTCCATCGCACTGGCTGCCAGGGAATAGCTCGCTTCCACTGTCGCTTCGGAATGAGATAAGATGAAGCACGGGATGGCGGAGCGCATCGTGGAGCGTAGTTTCTCGCCGGACCGGCTCGCGGAGTCGAGCGGCCCGATTTCTGTCGACCTCGCGGTTTTCACGCTGGTCGGCCGGGAGCTCAGCGTCCTGCTGACCAACCGCACCGAGCCCCCGTATCCCGGCTTCTGGGCGCTTCCCGGGATGCTGCGCCGCAAGGACATCTCCCTCGACGCGCAGGCTCGCGCGCAGCAGGCTGCGGTGACCGGCCTCGATGGAGGTTGGATCGAGCAGCTGAAGACCTTTGACCGGCCGCAGCAGCTCGACTCGGGCGGGCATGTCGTCGTCCCCGGCCGCGATCCTCGGGGAGACGTTCTCTCGGTCGCTTACATCGCGATCGTGCCGACGGCCCTCGCCGAGGCGTGCGCGGAACGCAAGGGCGAAGGCGAGCAGCAGTGGCACCCCGTGCGCCGCCTGCCCGTGCAGATGGCCTTCGACCATCGCGAGATCGTCGATTACGCCGTGCGCCGCCTCCGCAGCAAGGTCGGCTACTCGTCCGTCGGCTTTCAGCTGCTGCCCTCGGAATTCACCATCACCGAGCTTCAGCAGGTCTACGAGGCGGTGCTTGGCCTCTCGATCAACCGCGGCAACTTCTGGCGCAGGGTGGTCGACCGCGGCGTCATTGAGCCAACCGGGAAAGAGCGCAGCGTGCGCGGCAAGCGCGCCTACATGTTCCGGTTCAGCCAGCAGGCATTCGGACTCCGCGAGGAACCAGATGGTTTCATCGAAGCTTAAGCAGCCCGACTTGCACGCCGCCCGTCTCTACGACCTCGTGGCCGCCGCGCTGCGCGAGGATCTGGGCGCCGAGCCGGGCGACACGGACATCACCACGCATTTCGTCGTTGACCCAGACCTCATGGGAGAGGCTCGCGTGATCGCCAAGCAAGCCGGTGTCCTCAGCGGAAGCGATGCAGCTGCGCGGGTGTTCCAGATGGTCAACCCACCCAGCGAGTACTCGGCGCTCAAGCCCGACGGTGCGCGAATCGAGCCTGGCGAGGAGGTGGCCAGGGTGGTTGGGCCGCTGGCCTCGGTCCTGACAGCGGAGCGCACCGCGCTCAACTTTCTTCAGCGGCTCTCCGGCATCGCGACGGTCACCCGCCGTTACGCGGACGCGCTGTCCGCGTATCCCGGCGTCACGCTGCTCGACACGCGCAAGACGACACCCGGATTGCGTTTTCTCGAGCGCGCCGCGGTGCGAGCGGGTGGCGGGCGCAACCACCGCGATGGCCTGTGGGACGCGATCCTCATCAAGGACAACCACGTGGCCGCGGCGGGTGGCGTGAGCGAAGCGATCAAGCGGGCTCGGCGCGCGCGAATGCCGGTCGAGGTCGAGGTCGACACGCTCGAACAGCTCGACGAGGCATTGGTGGCGGGCGCCGAGATGATCCTGCTCGACAACATGACGGTCGACCTCATGCGGCGCGCCGTTGAAATGACCGCGGGCCGCGCGAAGTTGGAAGCGTCTGGGGGAATGACGTTGGAGGGTGCCGTGGCGGCCGCCAAAGCAGGAGTGGACCGGATCTCGGTCGGGGCGCTGACACATTCCGCGCCGGCGTTGGACCTGAGCCTGGAGGTGGTCAAGACATGGCGGTAGAAGTTCTGAACCTGGAGGCTGATGCGGCCGAGTACACGCGCCGCACCGTTCCTCGCGACATAGAAGGGATGAGCAGGGAGATCCGCGAGCTAGCTCGCACCCGCAACGCTGTGATCCTCGCCCACAACTACCAGGTGCCTGAGGTGCAGGACGTGGCGGACTACGTCGGCGATTCCCTTGGCCTATCACGCCAGGCGGCCGCCACGGACGCCGACATGATCGTTTTCTGCGGGGTCCACTTCATGGCCGAGACGGCGGTGATCCTCAGCCCGACCAAGCGGGTGCTGATCCCCGACCTCGAGGCAGGGTGTTCGCTCGCGGCGACCATCAACGCGGAACAGCTGGCGGCGTGGAAGGCGGAGCATCCAGGTGCGGTGGTCGTGTCCTACGTCAACACCACCGCCGAGGTGAAGGCGCTCAGCGACTACTGCTGCACTTCAGGCAATGCGGAGCGCGTGATCCGCGCGATCCCCGAGGACAAGGAGATCCTTTTTCTCCCGGACATGTTTCTCGGCACGTACCTCGAGAAGGTGACGGGCCGCACGATGCACGTCTGGCCTGGCGAGTGTCACGTGCACGCGGGCATCCGGCCCGCGGACATCGACATCGCCCGCCGCGCGCACGGCGACGCCGACCTGCTCGTCCATCCGGAGTGCGGCTGCGCAAGCCAGTGCATGTACTTCAAGGCGAACGGCGACATCGACGCCGATCGCACGCACATCCTCAGCACCGAGGGCATGGTGCAGCACGCGCAGAAGCACCCGAATCGGAGCTTCGTAGTCGCGACCGAGCTCGGCATCATGCACCGGCTGTCGAAGGAGGCGCCGCAGGGGCGCTTCTACGCCGCCAGCGAGCGCGCGATCTGCCGGTACATGAAGAAGATCACGCTCGACAAGCTGCTGACCTCGCTGCGCGAGGACGTGTTTGAGGTGACAGTCCCGCAGGAGGTCGCAGACAAGGCGCGCCTGGCGATTCAAAGAATGGTCGAACTGTGAAGACCGACATCCTCGTGATCGGCGACGGGCTTGCCGGCTCGGCCGCGGCCATCGAAGCGGCGCGGATGGGCGCGTCGGTGGCCCTCGTCTCAGCGGCGCACGGCTCATCCGATCGCGCCCAGGGTGGAATCGCGGCCGCGACGCTGCCCGAGGATTCGCCTCGGCTTCACGCCCTCGACACGCTCGCGGCCGGGGGTGACCTCTGCGACCCGAGCGCGGTCGCCATGCTGACCTCGGCCGGACCGCCCACGGTGCACTGGCTCGAGTCGCTCGGCGTTCATTTCGACGGAGGTGCGGCTCGCGAGGCCGCGCACTCGCTTCCGCGCGTACTCCACCTCGGCGGGGACCAGAGTGGAAGCACTCTGATGGCCTTCATGCGCTCGGCGATCGAGCGCGAGCCGGGCATCAGGCGATATCGCGCGCGCCTACAGTCGCTCATCATCGACGAGTCGTGCGGCGGCGCCGTCTTTTCCGGCGGTCTCGTCCTGCGTGCGGGCGCGACCGTGCTCGCCACCGGGGGCTACGCGGGCCTCTACGGGCGCACGACCAACAGCCGGATCAGCAACGGAAAGGGAATTCTCGAAGCGGCCCGCGCCGGCGCCCGCGTCGCCGACCTGGAGTTCGTCCAGTTCCATCCCACCGTCTTCGACGGCGCCCATACATTCCTGATCACCGAGGCGTTGCGGGGCGCGGGCGCGATCCTGGTCGACGACGACGGTGAGCGGTTCGTCGACGAGCTGCTGCCCCGCGACCAGGTGGCGCGCGCGGTGGCTGCGCACCGCGGCCACGCTTTCATCTCAGCGGTCCACCTCGACCCTGAACTGCTTCGCCACAGCTTTCCAAACTTCATCCGCAACTGCCGGCTGGTGGGCATCGACCCGCTGCGGCAACCGGTGCCGATCGCGCCGGCCGCGCACTACACGATGGGTGGGGTCGTGACGGATCTCGACGGCAGGTCGTCGGTCGAGGGCCTTTACGCCGCGGGCGAATGCGCGCGGACAGGAGTCCACGGCGCCAACCGCCTGGCCAGCAACTCACTGCTGGAAGCCGCGGCCTTCGGCCGGCGAGCGGGAGCCGCTGCGGTCGACGCTCCCAAAACGCGGAACGTCGGCGCGACTCGGCCAAGGCCCTGGCGGCGCGGGAGCCTGACGGTGACGCAGGTCGGGGACGTTCTCGACACCGTGGCGGGAGTTCTCAGAACGGGAGCGGAGCTGAAGGCCGCCCTGGGGACGCTGCGCTCAGGGGCGGTGTCATCGGTGGCCGCGGACGCCGCCGACATGGCCACGATGATCTGTGCCGCCGCGCTAGCTCGCCCGGCCCCGCGACCCTCGCGAGCTAGCGTTTCAGCGCGCGGTAGGTTTCGACCTCGCCGGCGATCGCGATCACAGATGCGATGCCGAACGTCAACGCCCCAAGGACGAGCAGCCCCGCGCCCAGCGGGATGTACCACGCTGTGGCGGCCAGCCCCAGGCACAGGATTCCGATCGCCAGCACCAACACGGCGTAGGTCCTGAAACCGCGGCGGCTGGCAGCGAATCCGGGCGCGAGCTCGCCCAGCGGTTGTGAGGTCACCCGGCGCATGACCAGGTCCGCCGCGCCGAACAGGTTGACCAGCAGAACGAACCCGGCCAGAGAGAGCAGCACTCCGATCACGAGGACGATCGCCACGCCCCGTATTTTGGTCGCCTCTAGCATTGCAGCGTGCCCACGACACAGGACCGGGTGCGGAACTTCTGCATCATCGCCCACATCGACCACGGCAAATCGACGCTGGCCGACCGCCTGCTGGAGTACACCGGGTCGATCAGCCAGCGCGACATGCAGAACCAGGTACTGGACTCCATGGACCTCGAGCGCGAGCGCGGAATCACGATCAAGCTCCAGGCGGTCCGTATGACCTATCCGGCCAAAGACGGCAAAACCTACGAGCTCAACCTCATCGACACGCCCGGGCACGTCGACTTCGCCTACGAAGTCTCGAGGTCGCTTGCCGCCTGCGAAGGCGCCCTCCTGGTGGTCGACGCCGCCCAGGGCATCGAGGCGCAGACGCTGGCCAACCTTTACCAGGCGGTCGAGGCGGGACTGACGCTCATCCCCGTCGTCAACAAGATCGACCTCGACGCGGCGCAGCCGGAGATGGTCGCTGAAGAGATCTCCGACGTCACAGGCATCCCTCGCGACCAGGTCATCTTCGCCTCCGCCAAGCAAGGCATCGGCACGGAGGCGATTCTCGAAGCGGTGGTCGCGAGGGTGCCGCCTCCGCACGGAGATCCGACCAGATCGCTGCGCGCGCTCATCTTCGACTCGCACTACGACACCTATCGGGGCGTCATCACCTACGTGCGCGTCGTGGACGGCGAGATCATTCCCGGAACCCGGATCCGAATGATGAACACCGACAAGGTCCACGAAGTCGACGAGGTGGGCTGGTTCGCGCCGCGCCCGCGCCCCGCCGAGAAGTTGACCGCGGGCGAGGTCGGCTATGTCACCGCGGCGATCAAGAACGTCGTCGACGCGCGCGTGGGCGACACGATCACGACGGCCGAGAACGGGGCAGCGAAGCCGCTGCCGGGCTACCGCCAGGTGAAGCCGATGGTCTTCGCGGGGCTGTTCCCGACCGACTCGGACCAGTTCGGGGATCTGAAGGAGGCGCTCGAGAAGCTTCAGCTCAACGACGGGGCGCTGTCGTTCGAGCCGGAGAACTCGGCTGCTCTCGGTTTCGGGTTTCGCTGCGGGTTCCTCGGGCTGCTCCACCTCGAGATCGTCCAGGAGCGCCTCGAGCGTGAGTTCGAGCTCGACCTGATCACGACCGCTCCGACCGTGGAGTACGAGGTCAAGCTGAAACGCGGCGGGGTAATCACCATCGACAACCCGGCGATGCTGCCCGACCCAACCATGATCGATTCCATCTCAGAGCCCTACGTGAAGCTGTCCATCATCGTGCCGTCCGCGTACGTCGGGCCGATGATGGAGCTCTGCCAGGAGCGCCGCGGCACGTTCAAGCATCTGGAGCACCGGCCGGGCGACCGGGTCGTGCTCGAGTACGAGATCCCGCTGGGCGAGATCATTCACGACTTCTACGACCAGCTGAAGTCGCGTTCGAAGGGCTACGCCTCCATGGATTACGAGATGATCGGTTTCCGCGAAGGCGACCTCGTCAAGCTCGACGTGCTCGTCGCGGCCGAACCAGTGGATGCGCTGTCGCTCATCGCGCACCGCAGCAAGGCGCAGATACAAGGCCGCAAACTTGTCGAGAAGCTCAAGACGATCATCCCGCGGCAGATGTTCATGGTGCCGCTCCAGGCGGCGATCGGCGGCAAGGTGATTGCCCGGGAGTCGATTCCGGCGATGAGGAAGGACGTTCTCGCAAAGTGCTACGGCGGCGACATCACACGCAAACGAAAGCTTCTGGAGAAGCAGAAGGAAGGCAAGAAGCGGATGAAGCGGGTCGGTTCCATCGAGATTCCGCAGGAAGCGTTCATGGCGGTGCTGAAGCTTGATTAAGGTGATGCGCCTGGCTTCGGCTGTTGCCCTTCTGGCTGTGATCTCGAGCGCCTGCGCCCTTCGTCCTTCGTCGACGGGAAGCCACGTCCAGCCGGCCGATTTCTACGCCGCGAACCCGACCCTGGCGGATGTGCGAACACTCCTGGGTGACAGCAACTGGTGGCCCGGGCCGCCGTCATTCGGAGTGCCGCCCCTCGATTCGGCCACCATGCCGTTCAACGAAAAGTTCCACGTGCTCACGCGTTTCGCCCACCTGGGCACCGCGGAGACCTTCGACATCGAGTACACGCTCTGGGACTCGACCACGTCGGCCACGACGCAGATGACCAACGCCCAGTCCGCGTTTGGCACGTCGGCGAGCGGCACGAAGGTGGGCGACCAGTCCCTTTACTACGGGTCGAAGACCTCCGGGGCGGCGCCCTGGGGCACGGTGACGTTCGTCCGGATCGGCTCGATCGTCACCACCATCACGCTCAGCCTGAAGGATGCGTTCCCAACCGTTGCGAAGCTCGGGAGGATCGCGACGAAGGTGACGTCGCGGCTCAAAGACGTGCTCTCGGGCAAGGTGCACGCGAGCCCGCTCGCTGCAACCGACGGGCTGCTGCTGCCACCGAAGGGTCCCGACCTCACGCTTCTCGGATCGGTGGTGCTGCCTATTGAAGCGGTCGTGGTCATGCTCGGATTCGAGTCCCCCGAGGCGCTCGCGAAGATCCTCCACACGAGCGGGGTCGACAGCATCGTGTTCGGCGACTACGTGCTGGATATCGACACGCACATGGAGGTGCGCGCAGGCGTGTTCAATTTCACCATCTCGGCGGACGCGGTCACGTGGGTCGACGAGCTCCGCGGAAGCAACCCCCTGGACGCGAACGGAATCGCGACGTTCTACAACCCTGGCAGCGGAGAGTATTTCAGCCTGTTCACAGCTGGGACCAAGGCCGCCATCCTTGTGTGCCGGTCGACCGCCGACGTGGAAGCGGCATCACGAGCATGTGAGACGCCGCTGTCCCGCATCGGTCCCTCCTGGATGCTGAGCCTGACCAGCGGCTAGAGATATGAGGGAAAACCCGGATGGTTTTCCCTCATCGCCCGGTCGGCTTCGCCGACGGGGCTGCGCCCATTCCGGTATACGGATGGGACTTAATCAAGAGTCTGAAGCCCAGCGACGCCGGGAGGGCAGCAGACAAAGTCGCGGCCAGGCGCAGCCCGGCCGCCCAGGCCGCGCCAGCACGAGACGTGGGTTCAGCCGGCTTCGGCAATCCCCTGGCGGCTGCGAGACGCCTGGAACCAATCCCACTGCTTCGTCAGACCGTCGCGCAGCGCCACGCGCGGCTCCCAGCCCAGGCGCTCGCGGGCCAGGTTGATCGAAGCCCCGGTGTGGCGGGGATCGCCCGGCGCCGCGGGCAGGGTCTTCCTCTTTATCTTGATCCGGCTGATGTCCTCCAGCGTCGCCAGGACACGGTTCACCGTGACGCGGCTTCCACCGCCGAGGTTGAACACCTGACCCATGACGTCAGCGGTCGCGGCTCTGATCGTTCCTTCGACAGCGTCCGACACGTAGGTGAACTCGCGGGTCTGCTCGCCGTCGCCGAAGACCTCGATTGAATCGCCGTCGATCAGGGCCTGCATGAAACGGGCGAACGCCATGTCGGGTCGCTGCCTCGGTCCATACACCGTGAAATAGCGGACGGAGACTGCGGGCAGACCGAAGTTCTTCGCGTAAAGGAGAGTGAGGTGCTCCGCGGCGAGCTTGGTCACGCCGTAGGGCGAGACGGGTCGCGGCAGCGCCGATTCCTTGGTCGGGAACATCTCGGCGTCGCCGTAGACAGACGAGCTTCCCGCGAAGACGAGCCGATCGATCGGCGTTTCCTTCAAGGACTCGAGGAGTCGCTGGGTGGCGAGGATGTTGTCGCGCACATAGCGGTCGAACTGCTCTCCCCAGCTGGGACGGACACCTGGCTGGCCGGCCAGGTGATAGACGACGCGGGCGCCGTGCAGCGCGTTCCGCAAATCGGCGTCCACCAGGTCCAGCTCCTCGAATGTGAAGTCGGGGTGCGTCCTGAAGTCTTCGAGGTTGTCCTCTTTGCGCGCGCGTTCGTAGTAGTCGGAGAAGCTGTCGATGCCCACGACCTGGTGCCCGAGGGCCAGCAGCCGCTCGCAGAGGTGCGAGCCGATGAAACCGGCTGCTCCGGTGACGACGACCCGTCTCGATTGCGAAGCCACTGCGGTCAAGGATGCGATTAGGCGGGGTCTCTTTGCAACGTCGGAGGCTCCCTATCCTTTGATCGATGAGGCGATTCGAGGCCTGGCTTGCGGACGCGAACACCGGCCTGGCCGTCAAAGAGTTCCCCGCCGGCACCCGCACGGCCGTTGATGCGGCGCGGGCGGTGGGATGTGAGGTGGGGCAGATCGTCAAGTCGCTCGTTTTCGTCGCGGCGGGCAAGACGGTCGTGGCGCTGGTCAGCGGCGCCAACCGCGTTGACGAGAAGCGGCTCGGTGCGGTCGCCGGCGATCCGGTGGTGAAGGCCGACGCGGAGACCGCGCGAAGCGCCACCGGCTACTCAATCGGAGGCGTGCCGCCTTTCGGCCACGCGACCGAGGTGCCCGTCTTCATGGATCGCGACCTGCTCGGCTACGAGGCGGTCTGGGCCGCGGCGGGTCGGCCCGATTCCGTTTTCGAGATCGAGCCGGCCCGCCTGCGCGACCTGAGCAGAGCGACTGTCGTCGATCTGAAGGGCGCATGACGTTGGACGAGCACGCGTACAGGAACCTCTACCTGCACATCCCGTTCTGCAAGCACAAGTGCGGTTATTGCGACTTCAACGCGTACGCCGGCATGGACCGGCTCATGCCCGACTACGTCGACGCGCTAGAGCGCGAGCTGGCCATAGCGCGCGAGCTGCATCCATTCGCGACGCTCGAGACCGTGTATCTCGGTGGCGGCACGCCGAGCCTGCTCCCGGCGGAGCTCGCGACCAGGTTGCTGCGGTACGTCCGGGCAAACTTCGACGTCGCGAATGACGCCGAGATCACGCTCGAAGCAAATCCAGCGAGCACCGACGAGACGAAGCTCGCGGCCTGGCTCGAGAGCGGCGTGAATCGCCTGAGCCTCGGCGTTCAGGGTTTCGATGGACGGGCGCTCGCAGTGCTCGAAAGGAGGACTGACGCGGCGCAGGCCACCCGCGCATTCGAGCTAGCCCGATCGATGGGGATGCGCAACATCAGCATCGACCTCATCTACGCGGTCCCATTTCAGAACCTCGAATCCTGGTTGGAGACCCTGCGCCGCGGGATCGCTCTCGGGCCCGACCACATCTCTACGTACTGCCTCACGTTCGAGGAGGGCACGCTCTTGTGGCGGCGCCGCGCCGAGGGCCGCGTGCCAGAGGTCGACCCCGACCTGCAGTGGGACCATCTCGACGCGGCGATCGTGGAGCTGGAGGCCGCCGGCTACCGCCGCTACGAGGTCTCGAACTGGGCGCGTCCCGGCTTCGAGTCGCAACACAACAACGCGTACTGGAGCTGCCGGCCGGTGTACGGGGCCGGCGCCGGCGCGCATTCGTACGGGACCGACGGTGTGAGCGCGCGAAGGTGGTGGAACATCGCGCGGCCACGTGACTACATCGCGGCGTCGGGCCACCCGATTTTGGACGGGGAGGAGCTGGAGGCGCGCAAGACGGCCGCAGAGTCGCTGATGCTGGGGCTCCGCACGGCGGACGGCATGACCCCGCCCGCCGGATTCGATCCAGATGCACAACCAGATCGCGCTAGCGGTACTGTAGTTGGCACTCTGCCTGGCAGAGTGCTGAAACCATGGAAAACAGAAAGCAAGAGATCCTTCGAGCGGTGGTGCAGGAATTCACGATGAGCGCCGTGCCCGTCGGCTCCCAGGCGCTGCAGAGCCGGTACTTCGTCAACCTCTCGTCGGCCACGATTCGGAGCGAGCTGGCGGAGCTGGCCGACCTGGGCTACCTGGCCCAGCCACACACGTCTGCTGGACGCGTGCCAACCGACTCGGGCTACCGGTACTTCGTCGACTTCCTGATGGACCTGGAGAAGATCCCCGATCAGGTCGGCTCTTTCATCGAGAACGAGCTCCGGCAGGCGCCCGCGGACGTTCAGGGCATGGTCGAAAAGGTCGCGATGACGGTCGCGGCGGTGACGCAGAACGCGTCCGTAGCGAGCGCGCCGCAGGGCTCGCAGGCCAGGATCAAGCACCTCGACCTGGTTTCCCTCGAGCCGACCGAGGTGCTGCTGATCCTTCTGCTCGAGGGCAACCTGCTGCGCCAGCAGGTTTTGACCGTCGCGGAGGCGGCCACCCAGGAAGAGCTCACACAGGTCGCCGCCAGGCTCAACACGACCCTCGGAGGGAAAGGCAGCGAGGAGGTCCGCCGCCACTACGAGGGCGCGGCGCTCGGGCTCGAGAAGGAGCTGCTAGGGCGGGTCGTGACCGTCCTCGACATCTATGAGAAGGGTTCGGAGAGCCTTGTCGTGCACGACGGCGTGCGCAACCTGCTCCGGCAGCCCGAGTTTGCGGAATCGTCCCGCCTCCACCAGGTGCTCGAGGTGCTCGAGGAGACCCGCTACCTGACCGTGCTGCTCCGCCAGCTCATTGGCGAGTCAGACCTTCAGATCGTCATCGGCTCGGAAAACGCCTCGAGCCAGCTGCAGGGGTGCGCCGTCGTGCTCACCACCTACGGCCCGTCGAACCGGCTAAAAGGCGTGCTTGGGGTGATCGGACCCACCCGGATGGCGTACAGCCAGACGGTGGCCCGCCTGCAGGCGGTGGCCCGCAGCGCAAGCGACCGCATGGCTGATCTCGGAGTTTGATTGCACCTCTGCGCGCGGTATCTAGGAAGTCATGACCACACGCAAGCCCCCGCACGACCCGCGCGAGCCAGAGCGGCGCAGCGAGACGATGGCCCCGCTGGAGTCGACGGCGATTGCCTTGATGGAGGGCAAGATTGCCGAGCTCGAGTCGGCCGTGGCCGAGTCGAAGGACCGCTACCTGCGCACGGCCGCTGACTTCGACAACTTCAAGAAGCGGTCGCGCCAGCAGCAGCTCGAAACCATCCAGCACGCTTCGGCCGACCTCATCGCGCGGCTCCTGCCCGCCCTCGACGACTTGCAAAAGGCGCTCGACCACAAGCCGCGGGGCGTCGACGAGTCATGGGTCAAGGGTCTCGAGCTCAGCGTTCGAAAGCTCGAAGATGCCCTCGGCGCGCATGGCCTGGAACCGATCCACGCCGTCGGAGTTCCCTTCGACCCCAAGCTGCACGAGGCGATCGGCTACGAGGAGTCGGTCGAGCACCCCGAGGACACCGTGACCTCGGAGCTGCGGCGCGGCTACCGCATCCGCGACCGTGTGGTCCGGCCGGCGCTCGTCAAGGTGGCGCGTCCACCTGAGCTGACGGCATCCGACGGCGAACCAAACAATTAGATAGTTGGCCGTCAAGCGCGACTACTACGAGGTTCTGGGCTTAGGCCGGCAGTGCACTGCCGAGGACCTGAAGCGCGCTTTCCGGAAGATCGCCATGGACTCGCACCCGGACCGCAACCCGGATGACGCAATCGCCGCCGCGCGGTTCAAGGAAGCGAGCGAGGCCTACTCCGTGCTGTCCGACCCAGGACGCCGGCGGACTTACGACATGTTCGGCCACGCCGCTGTCGAGTCGGGCGGCGGGCCGGGCATCGATTTCTCCGACATGCCGTTCGGGGACATTTTCGACACTTTCTTCGGCGGAGGCGTCGGCGGTCGCGCGCGGCGCCAACGTTCGAACCGCGGCGACGATCTTCGCTACGACCTCACCATCACCTTCGAAGAGGCATTCACCGGCGTCGACAAGCAGATCGATGTCGGGCGCCTGGCCAACTGCGAGCGCTGCGCGGGCAGCGGCGCCGAGCCTGGCACTGGCGATGAAACCTGCCCGGGGTGCCGTGGCTCCGGGCAGATCCGGCGCCAGCAGCAGTCCATCTTCGGCGCGGTCGTCACGGCAGCCACCTGTCCGACCTGTGGGGGCGCCGGCCGCCTGCTCAAGAGCCCATGCGTCCAGTGCCGCGGGCAGGGGCGCGTGCAGCAGTCCAGGCGCCTGTCGGTCAGGATTCCAGCCGGCGTGGACACGGGCTCTCAGATCCGCCTGAGCGGGGAGGGGGGAGCGGGGCTGCGCGGCGGCCAGTCCGGAGACCTGTACGTCGTGCTGCGCGTCAAGGCGCACCCGCACCTCGCGCGTCATGAGCAGGACACGGTTTACGAACTGCGCGTCAACATGGTGCAGGCCGCCCTCGGCGACCGGATCGAGATCCCGACGCTCGAGGGGTTGGTCGAGATCGCCATCCCCGCCGGCACGCAGCATGGCCAGTCTTTCCGGCTCGCCGGGCGCGGCATGCCGGACGTTCGGGGCGGCCGGCGAGGCGACCAGTACGTCGTCGTCCAGGTCGTGATTCCGAAGGACCTCACTCCGGAGCAAAAGGCGATCCTGCGCAAGGTGGGCGGCCTGACGGGCAAGCCTGAGAAGGTCTCGAAGGGCTTCTTCGAAAAGCTGCGCGACGCGATTTCGCTTGACTAGCTCAAACTCGATCGGCGCCGGATAAACTTCCGATCGCGGCCGTGCGTTCAGAAGTCGTGAAGGGAAGGGCTTACGGCGCCGTGGCGATCGCGGCGCTGCTCGTTTTGCTGCTCTACGGCTGCGCGCGCCCGCAGGGCACACTCGCGAAGGCCACCATCCAACCGTCGGCCACGCCGGCGCCGGCGCACGCCCCTCTGACCATAGTCACCCCGGTCTTTCACTCAGGCGAGGTCGGAGTCACCTACACGCCCGTCACGCTGAGCGCGACCGGCGGCCTGTCTCCTTACACGTGGATAGTCATCGGGTCGCTGCCGGCCGGGCTGACCCTGTCTTCAGACGGAGTCGTTTCCGGCACCCCGACCCAAAATGGCTACTTCGCCTTCGGTGTGCAGGTGCTGGATATCGGCAACAACGACACCGCGGGCCTTGCCGCGAACATCCCGATCGTGCTGCGGCTCACCGCGAGCCTGGTTTCGGGGTGTGCGACGGAGTGCACTGTCGAACTCGG
>WNFG01003198.1_pt1 | contig 13683 bp, 6 predicted proteins | sample 5400431 | NCBI WGS metagenome assembly WNFG01 (sample SAMN13153346, study PRJNA577476) | soil metagenome | isolation source: 120 cm saprolite under Douglas fir tree site 2 hole 3 replicate 2 | place: USA:California | collected 2015-04-18
CACTCGAGGTGAGCGCCGACGGCCATGCGGGCTGCCTCGCTTTCGAGTTCTCAAGTAGACTGCAGCGCATCATCGTGAACTGCGGAATGCCGGCCGCCGGACGGGAGAGTTGGCGGCAGGTTGCGCGCGCGACGGCGGCACACTCCACCGTCACGTTCAACGACTCCTCATCGTGTCATTTTCTCGATTCCCCCTCCATCCGACGCGTGTTCGGCGTTCCGATCCTCGATGGTCCCCGCCACGTGACAGTCTCGCGAGATTATGAGGGCCGGGGCATGGTGCTGCGTGCGACCCATGACGGGTATGCGGAACGTTTCGGGATCATTCATGAGCGCTTCGTGGCGCTTGCATCCGATGGCAACAGGCTCGATGGCGAAGACGTTTTCCTGCCGGTCACCGGAACTAATCTGCCGCCGGACGCAGAGGATCAATTTGCGGTTCGGTTCCATCTCCATCCCGGGACTCGCGCCAGCCGCCTGACAAATGGTCATGGCGCGGTGCTGCTGCTGCCGAACCGGGACGTTTGGAACCTCGACGCTCACGATCACGTCGTAACAGTTGAGGAAAGCGTCTATTTGGCGGGCCAGGACGGTCCGCGTCGCACCACGCAGGTCGTGATTTACGGTCAGGCGCGCACCACCCAACGTGTGCACTGGACCTTGAGCCACGTGCGCCAAATTTCTGGATAGGCGTTCGCTTAAGCCAATCTGAAGGGATCGGAGCACGGTGAAAAGCGATAACAGGGGACTCGTGCCAACGTAAGGATGATGTAGGGGCGACCCTAGGGGCGACCCTTGTGGTCGCCCCGTTCCCGGCGGACGTATGGACGGTTTGAGATTGGCCCTGATAGCGTCCCGTCGATACCATCGCCGGCGCCATCACCCGCAAAAGGGGCGACCACAAGGGTCGCCCCTACAGCTGCGACTGCTCGGCATCCGGTGGACCGACAATGGTTGAACATCTGCGCCCGATCTCCCGCGCCCTCATTTCAGTCTCCGACAAGGCCGGATTGATCGCGTTCGCCCGGCGGCTGGAGGGCTTCGGCATCGAGCTCATCTCCACCGGGGGCACCGCGCGAGCGCTGGCCGAGGCCGGCCTCAAGGTCCGCGACGTGTCGGACCTGACAGGCTTCCCGGAAATGATGGACGGTCGGGTCAAGACCCTGCATCCCAAAATCCATGGCGGATTGCTGGCCGTTCGCCACAACCCCGAACATGTCCGGACCATGCAGGATCATTCCATCCTGGGGATCGATCTGCTCGTCGTCAATCTATACCCGTTTGAGGCGACCGTGGCTCGGGGCGCGAGCTTCGAGGATTGCATCGAGAACATCGATATTGGCGGTCCCGCGATGATCCGGTCCGCTGCCAAGAATCACGCCGACGTTGCCGTCATTGTGGAGCCCGAAGACTACGCCGTGCTCATCGCCGAGTTGTCCGTCCATCGGGGAATGACATCGCATGCGTTGCGCCGCCGGCTCGCCGCCAAGGCATTTGCCAGAACCGCCGCCTATGATGCTGCCGTCTCCAATTGGTTTGCGGGCGAACTTAACGACGCTGCGCCGGATTTTCGCGCTTTCGGCGGTCGCCTTGTCGACGCGCTGCGATACGGCGAAAACCCGCATCAATCAGCAGCATTCTATCGCACGCCGGACGTCCGGGCGGGAGTTGTCGCCAGCCGGCAGGTTCAGGGCAAGCGGCTGTCCTACAACAACATCAACGATACGGACGCGGCCTACGAATGCGTGGCGGAATTCGACCCCACACGTACTGCGGCCTGCGCCATCATCAAGCACGCCAACCCATGCGGGGTTGCGGAAGGCGCAAGCCTCCTTGACGCTTACCGCAAGGCACTCGCCTGCGACCCGGTCTCGGCCTATGGCGGCATTGTCGCGTTAAACCGTCCGCTCGACGCCGATGCGGCGCACGCCATCACGGAAATCTTCACGGAAGTCATCATTGCACCCGACGCCAGTCCCGAGGCGATTGCGATCGTCGGCGCGAAGAAGAACCTGCGGCTCCTGATCGCGGGCGAGCTTCCGGACCCTCGTGCCACGGGCCTGACGATCAAATCGGTGGCGGGCGGGCTCCTGGTGCAATCGCGCGACAATGCGGTGGTCGACGAGATGCAGCTCACAACTGTCACCAAGCGGGCGCCGACGGCCGGCGAACTGTCCGATCTGCGGTTCGCGTTCCGAGTCGCCAAGCATGTGAAATCGAATACCATCGTGTACGCCAAGGATGGCGCCACGGTCGGGATCGGGGCCGGTCAAATGAGCCGGGTTGATGCGGCCCTTATTGCGGCGCGCAAGGCCGCCGATGCCGCGACGGAGGCGGGTCTGCCGGCGCCCCTCACGCAAGGCTCGGTGGTGGCTTCCGACGCGTTCTTCCCCTTCGCGGATGGGCTCCTGGTTGCGATCGAGGCTGGTGCGACCGCCGTGATCCAGCCTGGCGGCTCGGTGCGCGATGACGAAGTCATCAAAGCAGCCGACGATCACGGGATCGCCATGGTATTCACCGGCACCCGGCATTTCCGGCATTAGCCCATGTTTCGATGAGATCGAATCATCCTGGTCCGTCATGCCCGCGCTTGTCGCGGGCATCCACGCCTTTCTTGCGGCGCCTCAGCAAGCAAGACGTGGATGGCCGGGACAAGCCCGGCCATGACTCCGAGAGAGGGCAGATGCTTCAGCTTGATCGCCATCCATTCTAAATCGCCGCGCTCGCGAGCGGCGGCTTGCCTCTGATCATGTCCGCAGCTTTTTCCGCCATCATCAGAACCGCGGCATTGAGGTGGGCGGAGACGAGGTCCGGCATGGCGGACGCATCGACGACGCGCAGGCGCTCGATGCCCCGCACCCGCATCTGCGGGTCAAGTACGGCGTCCGGGCCAAGCCCCATCGGGCACGTCGCCGCCGGATGGTGCGCCGTGATGGCGGTGTTGCGGATGTAGGCGTCGATTTCGCCGTCGGTCTCGCAGGACGGGCCGGGCGCAGTCTCGGCGCCGCGAAACCGGTCGAGCGGCTGCTGATAGGCGATATGGCGGGCGAGCCGGAAGCCCTCACGTAATTTCGGCAGATCGTTCGGGGCAGAAAAGAAATTATAGACGATCCGCATCGGATCGCGCGCATCCTTCGAGCGAAGCAGGATTTCGCCGCGGCTGTCCGGATGCAGCAAGGCGGGTCGGATTGCAAAGCCGTCCGGCCGCGGCGGGCGGATCAACGGGACCCATAGATGCACGTCGGTCGCCACGCCACGAAACATGAACTCGATGTCCGGCACCGCGATCTCCGGACGAGTTTTGATGAATGCATGCAGCCCGCCCGGCACTACAGTGCCTGGGCCGGTCCCGAACAGCCAAGCTTGCATCATGGCGGCCGCCATGCGGTCAAACCTCATCTGGCGATGGAACGGACCGGGCTCGGAACGCGCGAACGAGAGAAATACCGCAAGGTGGTCCTGAAGATTGCGGCCGACCGGCAGATCAATTGTCGGCTCGATCCCGACCTCGCGCAGATGCGCGGCCGGTCCGATGCCGGACAACATCAAAATCTGGGGCGTGCTGAAGGCGCCGCCCGAAACGATCACCTCCCGCGCCGCGCCGACCCGAAGCATTTGGCCGCCCTTGACGTACGCGACGCCGGTTGCGGTCGTGCCGCGCAGGATCACCCGCGTCACCAGCGCCCGGGTCTCGACCGTCAGGTTGGGCCGCCGCATCGCAGGCTTGAGAAACGCGGTCGCGGCAGACGAGCGGCGGCCGTTTCGAATAGTGTATTGGCTGCGGCCGAAACCCTCTTGCGATGCCGCGTTGTAATCTGGCGTATTCTGGATGCCAGCCGCCTTGGCGGCCTCGATCCAGGCCGGATAAAGCGGGTCGGTGGTCTTGGCGAACTCGGTTCCGAGCGGGCCTGTGCCGCCGCGCCAGGCATTTGCGCCGCCCGCGAAGGTTTCGCTGCGCTTGAAATACGGCAACACGTCCGTATAGGACCAGCCGGTCGCGCCCTTCTGAGCCCAGCGATCGAAATCGCCCGGATGGCCGCGCGTATAGGCCATCACGTTGATCGAAGACGATCCGCCCAGCACCTTGCCGCGGCTCGCCTCGATGGAACGGCCGTTGAGACCGGGCTCCGGCTCGGTCACGAAACCCCAATCGAGCATGCGCCGTTCATGGAGCTTGCCCATGCCGAGCGGAATGTGAATGTAGGGATGCCAGTCGCGTCCACCAGCTTCGAGCAGGAGGACCTGCGCGCCGTCATCTTCGGTAAGCCGGTTGGCGAGCACGCAGCCCGCGGAGCCGGCGCCGACGATGATGTAGTCGTAGGTCTTCGCCATCGTGGAGAACATTCGCGGGTCTGTAGGGCGGGTTCGCTTTAACCCGCCGACACCAGGGCCACTGGCGCATTACGCGGAGTTTATCATCGGCCGGCTAAAAGCCGGACCCGGTGGCCAAATGCACCCTACAACTCAATACGGCCGCACCGTGCCCTTCACGGTCGTGCGCCACATCAGCCGGCGCTGGTCGGACGGAAAGTCGTCCCGTGCATGGGCCGAGCAGCGATTGTCCCAAACCAGGAGATCGCCGACGCGCCAGACGTGGCGATAGACGAATTCCTCCCGCTCGGAATGGTCGAACACCGCATTGAGGAGTTCGTCGCTCTCGGCCTGCGGCAGGTCGATGACCTTCATGGTCATCAGGCGATCGACATAGACCGCCTTGCGGCCCGTCTCGTCGTTCGTGCGAAACACCGGATGCACCGCCTCGCCGAAGGCCTCGACGGCATTGCTTGTGTCGCCTCGAATCGTGGCGCCGTAGCTGTAATGATTGAGGGCTTGGCGGCCCTCGAGGCGCTGCCGGACCGTCGGATCGAGGGTGTCATAGGCCGCATAGCCACTGGCGAACAGCGTGTCGCCGCCGTGGCTCGGGATCTCCACCGAATATAGCAGCGTGCCGTTGTGCGGCAGCTCGCCGTGGATCATGTCATGGTGGAAGTGCATCTCTCCGTCCGGCAGCGCCCCGATGGTTTCGCCGTTCTCTCTGATGTTTGATATCAACATGATGTTGGGCAGGAGCTTCGCGTAGCCTTTAGGGAAATATTTCATCGGCCGTGACAGCGGCCCGATCTCGCCGAAATATCCGGTCGCCCTGATGAGATCCTCCTGTGCAAACCGCTGGCCGCGAAACACCAGCACCAGGTGATCGAGCCAGGCCTTGTGGATGTCCCGGATGGTTGCGGCGTCAAGTGTGTCGCGCAGGTCGATACCGCGGATTTCGGCACCAATGTGCTTCGTGAGCGGAACGACCTTGAGATTGGTCCTCGTCCCGGCGTCCATCGCTTCCTCCGTTGCAACGATGCTGTCATCGCTCTGCCCCCTCCCTACCCTCCCCCGCCCGCGGGGGAGGGTAGGGAGGGGGCAGAGCGATGATGCCTGTTGCGTCAATCTAATCGAAAAACGCTCCAAGGTCTTGTGGAGCAAGCCCTCAACTCAACTCCGTGCCAGATCGCCGAGCATGCTGGCCACGACCGTGAGCTTTGACAATGACAGGCCCGATGCAACCATCTCGTGGACTGCCTCGCGCACGCGATCGGCGCCGCTGCCTTTGCGCCCGACGAACGCAGCGACGGCCTCGGCGCCGCTGCCGCCCGCGGCCGTCATCTCGGCCACCAGCCGACGCAAGGCATCGCCCATTGCATCAAACCCGCGATCATAGGCCAGGCGGTCAAAATAATCCTCCAGCTTGATATCGCGGGCCGCAGCCACGATGCGATCGATCTGAAAGTGGGCTTCGGCCGCAAAGTAAATCGCCGCAACCTGCCCTACCGCGTACCCGGTGCGGTCGGCGATCAGCACGATGTCGGCCGCAGACCCCAATGCCGGCAAATTCGCAACATTGTGGGCAACCGACTCAGGGACCCCCTCTGATGTCATCTTGATCACTGCATTGTCACGGATGCGCTGGGCTTCCGGCGACAGATACTGGTCGAGCCCTCCTGACACTGTCGCAATCTTCGCTCGATAATGATCCACAATGCCGGCGAGCCCCCGACGCACATCGACATTGCGCAAAAACCAGACGATGCGATCGAGCAGTAGATTTTGCACCGCTGTGAACAGGCCAAGCTGAACGGCGCCGGAAACCTTGTTGTCGAGCGCCTCGATCGAGGTATTGAGAGCCGAGAGCCGGAAGCTGTCCCGCACCGCGGCGAACGCCGCCGCTATGCGATCGACTGAGGCTCCGGTCTGGTCAGCGATTCTCACCACGAGCGGCGGCCCGCCGCGGTTAATCATGGAATTGGCGAGCTGGGTTGAAATGATGTCTCGGCGCAGGCGATGACGTTCGAATGCATCTGGAAAGTGAGTCCAAATCGATTGCGGGAAATAGCGGCTAAGCTCGCGGGCAAGATATGGATCGTCGGGCACGTCCGAGCGAAGAAGGTCCTCGTGCAAGGCAAGCTTGGCATAAGCCAGCAGCACCGCAAGCTCGGGCCGGGTGAGCGGTTGGGCCCGTCGCCTTCGCTCGACAATGTCCAAGTCGGTCGGCAGGAACTCGACAGCGCGATCAAGCAGCTGCCGCTTCTCCAGCATCTGCATCAGCCGTTGCTGGAAGCCGAGGTCTTCAAGACCGCGGCGTTCGACGAGGGACAACGCCAGCGTCTGCTGGTAGTTGTTGCGCAGAACCAGAGCCGCAACCTCATCAGTCATGCCGGCCAGGAGGATATCACGATCCTTCCGCGTCAGACGTCCATCGCGGAGCGGAACGCTCAAAGCGATCTTGATATTGACCTCGACGTCGGAAGTGTTGACGCCCGCTGAATTGTCGATTGCATCGTTGTTGAGGCGGATACCCCGCAACGCCGACTCGATGCGGGCGCGCTGGGTCACTCCGAGATTGGCGCCCTCGCCGATGACCCTGCACCGCAGCTCGGCCGCGACAGCGCGTATCGCGTCATTGGCGCGGTCGCCGACAGAGTCGTCGGATTCGCCCGATGCGCGCACGTAGGTGCCGATGCCGCCGAACCACAACAGATCGACCGGCGCCTTGAGGACGGCATTCATGACTTCCTGCGGCGTCGCCTTTGCGGCGGTCACCCCGAGCGCGGTGCGGGCTTCGATCGAAAGATCGATTTCCTTTGCGGTCCGTGAGAAGACCCCGCCGCCGGGCGAGATGATGCTCCGATCGAAATCACGCCAGCTCGAACGCGGCAGATCGAACAACCTTCTGCGTTCCTCGAAGCTGCGTTCGGGATCCGGAGTGGGATCGATGAAAATGTCGCGGTGGTCGAAGGCCGCAACAAGCCGGATGGTGCGTTCGCGCAACATGCCGTTGCCGAACACGTCGCCGGACATGTCGCCGACGCCGACCACCGAGAACGGCGTCCGGGAGAGGTCGATGTCCATCTCGCGGAAATGGCGCTTGACGGATTCCCACGCGCCGCGGGCCGTGATGCCCATTTTCCTGTGATCGTAGCCCGCCGAGCCGCCCGACGCGAAAGCATCGTCAAGCCAGAAGCCGTGTTCGCGCGCAATGTCATTGGCGATGTCGGAAAAGGTCGCGGTGCCCTTGTCGGCCGCAACCACCAGATAGGGATCGTCGGCGTCGTGGCGGACAACCCTCTCCGGCGGCAGAACAGCCTTGAGATCCAGGTTGTCTGTGAGGTCGAGCAGGGTCGACATGAAGATCTGGTAGGCTGCGATTGCTTCGGCTTGGATCGCATCGCGGTTGCCGGCGGGCAGGCGCTTCGGCACGAAGCCTCCTTTCGCACCAACTGGTACGATCACGGCGTTTTTGACCTGCTGCGCCTTAACAAGGCCCAGCACCTCGGTGCGGAAGTCCTGCGGCCGCTCCGACCACCTGATGCCCCCGCGCGCCACCGGACCAAACCGCAGATGCACGGCCTCCAATCGCGGCGAGCAGATGAAAATCTCGAACTGCGGGCGCGGCAGCGGCATCCCGTTGACCTTGCGGCTGTCAAGTTTGATCGCAACCGCGCGCCCGGCCGCCCTGCCGTTGTCCTCAGGCAGCGCCGGCTGGCGTGAGGGAAACTGATAGAAGTTGGTGCGGACAGCGGATTGCACGACGTTGACGAAGTGGCGGATGATGCGGTCTTCATCGAGGCTGTCGACCTTCTGCAGCCGGGCCTCGATTTCGCCCATGATGATGGCTTGGCGTTCATCGCGCTGACGCGCCGATATTCCCAACTCGGGATCGAAACGCGCTTCGAACAGTGCGCCGATCCGTTCGGCGATGGCCGCATGTTTGACGTGAGTCGCCCACATGTAGTCCTGCGAATACGGCACGCGAAGCTGGCGCAAATAGCGCGAAATGGTTTGCATCAGCGTTACCTTGGGCCAGTCGAAGCCGGCGGACAGAACAAGGGCGTTGTAGCCGTCGTTTTCGGCTTCGCCGCGCATCACCGCTGCGAAACAGGCATCGAGCCGAGGCTTGGCGCCACGGATGTCGACCGCAGGGCCTTCGCGTCGATCAAGCTGCATGGCATGAAGCCACACATGCGACCGGTCATCGTCGCTCAGCTCGATATCATAGGTGCTTTCATCGACGACGATGAAGCCCATGTGCTCAAGCACGGGAACGCGCTCCGAAAGCGGAATCGGGCGGCCGTAGCTCCAGATCTTCAGGCTGGCGCACGCGCGGTCGCTGCTCCTCCCGGGTTGGAAATCGACGCCCAGAGGGAAATCGGATGACAGCGCTTCAATCGCCGCGATATCGTCCACCGCAACGGAGGCGTCGAAAGCTTCGCGGTATACGGGCGAAAATGCATCTCCATACTTGGCGAACAGAAGGCGCGCCTGGGCGGGGTCATGGGCCTTTCCGAGCGCCTCGAGCAATTCGTCGGGCCAGGTCTTCACGAGCCGTGTGACCGCTGCCTCGAGTTCCCGGCGCGGCGGGTGGCCGAGGTCGCTTCCCCGGCCATTCTCTCTTCGCGTGATCATGAAATGGACCCGCACCATCGGTCCTTCGGCGAAAAACGGTATGAAAGAGACCAACTTTCCGCCAAACGCGGTCGCGAGTTGCTCGCCGATGGCAGCGCGAGCCGCCGAATCGTAACGGTCCCGCGGAACATAGACGAGGACCGACGCGAAGCGCTCGAACGCATCCCATCGCGGCAGCACCCGTACACGCGGCCGTTCGTTGAGCTGGAGAATCGTCAACGCAAATCTCAATAACGTATCCTCGTCGATCTGAAACAACTCGTCGCGCGGATAGGTCTCGAGCAGGTTGACGAGCGCCTTCCCGGAATGGCTCTTGAGGTCAAGCGCGGAGCGCGTCACGACAGTGGCGACCTTGCTGCGGAGATACGGGATGTTGCGGGTAGACGTAACGTACGCTGTCGACGTAAACAGGCCGACGATCTGAAGGCCGCCGGTCAGCTTGCCGTCGGGGCCACGGCGTTTCACGACGACGTAGTCCATCGTGGTTCGGCGGTGCACGCGCGAGCGGGAATTGGTTTTGGTGATGATGAGCGTCTTGGGCTCCCGGAGCGCTGCGAGCGCGCGCGGCGTCAGTGCAGGCCGGCCGCCGTCCGCCGCAAATACGTCGCCCTCGCGCCCCCGCAGGATGCCGAGCGCAGAGGCGAAAATCACCGCCGGAGCGCTGCCGTCTTCGGTGCAGACGAAATCGCGGGCGCCAAGGAAAGTGAAGTTGTCGTCCATCAGCCAGCGCAGGAATGCGACGGACTCGCCGAGATCGTCGACCCGCAGTTCCGGCAGGCTGCTCGTCATTTCGGCTATGAGGGTGTTGACCCGCTCGAGCATGGGCTTCCAATCGTCGACGGCGCGCCGCACGTCGGCGAGCACATGGTCGAGCGCTATGACGAGTGCGTTCCTGGCGTCCTCGCTGTGGATACGATCGATGTGGACCTGGATCAGGCTCTCCCGGCTCTGCGATGCGCCGGCGGTCGAGGAAGCCAGGAGCGCAACAAGGGCGCCGCCCGTGTTGCGTTCGACGATAAATCGGGGATGCAAGACGAGATGAGCGTCGAACCGTTGTTCCGTCAGTTCCGCCATGACGGAATCGACCAGAAACGGCATATCGTCGTTAATGATTTCAACGATCGAAACGTCGTTGAGGCGCTGACCCGAGGTGGAGTGCGGCGTGCCGACCCGAATCTTGGGAGTTTGCGGCTGCCGCTCGCCAAGGAACCGCCACGTTCCCTCCGCGATCTCTGCGATCTCGCAGGCCTGATAATGCACAAGGTCCTCCGGGACGGCTCCGGCAAAAACCTGCGTGATGAAGTCAGACGGCACGCTGGCGACGCGGCTGCGCAGAATTGCGTTGGCGTCCGCCAGGAGTTGACGAACAGCGTGTTCGTCCTCGAAGGCGTCAATCGACGGACCGGGGTCCTGCGCGCGACCTGCACGACGTCCCCGCGGATCGATCTTCATGTCAAAACCTCTCTCATTCGCGGCGCAGATTGCTCTGGAAATTGGTCGGGCGGAAGATCCGTTGCGGCGACGATGTGGCACATGTGCGTCTATTATTAATGTCGCAGCGGATGGTCTCGCGATCGGGCACCTGCTAGCTTCGTGGCAAATTTGAACAACCCGTGTAGGACCTGCATGGCCCAGAAGCCTGCAAAAAGGCCCCCTCCCTACCCTTCCCCACGCGCTGGCGAGGGTAGCGAGGCAGCGCCGAGCAGCAGGAAAACCAAAGGGGCGGCCGGCAATGACAACACCGTCATAACCGCGTTGGAACTCCCCGGCGCCGCGTTGACGCCTGCTATGCAGGCCTATTTCGACAAATGCACTGAAAAGCTCGGCTTTATCCCAAACGTCCTCAAGGCCTACGCATTTGACATGCCGAAGCTTGAGGCCTTCGTCGCCATGTACAACGATCTCATGTTGGCGCCGTCGGGACTGAGCAAGCTTGAGCGCGAAATGATCGCAGTTGCGGTATCGTCGCACAACCGGTGCTACTACTGCCTCGTCGCCCACGGGGCCGCGGTGCGCAGCCTCGCCGACGACCCGGTCCTTGGCGAGCTGATGGTGATGAACTACCGCGCTGCGCGACTTGATCGGCGGCAACGGGCGATGCTGGATTTCGCAGTCAAATTAACGGCAGAACCCTGGGAAATCGAGGAGGCCGACCGCAACGCGCTGCGCGAGGCGGGATTTACCGACCGCGACATCTGGGACATTGCCGCAGTGGCGGGCTTTTTCAACATGTCGAACCGCATTGCCTCGGCCACGGACATGAGGCCGAATTCGGCTTACCATGGCCAAAAACGGGAATGAGAAGGACACATTTGGAGACCGCGGAGGATAGTTGAATCGAAAGCGTGTCATGCCCCGCTTCAAGCGGGGCATCCAGTAACCACCGACTTTGATACGGTGCTTCAAAAGAAGCCCCGATGGTTACTGGATCGCATCGAAATCGGATGTTTCCGATTTCGACAATTTAATGCCGAAGTCGGGCAGGCCCGACTTCGGTCAAGCCGGGCGATGACACTCCTCTTGAAAGGGAACGCACACCTTGCAAACACGTCGATGGACGATTGTCGCCGCGATAGCGTTCTTGGGGCTGGCTTGGCCGGCCGCTCTGCCGGCCCAGCAGGCTCTTCAAGAGCGTCTTGTCGAACAGAGTTCCGGCATTCCGGCGGCCCAGGTGGCGACCGGCCGCCACGGCATGGTCGCGAGCCAGGACAGCCAGGCGACCCGGATCGGACTTAACGTCCTGGAGAGGGGCGGCAACGCCGTGGACGCTGCGGTGGCAATCGGCTTTGCGCTGGCGGTGATCGTCCCCAAGGCTGGAAATATCGGTGGCGGCGGCTTTATGCTGCTGCATATCGCAGACAGCAACGAGAATGCGGCGATCGATTACCGGGAGACTGCGCCGGCCGCTACATCGGCTGACGTATTCCTCGGGCCGGACCAGCAAGCCGATCCGGCGAAGTCACGAGACTCCGGGCTGGGAGTGGGGGTGCCCGGCACCGTAGCCGGCCTCAGCCTCGCACTCGACCGTTTCGGCTCCGGAAAGTTTACCTTGGCGGAACTGGTCGCTCCGGCGGTACGCCTAGCCCGGGATGGCGTCGCGATCAGAGACGACCTGTTCGATTCGCTGCAGCGCGGACAGCAACGCCTGGCACGGTGGCCGACCGCGGCGCGGATTTTTCTGAAACCGGACGGTGCCGCGCCCGCCTTGGGCGACAAGCTCGTTCAGCCAGAACTCGCCGAAGTGTTGGAAGCGATCGGACGCGAAGGGCCGCGCGCCTTCTATGTCGGTCCGGTCGCCGACCAGATTGTTACGTCGGTCCGGCAGGCCGGCGGACTGATGACCCGCCGCGATCTCGAAGATTACACGCCGATCATTCGCGATCCCGTCTATGGAACCTATCGGGGCTACGAGATCGTCTCGATGCCGCCGCCCTCTTCCGGCGGAGTTCACCTGGTTGAGATGCTGAACATTCTGGAGGGATACCCCTCGGGCGTGGTCGGTTCCGGTTCCCCAACCGCTCTTCACCTGCAGCTCGAGGCGATGAAGCTCGCCTATGCGGATCGCGCCCAATACCTCGGAGACAGCGATTCCGTCGATGTTCCGCTGAAACGCCTGATCTCGAAAAGCTACGCAGCCGAATTGCGCCAAAAGATAGATGTGCGACGGGCCACCCCGGCGCGCGAAATCAGACCCGACATCACGGTTCCGGCCGGCGGGGGCAATACCACGCATTTTTCCGTCGTGGATGAGGCCGGCAACGTGGTCGCCAACACTTATACGCTGAATTTCAATTTCGGACTCGGCCTCGTCGCCGAAGGAACCGGAATCCTGCTCAACAACGAACTGGACGACTTCGCCGCCAAAGCGGGGGCGCCAAACGCTTTCGGCCTCGTCGGCGGGGCCGCGAACGCGCCCGGACCCGACAAACGGCCGTTGTCCTCGATGAGCCCGACGATCGTCTTCAAAGACGCCAAGCCGGTGCTGGTGACAGGGGCGCCAGGAGGGAGCCGTATCATAACGACGGTGCTTCAGGTCATCATGAATACGATCGACGGCCACATGTCGATCGGGGATGCGGTCTCAGCGCCGCGCGTACATCATCAGTGGTCGCCGGACGAAGTCGTGGTCGAGCCCAATTTTCCGCCCGACAAGGTGCGTGCGCTCACAGCGCTGGGGCACAAGGTGCGGTTTGGTCCGCTGTTTGGCTCGGCGCATTCGATCGCCGTCGCGCCGCAGGCTATGACCGGCGCTGCCGACCTGCGGGCGCGAGGCGCGGCCGCAGCGGGTTACTGAAATGAGAACAGAGCCTGCGTAGGGCGGGTTCTCTTTAACCCGCCATTCCACGAGAGATGGCGGGTTAAAGAGAACCCGCCCTACGCAGATTTCTAGTCCTTGCATCCGTTGATGGTGACCGGACCGCCAAGGCTGGCGACCGCCTCCTCGGCGAGCTTGTGGTCGGCGATCTGGTCGAAGGTCAGCTTCTTGTCGGCCGGGATGTCGCCGATATCGATATTGTTCTGGTGGGTCCACTCGGTGCGTTCGCGCACGAACCCCGTATTGACCGACAGCATGCAGTTCTTCGTCAGCACCCCGATGGCGAACTCGACCGCCTCGCGCGGCTTCTGGGTCGCCTCCATGATAACCGGAATGACCTTGTCGGCATCACGGTAGATGGTGCGGTTGGCCTCGATCATCGCGGCGATCACGTCACGCAGCAAGTCATGATCCTTG
>WNFG01003199.1_pt1 | contig 13680 bp, 13 predicted proteins | sample 5400431 | NCBI WGS metagenome assembly WNFG01 (sample SAMN13153346, study PRJNA577476) | soil metagenome | isolation source: 120 cm saprolite under Douglas fir tree site 2 hole 3 replicate 2 | place: USA:California | collected 2015-04-18
TGCTCCTCGAGCACCTTCCAGTCGATGTACTGCTCGATGTCCGGGTGATCGACGTCGACCACGACCATTTTCGCCGCGCGCCGCGTGGTGCCGCCCGACTTGATAGCGCCGGCGGCGCGGTCGCCGATCTTCAAGAAACTCATCAGGCCGGAGGATTTGCCGCCGCCCGAGAGCCTTTCGCCCTCGCCGCGCAGTCTTGAAAAATTCGAGCCGGTGCCCGAGCCGTATTTGAACAGCCGCGCCTCGCGCACCCAAAGATCCATGATGCCGCCGTCGTTGACGAGGTCGTCGGCGATGCCCTGGATGAAGCAGGCGTGCGGCTGCGGATGCTCGTAGGACGATTTCGACCGGGTGAGCTTGCCGGTGGCGAAATCCACGTAATAGTGGCCCTGGCTCGGGCCGTCGATGCCGTAGGCCCAGAAGAGGCCGGTGTTGAACCATTGCGGCGAATTGGGCGCGACCATCTGCATCGCGAGCATGGTGCGCAGCTCGTCGAAGAACGCGGAGGCGTCGGTCTCGGAGGCGAAATAGCCGCCCTTCCAGCCCCAATAGGTCCAGGTGCCGGCCAGCCGGTCGAACACCTGCTTGGCGGAGGTCTCTCCGCCGAATCGCTCCTTCTCGGGGAGCGCGGCGAGCGCCGCCTCGTCGGCGACCGAGCGCCACAGGAACGACGGAACGCTCTCCTCCTCGACGCGTTTCAACCGCGCCGGCACGCCGGCTTTGCGGAAATATTTCTGCGCCAGCACGTCGGAGGCGACCTGCGACCAGAACGCCGGCACTTCGACCGCTTCCGCCCGGAACACCACGGAGCCGTCCGGATTGCGGATCTCGCTCGTGGTCAGGCGAAATTCGACGCCCTCGTAGGCGGACTGACCTTCTTTCGTGTACCGCCGCTCGATCCGCATTGCTCCACCCCTTTGGCTCGTCGGCGCGAGAAATGCTCCCGGGGCGCCGACATTTCTCCTTGCGTGGGCCGAAAAGCCCGCGCGTGGCCGGTTGGTCCCGGCACTCTGCTCGACGTCCCGTTACGACCGGCGCTTTGCGCGGCGCCGTTGGTTTGAGTGGGGTCGCTGCCGACCGCCCGGCCATGCGAAGCCATGGCTCGCCTTAGCCTTCGGCCCCGGCGAAGCGGCGTCGCTAGCCTGTTCTGGGAGGCGTCCGGCGAGCACTTGGTACGATCCGCGCCCGACCCCGGAAGGCTAGGACGACTCCCTCCCGCCAGTCAAGAACTAGTGCGAGAATCTGAATCAACCCCTAAATCTGGGGAAAGTGACCGTGAATAGCGGGGAAAGCGCCAAGCTGCATTGCGGTAAATATCGGAGAACGGAAGCGGATTCGGAAGGGCAGGGCGCCGCCGCCCACGGAGAATTGTCATTTTGCCGTCATCTGGAAGGTGCTATGGCACCGGTAGATCGGGCGGGTTCGCAAAAGAATCGAAATCCTGTTGGGCCGCCGCGGCTTGGCGGCGAGACTGGAATCAGCATCGCAACGGGGTTCGAATCGCAAACTGTCCGCTCGCGCCGCCGGCCGGCGCACCCGCTCCAGGGAAGCGCGGTCGCTGGACATCGCACCGGCTGGGTGGCAGAACCCGCGCGGAGCCGGATGCAACATGATCAAGATCAAGACCTTTCTGCTGCGCTTCTTCACCTGGTGGAACGGCACCACGTTCGGGACCGAATTGTGGACCTGGGCCTATGGCGAGCTCGTCGGGACCGACGAGTTCGGCAGCCGCTATTACCGGACCCGCGGCGGCAAGATCGATCCGGTGCTCCGATTCGAGCGCCGCTGGGTGGTCTACAGCGGCTACGCCGAGGCCTCGAAGGTGCCGCCGAGCTGGCACGGGTGGCTGCACCACACCGTCGACGTGCCGCCGACCCAGGAGATTGTGAAGACCTGGCCCTGGGAGAAGCCGCATCGGCCGAATCTCACCGGCACGCCGCAGGCCTATCGCCCGCCGGGCTCGACGCTCGCCCAGAACCGCCGCCATCCGGCGACCGGCGACTACAAGGCCTGGACGCCGGGCGAGTGACGCCTCGTGTCCCGGACGAGCGAGCGGCTTACGCGAGCGAAGATCCGGGACCCAGGAATGACTTCGCGAAGCACCCGTAATTCTTGCGTTTGGCGGTCGCTAAGGCCGCTTCGCGAATTACTGCTGGACCCCGGATCACGCGACGGCGTTTCGCGCCGCGCGGTCCGGGGAACGCGATCAGCAATTCGGCTCGCTCGGCCGGGATGACGGGTCAGTGTACCGCCCTTTCGCCGCCGCAATCCGCGTGTTAACCAGCCCAATTCCGCGGCGAAAAAATCGCGCGCGGCTCCGGGCGCCGATGGCTGGACCAAGATTTCTCGCAGCTCTGGTTTGCGGCGGCGTGCTCGTGAATGTCGCGCCGGCTGCGGCACAATTCGGCACGATCTTCGGCGATTCGCCCCGTCCGCCCGCCAATGTGCCGGGACGCCAGAACTATCCGGCATATCCGCCGCCGCCGGGCGATCCCCGCGGGACCGCGCCGCCGCAGGGCACGATCCAATCGCAACCGCTCCCCCCGCCGCCGGGAACGGAGCCGAACCAGCAGGGCGCGTTGCAACGACCGGGTCAGGCGCCGCCGGGGCAGCGCCAGCCACGCGGCACCCCGCAGCCCGGCGCTGCCGCGCCGCAGCCGGGCGACGAAGTGATCACGGCGCTTCCCGTCGAGAAAATCCCCAACCCCACCGCGGTATTCTCCGGCCTCGACAAGATCACCGGCCGCATCATCACGTTCGACGTCGCTGTCAACGAAACGGTGCAATTCGGCGCTCTGCAGGTCACGCCGCGGGTCTGCTACACGCGCCCGCCGAACGAAACGCCCAATACCGACGGCTTCGTCGAGGTCGATGAGATCACGCTGCAAGGCGAGACCAAGCGCATCTTCGCCGGCTGGATGTTCGCGGCGAGCCCCGGCCTCCACGGGGTCGAGCATCCGATCTACGATGTGTGGCTCGTCGACTGCAAGAAGGACGCCGTGGCGGCGGGGACGACGCCATCGAGCGCGCCTGCCGCCGCCGCGACGCCGAGCCCGCCGACGCAAAAGCGCTAGCGCTTCCCTGATCGTTCCATTAGCCGGCGCGGCACGCGCGCAGCAGCGCTTCGCGCCCGGAGATCGGCGTATCCGGCGGAAGTGCGTCGAAACGGCCTTCGCCGGCGAGCGCTTGCTCGAGCAGCCGGTGATACTGGCGCCGGGACAGCTCGACCGCGCCGAACATCTCCAGATGATCGGTGACGAACTGGGTGTCGAGCAGGACAAAGCCGCCGGCGCGCAGCCGGGCGACGAGGTGGACCAGCGCGATCTTCGAGGCGTCGCGCGCGCGGTGGAACATGCTCTCGCCGAAAAAGGCGCCGGCGAGGCTGACCCCATAAAGACCGCCGACCAGTGCCTCGCCCTCATAGACCTCGACGGTGTGGCAATGCCCGCGCTCGAACAGGGCGCGATAGAGCTTGCGGATGCGGGCGTTGATCCAGGTTCGCGCCCGTCCCGGCTTGGGCGCGGCGCAGCCGTCGATCACCGCGTCGAAGTCGCGGTCGCACACGACGCGAAAGCGGTCGGCACGCACCGTGCGGACGAGCCGCGCCGGCACGTGGAAGCGCTCGATCGGCAGGATGCCCCGGCGCTCCGGCTCGATCCAATAGAGCGCCGGGTCCTCGGCGCTCTCGGCCATCGGAAAGATGCCGCAGGCATAGGCCTTGAGCAGCACCTCGGGCGTGATCTCGACCTGCGAGCTCTGACGGTTGGCCATGGAATCGAATTGTAGGGTCGGTTGAGCGACAGCGAAACCCACCGGCGGCGGGCCGCGCCCGCTTGACCCACCCTACCAGCCGAGCCCGTCCTCTCACTCCTCCAGCACGGCGCGCGCGATAAAATCTTCCAGCCAGTGGATGTGATAATCGCCGTCGACGATGTCCTGCTCGCGCACCAGCGCCCGGAACAACGGCAAGGTGGTATCGATGCCGTCGATGACGAACTCGTCGAGCGCCCGCTTGAGCCGCATCAGGCACTCGGTCCGGGTCTTGCCGTGCACGATCAGCTTGCCGACCAGCGAATCGTAATAGGGCGGGATCGCGTAGCCCTGATAGGCCGCGGAATCCACCCTTATGCCGAGCCCGCCGGGCGGGTGATAGTGCAGGATTCTGCCCGGCGACGGCCGGAACGAGATCGGGTTCTCGGCATTGATGCGGCACTCGATCGCGTGGCCGTGGAAGCGCACGTCCTTCTGCTCGAGCAGCAGCTCGGCGCCCGCCGCAACCCGGATCTGCTCGAGAATGAGGTCGATGTCGGTGATCATCTCGGTCACCGGATGCTCGACCTGAATGCGCGTATTCATTTCGATGAAATAGAACTCCCCGTCCTGGTGCAGGAACTCGACGGTGCCGGCGCCGAGATAATGCAGCGAGCGCATCGCATCCGCGACCCTCTCGCCGATGCCGTCGCGCTCCCCCGCATTGAGCGCCGGCGAGGGGCCTTCCTCCAGCAGCTTCTGATGCCGGCGCTGCAATGAGCAGTCGCGCTCGCCCAAATGAATGGCGCGACCGTTGCCGTCGCCGAGCACCTGGATCTCGATATGACGCGGCGCCTCGAGATATTTCTCGAGATAGAGCGCGTCGTAGCCGAACGCCGCCCTGGCTTCCGCGCGCGCGGTCGCCAAGGCCGAGGACAATTCCGCCTGCGAGCGCGCCACCTTCATGCCCCGCCCCCCGCCGCCGGCCGCCGCCTTGATCAGCAGCGGAAAGCCGAAGTCCGCCGCCAGCCTGGATGCCTCCTCGTCGGAAGCGACGGCCGTTTCCGACCCCGGCACCACGGCAAGCCCCAGGCGTTTGGCGGTGCGCTTGGCCTCGATCTTGTCGCCCATCAGGCGGATGTGCTCGGGCTTGGGCCCGATGAAATGCACATTGTGCTCGGCGAGAATCTCGGCGAACCGGGCGTTCTCGGACAAAAAGCCATAGCCCGGGTGCACCGCGTCCGCGCCGGTGATCTCGCAGGCGGCGAGTAGTGCGGGAATGTTCAGGTAGGAATCCTTGGCCGGCGGCGGACCGATGCAGACGCTCTCGTCGGCGAGCCGCACGTGCATGGCGTCGTCGTCGGCGGTCGAATGCACCGCGACGGTGGCGATGCCGAGCTCCTTGCAGGCGCGCAGAATTCTGAGCGCGATCTCGCCGCGGTTGGCGATGAGGATCTTATCGAACATGATGGCGAATGCGGCCGCTCATTCGATGATCATCAGCGGCTGGCCGTATTCGACCGGCTGGCCGTCTTCGAACAGAATCTGCGTGACCGTTCCGGCTCTTGGCGCCGGAATCTGATTCATGGTCTTCATTGCCTCGACGATCAGCAAGGTATCGCCGATTTTGACCTGGCTGCCGACGTCGACGAACGGCTTCGCCCCGGGTTCCGCGGCGCGGTAGGCGGTTCCAACCATCGGCGACGCCACCACGCCGGGGTGCTTGGCCGGGTCCGCGGGCGCGGGGGCCGGCATCGGTACCGGCGTCGGCGCCGTCACGGCGAGCGCGGGGGCGGAATCCGGTCCGGTCGAAAGCTGCATGACGGGCGAGTGCCGCGCCACCCGCACCCGCATGCCGTTCTGCTCGATCTCGATCTCGTCGAGACCGGTTTCCTCGAGCAGGTCGGCAAGCTCGTGGATCAGCTCCCGATCGATTGCAACTTTGCCCTTGTGCATCGCCCTCTTCGAAAGCTGCATGGCGCGGTCAGCTCTTGGCGGTCGCGCCGACCATGGCGGCAAGCCCGATGATGGCGAGCGCGTAGCCCTCGATGCCGAAGCCGCAGATCACGGCGCGAGCCGCGCGCGAGACGTACGAGTGCTGCCGGAAGCTCTCGCGCGCGTGGATATTGCTGATGTGCACCTCGATGACCGGGGTCTTCACGGCCAGGATCGCGTCGAGAATCGCCACCGAGGTCGTGGTGTAGCCGGCGGGATTGATCACGACCCCCAGCGCCTTGTTGCGAGCCGCCTCGTGTATCCAGTCGACGATCGCGCCCTCGTGGTTGGATTGCCGGAACTCGACCGCGAGCTCGAAGCGCTTGCCCGCGTCGCGGCACAGCTGTTCCACGTCGGCCAGCGTCGTGTGGCCGTAGGTCTCCGGCTGGCGGGTGCCGAGCAGGTTGAGGTTCGGGCCATTGAGGACGTAGATGGTGTTGGCCATGACGTGCCTGGGCTACGAGCTTCTTGAGGAGAGATGGTCGCCGTTCCGGCTCCCGGGCCGTTATAGGAGGGCGCGACTGCCGGGGGAAGCCCGAAGCGGGCAAACGCCGCTATTGTCGCGCGGTGCCGACCTTCTCCTTGAGCGCCGCCAAGCCGACCGCGCCGACGACAACTTCGGTGCCGATGACATAGCTCGGGGTGCCGTTGAGCCCCAGTGCCTCGGCGACGCGCATGTTCTCCTCGAGCGTGGCCTTGGCTTCGTCGCCGGTCATGTCCTTTTCGATGCGCGCCATGTCGAGGCCGATCTCCTTGGCGACCGCGAGCGCATGGGCCCGGTCGGCCTGGCCTCGGCCGCCGAGCAGCTTCTGATGGAACTCGAGATACTTTTTGCCGGTCGGGTCCTGCATGCGCACTGCGACCGCGACCTGCGCCGCCTCCACCGAGCCCGGCCCCAGCACCGGAAATTCCTTGAGCACGACGCGAAGCTTCGGATCCTCCTTCATCAGGTTGAGCATGTCGCTCAGCGCCCGCTTGCAATAGCCGCAGTTGTAATCGAAGAACTCGACCAGGGTCACGTCACCCTGGCGATTTCCGATCGTGACTTGGCGCGGCGAGTAGAACAGTACCTGACTGTGTTGTTTGACGCCCTCCCGGTGCTTGGTTGCATCGGCGTCGCTCTGGCGCTTTTCGAGCGCGTCGATGACTTCCTGAAGTAGTTCGGGATGGGCGACGAGATAGTCCTTGACGATGCGCTCGATGTCGCTGCGCTGGGTATCCGAGAACGATTGGGCGCGCGCCGGGAGCGCGGCGATCGCCAGCATGGCTGCCGCGACCGCGATCAGAAATGGGCGGAGCAAGCGTTGCATCTAAAATTTCCTTTCAGTTGCGGCTGGCTCGCGCCGGCGGCTTGTAGGTTACGATGTCGTCGGCCCGGACCCAACCGGGAGATCCGGTCGGAAACCGGGTTTTGGCCCGCGCCGCGAGGTCGCGCGCGGTCTTGAACTCGCCGCGCGCAAACGCCGCCTGGGCCGCGGCAAGATCCGCCTCGGCCAGATCGCCCTTTTGCCCATAGGCCATAGCCAGCTGACTGAACCCCTCGGGCATGTCGGGTTCGCGGGTCACCGCCACCCGCAGCAGCGGGATGGCTTCGGCCGCGTTCTTCGGCTCGCTGGTTGCGATCAGCGCCTGGGCGAGCAGAATCTCGATCAAGGTGGCGCCGGGCGCGAGCGCCGTGGCCCGGCGCAGCGGCGCGATTGCCTCGGCGGGCCGGCCGTTTTCCATCAGCGCCTGTCCCTTGAGCTCGAGAAAATACGGATTGTTCGGCTGGGCCTGTACCAGAGCCTCGATCTGCGCGAGCGCGGAGCGCAGGTCGGAGTGCTTGTATGCGACGATGGCGCGGGCGTAACGGGCGGCCACGCTGGTATCGCTCATCGGGTAACGCCGCAGCACGGTGTCCGGCCGCTCGATGAAGCCCGACAGCTTCGCCCGCATCATATCGTGGCGCTGCTGCAGCTCGGGCGGATCCTTCTTGTCCCAATACGGGCTGGTCCTTGCAAGCTCCTCGAGCGCCGCGACGCGTTCCTTCGGCATCGGGTGCGATTGCAGATAGGGATCGATGTAGCGGGAGCTGAACAGGATCTGATCGGCAAGTCGCTTGAAGGTATCGTACATGCCTTTTGCCGACTGGCCGGTGGCGGTCAGGAATTTCACCCCGGCGCGATCCGCCTGTTCCTCCTGCGCGCGCACATAGGAGAGCAGCGATCGCATCGCGATTGACTGCGGCGCGGAGATCGCTGCGGCTCCGACCTGACCGATGCCGGAACCGGCGCCGGCGCGCGCGCCGGCGACCATGGCGCCGACCCCGAGCAGCATGGCGATGATGGCCGAAGTCTCCGCCCGCGCGATCTCTTCGCGCATGCGCGCAAGGTGCCCGCCGGCGATGTGTCCGGTTTCGTGGGCGAACACTCCGATGATCTCATTCGGGGTCTTTGCCTCCATCAGCGCGCCGACGTTGACGAAGATGCGCCGGCCGTCGGCCACGAAGGCGTTGAAGGCGCGGTCGTTGATGATGACGACCCGGATGTTCTGCTGCGCCAGCCCGGCAACGCGCAGGATGGGCTGGGTATAATCGCGCAGCAGCTGCTCGATCTCCGCGTCGCGGATGATCGGGAGGCCCTTTTGCGGATCTTGGGCGCTTGCCGGGGCGACGGAAGCGACCATTGCGGCCGCGGTGACGAGCGCGACGGCGCGCGAGGCTGGCGTCCTGCACCGCTCCCTGTTAAGCCCTCGGCCGTTCGTCATGGCAGGATCGGATTCCTGGAATTCCGGCGCAAACTAGAAAGACGCCGGGATAGGGTCAACGCGGCGGCGATCACGACTTGGGAATGTGCGGAAAAGCCTGCGGAATGCGGCAATACCGAGGCGGTAGGGCAAGGACGACATCGGATCGATCGCGATCATGCTGGATGCGGCGAAACGGCTGATCACGGCCTCGGCCCGCAGCGATGTGGCGCCGTTCATGGTCATGGACGTGATGGCGGCGGCGGCCCGGCTCGAGGCGCTGGGACGGCGCATCGTGCACATGGAAGTCGGCCAACCGGCGGCGCCGGCGCCTTCGAGCGCCATTGCGGCGGCCCGCGCCGCGCTCGAGACGGGGCGCATCGCCTATACCGAGGCGCTGGGCATTCCCTCGCTGCGCGCCCGCATCGCCCGGCACTACGCCGAGATCTACGGCCTCGAGCTCGATCCCGCCCGGATCGTGGTCACCACCGGCTCGTCCGCGGGATTCCTGCTGGCGTTTCTGGCCCTGTTCGAGCCTGGCGAACGGGTGGCGATGGCGCAGCCCGGCTACCCGCCTTACCGACACGTCCTGACCGCGCTCGGCTGCGAGCCGGTGCCGATCGAGATTTCCGAAAATACCCGCTGGTCGATCACGGTCGAGAACCTGCTCGCCGCGCACCGCCGCGCGCCGCTCCAAGGCGTGCTGGTCGCGAGCCCCGCCAATCCGACCGGGACGATGATGATGGGGCAAGCGCTCGCCGAGCTCGTCGCGGCCGCGCAGGCGGAGGGGATCCGGGTGATCTCGGATGAGATCTATCACGGGCTCGATTACGCCTTTGCGGCCGAAACGGCGGCGCGCCTCTCCGAGCGCGCGCTCGTGATCAATTCGTTCTCGAAGTATTTCTGCATGACCGGATGGCGGGTCGGTTGGATGGTGGTGCCCGCGCCGCTGGTGCGGCCGATCGAGCGCTTGCAGCAGAATCTGGCGATCTCGGTGCCGACGCTCTCCCAGATCGCCGCGGAGGCGGCCTTCGATGCCCGCGCGGAGATGGAGCAGGTCAAGCACGGCTACGAGCAGAACCGGCGCATCCTGCTGGACGGCCTTCCCAAGGCCGGGCTCGACAAATTCCTGCCGGTCGATGGCGCGTTTTATCTCTATGCCGACGTATCGCGGTTCTCCAACGACAGCTTCGATTTCGCCAGCCGCATGCTGCAAGAGGCCGGCGTCGCCGCGACGCCGGGCATCGATTTCGACCCCGTCAACGGCAAACATTTCGTGCGCTTCTGCTACGCGGGATCGGCGGAGGAGATGCGCGAGGCCGTGAGCCGGATCGGGGATTGGCTGAGGTAGGCTGGGCTTTCACGCTGCCCAAGCGCGATCATTTCTCAAACCAAGCTGAACGCGCCTGCTCGCGGGGGCGCTCGGCCGGAATGACGCGGCCGGAGTAAGACGTCACGCCGGTACGGCGCTCGAGGCCAGGAAGGCGCGCCAGCCGCCGAATTGCGAGATGTCGCGCGCCGATGCGACCGCCTCCGCTTCGACCAAAAACCCCTTCACCTCCCGGCCGTCCCAAAGTTTCAATGTGCCGATCGACAGCGGCGGCGGAACCGCGGCCACGAAGCGGCCGAAGCCCTCCGCAGCAAGCGCCCATAGCTCGACTTCGATCGCGACGCCTCTTCTGCGGCCGACGCGCAACAGCCCCGGTTTCGGTGGGCTCGAGGCAAGTGCGAACAGACGATAGTCCCGCGTGGTCGCAGTGGTCTGCAGGAACCGCGCGCCGAGCGCCCGCAGCTCGCCATTGAGCGGCATGCCGGAAAGGTGTGCGCCGACGACCCCGATCGCGATCTCGCCGGGACGTGCAGCGGGCGCGATCGGCGCAAGCGCCGGATGCGGTGCGCCGAGTACGCCGAGCGGAAGATGGGTACTGGCGTGGAACACCCGGCCGAGGCTCGCGAGCCACCCGTCGCGGCCGGCCGGCGCCAGAAATGTCACGCCGAACGGCGTGTTGTCCGCCGCGATCGCGGCCGGCACGGCGATGGCGGCAAGGTCGAGCAGATTGGCGAAATTGGTATAGGTGCCGAGCCTGGCGTTGAGCGCGATCGGGTCTTGCTCGATTTCGGCGATCGTGTAGGCGGCGGGCGCCGTCGGCACCATCATCGCATCGACGCGGCCCAGCGCCGCTTCCGCGTGCCGCTTCAGCTCGCGCAGGCGATAGAACCCGCGGAATGCATCCGTTGCTGTGATGCCGCCGCCGGCCGCAATGATCTCGCGGGTGACGGGATGAACCTCGGCGGGATGGTTTGCGATGAACATACCGACGGCGGCGGCGCGCTCCGCGAGCCAGGGCCCTTCATACAGCAGCTTCGCCGCTTCGAGGAACGGCGAGAAATCGATCTCCACAATGGCCGCGCCGACATCCGCAAGCAAATGCAGCGCGGCTTCGAACGTGGCTTCGGCGCGTCGATCGCCGAAGAAGATACGGTCGGCGGCGCGTGGCACCGCGATGCGGACGCCGGGCGGGACATTCTCGAGACTGCCCGGTTCGAACGCTCGCGAATACGGATCGCCGGCATCCGGCCCGGCGATCACCTCGAGTATCCGGAAGGCGTCATCGCTGGTGAGCGCAAAGATCGACACGCAGTCGAGCGAGCGGCACGCGGGAACCACGCCGGTGTTGGGGACGAGACCGAGGCTCGGTTTCAACCCGACGATATTGTTGAGGCCGGCGGGAATTCGGCCGGAACCCGCCGTGTCGGTGCCGAGCGCGACCGGCGCGAGCCCGGCGGCAACGGCAACCGCGGAACCCGAGCTCGAACCGCCCGGGATGAGATCGGAGCGAAACGGATTGCGCGGCACGCCGTAAGGCGAGCGCACGCCGACAAGACCGGTCGCGAACTGGTCGAGATTGGTCTTGCCGAGGATGATCGCTCCCGCCCGCCTGAGGCGAGCGACCACCGTCGCGTCCTTGTGCGGCAGGTAGGCGAAAGCCGGGCAGCCCGCCGTCGTCGGCAGGCCCGCGACGTCGATGTTGTCCTTCACCGCGACCGGAATGCCGCAGAGCAGCCGATCCGGGCCATCCGCGTCGGCGAGTCGCCTCGCCTCGGCAAGCACCTCTGCTTCTTCGCGCAGCGAAATGAACAGCGCCGGGTCGCCGTGGGCGCGGATGCCGGCAAAACATCGTGCCGTGGTTTCGGCGACCGCGCTCCTATCCGCACGATGCGCGGCAACCAGCGAGGCAAGCGTGTGCGGCAAGACAGGCGCTCTCCGCGATCCGGCGAACCCGATCTAGCCAAGCCGAGCCGTCCTGTCCAATGGCCCCCGCGGCGCCGCGCTCCGCTGCAGTGGCAGCGCCGTCAGACGCATGGTACGGTGGAGCGCACTCGATTGCAGGGTCGATGGCGCGTAGGCCCAGCGCCGATGCGGGGATCGAATGCGGCGGCGAGATTTCATGACGTTGCTCGGCGGCGCGGCGCTCGCTTGGCCGCGGGTTGTCGCCGCCCAGAGTCCGGTGTACCGCATCGGATTGCTCAGCTCCGGGGCGCCGATTCCCGAGAACAGTCCCCAAGGGACCGCGCTGATTCGCGGGCTCACCGAACACGGTTATGAGCTTGGCAAGAATTTGGTATTCGAGCGCCGTGGCGCAGAAGCGCACACGGACCGCCTGCCGCGCCTCGTGGAGGAATTAGTCGCGAGCAAGGTCGATCTCATTGTCACTCTCGGCTATCCCACGGCACTCGCCGCCAAGCAGGGGACGAGCGTTCCGGTGGTGGTATTTGGGGCAGGCGATCCGGTCGGCACCGGGCTGGTAGCAAGCCTCGCGCGGCCGGGCGGCAACCTCACCGGCATTTCGGACGTATCGGCGGAAGTCACGCCCAAGCGGATGGAGCTGCTCAAGCAGATCGCGCCGCGGCTGCGCAAAGTAGCGATGCTGTGGAACGCCGACGATCTGGGGATGACGCTGCGGTATCGGGCGTCGGAGACCGGGGCGCAGGCGCTCGGCATCAGCGTCCAGGCGCTGGGCGTGCGCGAGCCCAACGATTTCGACCAGGCGTTCGCGGCCATGAATCGTGATGTGCCGGATGCGATTCTCATGGTCAGCGACGCGCTCACCATTCTCAACCGCAAGCGGGTGTTCGAGTTCGCGGCGGCGCATCGCCTGCCGGCCATCTATGAGGACGACCGCTACGTCCGCGACGGCGGCTTGATGTAGTACGGTCCGGACCAGAGCGAAAGTTTTGCACGCGTGGCCGCCCTGGTGGATCGCGTTCTCAAAGGGGCGAAGCCTGCGGAACTGCCGTTCGAGCAGCCGACGCGTTTTCGCTTCGTCCTCAACCTGAAGACCGCCAAGGCGCTCGGCCTCGAAGTCCCGCCGACGCTGCTCGCGCTGGCCGACGAGGTGGTCGAGTGAGACTGGGCGGTCCGCTTGGGCCCCGGAGCTCGTTGCGGACGCCGACCTCTCAGGCAGGTACGAACTTGAGCGCGGCCCCGTTCATGCAATAGCGCAGCCCGGTGGGCTTCGGGCCGTCATCGAACACGTGGCCGAGGTGCCCGCCGCAGCGGTGGCAATGCACCTCGGTGCGGACCAGGAACAGGAAGCTGCGGTCCTCGGAGGTCCCGATTGCCCCCTCGATCGGAGCCCAGAAGCTCGGCCAGCCGGTCCCGCTGTCGAACTTGGTATCGGCGGAGAACACCGGCAGATCGCACGCGGCGCACAGGTAGGTGCCGGGCCGGTATTCCTTGTCGAGCGGGCTCGTCCCGGCGCGCTCGGTGCCGTGCTCGCGGAGCACGGCGTATTGCTCCTTGCTCAGCTGGCGACGCCATTGCTCGTCGGATTTGACGATCTCGAACGCTTCCTGCGACGCAGCAGACATGGCACTCTCCGACAGGCCCGCCCCCATCAGGGCGGCCATTCCACCGAGAACGACGTGACGGCGGCTGGTCATGGGATTCCTCGCCTGCACGCTATATAATTGCTTTGCGGGGGCCGCAAAAGAGCCGACAGCGCCGGCTTGCAATTCCGGCCCGGGCCGGGTCCCGCCGCCCCGCGCCGCGGAGTCCTCCGTAGCGAGGGGACCGCGGATCCACGAACATTGATCGCGCAATATAGTTCTCGCGATCGTCTCACGCCGCGCGTAGCGGCTCGATGCGCTTTAACTCCTTACCGAGGTCGTCGACCGCACGCTCGAGATCATACTGTGCCTGAAGACCCA
>WNFG01005573.1_pt1 | contig 13680 bp, 6 predicted proteins | sample 5400431 | NCBI WGS metagenome assembly WNFG01 (sample SAMN13153346, study PRJNA577476) | soil metagenome | isolation source: 120 cm saprolite under Douglas fir tree site 2 hole 3 replicate 2 | place: USA:California | collected 2015-04-18
TGGCAGGACACCGTGACAAAAGTTCGGGGACCGCACTTGATCAAGTTCGGTGTGTGGGTTGAGAGGGATGGCGAAGACGATCATGACCAATTGGCAATTGGTGGCGGCTCTGTTAACGAGCCTCCGAACCTGAACGGTGCGTTCCGTTTTGCAGCGTCCTCATCGGTCAATCCTGCGACTACAGGCACGCCTCTGGCGGACGTCCTTTTAGGCAACTACGACGATTACCAGGAACTCGGCTTTCGCAACCGAACCCCCTGGAATGCGATGCAGTATGGCCTGTTTGCGCAGGATACCTGGAAGGTAAGCCCTCGGTTAACCATTTCCGGCGGCCTGCGCTGGGACTACTATGCGCCTTACGCGAGCAAATATTGCAACTGGTCGACTTTTGATCAGTTCTTTTATTCGCAAACACCAGGCATCAAGCAAGTAGTAGATCCTACCAGCGGGTTTGTGGTCAGTGGCAATCCTTACAACGGGATCGCGGCGCCTTGCAATCAGCTGCCAACCGCTGCCGTAGGACATTTAAAGGGTGTTTTCGGACTGCCCCTTACCTCCAGCAACCTGAGCTCAATCAACCAGCGGCTCGTGGACGCGGGGATCATGCGGGGACTGCCTGACGGAATCTTCCAGCAGCACTATCGCAACTTCCAACCACGACTGGGTTTTGCCTGGGATCCCACGGGTAGCGGCAAAACTTCGATCCGCGCCAGCGCTGGCATCTTCTACGCTCACATCACCCTCAGTGACTCCACTCTGCTGGGCAAGAACGTGCCATTCCAGACCGCCGCTCAAATCTTTGGAGGCAAAGCCGATTGCCCAGGTGCAGGGTTAGACGCCAGTAGAACCTGCATCGCCTCCGCTGGAACTCTGCCCAGTTTGCCGATCCCGATCAGTGGCGGCGATCCTGTTTCGCCGATCCCGGTTGTGTACCAATGGAGCGCCAATGTCCAGCACATGTTTCCCTCCAATACTCTCATCGAGGCAGGTTATGTCGGAACGCGAGCGAGGCATCTGGCAGTCAATGCGGACTTTAACCAATATCCACTAGGTGTGCTCCCTGCATTGTTTGCGGCCGCGGGCGGACAGGCCAACGCACCACCGAACTTACCAGCGGCGAATGCTCCCTACCCGGGCTTCGGTCAGACGATGGTGGGGCTGAACAACGCCAACTCGCAATACGATAGCCTTCAGGTGAGTGCGCAACACCGACTGCAACATGGACTGCAGTTCGGAGTGTCATACACCTACTCCCACGCCTATGATGACGGATCTAACCGTTATGCAAATGCCACCAACACCTACGATGTCGGCCTAGATTGGGGTCCACCAGACTGGCAGCAAAACCACATCCTAGGGATCAACTACGTGTACGAGCTACCTTTCCTGCAGAGATCGCATTCGTTTGCTGGCAAGGCGTTGGGAGGTTGGGAAGTCGCCGGTTTCTTTGCCTACGGCAGCGGTCACCCTTACAACGTAATCGTTCCCAGCGATGTTGCTGTGGTGGGCGACAACTTCAATCAAAATGCCGAACTGGTCGCCGGTTGCGATCCCAGTAACGGCCCGCATTCGCGGACCCAGTGGTTTACGCAGAACTGCTTCACAACTCCCGCCGGTGGCACGTTCGGCAATGCCCGAAGGAACAGCGTATGGGGGCCAAGCTCATGGAATTTGGACTTTGCGCTCTACAAGAACGGCCCCATCACAGAGAAGCTGAAGTATCAGTTCCGGACCGAATTTTTTAACGTGTTCAACCACCCATCGTTCAATTGCGGTGGCTGCGTTGACGGTAGCCAAAACAACGCGCTTGGGGACAGCGGCTTTGGTGTTCCGACAAACGCAAACGACCCACGTGAAATCCAGTTTGCGTTGAGGCTCACGTTCTAGCAGCCCAAAGGGGCACGGATTTTCCTCCGTGTCCCTTTTCTTTTTGATAGACCCCTCCGAATTGACCGTGAACCCGGTCTGCATTAGCTTTATAGCGGACAGCCTCTCAGCGGTATCGGAGCATGAAGCGTGCGATCCTGGCCCATTTCTGCCTCACCAGAGGGCAATTTTATTAGGGTTTGGTTCCAGTTCTCGATTCACCTTCTGCTTGCCTGCGCTCCGATTGTGGTTGCTGCATCGTTCTCGGCACAATCCCTGAATGACCCCTCGGATAAATCTCAGGAATACGAGGCAGCGATCGCCCAGTACAAAGAGTTTCTCGCCAATCCTCCAAAGGAAACTCCTCGTTCTACCCTGGCGAAGGCACGGACTGATCTGGCCACTGCCTATTTCATGTTGCACCGATATGCTGAATCGCTGGAGGTATTAAAACCAGTCATTGATGAGACAGGCAGCCGCTCGAACGCGGGTTCGTCATCTGCTGAGGCACAGGCATGGCTGGTAAGAGGCCTAGACTATCTTGAACTTGACCGACCCGGCGAAGCGACGTCGTCACTTCGGCGGGCTGTTGCAGCGAATTCGAATAGCGGCACCGCGCGGCTGGCGCTTGGTGACGCCCTTGCGCGCAGTGGTCATCTCGAGGATGCGTCCCTTCAATATGCGGAACAGACGCGTCGTACTCCTTCCTTGCCGGAGGCGTGGTATAAGCTGGGCTTGGCCCACATTCAGATTGCGAATGAAATACCACGAACGTCCATCCTGAGATTTGGCGAGACTGTTCTCGGCCAACAATTTGTGGCCGAAAGATTCTTGTTGAGTGGCAACAACCAGGATGCAGCGAAAATTCTTTCCCGCCTAGCCCGGCAAGGCGCGAATCTGCCTGGGTTGCATGCCGAGTTGGGGACGGCCTTGCTCGGGTTGGGATATGCGAAATCTGGGGAGGCGCAATTCAACCAGGAAGTCGCCATTGACCCGTTCTCTCCGATGGCGCGCGTTGGATTGGCGGAGACGGCTGCTCTTCGAGGCGATTGGCAGGAGGTAACCGCCGAACTGGTGCGCGCGGAAGCGACGGCTCCGCGTGAGCTTGCCCGTCTCTTGGAGTTTGCGCCTGCAGGTATCGTGCACCAAGCTTGGACAAGGGGGATGCAATTACCAGAAAACTTCGCCAGTTCGCCTGCCGGCAATGCCTGGAAAGCCTGGCTAAGCCGTTCAGAGTCGCCGCAAATCTCATCGCTTACCAGCACTATGCCGTCGTGTTCAGCAACTGCGGAGCCGGCTGAAACGGAAGAAGGCGCTAACCATCAAGGAGAAAATTAAGCTCGCAGAGGCAGAATTTCGCTTGGGAAACCACCAGAGCGCACTTCGCGCGGCACAGCGGCTGACAATCGAAAGCCCGCAAAATGAGTGGGGAGTTTTCTGGCTAAGCAAGGCGCATGCTGCTCTGGCGGCGGACTGCTTTGTCAAGGTGGGCTCGTTGAACTCCGATTCGGCCCGTGTCCATCAGATGCTGGCCCAACACTACGCAAGCTGGTCAGACTACGGCAGAGCCGAAACTGAGTATCAGGCTGCGATTCGCCTTGCTCCGGACTTGCCGGACCTCCATCTCGGTCTGGGAACTGTGCATTGGCAGGCGGGCGAGTGGCCAGAGGCGGAGCAGCAACTACGGAGAACGCTAGAACTGGCGCCAGGATCCGTGGTCGCGCACTATGAACTTGGGAACACCTATCTGCAGCAGCGGCAGTGGGAACGGGCGATAGCTGAGCTGCGCCAGGTGGGCAGCGGTTCCCCGCTGATGCTGAACTCGAGACTTGACCTTTCGAAGGCAGAGTCGGAGACGGGGCTAACGCAACAGGCGCTGCAGGATCTTTTGCCGATTGCACCAGACGACAAAGATGGCGAGGTGCACTACCGACTTGCCACCCTCTATCGAAAACTGGGCGACCGGGCCCGAGCGGAGGAAGCTCTTGCGACATTCAAGCAATTGCGTGCCGCGTCGCAGGCAGCCAGTGCCGGGGACTTAGATTTAATCGAAGGCGAGCAAGAAAAAGAGCAGGGCTCATATATTCCAAATCAACCTTGAGAACCGTCATGCCTCATCGGAATTTAGCCACGCCGCACATCCTCGATCGACGTAGCTTCCTTCGTGGATGCGGCGCACTGTGCTTTGCGGTTCCACTTTTTCGCGGCGGGAGACTAGGCCAGCCTGTGCTCGTTCCAGGACCATGGTTTGTGGACGCCTCACAAAAGGCAGGTTTGGCATCCTTTCGAGATACGTGCGGCTCCTTAGCAAAGGACTACCTTGTGGAAACCGTCGGCAGTGGAGTAGCGCTCTTCGACTACAACAACGATGGGCTGCTTGATGTTCTGTTCGTAAATGGCTCGTCGTTCGAAATTCTTCGTAATCCAACTCTTCCGAAGACCTCCGCCCGCCTATTTCGCAATAACGGCGACGGTACCTTCACGGATGTAACAAAGGATAGCGGACTGCTGAATGAAGGCTGGGGCATGGGGGTTACAATCGGCGACTATGACAATGATGGGCATCGCGATGTCTTCATCACCAACTATGGCACAAATGCGCTGTTCCATAACAATGGTAATGGCACTTTCACCAATGTAACGCGAGAGGCCGGATTGGAGGGCGGGAATTGGAGCACCGGTTGCGGGTGGGGAGATTACGACCGCGACGGCAAACTCGATCTATATGTTTCGCGCTACGTGGATTTTGACCAAAGAGGGATGCCGCGCCCCGGGTCAAATACTTATTGCCAATATCAAGGCATTTCCGTCGCCTGTGGGCCACAAGGACTAATGGGCTTGTCCGATCTGTTCTATCACAACGAAGGTGGCGGCAAGTTCCGCGAGGTAAGCGCGGATGTCGGCATTCGCGATAGTGACCGTGCTTACGGCCTCGGCGTGACGTGGGTCGATTTCGACAATGACGGAATGCTGGACATTTTCGTGGCCAACGACTCCGTCCCTAACTATCTTTGGCGCAACAACGGCAACGGAAAATTCGAAGAGATCGCTTTCGAAGCTGGATGTGCGGTCAGCGCTGATGGCCGAGCCCAGTCATCCATGGGCATTGCCGTTGGGGACTACGACAATAATGGCTGGATTGATCTGCTGGTGACAAACTTCTCCGAAGATTACAACACTCTTTACAATAACAATCGCGGCCAATTCGAGGATGTAACCTACAAGGCTGGCTTGGGGACCGTGAGCTACAACCAACTGGGCTGGGGCACATGTTTTGTGGACTTTGACAATGACGGTTGGAAGGAACTCTTCGTCGCTAATGGGCACATCTATCCGCAGGTTGACCGGGCCCGCAATACTTACAAGCAGGAGAATCAGCTCTTCCGGAATCAACGCAACGGCCGCTTCACAGTCGTTGGCGAAAAGGAGAGCGGCTTCACAAATCCACGCAGCAGCCGCGGCGCGGCATTTGGCGATCTAAAGGGCGATGGAAGGCTGGAAATTGTAGTAAGTAATATCGATGATGCCCCATTCTTATATGTCCCTGATCAGGCGCCAGCGGGGCATTGGGTACGATTCAAACTAATGGGTACGAAATGCAATCGTGACGCTATCGGCGCCAGAGTCAGCGTTACTGTCGCGGGGTTGACGCAAACCGACGAGGTCCGTAGCTCGGATAGTTATCTCTCGTGCAGTGATGTGCGTCTACACTTCGGACTGGGAAACGCTAGCGTTATCGATTGCGTGCAAGTCCGCTGGCCCGACGGGTCGGTTGAGCGCCATGAGCACCTGCAAGTCGATCAAGAACACTTGATTCGCCAGGTGGAGTCTTGATTTTTATACAATCTCATACCCGGGTTAGATCTAGGAGATTTGGAAGATGCTCCCTTGTACAATCGCGCATCTGCGTATTGTGCATCACGTGCTTGTGTCTAGTATGTACGGATTTGCAAGGCCAGGAGAGGCAGTATCCTTCTGCCGGGCTGGAAACGACCGAGGAACACACGGCCCTCTCTGAGCAACGAGGTCAGGAGCTGCTCTCCAAGTTGGAAGATGCTCGGCAGGCCGTTCACTCGCATCCTGGGTCAGCGGCTGGCTATTTTTCTCTTGGTGTAATCCAGAAGCAACTTGGAGAAACCGAGAATGCAACCGAGTCATTCGACCGCGCTTTGCAAATCGACTCCCGACTCGCCGATGTTTCGTATGAGCGCGGTTTAATCGCAGCCGACCAGCAGAGATGGATGCAGGCCTCCGAGTACTTCAGGCAAGCACTGGCAGTGGCTCCAGACCACGTTCGCGCTCACTTAGCTCATGGCGAAATGATCTTGCGAATGGGCGATTTCGATGCCGCTGCCGGCGAATTTTCTACCGTACTGCAACTGGACCGCTTCAATTCCAGCGCCCACTATGGCATAGGGTTGGTTCGCTTGCAGCAGGGCGAGTTAGCGGACGCGGAGAGTGAATTTCTGCACGCTCTGTCGCTGCAGCCAAAGGCTGTTGCTGTTCAAGAGAGCCTTGGGCAAACGCTGGTCCGTGAACACAAGTGGAATGATGCTTTGCCTGTGTTGCGCGCCGTGCTGGCTCAGAATCAAAACTCAATTGAAGCACTAAATGCTCTTGCAACAACCCTCGAGCGTCAGGGAGACAAAGCAAGTGCAGCGGAGCAATTCAAGAGAGCGCGCGAGCTTTCGCGGCAGGAATTATTGCTGCATCGTACCCAGGGCGAGAATAATCAGGGCCTGGTGTATTGGCATGCCGGCCATCCGGAAGATGCCGCTGCCGCCTTCAGGAGAGCCATTCAGATGAAGCCCGATTATGCCGAGGCGCATAACAACCTGGGTGGCGTGTTATGGCAACTGAATGATTCCGCACCGGCGCTGGCCGAGTTCCAAGCGGCCGTGCGCTATTCACCAAATTTCGCTGAGGCCCACAATAATTGGGGCACCGTGCTGCTGCATGCAGGTGAGTTCGACTATGCGATCGAACACTTCCGGGCTGCGCTAGCAATCCGACCCGGCTTTGCCTTGGCACACCTCAATCTGGGACATGCGTTGGTAGGCGAGCATAACCTCGACACAGCTGAAACCGAGTTTCGCGACGCTACCATGCTGGTTCCAGAAATGGCTGCGGCCCATGCTGAGCTAGGGTTGTTGATTGCAGCGCGGCACGGAGGCCTCTCCCAGGATGCGCGGGCTGAATTAGAGGAAGCTCTGCGTCTCGATTCCGGGTTGAGAAGCTCGATCCCCGCCGAGTATCTCCAGAAGCTGCAGTAGACATGAAGTCGCAGTTGTTCAAGACCGTGCGTCCCCAGCATTAGGCAAAATAAATAATGGAGACGGCAGCAAACATCACTACATCACTCTGGTTCCTTTGCCTTCTTCAATGGTGATGTACCGGTCGATGGGAAGATCAGTAAAGCGTTCCGCCATGCCGTCGGGACGCGGCCATTTCACTTCGACGAAATCAATCTTGCTCCGAGCGCCAATGCCGAGCACTAGTCGCGGATCGTGGGACGCCAGATAACTGCCTCCGCCTACCTTGCATACGCGGCGCTTTAGGTCGCCCGCCTGCCAGGTAACCTGAGCGCCGACCGCATCGCGATTCGCCTTCTTCCCGACCAGCCGAATACCAAGCCAATGTTTTCCTGATGCGGCATTATTACGCAACAGGACCGGAGCGCCGTTATTGACCGCCACCAGAACATCCACAGCTCCATTGTTATCAAAGTCTCCCAGTGCCATGCCGCGCGCGGCAAAACGTTCTTTGAATGGCTGTCCCGCCTGGCTGCTGATATTCTCAAACGCTCCCCGTGCGCCTTTACCGGTATTGCGAAACAGCAGCATTGGTTCAGCATAGTTTACGTCTCTGAACCGCTCTTCAATACGGTCATCGGGGTGACCGTTAACCAGCAAGAGATCCACATTTCCGTCATTGTCGAAATCGAAAAATTTCAGTCCCCACCCGCTCATTAGCAGCGTAGTGTTGCCAATTCCGTTGGACATCGCCTCATCCTCAAAGGTGAGGTCCCCAGCATTGTGATAGAGCGAATACATTTCGTGATCCACGTTGGCGACGAAGAGGTCCATTAAGCCATCCTGGTCATAGTCGGCCGAATCTACCCCCATCCCTGAGCGCGGACGGCCGTCTGAGCTATAGCCAACACCGGCCTCCACCGCCATCTCCTTGAATTTGCCATTGCCCTGATTCACGAAGAGAAAGTTGGGCACGGTGTCATTTGCAACGAACAGGTCCATATTTCCATCATTATTTATATCCGAAGCTACCACTCCCCAAGCTTTGCCCAGATGTTCCGCAATCTTGGCCTCTTTGCTCACATCCATAAAGGTCCCGTCGCCATTATTGTGGAAGAGCCAGCTAGGCATCGGGCTATAAACACGGGGAACACAGTAGTAACGTTCTCCGGTTTCGGTGTTTCCGCAAAACTTGTTCTTTTCCTTGGTGAAGTCTACAAAACGACAGACAAACAAATCCAGTCGACCGTCGTTGTCGTAATCGAACCAAACCGCGCTGGATGCCCATCCTGGCGCGTCTACTCCGGCTTTTTCGGTGACATCGGTGAACGTGCCGTCGCCGTTGTTGTGGTAAAGGATGCTGCGACCGTATTGCGTGACATAGAGGTCGGGAAAGCCATCGCCATCATAGTCACCTACCGCTACCCCCATGCCGTACCCACCACCAGCAACCCGGGCTCTTTCGGTGATGTCGGAAAAGGTTCCGTCTCGATTGTTGTGATACAGTGCGTTTTTCAACCGTGGTTTCGGATCGAAGAAATCGCAGCGGCCGCTGTTCACCAGATAGACGTCCATCCAGCCATCATTGTCATAATCCAGGAAGGCGCAGCCAGCTCCCGTAGTTTCAGGAAGATAATAGTTGGGCGATCGTCCATTAGAATGTTTCCAGGTGATGCCTGTTGCCGAAGGTAGTACGGCCTGGAACAAAGACTCTTCACCTCCGATATCTTGACCGACCAAGGTACTTCCCAGGAGCGGTCGACGCCGCGCAAGCGTAATCCTGCCAGCCGTGCTCAACGCTAAAGTGTAAAGAAAATGGCGTCTGGAACAGGCTTTCATGCGTGCATCTTGCCGATTTGGTATTCGCTGGTCGATCTTGATCTCAGGGACTCCCAAGAAGATTTTCGCACATCGGAGACGGCTTGGTAGCGAGCGTCTGGCTTGCAAATTTCAGTTGCCAGGAGACTCGCGAAGCAATATTTTGGGGCGGGCCTTTTAAGTTAATGCAAAAACACCGTATCCTCGGCTGCCCGCCATCTCCCGATTGTAAGTGTTGGAGTGCTCTCGATAGTATTTTTTTCTGGCCTAACGTTGGCGAACAACACGCTTTTTACTAATCCCGTTCTGCATCAGGAGGTCAAACACTTCCGATCTGAGCGGCGCGAATCATGTCGCTTTCGTAGCGAGTCACGATGCCTGCGAATTCTCTGCCAGTAACGACCGTTAAGAAGTGGTTAAACCGGCCAAGGCGCGCAAGGTACGCAGCGCTCGCAAGGCCAGCTGCTCTGGTGACGCACCTGCGGTTGACTCCCACAACCCCGGGGTAATGGTGTCTAATAGGGAAGGAGGGCCGACCATGAACGATACGAAACCGACATTGGGATTCAGTCCGTACCGCAGCACGGTGTGGTGTTGGTGAAGGTTTCCAAATTATCGAAGCCCCGAAGGAACGGCTGACAAGGTGTCGATCGATCGAAGCGAAAGCGTTGCTCGCAGCGATGACCACGCATTGGTGACGTGAAGTCGATTTACACTACGCCTTGGCGAGTTGTGCTTGCTTTGTACCTGAAGATATTTGGAGAGTGTGCCAATGCGACAATGCTGCACTACTTTGGTAGCACTTTCACTGACCTGCCTGATCCTGCTCTGCGCGGCTAGCGCGCAAACCGCCGAAAAGCCTGATCTGAACAAGCAACCGACCCTATACGTAGTCGGTTATGCCCACCTAGATACGGAATGGCGATGGGAGTATCCCCAAGTCATCAACGAATATATTCGGAAGACTATGGAGGATAATTTCAAGCTGTTCGAAAAATATCCCCACTACGTTTTTAACTTCAGCGGCGCCAACCGCTACCGCTTCATGAAGGAATATTTTCCCGCCGATTTCGCCAAGGTAAAGAAGTATGTGGACTCAGGCAGGTGGTTCCCGGCAGGTTCTTCCATGGAAGAGGGTGACGTGAATACGCCCAGCGCTGAGACGATCATCCGGCAAATTCTCTACGGAAATGACTGGTTTCGGAAAGAGTTCGGTAAAGCCAGCGCAGAATACATGTTGCCCGACTGCTTCGGATTTCCGTCTTCGCTGCCGACCATCCTCGCCCACTCCGGGGTGAAGGGATTCTCGACGCAAAAGCTTGTGTGGGGATCCTCCGCCTATACCGGAGGCCCGGACTCACGCGAGAAGACGCCCGAAGGAACGCCATTCAACGTGGGCGTCTGGGTGGGACCGGATGGCGAGAGCGTGCTGGCGGGTCTCAACCCGGGCGATTACAGCGGCGGAATCGACACCGATCTCAGCCAGCCGCTGCCTTCCGTGCCGCCGGATCCCATGTTCGAAGAGGGTCAGAAGAAGCTTAAAGCGCTGCGACAGAAACTGGAACAGGCCGAACAGAGCGGGCAATCGCCCGATCAGAAAGACGTCCAGGAATTTATTACTCTGCGCGATCAGCAGAGGGCGCTCACCAAGGTGCAACAAGATCGCGACCAGGACCGATATCAACATGATTGGGCCGCGCGCGTCGAGCAGAACGGCAAAGTCAGTGGCATATTCACCGACTATCACTATTACGGCACGGGCGACATTGGCGGGACTCCGGACGAGGAGTCGGTGAGGCGGTTGGAAGCCATCGTCATGAAAGGAACGACGAGCCTGCCGCCGCAGGGCGAACTTTTCTTCTCCGGGCAGCCGCATCCCGAGTGGCCCGCCGTGAAGATGGGCAATGGTCCTGTCCATGTGATCTCTGCGAATGCGGAACAGATGTTCCTCGATATCACTCCCTCTGAGGCCGCTGGCCTTCCACGCTACACGGGCGAAATGGAGCTGACCAACCATTCGGCCGGGTCGCTGACATCGCAGGCCTACCAGAAGCGCTGGCTGCGGAAAGAAGAGTTGCTCGCCGATGCGGCGGAGAAGACCTCGATTGCCGCGGAATGGCTGGGTGCGCGGACGTATCCACTGCAGCGCCTCAACGATGCCTGGACGCTGGTGATGGGCGGCCATTTCCACGACATCGCCGCAGGGACGGCTACTCCCAAGGCATACGAGTTCGCCTGGAACGACGACGTAATCGCGATGAACCAGTTTGCCGGTGTGCTCACCAACGCTACGGAAGCCGTTGCCGCGGCGCTGAATACCGAGACCAAAGGTATTCCGGTAGTTGTCTTCAACCCTCTGAACATCGCGCGGGAAGACGTAGTGGAAGCCAGCGTGAATTTTTTTGGCGGCATGCCCAAGGCGGTTCACGTCACTACTTCGGACGGCAGAGAGGTTCCAGCGCAAATTTCGAACGGCAAGCTGTTGTTCGTCGCGAAGGTTCCGTCGGTGGGCTATGCGGTTTACGACGTGCAACCCGGCGCTGCGGCGGCATCGGCCGCAGCGGGACTGCAAGCATCGGAGAACTCGATCGAAAATCAGTACTACCGCGTGAGGCTGAATGCAGCGGGCGACGTCGCCAGTATTTTCGACAAGTCGATTGGCAAAGAATTGCTGGCCGCCCCTGCACGCCTTGCGATCTCTTACGACAACCCCGAGCAGTGGCCGGCTTGGAACATGGACTGGGACCAGGAGCAGGCGGAGCCGAAGGCTTACGTCGGCGGTCCTACGCGGATTCGAATAGTGGAAAACGGCCCTGCGCGCGTAGCTCTGGAAGTTTCGCGCGAAACTGCGGGCTCCAGGTTTGTTCAGACGATCCGGCTTTCAGCCGGCGACGCGGGAAAGCGAGTCGAATTCGGAAACGCAATCGACTGGAATACCAAAGAGTCCAATCTGAAGGCAACGTTCCCGCTCTCAGTTTCGAACCAGGTGGCCACCTACAACTGGGACATCGGCACGATTGAGCGGCGTAGCGCGGAGCCGAAGAAGTTCGAGGTGCCGTCGCATCAGTGGATCGACCTGACCGACATGAAGGGCGAGTTCGGTGTGACCGTTCTGACCGATTGCAAGAACGGATCGGACAAGCCGAACGACAACACCATACGGCTGACGCTGATCCGAACCCCCGGGACGCGCGGCGGTTATGCGGACCAGGGTACGCAGGATGTTGGACACCACGAGTTCGTCTACGGCATCGCCGGACATGCCGCTGACTGGCGGCATGCCCAGACTGACTGGCAGGGCCAGCGCTTGAATGATCCGCTCATTGCCTTCGAGACCTCCAGGCATGCGGGCGCGCTGGGCCGGGAGTTTTCTCTGTTGAAAGTTAGCAACCCTCGGATTCGAGTCTTAGCGTTGAAGAAAGCGGAGCAGGGCGACGAAGTGATCGTCCGTCTGGTTGAACTCGATGGCAAACCGCAACCAAACGTCAGGGTTTCATTTGCGTCGCCAATCACCGCGGCGCGTGAAGTGAACGGCCAGGAACAGCTGGTCGGACCGGCTACCTTGACGGACGGCGCGCTGGTGATGTCGTTTAGTGCCTATCAGCCTCGCACTCTTGCCGTAAAGCTGGCTGCGGCTCCAACGAGGGTCGCGGGCGGGCATTCCGCGCCAGTGCCACTGCTATATGACCTGGCTGCGGCCAGCAATGACGGCACGCAGTCGGGGGCCGGATTTGACGGCAAGAGCAATGCGCTGCCGGCGGAGATGTTGCCTGCACAGATCACGTTTAACGATGTTCAGTTCCATCTCGCACCGGCGAAGACGGGCGCACCCAATGCGGTCGTCGCGAAGGGGCAAACGATCGACCTGCCGGCGGGACGCTACAACCGCGTCTACGTACTGGCAGCCTCGGCGGAAGGCGACCAGAAGGCGACATTCACAGTGGACAGCACAAAGGTCGAGCTCAACGTCCAGGACTGGAGCGGATTCATCGGACAATGGGACAATCGGCAGTGGGTGGGGAAGGACATTCCTGTCCCGGGGCAGCCGCCTCGAACCGAGCATGACGATTATGCCGAGATGACCGGCATCGAGCCGGGCTACATCAAGCGCGCAGACCTGGCGTGGTACTGCTCGCATCACCATAGTGCCGCGGGTGAGAACATGCCTTACGCCTACTCCTATCTGTTCGCGTATCCGATCGACCTGCCAGCTGGCGCGAAAAGAATCACGCTGCCGGAAAATGACAAGATCCGCGTTCTCGCTATATCGGTAGCAGATGAGAATCCTGAGGTGAAGCCGGTGCAGCCTTTGTATGACGTGCTTCCTCCACCGGCTGCCGGCGCACCACTCAAGAGCGCGGCGCGCGAGTTGAGTCAGCGCACCCTGGCTGTGGCGAGCAACCACCCATGACACCGATCACCCAACACTGCTAAGTTTCCGCGATTTGGATTATCAATTATGCCGCCCGGACATTTGGTAAAGGTACTTCGGACGATCCAGGGACAGTGTCAGCTCGCTACGGAGGTCTGAGTGGGAATTTTCCTCCATGATGTACGCTACGGTCTTCGCATTCTGGCGAAGACGCCCTCGATCACTGCCATTGTTGTGATCACGCTAGCCTTGGGCATTGGCGTCAACACCGCCATATTCAGCATTCTCAATGGATGGCTCTTCCGGCCACTACCGGTCCCGGCCCCGGAACAGATTGTCGTGTTGGCTTCTCAACATCAGGGAGAGGGTTCC
>WNFG01008551.1_pt1 | contig 13676 bp, 12 predicted proteins | sample 5400431 | NCBI WGS metagenome assembly WNFG01 (sample SAMN13153346, study PRJNA577476) | soil metagenome | isolation source: 120 cm saprolite under Douglas fir tree site 2 hole 3 replicate 2 | place: USA:California | collected 2015-04-18
GCTCCATGATCTTGCCGCCAACCAGGCGAAAGGTATCACCCCCTGTGGCTCGAAACTGCTTCTCGACACCGGGTAAACCCAGGTACTCACCTTTCTGTTTGCCGCAGAGGCTCCAGCGCGTCACCACGACATCCTTTTCAATGTGCCAATCGTGAATGGTCTGCTGGCACTCAGGGAAGGTACGAAGCGCGAACGCCAGGATGTGTTTGAAGTCTTCGCAATTGCTGGCATGATCTGCACCTTCGGCTTTGAATCCCTCAAAAGTGGGAGCCAGCATCTCGTCCAGGACGGCCAGGTGCCTCCTGTTGATCACTTCATCGTAGAAGCGGCGGATGATCGCCTTGTTGTCTTCCATTGACATGGCCTCTCTCCTTCACCTTGCTATTGCATCTATCATGCGGGCTGGTGAACTCGCCTCGTCCGTCGGCAGCGATGCGAGCAGGTGCAGGACTTGATAGAACAGCCCCGCTACCATAGGATTGGACCCCGTCAGTTCATTCACCCGGCGTGTATACCAGTGAAGCAGGTTCATGCCCAGCGGTCGCTTCCCCTCGGTTTCGGGGTAGCGGAAATCCTCACCCGTTGCCAGCATCCAGGGAACCTTCACCACCTTGACGATCGCTTGCTGGAATTGCTGCGGAAAACCGGCCAGATCGTTGCGTGTACCCTGGCGTTGCTGATCCCGCAAACACACATCCAGCACCTTGGCTTCGAGGGCCGCCACCGACATGCCCTGTCCGTACACCGGGTTGAAGCTGCACACGGCGTCGCCCAGGATCACGAAGCCTTCGGGTAGGCGAGCTATGCGCTCATAGTGCCGCCAGCGGTTTACAGCATATTTGTATGTGACAATGGGTGTCACCGGCTCCGCCTCTTTGATCGCCTCATACAGGCTCGGATCTGGCAGGCTGCGGGCATATTCCAGAAAGCCTGCCTCGTCGGCGGGCGGGTAGTCGCGCAACCGGCCCGCCAGCGACACCATCCAGCAGTCGTCTTCGATGGGAAACACTAATCCACTCCGTTTCTCATGGGGAGGCGTCGGGAAGATGATTAACAGTTTCCAGTCGAGAGGGAGATCACTGGGGCGACGATAGATACGCGTAGCGTACCCGACATCTACTTTGACGCTGGTTTCTTCCACTCTATCGTACCCAAGAGACATGAGCCACTGGGGTGCTCGCGAACCGCGTCCGCTGGCATCAACAACCAGGTCGGCAGCTAAGTCTTCCTCCTGCCGCTCTGGACTGTGATGCACTAATGACACACCCATGACACGCGTATGATCCTCATTGGCATACAACCTGTTGACCTCACATCCGTCGATGAAGCGCACATTGGCTCTGGCGGCCAGGAAACGTCGCACATACTGCTCGAGGAAAGGGCGGCTTCCACAATAGGCTTTGATCGAGTCTGGGGAGGGCGCCTTCCACACGCCAAAGTCATACCACTGCACGTCTGCGGAAGTCAGTGGGACGGCTCCGTCCTGAGCGAATGTCTCATAGAGGGCTGGGAAGAGTTCCCTCAGAATAGTTTCTCCTTTCATCAATAGGATATGTACGTGCTGTCCCTGGGGTACTCCTTTACGTGGCTCCACTTGCTCGGAGAGCCGGTCACGTTCAATGATCGTTACCTGTTCGAAGTGCTCTGACAGCACCCGTGCCGCCAATAACCCGGCCATGCTTGCACCAATCACCACGGCATGCTGGTTGCTCTGTTTTGCTTGCTTGATTTTCATAAATGGTTTCTCCTGTGTTCATTGTTATACTGATAAGCTATTCTTTATTGTTGTTGCTTTTAACATATACGCCCTACGGATGTAACGCACTCTGCTATACCTGAGCTTCGTCTACCCCTATTTTACTAGGCGCCCGTCTCGAAATCGTTACGAAAAGCGTTACAAACGCGACTTCGTATAAGAGATCATCAATCGTCGTGTCGAGGAGCTCAATCCCCTCGCTTTCGGCCTGCCAGTACGACAGGCCATCAGTGGTCATACCCATACGTTTCCTCCTGCAATGAGGTCTTCTTTCAGGACACGAGCGTCCGCTCCTCTGAAAATGTCATATCAACTCCTCTCATGACTCCTTGCGCGCCCAGGCCCCGGCCCAAAAGGCCAGAGGCACGAAGCTGCGCTGCTGGAGGACCTCGGCGCGCATCTGCTCGACGCAACGCTCGGCATCCACAGCTTCCTTCAGGATGCCATAGTCGTACAGCTTGGGCAGGAGGTCGACGAGCAGATCCACCAGGTAGGCATAGCCGGTCCAGTCAGGGCCCGCAGCCACCGTGCTGTCCAGAGTCATGGTGGGATACGGCAAGCCCGCCTCCAGAAACAAGTCGGGGAACTTGCATCTGATCTGCAGCTCTACCCCGGCCTGGCGAAAGCCGCCGTACAGCCAGCTGGCGACTTGCCGGGCTAGAGGAGGCATGGCGTCTCGCTGAGTGACCAGCTCGCCGAGGCTGACGTCAAGGTCCTGGAAGACGACGACCCCGCCCGGACGCAGATGTTCCAGGCACCGGCGCAGCACTGCTGCCGGATTGGGGAGATAGATCAAGACATTGCGCTCGACGACCGCATCAAACTCCTCGTCGAGTGCCACGTCGCGGATGTCCCCGGTAATAAACGACACGTTCGTCAGCCCCGCGGCCTGCACCCGCGCCCGTGCGGTCTCCAGGATCGTCGCGTGGACTTCCACGCCGACAATCGACCCGGTGGGACCGACCAGTTCGGCAAGCAGCAGGGCGACATCACCCGCGCCGCTGCCCACATCGAGCACCTTCATCCCCGTGGTAATGCCCGCCTGTACAAAGAGCTGTTTGGTCGAGGGATACAGCAGTTGCCCCAGGCGGCACGCCTCGACCGTCGAAGCGCTCGCGATCTCAGCGTAGGTGTTAGTTTTGTGTTGGCTCATAGGAATGTGTCCTCCTCCTTCTCTTGTGCCGATTTCTTCACTACGCACAATGTACCTGGCAGAAGGCGCTAGCACATCCGTTGAATCACCTGTTGTCATTACCTGTCTTTGTGTGTTCTGGCAGGACGCTGTTGAGGATTTCCCCGTAGAATTACCGGGGGGTGTTCAGGTACCCTGGTCATCCTTACCAGAACCCACACTGCGATTTACATTGCGATGACTCGGTTGATGGTCCGTCGACTAAGGGAGGTGTTTCTTCCCTGGTGGAATGGTGGTAGCCACTCCATCCACACTGAAAACGACTAAGGTCTCCATTTTTCAGCTACCGATTGCTCGCCTGGATAGGCAGCTGTTCTGGCTCGTTCAGGAACCCGGCAGCAATTCGCCACCGAGTTCCTTGCCTCTCAGGTGCAAAGGGCTAGAGAGGTGATTAACTGGCTTGCCCTGGCGCAGGGATCAAATCGAGTTGTTGGAGCACGCCGAGCCAATCCACCTGGTGCCAGATTTCCACGAACTTGTCGTTGGCTAAGCGGGCGATGACGATTCCTGTCATGGTTACTTGCTTGCCGGTCGCGGGGCGAGGCATCGGCGTCACGATATCACCGGTGTTGGTGCCACGAGCTGTCAAGCGCACAACCACCCGGTCTCCTTCAGCGATCATGTCCTCACTGGTCATATGCAGATCGGGGTAGGCGTTGAGGGTCTCGGTGATCCATCGTTTGTCGTCTTCGCGGGTGCGAACGCGGGGAAGGTTAGGATCATGGAAGATGAAGTTGGGGGCATAGAGCTCATCAAAGACGGCAAGATTGCCCTGATTCCAGACCTCCTCAATGAGACGACGTACGGTTGCCTTGTTCTCTTCGGTTGACATGCGATATTCTCCTTTCTCTGGATATTCACTCTAGGGAAGTGTTTCTTCCCTGGCCAGCAGGATTCGTGGGTGCCGCTACCACACCGGCGGCAGCCATGATCCGCTGGATGTTCTCGGGCGAGAAAAACTCTGGAATGGACGTCGTCCCCTCGGCGAGGCCAAAGAAGCGATTCGTCTGCTCCTGGTTCCCTTGCAGGGCCGCCAAGAGTTGCTGCATCTCCGGTGGGCGAGGCGCAAACGCCGCCGCCTGCGTGTCGTACTCATACAGCGGCAGCGCCAGGGTGTTGCGTTGCCGCTCGTAGTCGACCAGTGCTTCCTCCAGGGGCCGCCGTCCAGAACATCCTGCGTCGATGGCCTCGACGACCAGTTCCACATCACGGAAGGCATCGGTGATGCCCTGTGCTGCGTAGGGGTCCTTGTGGTACCCGGCGTCGCCGACGAGTGCCCAGCCAGACCCATAGGGTTTGCGGAAGAAATTGGGCAAATCAGCCGTGCCCACAAAGCGCCCCTCTTGCTTGCCCTGACGGATGCGCTCAGCAAGCCGTGGCGCAAGGTCAAGGGTCTTGAGGAAGTTTCCTTCAATGTCGGCACGGACGGTATGAAACTCGGAGATGGGCCAGGCGACGTAGATACACGCGAGGTTCTCATTGGTGGGAAAGGTGATAAACATGCGGTGCGGCCGGATATAGATTTCAGCCCCCCCGAGAGGTACGCCGCTCCAATAGCCATAGTAGACGCACGTGAGCGCAGGTTTCGCCTGGTAGGTTGGGGCTTGCACGCTACGTGCGACGAGCGAACGCATGCCATCAGCTCCAATCACAATACGTGCCTGCTCCTTCACACTTCGACCGCCTGGGCTCCGCCCCCGGATGCCCGTCACACGGTCGCCGTCCCTCAGAAGCTCCTCGACCAAGAATCCTTCGCGCAGTTCAGCCCCTGCTGCCACAGCAGCATCAACGAGTATCTTATCCAGGACGGTCCGCCGGGGAGCGTAGATCGTGGCGACATCCTCTACTGGAGGAGGCGTGCCGACAAGAGCAAATGGGCCGAGATCAATGGTAAATGTGGCAATGGGTGGACACTGCGAGGCGATGATCTTGTCCAGCACGCCCCAGTGCTTAAGCCGCGCGACACCGGGCGTGCGGATGAAGTGGGTGGACATGGTATCACTCGGGAACATCGCTTTGTCTACCAGTAACACCCGGTAGCCTATGCGGGCGAGTAACATGGCGGTCGGCGAACCGGCACAGCGGGCCCCGACGACGATGGCATCATACATGATGAATTACCTCTGTTGTACTGACCTGATACAGCTCTCCATGAGCTGGCACGGTCCATCCATCACTTACCAGGTCAGGCAACCCGGTAAGGAGGAGCGATAAGCATAATCCCGGTCGGTGAGTGAGGTGCCCCGGTGAAGCTGCTGAGGCGCTACAAGGATACTTACCACGACGGTCTGCCGGACCACTATGCTATTCATATTGTCCTCCTCCGTTGCTGCTCGCTTCTCAATGCTCCAGCGTGACTTCAGCCTCGACCTGAGGCTGGCGGCGCCGTCGTCCGGCAGCCCACCAGCCTCAGTGGAGCCTCATTACGTGGTGATCTTCCCGATCTTGTTCCCCATTACCTCGGTGAACCAGACGCTGGCCGTGCGGGCAGGCCCGGCCGTGATGCCCTCGGGCCTGCTGAGGCCCGTGGGGATCGGGAACTCGTTGATAACGACCCCAGCGGTGGTGATACGCCCGATCTTGCCCACTCCAAAGAACTCGGTGAACCAGAGGTTGCCATCGGGCCCTTTTGTGATGCCAAAAGGGCTGCTTCCGGACGTGGGGACGGCGAACTCGGTGATGACCCCACTGGTGGTGATACGCCCGATGTTGTTCCCATTGAACTCGGTAAACCAGAGGTTGCCATCCGGCCCGGCCGTGATCCCCTCGGGCTCGCTGGTGTTCGTGGGGAGCGGGAACTCGGTGATGGTGCCACTGGTGGTGATGCGGTCGACATGGGCCGCATTGAACTCGGTAAACCAGAGGTTACCATCCGGCCCGGCCGTGATGCCGACAGGACCGCTTCCGAATCCTTCCGGGACGGGGAACTCAGTGATGACGCCACTGGTGGTGATGCGCCCGATGTTGTTGCCACTCGCCTCGGTAAACCAGAGGTTACCATCCGGCCCGCTTGTGATGCCCTCAGGCAAGCTATTGGTCGAGGGGACGGGGAACTCGTTGATAACGGCCCCAGCGGTGGTGATGCGCCCGATCTTGTTCGCAGAGCCAGAGGACTCGGTGAACCAGAGGTTGCCATCCGGCCCGGCCGTGATGCCAAAAGGGCTGCTTCCGGACGTGGGGATGGGGAACTCCTTGATGCTGCCCACTTTGGCCCACGCGGTGGCACTGCTCAGGCTCAGCAGGCAGACACAGGCAATACCGGCTGTTACGAGTGCGGCCAGACGCGACCGCAAACCAGAACTCTTCATGATCTCTTCTCCTTGTGCAATTGATGCACGTATGGGCAGGCATTTCGGCAACCGAACGCCCGCCACGAACAACGTCCACACTACTGAGCTGAAGGCTCCTCGAGAGCCTGATGTAATGGGGAGGCAACCGCCTCCCGGATCGCCTCCCAAATCCGGTTAAGGCCTATTAGGCCATTTCGTGTTTTACGGGATGGGCGCTTGACGCTCTATAAACCTGTTGTGATGATGGCGCTTAGACTGCCATCAGCTTGTGATGAGGCGGCGGCTGCACATAGTACTATAAGTGTATGGCTGCCTGCCGCGACACTAATATCTGTGACTGTCAAATCTGGATGTGAGCTAAACAAGCCATTGGGTGTAGCGACTAAAACGGTACCATCTAATACGATCTGACAAACCGCGAGAAAGTTAAGTGACGTATTTTCGCTTGTCACTTCTAGCTTAGCCGGTGCGGCGACACTAAATGAGAGCGTTTCGACTGGTTGAAGTGCACCTCCTAGAAATACAGGCGGCTGCCCGTAGCTTGTGCTCAACATTTGTACCGATGGTGTTGGCGCTTTAGCGGCCGCTACGCGACTTACATACAAAAAAGATAGCGCAAGTACAACGGCCAGTATGAGCGAGATTGTTAATGCTAAGCGTTTCATTTTAACTCCTTTCTGGAGACTCGCACGCCTTCAGGCGATTGAGTTTGGCGACGTTAACTCCTGTACTCGACGGTGGGTTGCTGAGCAGTTACCTCCTTTCTGCATAGTTGCAATATGGTTTGATCTATTCGAAACAATCTCGTACAACGTGCTCCGGTGGGCCCTGTATTCAGCGTCGCCCCACCGCAAGGATCACTTCGTTCTCCATGAGCAGGGTACCGGCTGGCGTCCTATACTGCCCGGCGGCCTCCGCAATTGCCTGCCAGACTTCTGCCTGCCGCGCGATAGGATACCTCGCCAGCAGAGCGTTCAGTTGTGTCAAGACCTCCTGGTGAAAGGACACGAACTCATCGGGCGAGAACCACTCGAACGTCAGAACCATGGGTTCAGTGTAGATGTGCGAAAAACGCGCCTGCCTGAGTACCTGCTTCAGCGCGTCTACGTCCGCCAGGCGAAATGGCCCGGGCAGTCCTGGCGGAGGCGGTGGCACTTGAAGTTCTCGCAGCGCCACGGCCAACGGTATGCTGGCGAAAGGAACCTTTTGTGGAGGTCCCCAGACGGCCGCTGTGAGGTGCCCACCGGGAACCAGGAGTTTGCGCATCTGCCCCAGAGCCGTCTGCAGATTGGGCAGAAACATCAGGCCAAACCGGCAGAGCATAGCATCGAAGCTGCTCTCCGGCAGTTCCAATGCCTCGGCGTCCATCTCACGGAAGTCGATGTTGTCTAATCCAAGTTCCAGGACCCGCTTGCGACCAATATCGAGCATTTGCGGGGCGATATCAGTAGCGATGACTCCTCCTGTAGGGCCGACGCGCCGGGCGGCAGCGACGGCGGGTGCGCCTATCCCTGTCGCCACGTCCAGCACCTGCTGACCCGGTCGAATGTCGACCAGATCCATCATGCGATCGCTAATCGGCTGAAGCGCCGGCTCAATGCGCTGCCACCAGTTCTTCCAGGCAGGGGCAGCCATACTCCACTCTCGCCGTTGTCCCGCCTTGTACCGCGCAGGATCGAATAGTTGCGTACTCACGGTTTCACGTCCTTTTCCTATTTGCCACCAAACTCATCAAAAGAACTGCCGAGGGTGGTCCTTCTTTGAACCCGCTGCTCCTCGACCGATTCCCAACCACGCACTACGGCTCTAACTCCCCGCGCTGTACCCTGGCGAGCAGTCTCGTCCAGGCGAGCGCCTGTGGCAGAGAGACGGGTAAGCTGAAGTGGTAGGGCGTGTCGTGATCGGCGCTTCCATCCAGCTCTACTGCTAACCGGCTTCTCTCCAGCACGCTCGTACTTCCTTTGTCAGGAGCAGGCTGCCCTTGCTCATGCCAGGCTTGCGCTCCGAGGAGGGAAGTTCCTGCTATGCCTATGCCCTGGCCAGGGTCACCTGCTGACTCGAGCCGTTGCATCTCACGTGGATCGATGTGCTTGCTCCCGTTGAAGAGTTGGTCGGCCGTCAGGGAGTTGGACGGCAGGCCTTGATTCTCACGGGCTAGCATCTCGTTCAGGTAGTCCACCGAGGAGGAGAAAAACACCCGGAGGTAGTCTCTGGGGACCAGGTGATACAGGCTGATGAAGCCAAACACTCCATCAAGCGAGGTCAGCACGGTTGATGCCCACCGCCAGGTGGGAGCTTGATCTCTCTCCAATGCCACACGATAGTACGTCATGGTACACCTCATGCTTGTGTCTTGTCATGGGTCTAGCAAGGTCTCGCGCCCATAGACGACCCTTTGCTCAGAGTGTACCCGGCCAGGGCTTGCAGCGCATCCGTTGAATCACCTGTTGTCATTACCGGTCTTTGAGGGATCAAAAAAGGATAATTGCGAGGGATACCCGTAGAATTACTGGGGTGGGGCTTATACCTACAGGTGATTGAGCTTATGCACATTGACGAAATAATCCGGACACCTGATGAATGTTGACGACCGAATCGGGGAATCCTATCCATTGAGGTGCTTGCGGCCCAAGGTCCTGTAGGGACAAGGGGCGGGGTGGAGTGGATGAGGGGGCCTGGTGCTTGTCCTCGTTGGGGTGCGACCTGGTTGCTCCACGCAGTCCCCACTGGCTCGCGTTGCTTGCGGCCCAGGGTCCTGTAGGGACAAGGGGCGGGGTGGAGTGGATGAGGGGGCCTTGTGCTTGTCCTCGTTGGGGGGCGACCTTTGTGCTCCACGCAGTCCCCACTGGCTCGCGTTGCCGCCAGGACAAGCACCAGGCCCCCACCCTGCCCCACATCCGCCCCTTGTCCCTACAGGACCCCATGCGGTCGTCAACATTCATGAGGGGCCGGTTTACCGTGCCCATCGCCGATTTATCGGCCAATGGCCTGTCAATGCCCTCCCCAGGCCGATAAATCGGCGGTGCGCCAATAAATTGTGCGCCTACGGAGCATTAGCGATGTTGCTTGGTAAACTTCATTAGGCTCAAGCGTATGGAGGCATTTCAGAGGACCGGCAGAAAAACAGCAATGGAGCGTTACACCATACGCTGCTCTATGGCATAGCGGGTAGCGGCGCTGCGCGAGGAAACCTGGATCTTATTGTAAATGGTGGAGAGATGCCAACTGACGGTGCGGGGACTGATCATCAGTTGTTCTGCTATCTGGGCATCGGTAAGTCCTTGTGCCATCAGGCGCAGTACCTCGACCTCTCGTGCCGTCAGGCCGCCGGGATAGGAGGGTGAGGACTTCGCTGGAAGCATTGATAATGGTTCTCTTGGGACCGGCTGAGGCAGCTTCACTGGCTCCCAGGCGGCAAGGACCTCTTCTGGTATCATGGTGCGCCCTTCAGCCCAGATAGCGGTAAAAATCTGCCCACCCAGTTGGATACGGGCAGCAGCGACCGAGCGCTTGTAGCCAGGATTCTCGATAGGTGGTAAGGGCATACCCATGGCTTCGCGCAGAGCTTCCGCCGCGCCCCAGAGTCGGGTAGCTCGCATAGGTTCTCCCTGTGCCGCGAATACGGCTGCTAATCCTTCCAGATTAGCTGGGATAAGCCGCTTGAAGCCCATCTCTCTCGCTAGCGTCAGACTCTCCTCATAGAGAGCCCGCGCTTGTGCGTAGTCACCCTGAGTAGCTGTAACCTGTCCGAAAACGGCCAGCGATCCTATAATTCCTGCTCGATACCCTTTTGCCTTAGAGAATGCCAGGCTCTCCTCGATGAATGAGCGTGCTGTGGCAACAACGCCCTGACTGAGAGCACCTCGCGCCGCGACGTGAAGTGCATCAGCCATCCTCGATTCATCGCCCGTCTCCCTGGCGAGCGCGAGACATTCCTCAAGCAGACGGTGCACTACCGCTTTCCCACTTTGCGAAACAATAAGCACTTTCACCAAACAGAAGAGCGCCTCGCTAATGCCATGACCATGTTCTAACCCTCTAAAAAGCTTGAGACCATCCTCCGCAAAGGAGCATGCCTTTTCGTACTCTCCTTGCTCGTTGTACAGCAATGCCAGGTGACAGAGCGAATAAGCACGACCTATCTTGTCTCCCGCTTCGCTGAAACGTGTCAGGCACTCCTCGAACAGCGAATGGGCTCTCGTGTACTCACCTTGATCGAGCGCCACCAACGCCAGGTGATGGAGCGGCCAGGCTATGCCGACCGTGTCTCCGAGTTCCCGGTACAGCGCCACGCTCTCTGCGCATCGCCTCTCCGCCTGCTCGTAGTCTCCCTGGTTGAGGAGCAGAAGCCCAAGAACATTGAGCACGTTCGCTCGCACCGATGTCACCCTTCCCTCGCCTCCAGAGAGCGCTTTCTCCAGCCATTGACGCCCCTCACTCAAGTGATTATGTGTCAACCAGAACCACCAGAGGGCGTCGCTCAGCCGCAAGGTCAGTTCCGCTTCTTTTCGCTCTATCGACCAATGCAAGGCCGCCTGCAGATTCGCATGTTCCCGCTCCAAACGATTGCACCATCTCTGCTGCTCGACACCAATCAGGTTCGGCCCTCCCTGCTCTGCAAGCTGCAGGTAATATATAGCATGAGCTTGCAAAGTGACTTCCATCTCCCCACTTGTAGCGAGCGCCTCCAGCCCATACTCACGGATAGTCTCCAGCATTACTAAACGCGGCTCCTCCCCCTCTTGCTCCGTTTGTTGCAATAGGCTGTTGTCGATAAGTGACGCCACCCCGTCCAGTATTTGTCCCGAAGCATCGCCAAGAGCAGTGTAAATAGCTTCTAGCGCATCCAGAGTGCAGCCGCCGGCAAAGACCGAGAGCCGCCGGAAGAGGCGCTGTTCCGCTGCATCTAACAAGGTATAACTCCACTCTAGTGTGTTCCGTAGTGTCCGTTGGCGAGCCGGGACATCCCGCGCTCCACTCGTCAATAGGTGCAATCGATGCTCCAAACGTGCCAGGAGGGCATGTGGTGGGAGCAGGTTGATGCGGGCTGCCGCCAGCTCGATGGCCAGTGGTAACCCATCCAGGCGAGTGCAAATGGCTGCTATGCAGCTAGCGTTGGCATCTGTTATATGGAAATCGGGCTTGATGGCTTGCGCCCGCTGAATGAAGAGGGCCACCGCCGCGTACTCGGTCAGCTGCTCACGCCCGGGGAGATGGGCCAGGTCTGGCAGCTCCAATGGCGGGATGGGGAAATCGTATTCAATACTAACGTGCAGAACAGCGCGGCTGGTTACCAGCAGCTTGAGGTACGGGCAGTTAGCCAGGAGTTCCAAAAGTTTCGGCGCTGCCGTCACAACCTGCTCAAAGTTGTCGAGTAAGAGCAGCAGGTGCTCGTCCTGGAGATAGGCTTTCAGGAGGTCAGGCAGTGATTGTTGTCCAATTTCTTTGAGTTCGAGTGTCCGGGCGATAGTGGGCACGACCAGTTCAGGGTCGCCGATGGAGGCCAGTGGAATGAAGCAGACGCCGTTGGCGAAGTCATCCATCAAGTCGGTGGCTACTTGAAGGGCGAGGCGGGTTTTACCGACTCCACCCGTGCCGGTGAGGGTCACGAGACGTACTTCTGGTCGCCGCAGGAGCGTACAGACCGCAGCCACCTCCTGCTCGCGCCCAATCAATGGAGTAAGCTGCGCTGGCAGATCCTGTTTGGCAATTCGCCGGGCTTCGATTAAGCGGTCGGCCATGCTCGGCTCTCCTCATAGAAAGGTAATGATACGCAAACCACCACGCCGGTACGCAATAAGACTAATGCATAAGCAGAGAGGCTACGCACAAAGGTGCAGTTGACATCCTCCACTATGTGCCGCCACAGTAATGATACTCTTCTGTGAGCAGAAATTCAAGATTCCGGGTTCACGTTCCAGGGCTTCGCAAAAGTCGCTTAACCCGCTCCTGCCTCACCCTCTGCTCCCTCTCCACGCAGTGGAGAGGGCTGGGGTGAGGCCCTCTCTTATGGATCAATCATCGTCATACCCTTAGGTGGTAGGCGGCGGCGACTCGAGGGACCAGCAGGACTGCCGGATCCGCTCGACTGTTGCCGGCGATTCCAGTTCGAACCACTCGTACCGTTCAGCCGCCTGGCGGGCAGCCATAATTGCGTGCTTGATGGCGAAGAAAACCGAGTTGGCAAGCACGAATGGCGGCTCACCCGTGGACTTGGATGACATGATCCCATATTTATCCATGGGCGTATCCGTGCGATGATCCGTTCTCACGTACTCCAGCAGGTTCGCATTGAACTCGATCGGTATGGTCTTGCTGCACGGCGGTTTGTAATGCCACGTTCCGTCTGAATAGGGTCTGCCGTCCGGGGCGTAGTACATCTCCTCGGTGGTAACGTTACCTACACCCTGGATGAAGCCACCCTCGACCTGGCCGAAGTCCAGTTCAGGGTTGATGGACTGGCCAGCATCGTAGATGATGTCGGAGCGGCGAATCGTGAATTCCCCGGTGAGAACATCGATCTCGACTTCCGACACCGCCGCCGAGTACGTGAAGTAATAGAACGCCTGCTTTCCGGGCGTCAGCTGAATATGGTCAGGCCCGAGTTGCTCCAGGTTGGGGCTATCGAAGCTCGCTTCGCTCGACAAGTCCACCCTCTTTTTGTATGCGGCCCGAACCACGGCTTTCCAGGAGCCAGCCCAATCCTGCTGCCAGTTGGTAGGGATGCCGGAGTTGGGATCATCTTGGTTACACTTGCAGAAGTCGACCAATCGCTCGCGCAGTTGCCTGGCTGCGGCCAGCACTGCTCCCCCCTGTAAGTCGGCACCCGTCGAAGCTCCAGTTGAACTCGCGTTGGGCACTGCTGAGGTGTCCCCGTAGGCAATCTGAATCAGGTCATATGGGATACCCAGGGTGTTAGCCGTAATCTGCAGGATTTTGGTATCTATACCCTGGCCCATCTCTGTTCCGCCATGATGGACCAGCACGCTACCATCGTTGTAGACCAGCACCTGGGCGCTGGCTTGATTCATCGGCAAGTACGTATAGGAGACGCCATACTTGATCGGTGTCATCGCGATGCCGCGTTTGCGCCAGCGATTTGAAGCGTTGAAGGCCTGTACATCCCTCCAGCGCGCGTCGAAGTGCGCCTTTTCGCACAAGTCCGCCCAGACCTGGTTAATGCGGCAGTCGCGCAGCTCCTGCCCGTAGGGAGTGCAATCAAAGGAGTCAATGGTGGCATCTTGATAGAAGTTCCGCTCGCGCACCGCTTCTGGTGTCATGCCCAACTGGCATGCCAGATGCTCGATCGCCTCCTCAAGGATCAGACTACACTGGATGACTCCGAAGGAACGGAAGGCGGTGTTGGTGGCAAGATTGGTGCGGCAGACCGTGCCGTTTGCCTGGAAGGTGGGCACATTGTAGGCACCATCGGCCGAGA
>WNFG01003205.1_pt1 | contig 13675 bp, 13 predicted proteins | sample 5400431 | NCBI WGS metagenome assembly WNFG01 (sample SAMN13153346, study PRJNA577476) | soil metagenome | isolation source: 120 cm saprolite under Douglas fir tree site 2 hole 3 replicate 2 | place: USA:California | collected 2015-04-18
GCACCAGGTATCCCGCCTCGGTGCTGCGCACCGAGGTCACCGTGGTGTTGGTTCGCAGCGGCGCGCGGATGGCCTTCGCATAATTTGCGATGAAGTCGATGACCTCGGGCAGCGTCCTGTAGCCGTCAGGATCGTTGCCATTGTAGCCAAAGCCCGGCAGTCGGCTCTGCCAATTGGGCGTTAGTAGCCGCAGAGAGTCCCAGCGCTCGGTCCGCCACGTGTGGGCGACGTCACCCCGTTCCAACACCACATGATCGATTGCGCGGTCTGCCAGGCAGCGGCTCATGGCCAGACCGGCATGCCCGGCGCCGATAACGACTGTGGTGACGATGCTAATTGGGTCGTTCCCTCATGGTGTGGCCAACACTTGAGGGTCGGCTCAATTCACCACCACGGTGACGTTCGTCGGATTCGTTACGACATCATAGACCGCCGACCGCTTCTGGGATTGCGCAACGAGGGCCTCGATGTCTTCGCGTTTCGCGTCGGCGTCAATTTTGTAGGTTACCTTGATGCCGCCGAAGCCATTGCGGACATCGTTATCGATGCCGAGGATGCCCTGGAGATCCATTTCCCCTTCGATGGTCGCCGTGACCGAGCGCAGCTGAATGTTTCGGTGTTGGGCGACCGCGGCGATGCCTGCTGTCAGACAGCTTGCCAATCCGACCAACACATACTCGACAGGCGTAGCGCCTTTGTCCTCGGAGGCGAAGACTTCAGGGTGGTCAGCATCGAAAGTAAATGTGGTCTTGCGTTGCTGTTCCTGGCCCAAGCCGTAGAAGCCTTCGACCGTAGAGTGACTGTGAGTGCCGTTTTTCCATTCGCAGGCTGCGCGCCACTTGAACTGTGCAGCCTCGGGAGCATTGGTAAGTGCCTCGCGCGCGGCGATCAAAGCTGCGACGTTAACGCCGTTATTGGTAGGACGATCGGCATCGGCCATGGGTGCCTCCGAATTACTTGTGTCTGGGTGGACATTTTTGGGGTCGATAATGGACTTATAGCATTGAGGAACATCCCGACGAGTCAACTTCTAAATTCTTGCGAGAAAATCCTGCTCTCTCTGAAATCTGGAAGGAAATATCATGCCAGTTTATCGCCATGCAAGCGAATTTGGCCGCAATCATTGCAGGGGCCACGGCCGACGGTGTCATCCGAGACTCCGCTTTCAATATGGTAACGCCGCTCGCCGGATTTCGCCGGCGCTCAACCCGGCAACTCGCGCGCTGAAAATCAAAAATCGGGCTTGGCGGCTTCGGGCAGCGGCACCAGCCCGTGGCTGAAGAAATCGCCGTTATTCTCATTGCACGTGGCGGTCGAGATCGGTGCGTTTTCGACGCGGCGCCACCGCTGCACCGCCGACCACGGCATCGTGAAGGCGCCCGGGTCGTCGACAAACACCGAAACGTCAACCGTCATGGCGTCGGCCGCGAGTTTCCAGCGCTCCACCACATGGAGCTGGTCGGTATGCGGCGTGCGGTAGTTGTCGACAAAGGACTTGGGCGAAATGCCGACGGTGTCGATGACCAGCGTGTCGCCGTTCTCGTAGTGGCCGACCGATTCCCCATACCAGGAGGGCTTCACATTTTTTGAGTGCGTCACATTGAGATAGATGCGGCGAATCTCCGGTCCGCCCTGATTGATGACCACCACCTTCTCGGGGGTCTGATAGAAGTAGAACGGCTCGACCAACGAATAAGCGCTGAAACCCGGCACGCCGACCGGCCAGCAGCGTTCGCGCGCGCGAAACGGCACCTTGCCAGCTATGACCTCGTCATTCGCCTTTTTCATCGAAGGGATGGTCCAGGGCTGCAGGATGGGATTGGAAAGGTCGGCAACCCGATAGGTCGACTGCTTGCCGGAGCCGTTGGGAACATACGGATAGGCCTTGTCGAAGGTGACCGGACCCGGCCCGCCAGCCGGCGGCGGGAGCAGATCGTCCACACCGAAGCTGCGGTCGAGCACCCAGCCGGTCTTGTCGGTCGCGGCAAAATCCGGGATCACTTGCTTCTTCAGCCCGTCCGCGGACACGGCCCCTCCCGCCGCGTACAGCATAGCTGTCACCAGACACATCGAACGAAATCTGAACATCGTCATCCCCTCACCAGAAATCGGCCTGCGGACTTGCGTGATGGAAGCGTGCCATTGCCGAAATGGAATTACAACTCTCCGCAGAGCTTGATTGCGAGGGCTGCCGCTCCGAAGATAGATTTCCGCATGTCCCACGCAGCTCCTGGAATAAGCTCGGCGGATACTGCTCGAACGTATCACGGTCCGGCAATCACCCGATAAGTGTGCAGACCGGCGGCGCCGGCCGGGCTGCCGATGCCGAGGTCGAGGTGCGAGGGATCCCAAGTTAGCTCCCCGATGAAGCAATTCCACATCTCCGGAAAGACCCCGCCATTGTATCGGAGCTTCGAGCCTGAGGGCCAGGGATCGAGGTAGAGGAACGAGTTTCCAGCGTAGCCGATGATCGTCAGAAAATGCGAGCGCCAGTCGTTTGCGATCGGAAACTTGAAACCGTCGTGATGGACGAGATAGACTCGCACCGGCGTTCCCTTGTTCAACAACGCCTTGATCTTGTGGATGCCGGCTTCGATCCTTTTTTCATCAAAACGCAGATCAACCAGTTTGTCCGAGGTTCCGCTCTTGTAATAGACAAATGCGCTGATCGAGGTCGGCTTCTTGAATATCTTCGGTCCGTAGGAATTGGCCACGTCGCCACAATTGAAGTGGCCGCTGCGGGTATCTTGCGAAAGCACATGCGTGTTGTCGCATGGGCCGTTGATGATCTTCGAATACATGTCGATGTCGGTGGCGTTCCCGCTGATCGCGAGATCTGCCAGCAGGTCGATTGTGTAGCCCGGCTGGCGCTGCGGCGTTCCGCCGACGGTGACATCCAATTGTTCACTGTAGTGCTGGGTTTTGCCTGAACCGGCCACGAAAGCGGAAACCTTCCCGCTCGCATGCGAGATGCGCCCGACAAGCGTAAAAAGCGTAGAAGCGGCGCTGAGCTTGTCGGAATGCACCGTCATGTCGATGCCGCCTGAGGTGTTTAAGTCGAGCTCAAGCTTATTACCCGCCCAGTCGCCACCCCATTGCACGAGCTTTACCGAGCGGCCTTGAGGAATGACAAAACTCGAAATGTCCTTGCCATGCTCGCTGAGCTTGAAATTAGCCATATTGCGGTCCCGCCGCGAAGAATCGCCGAAACAGAAACTGTCGTTCTCTTTGTGATTCCACGAGCGCCGCAGGTTCAAAGAGAGACTCGGTCCCGCGAGAGGCGTGCGGGCGGGCTCCCGACTAAACGGTAGCAAAATCCGGGACTACCTTATCGATGCCCACCACCGTCCCCGGGTTCGGCTGGCGTTCAACCCAGGCTACTTGGTCGCTGCAACAGCGACGCGCGCGACGCCAAGCCGCCGTGGCCTGGCTTGAGAAGCGCGCGGCCTTGCGGGGCGCGCGCGGACGCGCGCGCCCCGTCCACCAAGGTGACGACTATAGCACCGGCGCCCCCAACGGCCCCCGCTCGATGATCTCGATGCGGGTGCCCCAGGGATCCGTGATATACGTGATGCTGCTGCCGGTGGGGGTCTTGCGAGCCGGCTCGTCGAGCTTGATGCCTTCCGCCTCGATCTTCTTCACGAAGGCTGCGTGGTCCTTCACGTCGAAGCCGATGTGGTCGAGGATGCGCCCTCGGGTCGGCACCTGAGCCGTGTCGGCCTTGGCGAACCGGATCTGGACCCCCGGGATGTCCACGACTGCCGCGTTGTTGCGGGTGCCGGCCTTGCCGCCGAAGGTCTTCGCATACCAGGCCTGAGCCTTCGGAATCTCGGCTTCCGTCACGAATAAGTGGACATGCTCGTTGCGGACCGGCACCGACTGCGTCTTGTCTTCCAGGATTTCGATGCGCACGCCGTCCGGCGTTACGACAAAGGCCTGGTCCGGCCGATTGTTGGTGCCGGGAAGCACCGGCACGCCGGCCGCCTTCCACTTGGCCACCTGCTCCTGGACGTTGTTGACGATGAAGCCGACGTGGTTCACCACCGACCCCGGGGTGCCGCCTTCTCCCTTCTCGGTCCCGAGGTTCAAGTTGATGTAGACGCCGGGAAACATCATCAGCGGGTTCCCGCCGACCATGAACATCTTGGCGCCCATGCCGAGAAAGAGTTTCTTGTTTACTTCCACATCCTTGGAGACGATGTGCCAGTGGCCCATGGTCGCGCCGGCGTCGTTGAATGGGGCCGGTTGCGCGGCGGCGGGGCTTGCGGCCAGCGCGGTTGCGAACAATAAAGCTGCGAATACGGTTGTTTTCATCAGATACCTCCCTGTTGAGCCGAATTTGACGGTTTGGCTTGCCACGCGATGTGAACGCTATCAGCCCGCGCGGATGCGGGGAAGCATGGCCAAGTGAAATTTTCCCGCCATGCAGGAGGTTGCCCCCACCGAAGAAGCCCCGTGCCCAAGGTCGGCGCCTCGGAAAAGTCAGACGGAAGGGGCCGTGGATTCCTGTCCGAACACGATCCGGTGGCCGTCCGGGGTTGTGACGACAATCTCACGCATCCCGTATGGTGCGTCCGCGGGCGCTGAGCACGCGGCGCCGCGCGCCGTTATCTCATCATGCAGCGCATCGACATTGTCGACATTTAGATAACCGAACCAATTGTGGGAACCGAGATCGGCAGGTCTCAGATCGTTCGGACAGTGTCCGAGCATCACGCGCACACCGTCACGCTCAACAAGCCGCCACTCCGTTGCATTTTCCCATTGCACCCGGAAGCCCAATACGTCACGGAAATACGCCGCGCTCGCGTTGAGGTCCGGGACCGCGAGCACGAATGCCCAAGCGGAAATCGTTGGCTGCATATGCTTTGCTCCCTTGTGGGGCTTGAGATGATGTCTTTTGCCCCTGCTTTCGCTGTCACGGATGAACGCTGTTGTCCGGCATGATGGCGCCCTCGAACCTGGTGTCGGTCTGGTTCGCGTTGAACAGCTTTGCCGCCGAAAGCCGCGAGGACCCAAGGTCCGCACGGCTGAGGTCGGCATCGACCAGATCGGCCTGGAAAAAATCGGCTCCGCGCAGCACGGCGCCGGAGAGGTTTGCGGTCCGCATGTTGGCCCGGATCATGTTGACGCGCTCGGCGGTGACGCCGCTCAGATCGGCCCGCAACAATGTGGCTCCATGCAGGTTCGCATCGGTCAGCGTCGCGCCCCGCAGGCTGGCATTGGTGAGCCTCGCCTCCCACAGATCCGCGAAGGTGAGGTCGGCGCCGTCGAGCTTTGCAACAATCAGCCTGGCGCTCGCCATGAGGGCCGCACTGAGGTCTGCGCCGGTGAAATCGGCGCCGCCGGCCTCGATTTGGAACAGCAAGGCTTGGGCCAGTTTTGCGCGCTTAAGGTTGGCAGAGGTCAGGACCGCGGCGTTGAGGTTTGCGCCCGAAAGGTTCGCGCCGGACAGGTTGGCGCCGCGCAGGATGGCGCGGTGCAAGGTCGCGCCCTCCAGATTGGCGCCAGAAAGGTTTGCGCCGGCGAGGTCGTGCCGCTTGAACGGGGCGCCGGCGAGGTTGGCGCCGGCGAGGTTTGCGCCGCGAAGGATCGTGCGGGAGAACGTTGCGCCGCGCAGATCGGCGCCCGACAGGTCGGCGCCGGTGAGGTCGCGCCGGTCGAGGTTCGCGCCGCTGAGGTCGCAGCCCGGACATTTGATGGATTGCCCGGCCAGGAACGCGTCGCGATCCTGCGCGGCAGCGGTTGCGCTGGCCACGCAGGTCATCACGGTTGCCAAGGTCATGACCAAGGCGGTGCTGCGCCGATCCACGATCTCCTCCCAACGAGAATGGCCATGTTAGGGCGGATTTCGTGCTGATGGAAACAAACACCGTGACAATTTATGACATTCGATTTGCACGGCGGCCCAATGTGGGACATACGACGGCGTTCCCCCTCCCTACCCTGCCCCGCATGCGCGGAGGGTACGGAGGAGGACAACGCCGACGCCCCGATTCACTGCCCGCGACATCCGGAGGCCTAGCCGACATGCGCGCCCTCACTCTTATCGCCGACCGCAAGCTTAAGCTTGCCGACATGGCTGCGCCGCCGGCGCCGGGCGCGGGCGAAGTTAAGGTCCGCATCAAGGCGGTCGGGCTCAATCACATCGACCTGTGGGGTTACCGCGGCATGGCGTTCGTCAAGCGCAAGCTGCCGCTGGTGGTGGGCGCCGAGGCGGCCGGCGAGGTGACGGCCGTCGGCGCCGGCGTATCCTCGCTCGCGCCTGGTGATCGGGTGGTCATGTATGGCGCGCTGACCTGCGGGGCCTGCAAGGCATGCCGCGAGGGTCGCGACAATCTGTGCGAGAACGTCGGCGGCATCATGGGCTTCCATGTGGACGGCTTCGCGCGCGATGCCGTCACCATGCCGGAGCGGCTCGTCATCAAGGCGCCGGCCGGCGTTGCCATGCGCGATCTTGCGTGCGCGCCGATCGCGTTTGCGACCGTGGAGCACATGCTCTTTGACAATGCCAAGCTTAAACCCGGCGAAACGATCCTGGTCCACGCCGCGGGCTCGGGGATCGGCACGGCCGCCATCAAGATGGCGAAGGCGATCGGCTGCACCGTCATCACCACGGTCGGCGACGATGCTAAAGCCGAAAAGGCGACGGCGCTCGGCGCCGACCATGTGATCAACTACCGCACCGACCGTTTCGAGCACGTGGTGCGGAAAATCACCGCCAAGAAGGGCGTCGACGTGGTGTTCGAGCACACCGGGGCCGAAACCTTCAACGGCTCCCTGCTTGCGCTCAAGCGCGGCGGCCGGCTGGTCACGTGCGGGGCCACCTCGGGGCCTTCGACCACCTTCAATCTGATGCAGCTGTTCCAGCAGCAGTACAAGATTTTCGGCTCGTTCGGCGCCTCGATCGAAAATATCCGCACCGTACTCGCCAAGATGGCCGGCGGCCTGTTGCCGGTGATTGACACCGAGGTCGCGCTTACCGACTTCGAGCGCGGCCTCGCACGCCTCGAAACCCGGCAGGTGTTCGGCAAGGTCATCGTGAACTTCTAAAGACATGACCTGGCTACAATGTCGCCGGCTGATGTTTGGCCGCCTCAAGGCGGCGGCGAACGCTGTGGCCGGATGGCTTGTGGCGCTGCTGCTTGCAGGCATTCGCCGCTGCGACCGCATTGCCGTCAGCAACGTCGCCGGGGCCTTCATGCGTACGATCGGGCCGTGGCTGCCAGAGCACCGGACCGGCCGCGACAACCTGCGCGCCGCCTTTCCGGACAAGGGCGACGCCGAGATCGAAACCATTCTGCGCGGCGTGTGGGACAATCTCGGCCGCGTCGCCGCCGAGATCGCTCATCTGGATCATATTTGCTCGGGCGACCCCTACAAACGCACGTTCATCGATTATACGCCCGAATCCATTGCGCGCTTCATTGCCTTGAAAAACGACGGCAAGCCCGCGCTGGTGTTCGCCGCCCATCTCGCCAACTGGGAATTGCCCGCCGTCATCGCGGCGAGCGACGGACTTGATTCCGTCGTTCTTTACCGCCGCCCCAATCTCGGCGCCATCGCGGATGCCGTGATGGCGCTGCGCAAGGGGCTGATGGGCGAACTCGTGGCCTCCAGCTTGGGAGCGCCGGTGGCGCTTGCCCGCGCGCTGGAGCAGGGCCGGCATGTGGCCATGCTGGTCGACCAGCACTATACGCGCGGCATTGACGTGACGTTCTTCGGGCGCACCTGCAAGGTCAATCCCCTCATCGCGATGCTGGCGCGCGAGGTCGAATGCCCGATCCATGGCACCCGCGTGATCCGTTTGCCGGGCAACCGATTCCGCGGCGAGATCAGCGATGAAGTAAAGCCGGCGCGTGACGCCCAGGGCCGCATCGACGTGCGCGGCACCATGCAGGCGATCACTGACGTGGTGGAGGAATGGGTGCGCGAGCACCCGGAGCAATGGCTGTGGGTGCACAGGCGATGGCGGTAGCCTCACCTCTCCCCGCTTGCGGGGAGAGGTCGGAATTTGCGCGCTCTTCGCGCAAATTCCGGGTGAGGGGGCGTCTCCGCGAGTCTGAGCTTGGGGGAAAGCACCTGCACCCTTCCGCGAGTCCGCCCTCGTGGAGAGGCCCCTCACCCCGACCCTCTCCCCGCAAACGGGGAGAGGGAGAAGGCGCGGCTCCTTTTCACCTCACACTGACGCCCCGGCGAACAAGCTCTTCTTCAGGATCGCATGGATGCCCCAGTTGCCGTCGACCACCTGCGTGACGCCGAAATCCACCGCGATGGACATCAGCGAGATCGCCTCGTCCTCGCTCAATCCCTTGGTCGTCATCAGGAACGCCCGCATCTTGCGGAACGCATCCTTGAGGGCGAGATCGATCGAAGATTTCTCGTAGATTTCGGACTGCGCCCTGGGGCCGAGTTCTTCGAGATAGTTGGCGAAACTGAAGCCGTGCAGCACCCATTCGTCCTGGGTTTCCAGGAGCGGCGAGCTAAGTCCGGCGAGCGAACCCGCAAGCGCGTTCTTCTTGTGCAAGATGAGCTGGAACGTGCCGGTGAGCGAGCACTCGATGGCGGTGCCGCACAGTTCGGAGTCGCCCTGGGAGGCGTGCGAATCGCCGATCGAGAACAGGCCGCCGGGCACGGCGATCGGATAATACATTGTCGCGCCCTTGCCGATGCGCCAGTTGTCCATGTTGCCGCCGAAGTAGCCCGGCGGAATCGAATCCACATAGTCCGCCTCCTTCGGCGCCACGCCCATGACGCCAAAATGCGGCCGGATAGGAATGCGGACGTTCTTGAGGATGCCGTGATTTTCCTGGACCGTCGCATGGTCGACCGGCACGCCCGGATAATCGATCGTGTTGTGAACCACGCCGAACGGATCGGTCTGCGGCGTCCAGCGGAAATTATAGACCGCCTGCGCCCAGTTGCGCTGCCCGGTGGCGTCGATCTCGTAGATCGTGCAGACCTCGCGCGGCTTCGGCTCGGTTATCAGCTCCTTGTAGTGGAAGCCCCACCATGCCGCCGCGTTGCTGCCGAAAGCCTTTCCGGCATAGGCCGGGTTGGCGCAGGGCCGCGGCTTCACGTCAATGATCCGCACTTCGAGAATGTCGCCCGGCTCGGCGCCGCGGATATAGACGGGCCCGGTGCAGATGTGCACGCCGAAGCCTTCGCCGGAGCCTCTGCCGAGCAGCTTGCCGTCGACCGGGCCGGCGCCCCGGCGGTCGACGCCCTTCTTCTCCCTGGTCCACAGAAACACGCTTTCGGCGCCCGGATCGCCCTTGACCATGCGCTCGGCATCGTCGTTGGCGTGATGGGTCAGGGCTTCGATGGTCACATAGTCGCCGGGGTCGATTTCAAGCTGGGGCTTGAGGAGCTTGCTGAAATAGCCCCAATGCACGGTCTCGGCCGTCGCGGGCAGGTAGTGGTAGGTCGGCTTGCCGGGGCGCGCCGCGCTCTGTGCGGAGGCCGGCGCGACCACCGCGCCCCCGGCTGCCCACGCCGCTGCCGCACCCCCGCTCGCCGCGAACGCGCTCTTGAGAAAGCTGCGCCGTTCAGAGTCGAGTTCTTCGAGCAGCTTCTGGCGATGCAGCTCAAATTGCGGGCAATTGTGATCGTCGCCTGAGCACATGGTGGTAACTCCTCAATACAGCTTGGGATTTTCTTGGTTACCCGGTAAATCTGGCGCCACCCGGTCAATGTGACGTGGCACTTGCGGCGCCGCTCTGTTTGACAGCGTAGCCATTGATGCAATCCCCAGGCCACCATATGCGCCGCGCCGCCGGCTCACCAGAGACCTCCCTCATGACCCCGACCTACGACCTCACCGCGCAGGCACTTTCATCGGCCTTTCGGGCCAAGCAGCTTTCCCCCGTGGAAGTGGCGCGGGCGGCGCTCGCCCGCATCGCGGCCTGGGAGGCGAAGATCAACGCCATGTACGTGGTCGACGAGGCCGGGGCGCTCGCTCAAGCGGCGGCGTCGGAGGCGCGGTGGCGCGCAAACACGCCGTTGAGCGCGCTCGACGGCGTGCCGATCACCGTCAAGGACAATATCCCGGTAAAAGGGTTTGCCACGCCGGTCGGTACGGCGGCAGGTGACATGACGCCTGCGGCCGCGGACGCGCCGCCGTCTGCACGCGTGCGCGAAGCCGGTTGCGTCATCATCGGCAAGACTACGATGCCGGACTTCGGCATGCTGGCGTCCGGTGTCTCAAGCCTCCACGGCATCACCCGCAATCCCTGGAATCTGTCGCGAAACACAGCTGGATCGAGTTCCGGCGCTGGCGCGTCGCTGGTCGCTGGCTACACACCGCTCGCGCTCGGTACCGACATCGGCGGCTCGGTGCGGCTCCCGGCCGCCTACAACGGGGTCTTCGCATTAAAGCCATCGCTCGGCCGCGTGCCGATCTATCCGCCGTATCTCGGCCGCGTGGCCGGTCCGATGACCCGCACGGTCACGGACGCGGCGCTGTTGATGACGGCGCTGACGAAGCCGGACGCGCGCGACTATATGGCCTTACCGTATCAGGAGATCGATTGGCCAGGCGCGCTGCAAGGCGATGCCCAAACCGAGCTCAAAGGCAAGAAGCTCGGGCTCCTGCTCGATATCGGCGTCGGTCTTGCGCTAGCGCCCGCCGTGCGCGCCGCCGTCACGGCCGCCGCAAAGGCCTTCGAGCGCGCCGGCGCCGCCGTCGAGCCTGTCGAGCCGTTCCTGAATGCGGAGATCGCCGCCGGCCTCGATGGTTTCTTCCAGGCGCGCCTGCTCGCGGAATTCCAACTGCTGGCGCCGGAACGCCAAGCGAAGGTGTTGCCGTTCATCGTCGCCTGGTGCGGCCGGGCGGAGACATTGAGTGCGGCCGATGCGGCGCGCAACCTCGGGCTCATCATGCTGATGCGCGAGAAAGCCGTGGCGGCGACCGAGCCTTATGATTTCCTCATTGCCCCGACCTCGCCGATCACCGCCTATGCGGCCGAGGAGGCGACGCCCGGCAATGATCCGGCGCATCCGTTCGAGCACATCTCCTTCACGGCGCCATTCAACATGTCGGAGCAGCCCGCGGCCTCGATTTGCGCCGGCTACGATGCGGACGGAATGCCGATCGGACTACAGATCGTCGGCCACCGCTTCGACGATGCCGGCGTGCTGCGCATGGCGCGGGCCTATGAGGCGATGCGGCCGGCGCAACGGGGCTGGCCGGAGGGTTAAATTTTTTTCATGCGCAAGGATCGAAATTTCGGCCGCAAATTGGTCACGCTGATGGGGTTTACACAGCGTTTCCTGGCCGTTGACCAGGGAGCGGGGCGGTTGTCGGCGAGGAGAATTTTCTTATGCCTTTCCATTTCAAAGCGCTCGGCGCGGCGCTGAGCATCATTGCGGCTGCCGCCATAATAGCACCGGGACATGCGCAACAAAGTCCGCCTGCAGCCGGACAGGAACCGGTACCGAGCGCGAGTCCACAAGATGGACCGGCCACCCAGGCGCCAACTTCCCGTGCGCCGGTTCGTGCTCCGCGTGTGGGGTCTGCCGCGGTCACGGCCTCGGTTAATCTGCGGAGCGGACCCGGAACGGACTCCGAGATCGTCACGACCATTCCGGCCGGAAGCACGGTCCGGGTCACGGGTTGCAGCGGCGAGTGGTGCGAGGTGACGTGGAATGGACGCAGCGGATACGCGATCGCCCGCAACCTCAGCATCGGCGCGCCGCGGCAGGCAGGAGCCTATGGACCGCAACCCCGTTACGCCGGAGGCTATGGGCCGCAGCCCGGTTACTCAGGGGGCCACGGGCCGCAACCCGGTTACTCAGGGGGCTACGGGCCGCAACCCGGTTACGCCGACGGCTATGGACCCGAGCCGGGCGTTGTCTACGGAGCGCCGGGCTACTATGCGCCACCTGCCGTAGTCTACGGACCGGCTTATTACGGACCGCGCGTCTATTATGGTCCGGGCTGGGGTTGGCGAAGGCGGTGGGGGTGGTAGGTCGCTGACAAACCGCATGTGTTTGTCAGAAACCGAGCCGCCGCAAGTCGCGCCGCTCGCGCTCCAGGTCATCGAGGCTGTAGGGCTCGAATACGTCGTGCGTCTTCAAAAAACCGTCGAGGGCGTCGCGCGTACCAAAGCCAAGCAAACGGCGCAGTTCGTGCTTACCAAGCTTGTATTCTTCGAGCGCGAGCGCTTCCAACGCACGACGAGAAAGATCGCCGCCCGCAGCGATGAGACGCTGGGCGACGTCACCGGGAATTTGGACGATCAAGTTCATGTCTTTTCCAGCTTGCACATCGATATGAACGCAATGAAGAACCAGACGACCGATTCCCGTCCCGGCGGAAGAATTCCCTGCCCCCACGGCTAAAATTCCCTGCCCCGGCAATGAAAAATTCCCTGCGCCGATTGTCGGAGGAAATTATCGAAATTGTCGCAGCGCATTGGAATTACAGTGCGAATTGACGCCAGGCAGTGCCGAATGGGCCGCAAACTCAAAAAATTTCCCTGCCAAATTCCCTGCACCAGGGAATTCGAGGATCAAGATCGATGCACCCCGAGCGCCGCCGACAACCCGCCATCCACCGGCAGCACCGCGCCGGTGACGTATGACGCGGCGGGTGACATCAGGAACGCCACCACCGAGGCGATCTCTTCCGGCGTTGCGAAGCGGCGCGCCGGAATCTGGCTCTCCATGGTGTCGCGGAACTTGGCGTAGGGCGCCAGCATCTCGGTATCGATGAAACCGGGCGCAACGTAGTTCACCGTGACCCCGGTGCGCGCTACCTCGATGGCGAGCGTGCGCGCATAGGCGAGCAGCGCAGCCTTCGAGGCCGCGTAGGCGGCGTTGCCCTGGTTTGCCTGCAGCGCCGTCACCGAGCCGATCACGGCGACGCGGCCATTCCGCCCGCGCATCATCGGGCGCACCAGCGCGCTCGCGAGGCGCGTGAACGACCAGTAGTTGACCTGCATGGCGACCTCGGCCTTGGCCTGGTCCATCATCATGGCGAGGGCGTCGTAGGTGTGGCCGGCATTGTGCACGAAGCCGTCATAGCGAGCGTCGTCGCCGAGTTCAGCCGTGAACGCCGCGACGGCGTCGCGGTCGGAGAGGTCGACCCGCAGCGCCGCGAACCTCTGCCCTGGGTAGCCCGCGGCGAGCGCCTTGGCGGCGGCTTCGGCGGCATCGCCGGATGAACGATACGTGAAAGTCACATCATGCCCGGCGGCCGCCAGCGCCTTGACGATGGCGGCGCCAAGGCCGCGCCCGCCGCCGGTGACGAGCACGCGCCGTACGACCTGCGCTGGCGCCATCAGGACGGCTCCCGCGCCATCACCAGCGACACGTTCTGGCCGCCGAAGCCGAACGAGTTCGAGATGGCATTGCGGATCGACGCGTCCCGCGCAACGTTGGGCACCACATCGAGCGGAATCGTAGGATCCGGCACCAGGTAGTTGATGGTAGGCGGGATGCGCTGATGCTCGATCGTCATCAGGGTGATCACCGCCTCGACGGCGCCGGCCGCCGACAGCGTGTGCCCGATCATCGACTTGTTGGAGGAGATCGGTACGCGCCGGGCGCGCTCGCCCAGCACGGCCGAGACGCACATCCATTCCATCTTGTCATTCTCGGGCGTGCCGGTGCCGTGGGCATTGATGTAGTCGATGTCGTCCGGCGCGAGCCCAGCGTCCGCGATGGCGCTCTT
>WNFG01012802.1_pt1 | contig 13674 bp, 11 predicted proteins | sample 5400431 | NCBI WGS metagenome assembly WNFG01 (sample SAMN13153346, study PRJNA577476) | soil metagenome | isolation source: 120 cm saprolite under Douglas fir tree site 2 hole 3 replicate 2 | place: USA:California | collected 2015-04-18
GGCGGCGAGCCCGAAGACATCGCCGACCGCTTCGATCAGTCCCTGCGCGACACCGCAGATGAGCAGGAGTTGGGCTGATCAGGATTTCTCACAAGTATTCTTGAGCCACTTGCGACTCCCTCTCGTCGAGAGTCCTTCTCCCCCCGCGGTTTTTTTGCGGGGGGAGAAGGTGCCGAAGGCGGATGAGGGGGGCGTACACGCGACTTGAACGATCTTGCGTCACTGGCCCGAGGCCGATTGAAAGCACGTCGCGCACAAGTGACACACGCGTGAACGCCCCCTCATCCGCCTGTCGGCACCTTCTCCCCCAGCTGAAAAGCGCTGGGGGAGAAGGACTCTCGATTGGAGGAACTGCCGAGAACCGAACCGCTCGCACGACTCCACATCCTCCCAAGTGGTTGGCCGGCTTCAATGCCTAAAGTGCCGCTCTCCCGTGAACACCATCGCCACGTCCTTCTCATTCGCGGCGGCGATGACCTCGGCGTCCCTTACCGAGCCGCCGGGTTGGATGATGGCGCGGACGCCGGCGTCGGCGAGGAGGTCGAGGCCGTCGCGGAAGGGGAAGAAGGCGTCGGAGGCGGCGTAGGTGTTGGCGGTGGGGAGGATCGATTTCATGATCGCTACCTTCGCGGCGTCGACGCGGCTCATCTGGCCGGCGCCGATGCCGACGGACTGCGACTGGTTCGTCAGGACGATGGCGTTCGATTTCACGTAGGCGCAGACGATCCAGGCGAATTCGAGGCCGTCCAGCTCCTCGGGGGTGGGGTAGCGGGAGGTGACAATCTTCCAAGCGCCGGGCACAGACAAGAGTGTCTGTGCCACATTGGCCGCCTCCTGTGGATCGGTCGCCGCTGTTGGTGACAAAGAGGATGAATGTGGCACAGACACTTCTGTCTGTGCTCTTACCACCACGCGGTCCACACTCTGTTCGAGGATGCCGCCAGCCGCGCTGCGGTACTCGGTCGCGGTGGTCAGCGGCGGAGCCACGATCAGCCGCAGGTTCTTCTTCTTCGCCAATACCTGGCGGGCATCGTCACTGAACGACGGTGCCACGATCACTTCGAGGAACATCGACTCGACGATGCGGGCGCTCTCCTCATCGAATTCGCGGTTGCTGCCGATGATGCCGCCGAAGGCGGAGACAGGGTCCGATTCGATGGCGGCACGGAGGGCCTCGGCGAGCGAGTCGCGCCGGGCCACGCCGCAGGGGTTTGTGTGTTTGATGATCACCGCGGCCGGCGTTGCGAAGGCGTGCGCCAGGCGCATGGCGGAGTCGAGGTCGAGGATGTTGTTGTACGACAGCTCCTTCCCCTGGATCTGTTCGAACGGGTGTTTTCCCTTCGGCACATAAAAGGCGGCGCTCTGCTGCGGATTCTCGCCGTAACGGAGGTCTTGGAACTTGGTGAGATTCAAAACGAGGTTGTCGGTTGTCGGTTGTCGGTTGTCGAGGAAGTTAGCGATCGTGGCGTCGTAGCTGCTCGTTTTCCTGAACACTTCGACCGCGCAGCGAAGACGGAAGGCGTCGCTGATCTCGCCGGCTTCGAGCTCGCGCAGGAAGTCGGCGTAGAGCGACGGGTCGCACAACGGCAGGACGTGGCGATAATTCTTCGCCGCCGCCCGTAGCATCGACGGGCCGCCGATGTCGATCTGTTCGATGGCCTCGGCGATGGTCACGCCTTCTTTGGCGATGGTCGCTTCGAAGGGGTAAAGGTTGACGACGACGAGATCGATCGGCGGGATGTTGAGCCGCTCGACGTCGGCGCGGTGGGAATCGTCGTCGCGGTTAAAGAGAATCGCCCCGAAGACGCGCGGGGTGAGTGTCTTGACGCGCCCGCCGAGGATTTCCGGGGCGCCGGACCAGTGGGAGATCGGCGTGACGTCGATGCCGTTGTCGGAAAGATGCCTGGCGGTGCCGCCGGTGGAGAGGATCTCGACATCCTTCGCCCGAAGCGCGCGGGCCAGGTCGACGATGCCGGTTTTGTCGGAGACGGAGAGGATCGCTCGCTCAATTCGCATGCGTGAGACGCGGCGGGGTGCGTACGCTGCCGCCGGCCGCCTTCCAGATGAAGTAATAGATGTTGACGTTGTCGGTGATGGCGTGCGAGTAACAGACCGAGGCCACGCCGAACGCCGTCGACCGATCGTCGAACGTTGCGCCGTTGCCCCGCGAATACTCCTCGGCCATCAATGGGGAGAAGCGCGTCGTCCGCGCGAACATCCGGTCGAGGTAGGTGTTCAGGACCAGGTTCGTGTCGAGGCCGTAGAAGACCGGCGCGAAGCGGGCCAGGCGGCGCTCGAAGTACTGCTCGAAGTCGATGCGCGCCGCGGCATCGTCGTCGCCGATGTGGAACGGGTTGTTGGCGTCGCCGACGAGATGGGAAAGGTTGCCGAGCTCACCGACGACGGCTGCCATCGGCTGGTTGGTGCGGATCATCTTCACGATGCCACGCGCCTGCGCGTCGATGCGCTCGCGCAGCAGGCGGCGATGGATGTCGGTCCCTTCGGTGGCCAGCGCGTCATCGACGCCGCGAAGATACTCCTTGTTGTACTTGCTGATGATGAGCCGCAGATCGGGAGGCGCCAGCTCCGCGCTTTTCACGGCGATGCGCTGATCCGACGCCCTCGTCCACGCCATTGCCGGAAGTGCAGTCGAAAGCAGGAGCAGAGCAGCGCCGAGGCGTTTCATGGGTGGAGGGGATGGTACATCACGCGGGTTTTGGAGCGAGGGTTGCGAAAGCGTCGTTTCGCGAATAGGCTGCCGGAAAATGAAGGCCGAGAAAAAGAAGAAGCTCGAAGCTGCTGGTTGGAAGGTTGGTGAAGCGGCAGAGTTCCTCGCTCTCACGACCTAGGAAGCTGAGCTTGTAGAAATCAAGCTTGCTCTCGCGCGTGCTGAAAGAACATCGCAGATCCGCTGACCGATCAGAGCAATTTCAAGAACTCTTCGGGCGTGAGACGGACTGCTGCTTCGCGAGTTCATTCCCGGCAATTCCTGAAGCCTCAAGCAAACGTGGCTAGCGGCAAGAGCATGGCAAGCACCGCCCCCTCATCCGCCTTCGGCACCTTCTCCCCCAGCTGAAAAGCGCTGGGGGAGAAGGACTCTCGATGTTAGAGCTTCTTATCGCGCGCAGAAACCGCTGACTAGTGGTACAGAGAACACAGAGGTTTGTTTTTTCTGTTTTCTCTGTGTCCTCTGTACTACTAACCTCTGATTTCTGCGCGTGACGCGAAGATTTCTTCCAAAACTGCGCCGCCCCGAGAGAACAAGAGCTTGCGCTTCCCTAAATCGAGAGCCCTTCTCCCCCAGCGCTTTTCAGCTGGGGGAGAAGGTGCCGAAGGCGGATGAGGGGGCGGTGCTTGCCGTGCCCTTGCCTGCATCCATGTTTGGTTGCGGCTACGCCGCGCTGTGCCTCTGTGGTGGAAGCCTTTTCCAACGTTAGTAGTCAACCATCCCCAACCTCCCCCCCTCCCAAACCCGCCCGAACTCGGCGGTCGTTGATGACGCGTCCTTCTTTTGCGCGCGAAGGGCGGCGGCGAGGCCGAAGAGGGAGCGGGGGTTGTGGGGGTTGCGGGCGAGGTCGGCGCGGAAGACGGTTTCGGCGTCCGAATAGAGGTGAGAACGGAGCAACGCGGCGCCGAGGGTTTCGCGGGTGGGGTAGAACCAGTCGGTGGGCTCGTCGTAGTCGAGGGTGTCCTCCTGTGCCACCGCTTTGGTGTACTCGGCAATGGCCTGTTTGGAATCGCCGCGCGCTTCGGCGATACGGCCGGACAGGACATGGGTGGCCACTTCGGCGACGGCTTTCTGCGAGTTCTGGAAGATCCCGGGGTCGTCGGGCACGTTCGCGCGCGCGGCTTCGAAGGCTTTCTGTTCTGACTCCGCGCCGGCGAGGTTGCCGAGCTTGGCGAATGCCGAGCCGCGCGCGAAGTGGGTGAACGTCGTCGAGAGGGGACCGGCTTCGGCCGGCTTCTCGTGCAGCACGCCGGACCAGCGGCCGAAGCGAACGAGAAGGAGCAGCGTGCTGGCGGCGGCGTATTCGACCGGCGGCATCTCCTTCGCCATCGCCGCGGCGTTGGAGGAGAACTCGTCGGCCATCTTCTTCGCCGCGGCGAAGCGTCCCGTCATCGCATACGAGGCGAGGCCGAACTGGAGATTGTGGTTGTAGTACATCGCCGCGTAGATGCCCTCGGCGCCGTGATGCTTGATGAAGACGCGGTCGGTCTCGGCGGCCTTCGCGTTTGCCAGTGCCGCGCCGGCGTAGTTGCCGGTGCGCTGATAGATGTGCGCCGGCATGTGGACGAGGTGGCCGGACATCGGCGCCAGGGTCTTCAGACGACTGGCACTGGCGAGGGCTCGCTCGGGATGGGATGACGCCTCGATGGCATGGATGTAGTAATGATTCGCGCCGAGGTGGTTCGGGTTGCGGCGCAGGACGGACTCGAGGACCGAGACGATCTTTGTCGTCCCCTCGTTCGGCTTTCCGTCGTGCGACCAGAACTTCCAGGGATGCAGATCCATGAGGCTTTCGGCGTAGAGCGTGGCGATGTCGAGATCGTTCGGGGAGTTCTTCGTCAACGCTCCCATGGCCTCGCTGTAGTCGACGGCGAGCTTCTTCAGATCGGCTTTCGGATCGTTGCTGTAGCGCTTTGACAGAGCGGCGATCAGTCCGCGCTCCTTGGCGCTGGCGTGCGCCTCGTGTGCGCGCGCGGCCTGGATGTAATCAAAACCCTGCTTCTCGCGATCGGGATCGACGTCGAGATTGATATTCGGCCCGAGCGCCAGCGCGGCGCCCCAGTAACCCATGGCCAATTCGGGATCGAGCTGGGTGGCGCGCTGGAAGGAATTGACCGCCGATTCGTGGTTGAAGCCGTAGACGTACTTCATCCCCTGATCGAAGAAGCGCTGGGCCTCGGCGTTCTTCGTCGAGACGGGCCAGTGGACGTTGCCGAGGCCCGGCTCAAGGGTGACCGGTTTGGCGTTGCCTTGCGGCGGCATGTCGTGCTGGGCAAACGTCGGCACAGTGACGATCAACGAAAGAAGGAGCACGCGGAACATACGCATCGTTGCCTCCTCGAGAGATGTGACCGGATCGCGCGGGATTCTACGATGCCGGCGGCTCGACCGGAAAGGCTGGCGCGGTCCCGCCATCGTAGAGCACTTCGTAGCGCAGCTCGGTGGCGCCAATACGGATCTGATCGCCGCTGCGGAGGAGCGCGTGGAAGGTGCGCGCGCCGTTGAGCCATGTGCCGTTGCGGCTCTTGAGATCCTCGATGGCGTAGCCGTCGGGGCCGCGATAGATGCGGACGTGGTGACCGGAAATGCCGAGGTCCGCGAGCGAGATCTGATTGTCGCGTTGCCGCCCGATCAGATACTCGGCCTCGGTGAGCGGAAACATGAGACCCGTATCTTCGCCGCTGACGATGGTGAGCTGGGCGATGGTCGGCTTGACCATATCCTTGTACGAGAGTTTCGCTTCGACCGAGACGAGAAGGTTGGTGTCGTCGCCGACTTCGCGGACGGTCGAGTCAGCGCTGAAGGTGGCCGGCTTCTGGCGCATCGTATCTTCCAGGATCGCCGTGACCGGCCGCGAGCGGCCCGTGTCGTCAGGCGAGAGCGTGCGCGTGCACACCTCGATCAGCTTGTTCGCGAAAAGTCCGTAGACGACGCGATAGACGTGGAGGGGATCCTCGTCGGCGTCGTGCGGCAAATCGGCCAGCGTGCGCCGTCCGTTGATGAGAAAGAGGATCTTCCACTCGTCTATCGTTAGTGTGATCTTCTCCGTCTCCGGGTTGGGGACGACACTGAAGACTGTGGTGCTGTCAGGGAGCAGGCGGACGCACTCTTCCCATTCGGCGATGCGCCGCGCCCCCTCCATGATCAGATTGGAGAGATCGACGGAGATCGTGACGGCGTACGGGGGGAGCTCGGTGTCGTCGATGAAGACGAACGTCCCGCCGGGCCAGACGAAGCAGTCGTAGAGGATCTCGGAGACCTGCACCTTGAGAAAGTCCTGGAGCTGATCGTCGGTCAGCAGACCCTGGTTCACCGCTAGCTGACCGAAGCGGCCACCTTCGGCTTTCATCAGGTCATCGATGGCGTCGCGCTGCGCGGCCGAGATGTGTTTCCCGCGGAGGAGGACGGCGCCCAGGCGGAGCGTCTCCTGGTTCGAGCCGGCGTAGACGACCGCGCCGGCGTCGAAATAGACGGTGGCTTCGCTCGAGCCGTTGGTGAGCGTTAGCGTGCCGCTCTTTCGCGTCGATGCGAGAAAGGTCAGGACATCCGGCAAGCGAAAGGATGCAAGACTCCCGCGAAGTGACGGCTCGTTCATCGATGCGCCGATTGTAATCGCGGTTGCGCGGTCTCGGGGTTGCGGGGTCTCGCGGCTGGCGGTTTCAAGAGCGTCGTTTGATCGCCATCCCGCGCGACCGCGTAACCGCGAGACCGCGCAACCGCGATTACAATCCCCGCACTCATGCAATCCAACTCGCGACACGCCGTCGCTGCCGGTTTTCTCGGATGGACGCTCGACGCGTTCGACTTCTTCGTGGTCGTCTTCCTCCTCGACACGCTGGCGCTGCAGTTCGGCGTCCCGAAGACGAGAATCATCGCCACGCTGACTGCGACGCTGGCGCTGCGTCCGGTCGGCGCGATCATCTTCGGTATGCTGGCCGACCGGTACGGCCGGCGCATTCCGCTGATGGCGAACGTCGTCTACTTCTCCATCATCGAGCACGAAGGTGCCGGAGTCAGCAGCCTGGAAGGAGCATCGGGTCAGCAGTCTCGGCGCGATGTTCCGCGCGGTGAAGGGACACGCGCGCGGCTTCCTCTACCTCGTGCTGCTGATGACGTTCATGATGTTTCTCTCGCACGGGACGCAGGACCTCTATCCCGACTTTCTCAAGCATGCTCATGGCGTGGCCGCGACGACGGTGCCCTGGGTGGTCATCCTGGCCAACGTTGGTGCGGTCATCGGAGCGATCATCTTCGGCCAGCTCTCGCAAAAGATCGGACGGCGCTACAGCATGATCGCCGCCATTGCCATGTCGCTGCTCGTCATCCCGATATGGGCCTTCGGCGGATCGCTGGTCATTCTGGCCGCCGGCGCGTTTCTGATGTACCTCGGCGTGCAGGGAGCGTGGGGCATCATCCCGATTCATCTCAACGAGCTCGCTCCCGACGCCGTGCGCGGGCTGATGCCCGGGCTGGCTTACCAGTTCGGAATCCTCTTCGCCTCCCCGACGAACTCGATCGAAGACGCGCTACGCGACCGCTTCGGCTACTCCTGGGCCCTGGCCGGATTCGAGCTGTTCGTGATGGTGATGCTGACCATCATTCTGCTGCTAGGCCGCGAGAACCACGGAAGGTCGTTCCACTCGGGGGATCTGGTTATCGAGAAGGAGTAGGCGAAAAATCTCTAACCACAAAGGCACAGAGAACACAGCGCGGCGTAGCCGCAACCAAAAATGTGGATACCGGTCAGGGCGCGGCAAGCACGGCCCCCTCATCCGCCTTCGGCACCTTCTCCCCCAGCTGAAAAGCGCTTGGGGAGAACGGCTCTCGAGGTTAAATCTTCTTGTCGCGCGCAGAAACCGCTGGCTAGTAGTACAGAGATCTCCTCTGTACTACTAACCTTTTGGTTTCTGCGCGTGACGGAAGATTTCTTCCAAACCGTGGTCGCATCGAGAGAACTAGAGCTCGCGTCTCTCTAACATCGAGAGCCCTTCTCCCTCAGCGCTTTTCAGCTGGGGGAGAAGGTGCCGAAGGCGGATGAGGGGGCGGTGCTTGCCATGCCCTCGCCGGCATCTTCGTTTTTGGTTGCGCCTATGCCGCGCTGTGATCTCTGTGTCTCTGTGGTTGAAGCCTTTCTTCCGCTCTCACAACGTCCGCATCACGGCGAACAACGATACGCACGAGATCACGATCCAGAGCACAATTCCCAGTATCAGCGGGCGTGCGCCGACGGCGGCGATCGACTTGCGCGAGAGGCCGGCGCCGATGAGGAAGAGCGTGATGGTCAGGCCGATGCGCGCCAGCGTCGTCAGCGCCGACCATACCTCCGGTGGTGCCGTCACGTAGGTCCGGATCACCGAGGCGATGACGAAGCCGCCGATGAACCAGGGGATGGCCACGCGCGCCGACTTGCGCTTGAAGAAGAACGCTGTGGCCAGCGTCAGGGGGACGATCCAGAGGGCGCGCGTCAGTTTGACCGTCGTGGCGATCTGCAGCGCCTCCGCCCCGTACTTCGCGGCGGCGCCGACGACGGAGCTGGTGTCGTGAATGGCGATGGCCGCCCAGACGCCGAACTGCGGCTGCGTCAGTCCCAGGCGGTGGCCGATCGTCGGAAAGATGAAGAGCGCGATCGAGTTGAGGATGAAGACCGTTCCGAGCGCGACGGACATCTCCTCGTCGCTGGCATTGACGACCGGGCCGACGGCGGCGATGGCGCTTCCGCCGCAGATGGCGGTTCCCGACGAGATGAGGTGCGCGGTGGTGTGGTTGATGCCCATGGCGCGGCCGAGCAGGAAGCCGAGGAGCAGAGTGCCGGTGATCGTGATGACGGTGAAGACGATGCCGGTGCGTCCCGCCTCGACGACCTTCTGCAGATTCATCCCGAAGCCGAGGGCCACCACCGAGGCCTGGAGCAGCAGCTTGGTCGCCTTCGAATTGCGCGCCGGGAAGGGATGGCCGAGCGTCAGCGCAAGCGCCAGTCCGAGCGCCAGCGCGACCGGCGGCGATCCCCACGGCGTGACGCAGAACACGAGCAGCGCAACGAAGACGACTACACGAAGCGCCTGCACTACGTCACGTTGGCGCGGAAGAAGGCGATCGCTTTCTTCCAGGCGTCGGCCGCTGCCTCGGCGTTGTAGTTTCTGCCGGTGTCATTGCAGAAGGCGTGGTTGGTATTGGGGTAGCTGACGAGCTGCACGCGCTTTCCCATCCCTTCCAACCGTTTCGCCAGGGCGCGCCCCTTCTCGACCGGAACGCCCTGATCGTCTTCGGCGTAGATCAGGAGGATCGGCGCGGCGAGGTTTTCCCACGGGAAGTCGGTCTTCTTGAAACCACCGTACAGGCTGACCGCGGCGCCGACGTTTTTCTCCATCGTCGCCGTGAACTGCGCCAGCGCGCCGCCCATGCAGTAACCGATGACGCCGTACGACTTCGATGTGCACTCGGGACGGCTGAGGAGATAGTCGCCGGCTGCGGCGATCTCTCTTTCGGCGCGCTCCGCATCGAGCTCCATCAGCATCCGCCCCGCTTCGTCGGGGGAGGTCGTGGTCTTGCCGTGAAAGAGATCAGGTGCGATGGCGGAGAACCCTTCGCCGGCGAAACGATCGACGATCTGCTCGATGTGGGGCACCAGTCCCCACCACTCCTGAATGACGACGATGCCCGGCCCCTTGCCGGCGAAATACCCCTGACAGGTGTGACCGTTCGACGGAAATTCGATGCGTTCGCCCATGGCGGATGCCCTCCTCGGAAATCGGCGCGGATTTTAATGCACCGGGAACCGATGATGCGGCTGGCTCGTATTCATGTAACAATAACCTGCCCGAGAAAGAGAGAGACGATGACGTTGACGAAGGATCAGGTCACTGGGCTCGCCAGGACACCGCGCTGTCCCCGTTGCGACCTCAACAAGACGATCGGCACCGCCCTCTGCCGCAGTTGCCGGAGCAAGCTGCCCGAAAACATGCGCCTGGCCCTGGAGCGGATCCCGTCGAAAGACGCCTGGACCGTTTCCCGCGCGGTACGCGCCGCGGCGCGCTACTTCGACGTGCACTTTCAGTCGGTACGTAACTTCGGCGGTGGACGGCCGAGGTAGTGGGTTGCAGGGTTGCTTGGTTTTAAGGTTGCGTGATGGGTTGCAAGGTTGCTGAGCAGCCATCAAGCAACTCAGCAACATAAGCAACCGAGCAACATAAGCAACCGAGCAACTCAGCAACCCCTTACTGATTCCGCTCAACACGCTCGACGATATCCGCCAGGTCGTCGATGTGCGCCTCGCGCGCTTTGGCTACGATCGCCTCGGATTGCGTGTGTGACTGCGGCGTGCGCGCCCACGTTGCCGCCAGCGAGGCGCGTTTCATCCTCGTCGACGCGGCGTTCCAACGGCGGAGATCGGTTACGCGGACGATTCCCTCGGCTTTGCCAGCCCGGACGGTGGCGATGGTCTGATCGGGCGTCGCGTTCGGTTTGAATTCGATCTCGTACAACGCGGTCTCGTTGGGAGCGGGCGAGCCGGCCAGCGCGTGATGCGCGGCGACCGCTTCGCCGAACTCGAGATCGATCGACGTGGCGTTCGTGGCGGGACCATCGACCGATACGCGCAGCAGCCACTTCGAGGCATTGAGAGGCGCGGCTGACGCTTCGAGCTCGACCCGGAGATCGGCCGGAGGGCGCTCGGGCGCCGCGAAATGCTGCACGATCGCCGAGGTGTCGAGATGACGAAGTGTCGCGCCACGCGAGATTGCCTCCTGGATTGCCACGAAGTTCCTGACCGGAGCGTCGTCGCGCGCGGCGAGGCGCTCCCGGGGAGCCTCAGCCTTGGCAACCGGACGTTCGGGTGCGTAGGCGCGCTCCTCGGCGGCGGCCCCCGCCGGCGCCGCCCGATCGAGAGCGAGGGAAGGGGGAGGCGGAGGCGCAGCGGCGGCCGCGGCCGGCGCCGCCTCGGCGACGATTGGTTGAGGCTTGATGGCCGGCACTTCGTTCTCAACGGAACTGGTGTAGGAGGCGTTGCCAGTCGACATGCCGTCGGCTTCTTTGCGTTTCGCTTCCGCGATCCGGGCGTTCGGAATGGCGGCCACGCTTGTCGGCGGCGGCGTGCTCGGCATCACCGGAAGATCGGTGCGGGGCTGCTCGCGGGCGCTTCCCGGTTCCGGAGGTGTGTTCGGGAGCGTTACTGCCACGCGCGGCGCGGTGGCAGCAGTCTTCTCGTCCGCGACCGGCATCGATCTCATGTTCGCATCGGTCCGCGAGAGAAGATGCAGCACGAGGTAGAGCGATGAGACGAGCAGGATGATCGACGCGGCGATGCGGAGATTGAACATCGCGGACTTCCGCGATTGCGTTCGTTCGGATTCGAATCCCATGGTTGAAGGGATTTCGCTCTTGATGCGGTCGGCCAGCCCGGCGGGAGGTGTCGCCACCGGCGCCATGGTCAGCTTCCGCTGCAGGTCAGCTTTACGGTTCCGTGTCATTGTCTTTCTTCCTCAACGTTCCCGCCGAGGGCTTCTTCCAGCAGTGAGAACGCCTTGTGCAGCCGTTTTCGGATCGCAACGGTGGTGATCTCCTCGATCGCCGCGATCTCCTTGACTGCCAGACCGCCCCAGAAATGGGCAGTCACCGTGAAACGCAGATCTTCGGGGAGTAAAAGCACCGCTGCACGAAGGTGTTCGCCCTCCTCGACGTTGCTCAGCAACTCGTCGGCGGCGGGTGCGCCGTCCGGCATCTCCGGCGCGTTCTCGTCATCGAGCGACTTCATCAGCCGCGGCCGGCGGATGTGATTGAGAAACGTCGTGTAGCCGATGCGGTAGAGCCAGGTGAAAAACTGCGACCGGCCGTCGAATCCGTGAAGGGCTTCCCATGCCTTCCGGTAGGTTTCCTGCGTCAGATCGGCGGCCAGGTCGCGGTCGCCGCAGAGACGGAAAAGCGATGCAAAGACCGAGGAGTAGGTTCGATCGACGAGCTCTTCCGCGGCGCTGCGGTCGCCGCCGCGAATCGCCGCAAGAAGACGGTGCTCCTCATTAAAGGTGGGGATCACCGCATCAAGCTCCGGCAGCCGGGCCGGGAAGGGCGCAACATTGCTCACCCCGATTGGACACGGCTCTGCGACATTTCGAAACCAAGGTTTGAGTATCCTATCCGACCGATGAAACGTTCCTTCGCCATCCTCCTCCTCTTCGCCGCCTGCCGCTACGAGCCTCCCGCCGGTTCGATCGACGGCTCATCGCATCAAAAAGATGTCGAGGCTTGGCGCGCGCACCGCGCCGAACGGCTGAAGGCGCCCGACGGCTGGCTGACTCTGGCCGGTCTCTACTGGCTCACCGATGGGAACAATGATGTCTCCCTTCCTTCGAAACCACCCGTTCCGGCGCAGTTCGTTCTTCAGGACGGAAAGGTGAACCTCCAGCCGAACCCGTCGTTGACGATCGAAGGAAAGCCGTTAACCGCGGCGGTCGCGCTGAACAACGATATGGAGCCGAAGCCGACCGTCGTCCGCACGGGGACGCTGTCGTTCGTCGCCATCCGTCGCGAGGACGCAACGCACGGACCGCGCTTCGGGATCCGCGTGCGCGATACAGACGCGGAGGCGCGCAAGCACTTTCTGGGACTGGAGTATTTTCCGGTCGATCCAGGCTCACGCGTCGAAGCGCGTTTCGAGCCGTACAATCCTCCGAAAAAGATTCCGATCACGAACGTCCTGGGCATGACCAGCGACGAAGTCTCGCCGGGTGCGCTCGTCTTCACGTTGCAGGGCCGGGAGCTCCGCATCGATCCGATCCTCGAGCAAGGGGAAACGGACTACTTCATCATCTTTAAAGACGCCACGAGCGGGAAGGAGACGTACGGCGCGGCGCGCTACCTCTACGCGCATCCGCCCGACGCCAGCGGGAAGACCATCGTCGACTTCAACAAAGCCTACAACCCGCCGTGCGCGTTCACGCCGTATGCGACCTGCCCGTTACCTCCACCGCAGAACAAGCTGCCGATTCGGATCGAAGCAGGGGAGAAGAAGTACGCGGGCGGGCACGGGTAAGGGTTACGGGGTTGCTGGGTTGCAAGGTCTCGGGTCGCAAGGTCTCGGGTCGCGAAGTCTGTGTGCTGCGCGAAAGCAGCGCCGGCGATGGCGAGACCTAGCAACTCAGCAACCTAGCAACCGCGCAACCCCGTTTACGCCGAACTTCTCTCGTCCGCCAACACCTGCGCCACACACGCGGTCACGTTCTTCCCGGTTTGGATGTCCAGAAACTCGTTCGGTCCGTGGGCGTTGCTGTGCGGCCCGAGGACGCCGGTGATGAGGAACTGCGCGTTCGGGAAGCGTTGGCCGAGCATCCCCATGAACGGGATCGAGCCGCCTTCGCCCCAGGTGGTGGCGGGTTTGCCGAAGTATGCTTTTGAGGAGGAGTCGATCGATTTCTCCAGCCAGGCATCGACTTTCGGCACTTCCCACCCGCCGGCACCCTTCTCCGGTTCGAATTCGACGCGGGCGCCGTAGGGTGGGTCGCTTTCCAGCAGTTCCTTCAGTTTCCGGTCGAGACTCGATGCGTCGAGCGTCGGCGGAACGCGGAGAGAGAGCTTGATCGATGTCTTCGGACGGAGCACGTTGCCGCCCTGCACGAGATCGGGGAGGCCGGCCTGGCCGGTGTAGGACAGCATCGGACGCCAGGTCCGGTTGAGCAGAAGCTCGACCGGATCGCCGGCCATCGGATGCATGCCGGGGAGAAACGGGAACTTGTTGAAGATCTCGTCGCCGAGGATGCGGGCGGTTTCGCGGACCTCGGCCATGCGATCCGGCGGTACGCCGGCGTGCAGCCACTCGGGGATGATCCGGCCGGTGCGCGCCTCTTCGAGCCGGTCCAGCAGGATGCGGAGGATGCGGAAGCTCGAGGGGACGATGCCGCTGGCGTCGCCGGAGTGAACCCCCTCGCTCAGCACTTCGACCGTGAGATTTCCGACGA
>WNFG01003210.1_pt1 | contig 13668 bp, 11 predicted proteins | sample 5400431 | NCBI WGS metagenome assembly WNFG01 (sample SAMN13153346, study PRJNA577476) | soil metagenome | isolation source: 120 cm saprolite under Douglas fir tree site 2 hole 3 replicate 2 | place: USA:California | collected 2015-04-18
AGCGCGCCTTGTCCTCCGGCACGGGATTCGCTTTCTGCCAGGCGCCGAAAGCGTAGCGCGCGAAGTCGGCGCGCGGATCGGCGCTCCTGTCGATGTAGCCCACGCTGAAGCGGGGCGGAGCCGGCCGGGCGGGCTCGGCCGCGGAGAGCGGCCCGCACGCGAGCGCGGCCAAAGCCGTGGCGGCGAGGAGAAGGCGGGGGTGTCTCATGGGCGGACGGTTGCGAGCCGGCATTATATGGCGGCGCCGGACGGTCCATGCGATAGTAACGCCAAACGGAGAAAACAATGACCGGCGCGCCCGCCCATCAGCCCTTCGTCCCCGACGACTCCCGACTCGCCGAATTCACCTTGCGCGCCGTCGTCATGGGCGTGCTCCTCGGCATGCTGTTCGGCGCCTCGTCGCTCTATCTGGTGCTCAAGGTGGGCCTCACGGTCAGCGCGTCCATTCCGGTGGCGGTGATCGCGATTACCCTCTTTCGCCTCGCGTCGAAAGCGGGCGTGCGCGATTCCACCATCCTCGAGAACAATATCGTGCAGACCGCGGGCTCGGCGGGCGAGTCGATCGCGTTCGGCCTGGGCGTCACCATGCCCGCGATCCTCATTCTCGGGTTCGACCTGGAAATCGCGCGCGTCCTGCTGGTGGCCGTGCTCGGCGGGCTGCTCGGGATCCTGATGATGATCCCGTTGCGCCGCACGCTGATCGTCGCGCGCCACGGCGAGCTGAAATATCCGGAAGGCACGGCTTGCGCCGAGGTGTTGAAGGCGGCGGAGCTGTCGAAGCGCGAGGGCGGCGGGGCGCGCGGCGATTCGAGCCGCGCCGGCGTCATCTTTCTGGGATTCGGAATCGGCCTGCTCTACAAGACCCTCAACGTCGCGTTGAAGGGCTGGAAGGACGTGCCGGAAAAAGTGTTCGGAGCGCCGCTGAAAGGCGGCTCGGTGGGCGTGGAGATCTCCCCCGAGCTGCTCGGCGTGGGCTACATCATCGGCCCGCGCATCGCCTCGATCATGTGCGCGGGCGGGGTCCTCGCGTATCTCCTGCTTATTCCGCTTATCAAGTTCTTCGGCGACGCGCTCCCGGTTCCGCTCGCGCCGGGCGCGAAGCTGATCCACGACATGAGCCCCAATCAGATCCGCGGCGCCTACGTGCTCTACATCGGCGCCGGCGCCGTGGCGGCAGGCGGGGTGGTGAGCCTCGCAAAGGCGCTGCCGACGATCTGGAGCAGCTTGAGCGGAAGCCTGAAAGGATACGGCGGCGGCGCCTCAGTCGACAGCGCGACGGGCAGGCGCACCGATCAGGACATCCCGATGAAGTGGGTGCTGGCCGGCTGCCTCGCCATCATCGTGGTCATCATGCTCGCTGCGCCCTTGCACATGAATCTCCTGGGCGCGCTGCTGATCCTCGTGTTCGGGTTCCTCTTTTCCACCGTCTCGTCGCAGTTGACGGGGCAGATCGGCTCATCGAGCAATCCCATTTCCGGGATGACGGTGGCGACGCTGCTGCTGACCTGCCTGATCTTTCTGCTGGTGGGATGGACGGGCGGCCCCTACTACGTCACCGCCCTCTCGGTCGGCGCCATCGTCTGCATCGCCTCGAGCAACGCCGGCTCCACCTCGCAGGACCTGAAGACCGGGTTCCTGATCGGGGCCACGCCGCGAGCGCAGCAGATCGCCATTCTCTTCGGCGCGCTCGCTTCGGCCGTCGTGCTCGGTCCGATCCTGCTCAAGCTGAACGACGCCGCGACCGTCTACGTGCCGATCGCCCAGGTGGCGCCGGGGCTGCGCACCGACGCAGCAGCGCTCGCGGAGACCGCCGTGCTGCAGGGGCCGCAGGCTCTGAAGGACGAGCGCAGCTACCGGGTGTGGCACAAGACCGAACTCTTGGGCGGGCCCGCGGGAAAATACCTGGTCGACGACGCCGGCAACGCCGTCTATCTCGTCGACCCGGGCATCAACGGCAGCCACACGACGCGCCCCGACGGCACGCAAGTGCGCAAGTACGACGCGCCCAAGGCGGTGCTCATGTCCTACATCATCAAGGGCATCCTCGATCAGCAGCTGCCCTGGGCGCTGGTGATCTTCGGCGTGATCATCGCGCTGGTGCTGGAAATGGCGGGCGTGCCCTCGCTGCCGTTCGCGGTCGGCGTGTATCTGCCGCTGTCGTCCTCGGCGCCGATCTTCGTCGGCGGAATGGTAAGGGGGTACGTGGACCGCCGCCGCAACAAACTGGCGGCATACGCCAACGCGAGCGAGGAAGAGCGCACCGCTGCCGGGGACCGCAGCCCGGGCGTGCTGCTCGCCTCCGGCTACATCGCGGGCGGCGCGCTGGCCGGCATACTCATCGCTTTCACCGCCGGCGTGCTCGGCGACTTCGACAAGGCCGTCACGGCCTGGGCCGGCGCCCACAACCCGTTCTTCGAAGGCGGCGCCTCCGACGCTCTCTCCATGCTGCCCTACGCCGCGCTTATCGTGCTCCTGTACTGGATGGCGAGGGAAAAGCCGGCGCCGTGACTCGCGCGCGGCCCCGAGTCGGTCGCGCTGTTACACGGACGGAAAGGAATACAGCAGATCAACTGCGGAACCCATCATCGACGACGGTCACGGCATGCGCGGCAAAACAAATATCCCTTCGTTCAACCATGACGCCACGATGTCCGGCAGCCCGTCACCTGTCACGTCCCCCACCGACAGCGCCTGGTGCACAGACGTCCCGCCGGTGCTGTACGTCGGCAGAAAATACGTCACGGGATTCTGGAAAGAGTGATCGGCTGACTGGTAGAGTATCTGGACCGTACTACCATCATTCAACAGGATGATGTCATTGAGTCCATCACCGTTCAGGTCTGCTACTTTGAGTTCACTCCCTGAAGATATCAAGATACTTGGCCCCGTCAAAATGCCGCTCGCGTTCTGATAGAAGAGGTTCAGATTGCCGGTAAGGTCGGCAACAGCCACGTCCACCCATCCGTCGTCGTTGAGGTCGGCGAGAGCGAACGAGCGGAAGTAGGGCCAATAATTGGTCTGGACCGTGTAGAAGTCCGGTGCGGTGCTGAAGATCCCCGGGGAAACCTGTTTGACGACTGCCAACTCTTTGGGTCCGCTCTGCAGGACGAGGTCGTTAAACCCGTCATGGTTCATGTCCGCGACGTGCAGTTCCCCGTCAACGACGACCGGAACACTGGTGTAGGTAACCTCCGGGCCGAGAACTCCCCCACTCCCCTGGAACAACAAAGAAATCACTCCATTGGTACCGCTACCCGCCCCGGCAGAGACCACATCCGGCAGCGAATCGCCGTTCAGGTCGGCAACCGCCAGCGGCCCGACGTCATTGGTCGAGAGTACATATTCCTGCGGCGCGCCCAGCGCGTGGGTCGCATTGTCCTGTCTGAAAACGGCGATCCTTCCGAGCAATCCCGACATGGCCGTAGTCGAATTGCCACTCACGATCAGGTCGGCCAAGCCGTCATTGTTCACATCCGCGATGGCGATCCCCCTGAGGCTGAGGTCGGTGGCGATGATCTGCGGCGAATCGAGCGTTCCTCCCGCGTTCTGATAGTAAATCAGGACGCTTGTGCCGGACGCCAGGACCGCTACGTCGTTGCGCCCGTCACCGTTGAGATCCCCCACGGCCGTATCGCCGACGAGGGTGCTCGTGGAGACACCGGGATAATTTACCCCCGGCAGGAAACCGGCTACGACATTGACCGATGTGGAGCCGAGAATGCTTCCCGATGTAGCCGTGATGGTTGCTGGACCGACGCCCGTCCCGGTTACGAGCCCTGTAGCACTGACTGTCGCCCTGGCGGTGTCCGACGATGTCCAAGTTACCTGCGTCGTTAAATCCACAGTGCCGTTGTTCGAGTAAGTGCCGGTAGCTGTAAGCTGCTGCGTCTTTCCTTTTGCAATGATTGGACCTTGCGACGTCACCGCGATGGACAAGAGCGTTGGGGCCGTACTGTCGGTAACGGTGATGGGAACATAGTTGAAGCCGGCGATCACAATGCCGGAGTTGGGGGCCGCGTTGGGCATGTCCACGGCGGTCGCGATGCCAACAATGACGAGACGGCTTCCAGCCGTGATGCCGCCGGAATTGATGCTGAGTGCCGTCGTGGTCGTAGGCACTACCTGAAGGGAATTTCCCGAAGGCCAGATCAATTGACCGCTGGGATCGGCCGAATCCAGAACCCCCAGGACATAGGCCGAGTTCGCCGTCGGTGCTCCACCCGACCACGTTACGAGATTTGCGGCGAACGATAGCCATGTAGCTCCCGTCAGAGGCGCGGAGATCGAGGGGTAGGAGGTGAACTGTGTGACGGATGAGGTGTAGGTAGTTCCGCCGGCGGTTACGCTCAGGGTAACGTCGTCTCCAGGGGCTACTACAATGTTTCCTTCATAGTCCTGATTCGTGGCGCTGTAAGTCAGAGTCGCTCCGTTGATGGATACCGAAGCATTGGCAATAGGGGCGCCGCTGGAATTGTCCCGGACTTCGACCGAGGCGGCGCTATTGAAACCGGCTGGCACAAATCCGGGCGGAACAGTTCCTGTGGGGAAACTGATCAGAGAGGCATTGATAGAAGGCGCCACAGCGGAAGAACCCCCGCCACCACCGCCACCGCTCCCACCGCCACCCCCACAGCTGGCAACGCCGAGCAGCAGAACAATCGCGAGGGCCGTCAGTACAGTTGGCGCGCCTCTCGTACTGCGCCAGATCAACAGCGAGCGGTTGCACCGGTCGACCGAGGTATTGCCGCAACCCGGCATTGCTGCCTCCCTACGCGCGGTCTCGCTTTGCTGCGCGCCGCGCTCTATATGGGGGCATCCTACTCCCACACTCCTAACAAGTTAAGTCGCGGGAACCCGACAGTATGTAGTTAACGCCTAGCACAACCTGTCGAGGAACTTACACGGGTTGCCACGTCTTTCCGAAAAATCTACGCCCCCGGCGCCCGAAACCCCACCCGCGCATGGCTGCCGTCGCAATACGGCTTGTTGGCCGATTGGCCGCAGCGGCAAAACGCCGCGCTCACGGTCCGATTGACGGTTTTTCCGGTTCCGGTCACCACTTCGATCGAGCCCGCCACGAGCAAGGGGCCGTTGGCGGATGGGCGGATGTCGAGCGGGCCGTCGCGCCGCGCCAAGGCGCTGCTCTCCTTGACCGCGACTTCGCCGCTCGCGACAAAACCTGCGCTTGCGTGGCTGCCGTCGCAATACGGCTTGTTCTTCGACGCACCGCAGCGGCACAAGGTGGCGCGAAAGCCGATCTCCGCGCCCGCGAGCCTGAGCGCGCCGTGAAACGCCAAGGGGCCGTTTTCCCGCAAGCGAACCAGATTGACCTTGGGCGCCTCCTCCTCGGGCCCGCCGTCGAGACGCTCATAGGCGATGGCGCCGGAGGGACACTGGTGCGCGATTTCCGCGACGGCTTCAGGCGCGGCGGCATCGGGGTGGATCCACTCGCCCTGCACGTTGGGCACGAACACCTCCGGGTGCGACAGCACGCAGCCGCGCGAATGGATGCATTTCTTCGCGTCGAAGCGGATGCGGATTTTCCTGCCGTCCACGATTTCAATGGCGCTCATGACGATCCTCTTGTTGGAAGCGTCAATACTACTACGCTACCCAAGGGCGCCGAAACGCGTCAAACTGACGCCCCATTTCAACGGCGCAACGATCGGAGGTCCGTCTTGGCTCATTTGACTCACGTGACTCACTCCCAGATGCTGGAGACCCGGCGAAGGAGGAAAAGAGGCAAGAAGGACCTCGCGGGAGCCGCCAAGCGGGCGAAGAAGCTCGCGAAGTGGAATGCGAGGAAGGCCCGCGCGGACGCTCCGAAGGCCACTTAGCCGCTCAATCGAGCGATACGCCGAGCTCCCTCGCGATCGCGATCATCGCGGGACCTTCCTCCCGGTAGAGAGCGACGAATTCTTCCGGAGTGGTCGGCTTTTCGAGGAGTCCGAAAGTTTCGTAGATCTGCTTGAGCCGCGGCGACTCCGCGCCCTCGAGAATCGCCTTCGAGATCCGGCCGACGATTTCCGCAGGCAGGCCCGCCGGGCCGAGAAGGCCCAGCCAGCCCTTCAGCATGAATACCTTCTCGGGGAATCCCTGTTCGAGATAAGTCGCGACCTGGGGCAGCTTGGGAGAGCGTTTCGCCGTGTTGACCGCGATCGGACGCAGCGCCTCTCCCCGCAGGTGCGGCGACAAGGCCGAGATGCTCCCGATCGCCGCATGGATCCGCCCGGCCGCCACCTCCAGCCACATCGGCGCCTCGCCCTTGAAGTGCACGACCTCGATCCGGGTTCCGAAGAGCTTGTTGATCTGCGCGGCCACCATGTGCGCAACCGAGCCCGGCCCGTAGCTTCCGAAATTCACCGCGGTTTTCTTCGCGAAATCGACGAACTCGCGGAAGGCGCGCGCCGGGACTTCGCGGTGCACTGCGAGCGGAAGATGGCCGGAATCGAACGCGGCGATGAACGTGAAGTCTTTGTCCGGGTCATAAGGCAGTTTTTTGTACAAGGCCTGCGCCTGCACGATCGGCGTCGAGATGGTGAACAGGAGCGTGTAGCCGTCGGCTGGCGATTTGGCGACCGCGTCGCAGCCGATGACCCCGCCCGCGCCCGCCCGGTTCTCGACGAGCACCGGTTGGCCGATGCTGCGTGCAAGGGTTTCGCCGTAGGCGCGGGCGTAGAGATCGGTCAATCCGCCGGGCGGAAAGCTGACGATGATCCGTACCGGGCGCGCGGGCCAGGCCTGGGCGCGGACGCCCCGGGGAAAGGCCCCCGTCCCGAGCAGCGCGGCCGAGGCCAGCAGAAAGGAACGTCGATCGGACCGGCGAAGCTCTCGCACGCTGCCCCCTCCCGGATGGATTTCAGGATGGTAACGCAGAACGCTGGCCGATCAAGGCCTTGCCGGCGAATACCCGGGGGACCCGCGAAACTATCCGTGAGGAATGGTCCGTTTTGGCGTAGAATACTGCTCCGTTTCGGCGTGCAAACGCACCCCGGAAACGCATGAGGAGCATCTGCCTTGCAAGAAATTCTGAAATATCTGAAAGACCGCGGTGAACGGCTTGACTCCGAGATCGCCACGGACACCGGGATCTCCCTTCAAAACGTGCGGCTCCACGTGTCGGAGCTGTCCGCCCGGGGCGAGGTCATCCTGTGCCAGTCGATTCGATTCAACAACGGCAAGAGGAGCGAGGGCTTGCTGTGCCGGATCGCGGGCTATATTCCGCCCGCGGCTCCCGGCAGGAAATCCAAGGCGCAGCTGAAAGCGCTGGCGTAGGCCAAGGACCGGCCGGAGCGCTTCAGCGCCGGCCGTCGTACCAAACGAAGCAATCCCGCCGGCTGCGCAGCGTGCGTCCGCGCGACACCACGATCTTCACCATGAAGCGGAAAAACTCGCGCCAGCCGTAGAGCCGCAGCTTGCGGTTGCTGGTGCGCAGAGGATGGCGGTGGAGAATCACGATGGCCCGCTTCTCGCGGCGGGCCAGGCGTTTCAGGCGCCGGAACAGATCGATCTCCTCGCCCGCGTACAGCTCCTCGCTGAAGCCGCCCGTCTCGCGGAACACCGCCGCCTCACAAAAAATAAAAGACCCCGCGGCCCACTTGTTGATCCTGCTCAGCGCGTTCCAGATTCCGATCCAGATTCCGGTCAGGAGCGCGGAGCCGGGATGCGGATCGTCGAGCGTGACCGTGCTCCCGCCGGCGAGACATCCCGCACGGATGGCGTCCGCAGCTTCAAGAAAAAGCTCCACGCTGGGCTCGGAATCGGCATCCACGAAAAAGATCCAGTCCCCGCCGGCGCGGGCGGCGCCGGTGTTGCGCGCGCGGCTTATCTGGTTGACCGGCTCGAATACGACCTCGGCTCCCGCCGTCTTCGCGATCTCCGCCGTGCGGTCGGTGGAATTGTTGTCGCACACGATCAGCTCGGAGTGCCAGCCCAACCGGGCGAATCCTTGCATGGCCGCGCGGATGCTGGAGAGCGACCCGGGCAGCAGCCGCTCTTCGTTGAACGCGGGAACGACGAGCGAGATTTTCATTTGCCGATTTCAGCATACCACCGTTGTCGCGGCGCTCGGAGCGGGCGCTTGACCGGGGCCCCGATGCCCAACATAATCCGCCGGCAGCACCCATCACAAGGAGGAGAAAAATGTCCATAAGCAAATTCATGTTCGGCCTGGGATTCACGTTGCTCGCCGCCGGCGCCATGGCGCAGGAGCGCCCGCCCTACGGCCAGGAGGTCGGGCTGGAGCTCGCCAAGAAAATCGCGGCGGGCGCGGCCGCGGAGTCGAAGAAGAACGGCTGGCGCATGGCGATCGCGGTCGTCGACAACCACGGCTTCCTCGTCTACTACGAGCGCATGGACGACACGCAGACCGCGAGCGTGGACGTCGCCGTCGACAAGGCGAAGGCGGCGGCGATGTACCGCCGACCCACCAAAGTATTCGAGGACGGTATCGCCAAGGGCCGAAACGCGCTGCTAGGCCTGAGAGGAGCGACGCCGATCGAAGGCGGGCTGCCGATCATGGCCGGCGGCAAGGTGATCGGCGGAGTCGGCGTGAGCGGCGCGAATTCGGATCAGGACGCGCAAGCGGCGACTGCGGGCGTCAAGGCGGCCGGTCTGTAAAAACACGGCGGCAGAAACGGGACGGCGCCCCGCGGGGCGCCGTTTTCATTTCAGGAAGGCGCTCGTCTATTCGGCGCGCATGCCCTGCTCCCTGATCACCCTGCCCCACTTGGCGGATTCTTTCTTCAGGTGGGCGGCAAATTCCTCGGGCGTGCTGGCGACGATGTCCTGGCCGATTTGCCGGAAGAGCTTTACCTGATCGGGCGTCGCCATCGTCCTCTTCACACTGTCGTTGAGCAGGGCCACGATCGCCCCGGACGTTCCCTTGGGCGCGAGCAGGCCGTGCCAGGTCACGAATTCGTAGCCGGGCAGACCGGATTCCGCGATGGTCGGGATGTCGGGAAACGCGGGCGAGCGTGCGAGGCTGGTGATGCCGAGCGCGCGCAGCTTTCCAGCGGCCGCGAACGGCGTGGCTTCGGAGACGCCCGACACGATGATCTCGGTGTCGCCGGCCACGGTCGACAACAGGGCCGGACCGCCCCCCTTGTAATGGATCGCCACCATTTTGACCTTTCCCAGGTAGTTAAACAGCTCCGCGGCGATGTGCGGATTGGTGCCGGGCCCGGCGGTGGCGAAGTTCAGCACCCCGGGTTTGGCGCGCGCAAGCTCGAGCAGCTCGCGCACCGAGCGCGCCGACAGCGACGGGTGAACGACCAGCACCGACGGCGAAGAGGCCAGCAGCGAAATCGGCGCGAAATCGGTCAGCGGATCGAACGGGAGCTTGGCGTACATATGGGAATTGGCCACGAACGGAATGGTATTGACCATCAGCGTGTAGCCGTCGGGCGCCGCGCGCGCAACGTATTCGGTGCCGATGTTGCCCGAAGCGCCGCTGCGGTTCTCGATGAGGAACTGCTGGCGCAGGCTCTCGGACACGCGCGGCATGACCAGGCGCGCGACGGTATCCACGCTGCCCCCCGGCGGGAAGGGAAGGATCACGTGCACGGGCTTGCTCGGATAGGCAGCGGTTTGCGCCGCCGCGAATTGCGCGGCCGGGCTCGCCGCTCCCAGGAATGCGACGATCAGGATGATTTTCTTCAAGTCGCTCGCCCTTACTCGGGCACCGTCTGCGGCTTGGTCGGATCGGAGATCTGAATGACCAGATACCTGGCCGGCTGGACCGAGCTCGCGTTGCGCGAGACCGCGTGCAGCGCGCCGGGCGGCTCGTAGAACGTTCCGCCCGGCCCGAGCTTTTGCAGCGGACCGTCGTCGACTTTCACCTCGTAGGTGCCTTCGAGCACGTAGCCGAACGTGTGGCTGCCGGGATGGCGGTGCGGGCCGCTGCCGTTTCCGGGATCGCGCTCGGTCCTGCGGATGGTCACCACGCGGCCGAGCACGTCGTTCATCGTCGTCCTGAAGAGCTCCGTCTGGCGGGTGCCGGTATTGGCGGGAGGCTGAGTCTGCGCGAGCGCCAGATAGGTCGCGCAAGAAGCCAGCAACGCCGTTGCGCAGCCGAACGCGGCGTGGGTAATGACGGTTTTTTTCATGGTCTCCTCCTTACGAGGAAATGATATCCGAATCCGCCGGGCCCGAGACCGGCGCCCTTGACGGTCGGGCACCGGGTGCTCCATCCTTTGCGAAATCAGGGAGATCGACATGACCGCACGCCGTACCTTCATCAAGAGAGCCTCGATGGTGGCGATCGCCGCGACGGCATCGGCAATCGGCCGGCAAAGCCACGGCCAGCCGGTGTCGAATTCGGCCGGGACCGAGGCGCCGAAGCTCAGGGCCCCGGAGGGCGCGTGCGACTGCCACATGCATATCTACGATCCCGCGCGCTTTCCCATGCCTCCCAGCCCGAGGGTGGCTCCGTCCAATGCCACCGCGTCGCATTACCGCTTGCTGCAGAAACGGATCGGAACGACGCGCGTCGTCATAGTACAGCCGCGCAACTACGCCATCGACAACCGGGTGACGGTCGATGCGATCGCGCAGCTCGGCCCGAACGCAAGAGGCGTCGCCGTTCTACACCCGACGGTCACGGATGCCGAGCTGAAAGCGCTCCATGCCGCAGGCGTGCGCGGCGTCCGCTTCACCCTGGGTGACCCGGCCACCGCGGTGGTCAAGGTCGACATGATCGAGCCGCTCGCGAAGCGCGTCGCGGATCTGGGCTGGCACGTGCAGTTCAACGTGGAGGGCGAGCAGATCATCGAGCTTGCGGACCTGCTGCGGCGCCTGCCGACGCAACTGGTGTTCGATCATCTCGCCAACCCGCCGCTGCCGGCGGGCATCGAGCATCGGTCTCATGCGATCGTCCGCGGCCTCGTCGACCGCGGCCGCGCCTGGGTCAAGCTCTCGGGCGCGTATTCGAACAGCAAGATCGGCGCGCCGTCCTACCCGGAAGCCACCCGGACCGCGCAGGCTTTCGTCAAAGCGGCGCCGGAACGCCTGGTATGGGGGAGCGACTGGCCGCACCCCACCATGCCCGACAACAACAAGCCGAACGACGCATTGCTGTTCGACCTTTTGACCGAGTGGGCCCCGGACGAGGCGACGCGCACCCTTATCCTGGTTCGAAATCCGGAGGCGCTTTACAGCTTCGCGAAATCGGCTTGACGGAGGGCGCGCCGCCGCGGGCGAGCCCGGTCGCCTTTACACTCTCCTTACGAACTCCGGCGTGAACTCCTTCACCGAGCGCACGCCGCACTGCATCATCGCGACACGTGTTTCGGTGCGCAGGATTTCGAGAACCTTCGCCACGCCGGGTTCGCCGAACGCGCCGAGCCCCCATAGGTACGGCCGCCCGACGCCGACGGCGTTCGCGCCCATGGCGAGCGCCTTGGCGATGTCGGTCCCTCGCCGGAACCCGCCGTCGATAAGGACGAGGATCTTGCCCTGCACCGCGTCCACCACTTCGGCCAGCACGTCGATCGTGGCGCGGCCGCTGTCTTCGCCGCGCCCGCCGTGGTTGGAGACGACGAGGCCGTCCGCGCCGTTCGCCACGCACAACCTCGCGTCCTCGGCGGTGAGGACGCCTTTGATGACGATCTTCATCTTGGTCGCGCCTCTCAGGCGCTTGATGAAATCCCAGCTCATGTTCGCCGACTGCAGGTTGGGCAGACCCTTCAAGTCGATGCCGGCGTAGGCGGGCTTGCGGACGACGCTCTGCTGCAGGTCTTCCGCGTGGCATCCTTTGCATTCGCGCGTGTCGGACTTTCTCAGGCGAAAGAAGGTTTCCTGGTTCCTCCCCGCGACGCGGTCCACCGTCACCACGACCACCGGCGACCCGGCGCGCTCGGCGCGCTTCACCAAGGCTTCCGCGACTTCCCACTTGGGCGAGGCGTAGAGCTGGTACCAGACCGGTGCGCCGCGCGCCGCGATCGCGTCTTCCATGGAAGTGGTCGCGGGCGTCGCGAGCATCTCCAGGTGCCCGCCCGTCTTCGCCGCGCGCGCGACCGCCGCCTCGCCTTCCGGGTGATAGGCCTTGTTGCCGCCGGTCGGGCAGATGAAGATGGGGTTCGGATACTTCACGCCGAGGATATCGACGCTCATGTCCACCTTGGAGACATCGACCAGGCGCCGCGGCCGCAGGTAATATTTCGCGAAGGCCTCGCGGTTGGCTTTCAACGTGGCCTCGGCGTCGATGCCAGAGGCCATGTAGCCGATGTGCGCGGGCGGCACGTTCTTGAAGAACACCGGCTCGAAGTCGAACACGTTGATCGCCTCCGAGGGGCTCGCGATGAGCGGCGCGTTCGCCTCGAGCTCGGGGAGCTTCGAGGGGCGGTCCACTCCACCGAGCGCGAAGCCGGGCTCAGTTCCGAGATAGCCGAGCAGCGGGCTTGAGGCGAGCCACCGGAGCAGGCGGCGGCGGTTTTCGAATCGATCGCTGAAGGACGCCATGGGAATTCCCCCCCTTTAAGGAATGAGGCGCAGCTTGCGCCCCGCGCTTTTGGAGGGCCATCCTACTCCAAGCGTTGCCGGGAGGTTAAAGTGGAATCGAAATCCGAAAAAAATCACATTGTCCTTCAGCATTAGTTTGGCACCGGCCGCTCCCTGCGGCACACTCGGCGGGTCGCCTCGAGCCGGGCGCGTGTAGCTGGACAACGATGCCAAGTCGATAATCCGGTACAAGAAAATCCGGCCGTAACGACAGCGAATCGCGAAGTGATGTTCTATCTTAATGGGCGAGGGAAACATGACCGCTACGGGAAATGCGCGCATGCGCTTGACGCGTCTGGTTCAGGTTTTCTGTGTCGCGCTCTGCGCCGCGGCGCTGCCCGCGCACGCGGAACCCGCGGGAAAGGTGCTGACCGCGGGCGGCGACGTGCTCGTGCTTCGCGGCAGCCAGATCCTACGGCTCTCCAGCGGCGCGGCCATCGAGTCGGGCGATCAGATCCACACCGGCGCCGACGGCAAAGTCCTCATCGTCTTCACGGATTCAGGTCTGATCTGGATACGCTCCAATTCGGATTTCGTCGTCGACGAATACTCTTACGCGAACGGACAGGGTAGGCGCGAATCGGCCTTCTTCAGCCTGCTCAAGGGCGGCGCGCGGTCCGTCACCGGCCTGATCGGCCGCCGCAACCGGATGAGCTACAGGCTGCGGGTATCGGTCGCGACCATCGGCATCCGCGGCACGGATTTCAGCGTGGTCATGTGCCAGCGCGACTGCAGGGATTCCGACGGCGGCCTGGCCGCGAAGGGCCTCTACGGCGAAGTCCTCGAAGGCAGGATCGCGGTGACGCCCCTCGACGACCGCTTGCTCGAGCGCGAATTCGGCGCGGGCGAATTCTTTCACCTCGCGGACGAGCACTCGACCCCGACGCCCCTGTTCCTGCCGCCGCCGTTTCTACGCGGCAAGCAGGACGAGCAAACGAGTTTCATGGAGCCCGGCGTGACTTCGATCGGAACCAGCGTTTCGGGCGCCACCTCGCCCGTCGTGAGCTCGGTAGGATCTACCGTCACGGCGGTCACCCCTGCCCTGACTCCGATCACGGCACCCGTGTTTTCGACCCTCACGTCGGCCGTGACTCCGATCGCGGCGCCCGCCCCGTCGGTCACGATCCCCGGAACGATATCGACGATACTGCCCTCGGGACTGCCGACCTC
>WNFG01003211.1_pt1 | contig 13668 bp, 10 predicted proteins | sample 5400431 | NCBI WGS metagenome assembly WNFG01 (sample SAMN13153346, study PRJNA577476) | soil metagenome | isolation source: 120 cm saprolite under Douglas fir tree site 2 hole 3 replicate 2 | place: USA:California | collected 2015-04-18
CCAGGCGGAGCGGAAATCCATTCAACATGGGAAGCGGCTCTCCATTCATCTCGTAGGCGACCATCACGTCAGGCTCGCGCGCACGATCGACCGCCAGCGACTTCACTACATCCGGGATCGAAGCGAGCGGAGGCTCATCAAGGCCGTCGAAAGAGACGTCGATCGCTCCGGCGCGAATGCCGGCAGCGTCCAGCAAATCGCGCAGCCGGACTCCGGTCCACAGCGCGTTGCCCATGGCTCCGTGCCGCCACTGCCCACCCGCCACGCGTGGCTCGAACAGGCTGCGCGAGTTTCCCGAGCATTGGGCGATGGCTATGACGGAAACCGGCTCGAAGCGCCGCCGCAGATCGTCGAGGGAGAGTGACAGTGAGCGCTGCACGTGCCCGTCGACCTGAAGCCGGAAGCCCCCCATGTCAACATGGGTCGGAATGCCGGCCACGTGCCATCGCACGAAAAATGCTTCGTTGGGAGTAAAGTCCTGCCGGAAATAGTGGAGGGGTGTCTCGAGTTGCGGCGGACGATCCGTGAGCAGGATCATCTCGCGTTTTTCCGGAAACCGTACCATCCGTCGAGCGTCCGACGACGAGCCCGGCGGCAGGAGGGTTGAGCTATCGTCACGACCCGCCATAAGAAGGCCCGGAGCGAACTGAGCGGCAAACCGAAGCATCGCTCTCCGAGTGAGCTTCGCATTCGAGGTCGGGAATCCTTCCAAGGTCCCTGACGAGACTCCGCCTGTCGAAGGGTGGACTTGAGTCGACAGATGGTCATACGGCAACCGCATCTCTGCTCCTTCTGTCTTGATTCCACGACGCATCACGATGGTTAACAGCAGTCTATCGGCCAATTCCAGCTGCTCCGGGGCGACGGGCGCCGTCGCGCAGAAGATCGGCCGCTTCGAGGCGGCCAACGGCGGCACACTCTTTTTGGATGAAATCGGCGATATTCCGCTTGAGTTGCAGGCGAAGCTTTTGAGGGTGCTGCAGGAGCAGGAGTTCGAGAGGTTGGGCAGTACCCATACTCATCGCGTCAACGTGCGCGTCGTTGCCGCCACCAACCAGGATCTCGGCCAGTTGGTCGCCGACAGACTGTTCCGAATGGATCTCTATTACCGCCTTAACGTGTTTCCCATCGCCGTCCCGCCACTCCGTCATCGCCTGGGAGACATTCCGATGCTGGTGGCTTCTTTTGTGCATAGATACGCGAAGAGTATGTCAAAGGACATCGAGAAGATTCCCTCGCATGCCATGGAGACGCTGGCGCGCCACTCGTGGCCCGGAAACATTCGCGAATTGCAGAATGTCATCGAGCGAGCGGTGATTTTGACCAAGGGCGATGTGCTGGAACTCCCGGCACTGCCAGCCGGCGCGGCGGTTTCGAAGGAACCAGTCACCCTTGAGGAAGCGGAACGGGATCACATCCTGAACACGCTGCGGGAGACCAACTGGGTAGTTGGCGGGACGGCCGGCGCGGCGGCACGCCTAGGCGTGAAACGGACCACCTTGATCAGCAAAATGCGCAGAGTCGGCCTCTCGCGGGCGATGGCTTCCGAAAGGGTTTAGGCGTGAACAGAGCCGTGTTTCAAAGTCTTGTTCGTTCGGGCCAGAACTCGGACAGCAGCAGGCCGACCACGATCCCCAATGAAACTTCGAAGAAGCGGTGGATCGCGATTAACCACACGCTGGCAGAGCGCGTCACGAGCATGACAATCACCAGTGTCACGCTCGCATATCGGTATGCACTTCGCTCAACGCGCAATACGGCGCAGAGCAATCCGATTAGGAAAACGGCAATGCCGAATGCCCAAACACTGCCCCCAAAGTAGGCCACCGTCACCGCCCCAACAGCAGCCCCGATCGCCGTTCCCACGAAATATTGCACGGAAATCGGCAGCGCGGCACCCAATCCCGACTGCATGGCAATCAGAGCCGACATCGGAGCCCAGTACGCTTCCGGCAAGTGGAATAGACGGGCGACCAGATAAGACGCAACTGCTGCCACAGAGGTTCGAGCCGCATTCGTGAGGGACGACGGGTTCTCTCTTGCGACGATCAACTTACTGAGTTGCTCCATTTACATCCAGGCTATCAAGGGGATGAGCGGGGCAGTTCCATTCCCTCTCAAAACCTAAAGTCGAGCCATTCGGTCAGATAGTTGATATTGCGGCCCGCCGTTGACTCCTTCAGGAACTCAGCAGGAAAGAAGTGCAGATACTCCGTAAACAGGGTCACGTGCCGATTTGCCTTCCATTGCAGTTGCACTGAAGCATGACTGCCAACGTAGCGAGCATTGCTCTTTTGTCCGGAAACGACGATGCCTCCGCTGGCGCTATATAAGCCATCCTGTGTACTCTCGCGCCAGAAGGCGGCGAAGTTGGGCGCCACGGATACCTTCTTGCTAAGATGAAGTTCCGCGGACGGCTGCAAGACCAGCAGGTTGCGGTTTCCGAACAGTTCCGCGTAGCTGAAATAGGGACCCGTTTGATACAAAGAGTTGAACGTTCCTAGGGTCCGGCCCAAAGGGTTTTGATTACCGCTGAAGGCATTCTCCCGAATGCCAAAACGAGGGCGGAGGGGGATCGATTCAACGGTATAACCCACTTCCGTAGTAACCGCCCAGGCGCGAATAGCGTCCGATTGAAAGCTCCCCCACTGAAACGTGAGCTCGTGATTGTAGTCCAAATGCCTGGCAGTTCCCCAGATCCGTGCTCCGACTGTCTCTCTTTGTTCGCGCCCGGCGCCCCGTCCGTCGAAAATCACGTGTTTGTCGTCCAGGCCAAGATAATAGAGGTCGACGTTTCCTCCTGGAAGAACACGAAACGGCCTTACCCCATAGACGCCCCAGAAACTCGAGGTGTGATCGGGCGGATCATCGAAGAAGCCGGGATTGTCCAAGGTTGGCCGGACGGCAAACGCATCAACCGTCCAACCACCCGCCAACGTGGTGAGCCGGAACCCGTTAAAGCTTCGCCGGATATTGCGGCCGTCACGGGGCGAGACCAAATACTTAGACCCGAATGCCATCTCTTGGCGCCCGGCTCGCAGCGTCACACTGTTCTTGCCAGACTTCCAAAGGCCGATGTCGAAGAAGCCCTGGTGAACGTACAACTTCTCCCTATCAAGGCCCGGACGAGGGCCCCCGTTCTTGCCTGTCTCGACACTAGTCCCCAATTCGCCGAAAAATCGGAACCTGTCACCGAGGTGCAGATCGGTATGCAAGTAGTAACGCTGCATAGGATAGGCGTTTCCGGGCGGCCCGCTTCCCCAGTTTGGATTGCTGAAATATTCGCCACGCTCTCGAACCCATGCGCCAAAAGAAATGTAATAATCCTCGCCTTCACGGCGAAGCGGGATGTACTTTAGCTGGTCCAGAGACTCAGTCCGACATGCCGGATCCGCCAGATATCGATTGTTTTCGTCAAAAGTCATTCCCGGAAACGCTGGAGGGGCACTGGGACAAGCCGGTTGCGCCTGCTCCAACGTTTGCGCGCACGCGGAGATGCCAGCGAGAGCTGACAATAGATAAGCTACTCGAGCGGTCCGTTTCACGATTGCCTCCGAGACCAAAATGGGCCAGCGCTGCCTCTATAAGGGAGTGATGACTGCCTCTTGTTTCGGAATGCCGTCGATCATTGCTTTGCCAACGTGCAGATGTTGATCGACCAGCAGGTGCGGGGTATGCGACATCCATTCGGCCAGGGATATGTCCTCATAGTGGTCGCTCTTGAACATCTCCAGAAACACCAAGTCTGTGTCTCCCGTGTTCTCAATGTAGTGGGGCTCGGATTGGAGCACATATCCTACGTCGCCCTCTTGAAGATCCATCGTCCTCGCATGCGTACCGGCGGCAAAAACCGTCATGCGTCCCTTGCCACTCATGTAGTACTGCCACTCATCTGCATTCGGATGCCAGTGCAGTTCGCGCAACCCGCCCGGCTTCAGCCTGACAATTGCTGCCGCAATCGGGGTTGCCGGGAAGTTTTTGGAGTCGATGATCTTTACTTCACCGCTTCGTGTTACTTTTGTCGGCTTCATTTGGCTGGCCCTGAAGTCGAAGCGCTGTTGCACCACGCCGCTGCCCGCCGCCGCCTCGTTTTGCTCAGCCTTCAGATCACCAGGAAGACCGGCTTGAAAAATGAAGAGTTCCTTTTGCGGCACGTGATCGAAAGTGGATTCGGGTACGTTGAAGTTCTTCCCGAGCACTTCCTTGGGCGTGTGTGCAAGCCAGTCCGTGATCAGGAACGTCTCGAATTCATTGAAATCGCCGTCGTCGAAGACCAGTAGAAACCTGCACCCGTCCGGCCCTAAACCTTGGATCGAATGCGGCACTCCTTTTGGAAAGAGCCAAAGGTCGCCCTCACCCACGTCGCTGACAAAGCTGCTGCCCTCTTGATCGACAGCTGTGATGCGCGCGTTACCGTACAGCATAATCGCCCACTCCGCCTCGACATGCCAGTGCAACTCACGGACGCCACCGGCGGTCAGTCGCATCTCCACGCCCGCCATTGTCTTCGATATCGGCAACTCCCGCACAGTGATTTGCCGGGTCCATCCACCACTCTCGACACGTTTGCGCGCCAACGCAAAGGAATACTTAAACGGAGCCACGGTTCCGTTGTCCGTCTCCGGGGACCACACCGAATCCGGATTCTCGCCTTCCAGGGCTGAGTTCTTCGGCCCAGGATCAGACTCGTTCGGCAGGTGATGATCCGATGATCGGACCTGCTGCGCATTGGCGGCTACTCCCGCAAGCGCTGCCGCTGTCAAGGCGGAGCCGATCCCAAACACGCTTCTCCTGGACAAATTACCAAAGGGCGCATTGTCTGGCTTTTCGTTACTCACCGCTGTTCTCCTTTGAGCAAGTACCGACAGCAAAGACGTAGCAATTCGCGGACCGACGGGGATTACGTCCATTCAGTATGGTTTTCAGGCCCCACGGCGCCGGCCTTCGACGAGTAAAGAGACCACGTAGTGACCAAGATGTCGGGGGGCCGACACGCTCTAGGGCAAATACGACGGTTCGCTGCGGAAATGCACCCTTTGCTTTGGTCCGCGACGTGCGCTGGAATCAGCAGAATTCGATCATGACCCGAATCTCCATCAATGACACAGACTTTGATGCCCAGGATGGCGAACGCCTAATAGACGCGCTTAATCGCGCTGGACCGCACTTGTCGCAGGTTTGCTATCACCCGCAACTGGGTCCGATTCAAACCTGCGACACCTGCATCGTCGAGGTCGACGGGCGACTGGTTCGGGCCTGCTCCACAATCGTGTCCACGGGAATGACGGTAAGGACCACAGGCCAGGCTGCGACCACCGCGCGTGCCGAGGCATTCGACCGCATTCTGCGCAACCACGAACTCTACTGCACTGTGTGCGACAACAACAACGGCAACTGTACTGTCCACAACACCACGAAACTGCTTGGTTTGGAGCACCAGCGGTATCCGTTTGAACCGAAACCGTACGAAGTCGACAATAGCAATCCGTTTTATCGTTACGACCCTGGTCAATGCATTCTGTGCGGCCGGTGCGTCGAAGCCTGCCAGAATCTGGAGGTCAACGAGACGCTTTCGATCCGCTGGGAGGATCCGCATCCGCGAGTGCTTTGGGACGGTGGAACGCACATTGGCGGGTCAAGTTGCGTCTCGTGCGGACACTGCGTAACGGTCTGTCCATGCAACGCCCTCATGGAAAAGACAATGCTCGGGCACGCCGGATACCTGACCGGTCTGAGCAAACATGCCCTGGATGGCATGATCGACGTGGTGAAAGGACTGGAGAGCGAGACCGGCTATACCGCAATTCTCAAGGTCTCCGAGGTCGAGTCGGCGATGCGCACGAATCGTAGCCGCCGCACTAAAACGGTTTGTACCTATTGCGGCGTCGGCTGCAGCTTCGATGTCTGGACCGATGTCTGGAGCAGGGATCGGCACATTCTAAAGGTAGAACCGGCGGAGGGTCCAGCGAACGGGGTGTCCACGTGTGTGAAGGGCAAGTTCGCATGGGATTTTGTTAACAGCCAGGACCGCCTGACAAAACCGTTGATTCGTGAAGGAGATCACTTTCGCGAGGCGAGTTGGGACGAAGCTCTGAATCTGGTCGCCCGGCGATTTCAGGAAATCAAGAATCGCGCGGGTGCGGACGCTTTGGCGTTCATTGCCTCATCGAAATGCACAAATGAAGAGGCCTACCTCATGCAGAAGTTGGCCCGCGCAGTGATTGGAACCAACAACATCGACAACTGCTCTCGCTACTGCCAGTCTCCGGCGACTCTAGGTCTGTTCAGAACCGTCGGCTACGGTGGCGATTCTGGCTCCATTTCCGACATCGAAAAGGCGGACTTGGTTCTGATTGTCGGCAGCAATACCGCGGAGAGTCATCCAGTGATCGCCACGCGTGTGAAGCGCGCGCACAAGCTGCACGGACAGAAGTTAATCGTTGCGGACTTGCGCGAGCACGAGATGGCCCGCCGCGCGGATCTTTTCTTTCGTCCAAAACCCGACACCGATCTTGTGTGGCTTTCCGCGATCAGCCGGTATCTGCTCGATAACGGCAAGGCTGCCACTAGTTTCCTAAAAGAGTGGACGAATGGCATTGAGGAATATCAAAAGAGTCTTGAGCCGTTCACTCTCGAGTTTGCCTCCGAGACGTGTGGTCTTTCCATCGAGACACTGAAGCAGGTTGCCACCATGATTGCCGAGGCGAAGTCCGTCTGCGCTCTCTGGGCCATGGGTGTAACCCAACACACCAATGGATCGGACACATCCACGGCGATTTCAAACCTTCTTCTCGTAACAGGTAATTATATGCGGCCCGGGACCGGTGCTTATCCACTGCGGGGTCACAACAACGTCCAGGGCGCCAGCGACCACGGCGCGATGCCCGACCTTCTGCCGGGATATCAATCGGTCCACGATCCCGAGGTGCGGAGCCGGTTTGAGGAGCGTTGGGGAGTGCGCCTGCCGTCCACCAAAGGTCTCGACAACCATGAGATGGTCAAGGCGATCCACTCTGGTACGGTCCGATCGATGTACCTGTGCGGCGAAGAAATGGGCTTGGTTGATTCCAACGCTAACTACGTTTGCGAGGCCTTTAAGAAATTGGAGTTCTTCGTAGTGGAGGACATTTTCTTCAGCTCGACCTGCCGCTATGCAGATGTAGTTCTGCCCGCAAGTCCCAGCCTCGAAAAGGAGGGGACCTTCACCAGCACCGAGCGACGCGTGCAGAGACTCTATCAGGTCTTCGAGCCGTTGGAGGGCAGCCGCCCCGATTGGAAGATCGTCCAGGATGTAGCGAATCGGCTTGGGGCAGGCTGGAACTATTCACACCCCTCGCAAATCATGCATGAGGTGGCCTCTTTGACGCCCCTATTCGTAGGTGTTACGTATGAAAGGCTTGAAGGCTACCGCTCGCTGCAGTGGCCCGTCGCAGAGGGCGGCGCTGATGAGCCGCTCCTCTATACGAAAGGTTTTCATTTCCCAGATGGGAAGGCCCGCCTCTTTCCGCTCACCTGGAAGGGCGAACCACCGGAGCATCCGGATGCTGAATTCGATCTCCATCTGAACAATGGCCGCCTGCTTGAACATTTCCACGAGGGAAATCTTACCTATCGCAGCCCAGGCATTCACGCCATGACACCAGATACGTTCGTCGAAGTATCGCCGGAGCTTGCTGGCAGCCGCGGCATTGAAAGTGGGAGTCTGGTGCTTCTAACCTCCAGCCATGGCCATGTGCCAGTACGCGCTCTTGTGACGGACCGGGTTCACGATGGGCAACTCTATATGCCCATGAATTCACCGGAAAGCGCAGTAAACATCTTGACGGGCAGTCACACCGATCCGGACACACACACTCCGGCATACAAGGAAACTGCCGTAAGAATGGAGATCCTCGAGACCAAGGGCGAGAGTCCGCTGCCGAGAACCAATCCACGCTTCGGGCACCCTACGCCGCAACAGGGCGTAGAAGTGGAGAGGAAGTGGCGTCAGTCGACCTATCGCTTCCCAGGGAACGGGCTCGTGCAAATCGATAAGGTTTAGCGAGGACTTTAAAAATGGCTCAGCCCATTACTTTGCATCAGAATTTGAATGGCGTGACTCATGCCGAAGCAAGTCTACCCACCGCAGCAGGGCAACACGCGGATGCAGTCGAGTCCGCTTACGAAGTATTACAACTGCTGCACGATCGTGGAGTCTTGAATCTAATGCGCGGATTGCTGGGTGCAGGAGACCGCGTGATCGACACTGTGGTGGAGGCAGTCGATACTCCGGAATCCATTCGCGCAATTCGCAATTTCCTGTTGCTTACCAAATTCTTCGGTAACATCCGGCCGGAAGTCCTCAATAGCCTGGTCCAAGCCGCAACCGAAGGAGCCAAGAGAGAGAAGTCGCACAAGGCCCCAGGGTTTTTCGAGCTTTACCGCAGACTCCGTAGTGAGGATACCAGGCACGCCCTCGCTGTGACGCTGGACCTGATGGAAAGTGTCGGGAAAGGCCTGTGACTGCATACATTCTAACTGGCGACTTTCGATTTACGTGTCGGCAAAACGTCAACCGTGACGTTACGTCGACAGGTCTTGGTGGCTTCTGGCTGCTGAACGCAAACGATTTCCTCTGCGTAGCAGTTGGTAAGCCAGGTGCAGTTACTTCAGTCGATTAGGAGAAATGTATGTTACCCGATGAAAAGCTCACATTTCGCAGCCGGTTAGGATTCATCGGACTCGGACACTTGGGCTCACCTATCGCGCGGCGCCTAGTCGCTGCCGGATTTCCGATGGTCGTCTACGATCGTGACCCAACGAAAACAGCAGATCTCATAAGTCTGGGCGCCAATGCTTCGTCGCATCCACGAATACTGGCCAGCGAAGTTGACGTGGTGTTGTCGTGTCTTCCGGACGAACCCTCCGTAGAAGATGCCTACCTGAGGACCGGCGACGTTCTGCACAGCGCCAAACCGGGAACACGGATTATCGAGCTGAGCACGATCTCTCCGGAGACCTCTCGAAAGTTACACCGGGCGGCACGGCAGTGCGATGTTTCCGTACTGGATGTGGCGGTCTCCGGTAGCGCGCCCGCCGCCGAAAGCGGGGCTCTGACGCTGTTTGGGGGTGGGGACCGCAAAGCCTTTGGAGCGGCTGAGCCAATTTTTGCCGCGATCGCGCGTCAGTGGTTTTACATGGGATCGGGCGGCTCCGGTGTGGCTATGAAGCTGGTGGTCAACACGCTCTTGGGAGTGGGCATGCAAGCAATCGCTGAAGCGGTCGCGTTAGGGTCCAGTCTCGGCCTGCCACGCGATCTTCTCTTCGACACACTGGCCAAGACTGCTGTGGTCGCGCCGGCTCATACCGGCAAACTGGCTACCGCCAAAAACCATGACTTCACGCCGCAATTTCCGGTTCGTCTGATGCGGAAGGACTTCGGACTGATCTTGGCCGCCGCGGAGCAGTTTGGACTTTCGATGCCCGTGACCGCGGCGGCCTCTGAAATCAATGCTGCCGAAGCTGCATCCGGAATCGACGAAGACTTTTCCGTCGTCATCCGCCGGATGGAACTATCGACCGCAGTGGAACAAGTTGTGCCGCCAGCGGCCTAGGAATACTTACTTAATTGAGGAGACCTAAAGTGACGTTACGTTCGCTTGGACAAAGCAACTTGAGAATTACGCCGATTGGGATTGGAGCTTGGGCGATTGGTGGAGGAAAGTGGGAATTCGGCTGGGGCCCGCAGGACGACCAGGAGTCCATCGCAGCGATCCACGCAGGACTGGACCTCGGAATGAATTGGATCGATACCGCAGCCGCCTACGGGCTGGGTCACTCTGAGTCTGTCGTCGGACGAGCTATCAAGGACTTCCGTGCGCGTCCTTATGTCTTCACGAAGTGCAGCCTAGTCTGGGACAAATCAGGAAAAATCTCGCACAACCTGCAGGCGGGTTCCATTCGCCGGGAGGCCGAGGCCAGTTTGGACCGGTTGGGAGTCGATGCCATCGACCTGTATCAAATTCATTGGGCCGCCTGGCACGGCGGTCCGGAAACCGCCTCGCCTGGATCGATTGAAGAGGCCGTTGGCGAGCTGGCGAAGCTCAAGATGGAAGGGAAGATCCGCAATATCGGTCTGTCGAATTTCAATGCGCAGCAAATGCAGCGCGCTCTGCAAATAGCACCCATCGCTTCCCTTCAGCCGCAGTACTCGCTTCTCGCCACTGATGTCGAGTCCTCGATCCTGCCCTTCACTCTAGAGCACAAGATCGGTGTTATCGTCTATTCGCCCATGGCCTCCGGACTGCTAAGCGGCGCCATGACGCGCGACCGGATTGCTGCGCTTCCAGAGGACGATTGGCGAAAACACAGCCCGAACTTTCAGGAACCGTTGCTCTCCCGCAATCTGCGGCTGGTCGAAAGGCTGCGTGCCATAGGCCAAGACTACAACGCGTCGCCCGGCGAGGTCGCTATCGCGTGGACCCTGCGAAATCCAGCCGTCACCGGTGCAATCATCGGTGTCCGCAGCGCCCAACAGGCAAAGGGTATTGCCGGCGCTGCCAACATTAGACTCAGCGCCGACGACATGCGGGACATCGAGCATGCGCTAACGCAGCAGGCAGCGTGAGCCATCGAGAGTGCTGAGAGGGGTATATGACAGCAGCCATTTGGAAGTGCCAGTCGGCCGTTTAGATGGCCCGGTGGCGTCCCATGTAAATGACTTTCTGGCGGTCGAAGCGCCTCTCGAGATTCGTCTGGGATTACGAAGTTTCGCTGTCACCATGCGCACTCCCGGCAATGATCTCGAACTTGCTGCAGGCTTCCTATTTTCGGAAAACATCATACGCGGTGCATCGCAGATTCGTTCGATTGCATCGCTCGACGAAGATCCGAGCATTGTAGTGGTTCAACTTGAGGCGGACGATCAAGCGGGGGCTACGACAAGCGAGCGGAGGTTTCTAGTAACGTCGGCTTGTGGAGTTTGCGGCAAGAGCTCGCTGGAAGACTTGGCATCTAACAAGTGCCCCCTTCTTCCTCACGACGGGCTGCGGGTTGATCCAAGTGTGATTTACCAACTTGCCGACCGACTTCGTCGGGCACAGGCTGTCTTCGAGTCTACAGGAGGGCTTCACGCGGCGGCGCTATTCACCGCCGGAGGCGAGCTGACGGAATTGCGGGAGGACGTTGGCCGGCACAACGCTGTGGACAAGTTGATCGGTGTGGCATTGCTGAATAATCTTACGCCTCTGGAGAATTCGCTGATGCTTGTCAGCGGGCGTGCCAGCTTTGAATTGGTGCAAAAAGCCTTGATGGCGGGCATCCCGGTTCTTGCTGCTGTGGGGGCGCCGTCCAGTCTGGCCGTTTCAACGGCTGAGCGTTGCGGAATGACACTCATCGGTTTTCTGCGCGACGGGCGCTTTAATGTTTACACTCACCGCCACAGAATCATTGGATTGGAGGGGCTCACGTTAAATTGCGAAATCCCGCCGTCACCGACGGTCCAGGGCGGGTGAGTTTTATCGATTAGTGTCACGAACTATGGAGGAGATCTCGAAAAGGCGCTACGCGTGGACGGCAGGTACGCTCGTCATCGCACTGGTCGCGGCCGCCAGCGTGCTTCGCTCTGGAGACGGCCCAGTCGATGGGGACCGGATTCCGGCCGCGGCACAAAAGGAAATCAAGGCTGTCGAACTGGAGATCGACCGCATCGAGACCGAAACGCTCAACAAGGCGCGGTCGACGACGTTGGACCGCTTTCAGCAAATCACGTTGCTTGGGAAGCTAATCTTTTACGACAGGCAACTCTCAGTGAAGAGGAATGAGTCTTGTAGTTTTTGCCACATGCCGGAGACAGGGTTCACTGGACCGGTCAGTACTCTCAACCAGACGACGGCGGCCTACCCCGGATCTGTGCGGACACGCTTCAACGGACGAAGGCCTCAATCTCATACCTACGCCAGTTTCTCGCCAGTTCTCCACTACAATCCGGAACAAGGTGACTTTGTCGGTGGCCAGTTCTGGGACATGCGCGCCACAGGGCTGCGCCTGGACAGCGCGCTCGCCGAGCAGGCACAAGGTCCTCCTCTGGACCCGGCAGAGATGGGCTTGATCGACCCGGCGTGTATGGTGTATCGAATGTCCCAGCGACCTTACCGTTCCATGGCTGAGGGGCTTTGGGGCGCCCAAGCCTTCACGGTCCATTGGCCGGCGGACACGAAGGCGGTGTGTGATCGTCCGGGTCCAGCGCCGGCTGCAGACCCGTTCCCGCTTCATCTCCTGGACGTCGATCGGGGAATCGCACAGACTACCTTTGATCAAATCGCGGAAGCGATCGCGGCCTTCGAGAGTTCGCCTGAGGTGAATCCGTTCTCTGCGAAGTACGACTATGTGATGGTGGGGAAAGCGGAGTTTACACCCGAGGAAAAGGCCGGCTATGAACTGTTTCGGAGCAAAACCACCCACTGCAACGAATGCCACAGAGACGGCGGTCCGGGTGAGGAGCCGCTATTCACCGACTTTACCGCCTCCAACCTGGGTTTGCCGCCGAACCCGGCGCTCCCTTTCTATAAAGAGAACACTCCCGATCAATTCGGCTACACGGCCAACTCGGCGGGCCTCAAATTCATCGATCAGGGAGTAGGCGGATTCCTGGCCGGCCCGCACAATCCCAATCGCGAGTGGTCGGAGATGGCTAAGTCCTTCATCGGGAAGTATAAGACGCCCACGCTGCGGAACGTGGACAAGCGCCCTCGCCCCGACTTTGTGAAAGCCTACATGCACAATGGATACCTCAAGTCGCTCAAGGAGGTGGTCCATTTCTATAACACCCGCGACACCTTGCCGAGATGCAAATCGGAAGATCGCGGCGAGAAGGTAACCTGCTGGCCGGCGCCCGAGAATCCGGAGACGATCAATCGAAAACAACTCGGCGATTTGAAGCTTAGCGACAAGCAGGAAGACCTGCTGGTAGCCTTTCTCAAGACCCTCACCGACGGCTACTCGCCTCTGGGAAAGTAGTTAAACTCCCGAGTATCTCCTAGTTATCGTTTTGCTGTCCCTCGCGGGCGGTTTCCTTTCATCGGCCGTTGTCTCGGTCATCGCAGTTGGGTTTTGGCGTACTTTGCGCCACCGATTTCTGCTTTCCGGTGGGCAATCCCGTCGATATCGCGGCCATCATTATTTTGTGGCAACCCCGGCGGTTATGACTCATTTCGTGCCCGGTGAGCGTAAGTCCGATGCTGCCCTCCGGGAGCAGGCCGACCTCCTCAATCTCAGTTCAGTCGAAGAATAGCTACATGCCCGTCTCGTGGTGCTTCGAAAGGGTGAACTGAAAAGTTGCCCCCGGACCTTGGTTCGTGCTTGCCCACAGCCGTCCGCCGTGATCTTGCACAATGGAGCGGCTGATCGAGAGCCCCATGCCCGTACCCTCGCCCTTGGTGGTGTAAAAGGCGTCAAAGATTTGCTCCCTGATCTTTGGGTCAAGGCCGGTGCCCGAGTCTTGCACGGTGACGACTACCTGATCGTCCTCACCTTCTTGCGTTTTGATGACTAGCTCTCGTGGCCGATCCTGAACGGAACTCATGGCTTCAATCCCGTTCATGATCAGGTTAAGCACTACCTGCTGGAGTTGCACTCGGTCACCCAACACAGGTGGGAGTCGAGTTGCCAAATCTGTGCGCAGGGCTATCC
>WNFG01004331.1_pt1 | contig 13667 bp, 14 predicted proteins | sample 5400431 | NCBI WGS metagenome assembly WNFG01 (sample SAMN13153346, study PRJNA577476) | soil metagenome | isolation source: 120 cm saprolite under Douglas fir tree site 2 hole 3 replicate 2 | place: USA:California | collected 2015-04-18
AGTTCAAAGTTGGCGTTCACAACGGCGATTCAGATTCCGGCTTGGAATATATAGCTGGATTAGTGATAACTAAGGCATAATCCAGCGCGTGGCTCGAAGCCCGTTGGTGAAGCGCCTTTCTGTTTTCCTTCGGTCCGTCATTCCAGCGGATCCAGCACAATTATATTTTCTTTGTGGCATTGTGTGCCTGATTGTCGCCCCGCATCTGCGATGGTCCCCCGAGCAGCTAGCCACTTCGGGGCATTATCGGTTCCTGAGCAGGGAGGCGTTCGAGAAGGTGCGCATGGAGTGGTTCTTGCTTCTGAGCGTCGCGGTGTATCCACTAATTTTTTCCGCTATGGCGGGGTATTTTATCTGTTTTTGGCCGGGCAGCCGGCCAGCTCGCCGAATCTTGTACGCAGTCCTCTTGCCTGCAATCTTTGGGCTGAGTCTGATCTGTGGGCGCTTACTCTACATCGATAGACAACAGGGATCTCTATTTGAATCAAGCGCCAGCATATTCTTAAGGACCGCCGCTTCGTTTGCATCAATTTCGTGGAGTTTAGGATCCGGATTGCATTTTTGCCTGCTAGGAATCACTCTTGTTGCGATTTTCACGTGGCGATTGGCCTTTGGGCGCTCGTCCCTTCCTCTGACCCTGGCCGAAATAAATTGCGCCACGCCCGAAGAAGCCAACCCATGGCCGCGAATGAATTTTCTTATCTGGGTGCTCATGGGACCTTTGTGGGTGTTGCGTGGTGCGGTTGTCCTCGTCTTCATGATTCCTTATATTGTTTCCCCGCATTTGCCCGCTTACGGTCAAAGTTCTTGGTTTGTCAGGGCAAGTTACATTCTCGAAGCAGCGATTCTTTTGGGATTTACTCTGTGTACCGTGGGGCGGGAAGGAAGAAGGAAGGCTTGGAATTCGATGCAAATTCCGGGGACACGGATTTTCTTCATGGCGTTGGCAGTCCCTTTCGGGATCGCGGCATCCGTATCGATCGGTCACTTTGGTTTCGATCGAATACAGTGGGTTGCGCACGGCTTCGGGAATTCCTCACCGCCGCAAATCGGATCGTATTTCAATCTCCCCGATCCTTGGCTCCTCCTTTTGTTTTTCGCCGCGCTCTCGGAAGAGGTCATCTTTCGTGGCCTGTTGCAGCCTCGATTCATCAAGCGATATGGTCTCCATCGAGGAATCTTTCTCGTCGGAGTCGTTTGGGCGGCGTTTCACTTTTTTTTGGATCCCCATTCTGGTGAATCAGATTTCGGAGTGCTTCTGAACATAGCCTTCCGAATGTTCAATTGCCTGGCGCTAGGCTATGTTCTTAGCTGGCTAACGCTGCGTTCTGGATCAGTCCTTCCGGCCGCCCTTGCGCACACTTTCTACAATGTGATGGTCATTTCAGGGCTTGGGCCCACCTTCTATGGAGAGAGCACGGTTCGTGTTGGACTATGGGCCGTTCTAGCGTACGTGCTCTTCCATCACTGGCCAGTGCAATCGACAAAGGAGCCTCAAGTGATTGCAGCAGTGCCGGACCCCGAAATCGGTCTCTGAAACCCAAGTGTCGCATTCCACCTTCCTTTCCATTTCATAAGCGCAGTCTCGATGTATAATTAATAACGGCGGGCAGGCCGGGTGATCGCTGGGCAGGCCTTCGCAAGAAGGCAGGCCGGGAGGAAAGTCCGGACACCGTAGTCTTCAACGTCAAGCGCCTGGGACGAAAGTCTTCGGCGCGAGCAAATGCAAGGCGTGGATTTGGTTACGGACAGTGCCACAGAAAATAAACCGCCGGTGCGATTCACCTCGGTGACCGGCTGAAGGAAAACCTTCAGCGAGTCTGACGACAGCTCACGCGAGTGAGCCGTTGCAGGTGAGAATGCACGGTAAGGGTGAAACGGTGGGGTAAGAGCCCACCGCGTCCCGAGCAATCGGGACGGCACGGCAAACCCCGCGTGGTGCAAGGCCAAATAGGAGGGGAGAGCGTGGGCCTCGCGGTTCACGCGCCGAACAGAATCCGGCTTACAGGCTTGCCCGCTACTTTTCTGCATCCATATCGTGCTTTGCGGCATGAATGGATCGGCTGCCGGACTGCGGATCGATCTGAAGTAGTTTTGGCGCGTTGCCGCCAAGTATGGCTTTCTTATCTCCGTCGCTCAAGGTGGAAGTATCCAAAACATGATCTACGCCCTTGGAATTCCACTCCGTCGGAAAGTCCGTATACGACGGCAGGAATCCGCCGCCGTGAGCCGCACAAATTTTGAGTCTTCGAAAGCGGTCCAGGGTTCCTTCGAAAATCGGACGTAGAGGCGCTACCATCGTTTCATTCTAAGCGAAGCGAAGAATCCCTACCGGTTCAATACAAGAGTCTAAGAGGGATTCTTCGCCCGCCGCGGCGGGCTCCGAATGACGGGATTTCGTTTTTTTTCGCAAACTGTTAAGCCTTCGCTGCCGGCGGCCATATTCTGAGCGCACTGTTAGGCCCGTTGGGCGCGTGAATCAGCATCGGAACAATCGAATGATCCTTGAACCCTAAAGGCGACTTCGCGTTTGCGCCTGCGTAGTCCCGATTGAAGCCTTCCAAAGACGCGAACTCGTAAAGAATCGCGTGCTTCGCCCATCCCGCAACAGAATTTAGCTTCCGGACCCCGATACACGAGGCCGTGCCGCAATGTGCCGGCATCCGCTGTTGAACGTACCCTGCGAGCATCTCCTCCTCGTTTTCCACGGGACAGTTGAAGCTCCCTATTTGAATGCAGGGAGCGCCGGTCAGTCCTTCCCTGTACGCATTCCCCGCGTGACCCGCGCACCTGTTAGCTTCCGTCATGAGATTCATGCGCTCGCCGATGCGCATGGCGAGCATTTTCCTGCCTGGCTCCGGGAGCGCAGCGTGGATTTCGGTTGGGGCGGGGTTACCAAACACGCCCGCATCCTTCGCACCGATCAATAGGATGTAGCGAAATCCCGTGGGAACCTTGGGATCTTCCACATGATGGAGATCGGACCTGGTTTCTGTGCCGCGCGTGGCATAATGCGCCGCCCACAAGTAGCCAGGACGCTTCAGCAGCCCAGGGAGATACGAATCGTGCAGCCAGGACAAATACGCGTCCTGTCCGTTATCCGGCAGGTCGTACCAGGTGACCCAGAGACCTCTGTCGGAGGGCTCATCCGGTCGACGGCGCCCTTGCGTTGCGGCTTTGGCATGCTCACTCTGTCCGCGCGCATCCTTCGTGGCGACCAACGCCATGGCCGCGCCACCAGCAGCCTTCAGAAAATCGCGACGCTGACGATGTGCTGCTTCATTATGCTTTGCCATGCTGTCTCCTTCGAAGGATCAAAAAGATTCTGAACCGCTTGATAGGGGGCACTCCTAGGCCCATCAGGGCAAGGGATGCAATTGCTGACCCGCCGAGCGTCTTCACCATCCCACGTCTCACCTGCACCTATGAAACTAGAACTACGGGGTCCCTCCAATCATTCAGGCCGATTGCCAGAGGTAATAAATCTGAGTGGACTCTCATGGAAGGTCCGTGATTTGTCAAGATTATTAAGTCGTAGCTTCGGGCGTGCCTCGAAACCAAAACACGGATAGATGGCGAAGTTGCGCATGAAACTTTTCAATCGGGGCTGGAAATCAACTCCGTGGACACTTTTTCACGCGAACCTTCCAAAGCGTTATTTTTGGGTTGTGGGTCATCAGTTTGCCCGGTGCCAGGTTTTAGCAGAACAGGCACTCCTGCCTGTCCGCGCTCATTGTGTCGATACCGTACCGGACAGACAAGAGTGTCTGTCCTACCAAGCAAACTAACCCACCGCCTATTTTTGGCGTGCGACGAATAGCATGAGGGCGAATACGGCCACGGGGATCAGTGCCAGCATGATGTAGAAAAGTATTCTTCGCATCACCGGCGAGCGTCTCTGCTTCCAATTCCGCAATTCCGTGCGGTCGGCCACGCCGACCTTTTCCGGGTGTTCCAGGTCCATAGCGAACTCGTGAGCGCTCGCATAGCGCTTTTTCGGATCGCGCTCGAGAGCCCGATAGATGATTTCCTGCAGCTCGGGAGTAATTTCCGGATTCACTTCCCGCGGCGGGATCGGATGATTCATCAGCCGCTCGTTCATGATGACGAACGGATTCGGTCCCGTGAAGGGCACTTTGCCGGTAAGCATTTCGTAGAACATGATTCCCAGAGCGTAAATATCGCTGCGGGCGTCGCCGCGTTTCCCCTTCACCTGCTCCGGTGAAATGTAGTCCGGCGTGCCCATGGCCTCCGTGAGTTTGGCAAAGGTCAGGCGGCGGGATCCGGCGTTGGCGGCGATTCCGAAGTCGATCAGCTTGATGCGATCTTCGGCGTCCACCATGATGTTTTCGGGCTTGAGGTCGCGGTGCACCACGCCCTGGCTGTGAATGTAGTCGAGTGCTTTGCAAAGGCCGAGCGTAATCTTAATCGCGCGCTCCGGCGGAAATTTCTTTTCCTGGTCTAAAATCTGCCGCAGCAGTTTTCCGTCCACCCATTCCAGAACCATGTAGCGCCGGCTGCGCTCTTCGTCATTCAACACCTTCACGACGCCGGGGTGATCCAGCTTCTTGCCGATTTCGTCTTCGCGATTAAACCGGTCGAAGAAAAGCGGGTCGCCTTCCATTTCCGGATGCGGAACTTTGATGGCCACCGCGCGGCCCGTGCGCGTGTCGGTGCCGCGAAAAATCGAGGCCATACCGCTTCGGGCGGCCAAGCTGTCGATGCGGTAGTGATCGAGTTGATCGCCGGGATAGAGTGAACTCATTGGGAGAGTAAGATAGCAGTCAGGGAATAGCGGCGACCCGCGTCAGTACAACTTGTACGGCCGCCCGCGGTACATTCCCATGCGTTCCACGTCGCGCACGCGAATCAATTGAACGCTGATATTATCGCTTCCGTCCCGCTCATTGGCAAGCGCCACCAGTTTTTCGGCCGCGCCACGCAAGTCCAGCCCGTGGCTGCAGAGCGCGGCCATATCCGAGGCTTCCACCGAGCCGTGCAAGCCGTCCGAGCACTGCAGTAGAACGTCCCCGGGTAACAACTGGTGGTCGTTAGTCTCCACATTCACAACCAGCTCGGTACCCAGCGAGCGGCTGAGGATGTGCCGCGTTGAACCTTCGCTCGCTTCTTGCGCGGAGACGAGTCCCAGGCGAATCTGTTCGTTGGCAATGGTATGATCACGCGTAAGCTGTGTCGCCCTACCGTTGCGGATCAAATAGCAACGCGAATCACCCACGTGCGCCACCGCCACGCGATCGAACCGCAACGCGCAGGCCACCATTGTCGTAGCCATGCCAGCGGAATCTCTGCCGCCGGCGATGGCGGTCTCAAAAACACGTGTGTTGGCTTTCTGCACCAAACGGGGCAGCAATGCGGTGTGCGATTCTCCACCCGCGGCTCCACGGAAACCTGCGAGCATGCTTTCGATTGCCGCCCGCGAGGCGACTTCTCCCATTTCGTGTCCACCCACGCCATCCGCCAGGGCGAACAGCCACCCATGTGAACGCACGAGCGCAGGAGTCGCAGGCGCGGCGTAACCAAGATAGTCTTCGTTATGGTCGCGGACTCGTCCGGTGTCGGTTCGTTCAACGAACTCTAAGTCAAGCATAAGGCGAGGCGTGGAAATTTGCCCCGATTCGGGCCAGGAAGTGTCCCGCCGGAGAGTGCTCCTCTCGGATTCTTCAAGACTTGCGGCCACGTCTGAAACAGAAATTCGGACAGGCAAGATCGCCTGTCCGAATTTCCGAGCCAATCGAGCTAAACCCATGTTACACCCTAAGTTCGACTGGTGACCAGTGTTGACCTTCCAGCAACCTTGCTGGAACGCATGAAGTAGATCCCTCCATAGATCGCCCAGACAGCGGCAATTCCTATGGCTATCAGCGGCTCTTTTGCTGTGCCATACCCCATAAACGGTCCAATCAAGTAGAACGCCATGCAGCCCAAGTTCGCGAGGACTCCGAACAAGGGGATAAGGAAATGTTTCAACATGCTGAAGTTCGGATGATTGTGGTAGGCGACCATGCAAATGACGCAGCTCAAACAGTAGAGGATGAACGTACCGAAGTTGGAAGCCAGCGTGATGGTGAGCAGGGAATTAGGGAGCGCTGCCATCTTGTCATGGGTCGAGTACCCGAAACTCGAAAACAGCCCATGCGGCAGTGCCTGGATCGCAGCATCCTGCGGAGCGCCGGCATCGCCGAAAGCCATCGATACCGCAATGACGCCGATAAAGCAGGAAATTATGGCCAGCGTCCAGATGGCGCGGTGTGGGCTCAGGTTCTTCTCGTGGAGCATGCCGAAGTGTTCCGGAACCTCATTGTCTTTGCCCATGGCGTAGGTCACGCGCGCACCCGTGTTGAGGCAGGAGAGCGTCGTGCCGATGAGTGCCAGGAAGACGGTGACTGCTTCAATCAGCATGAAGGTTCGTCCGTGCCCCTGGCCGAACAAGGCATCGCCGGTCATGATCATCATGTCACCGATGGGCGCCGCCGAGCCTGCCGCACTAGCCATGGTGTAGCCGCTATTTAAGAAGTAGCATGTGGCGAAATACTCGAACAGGTAGCAGAACGCCCCTTGAATCAGAAGTGAGAGAATAACCGCTTTGGGGATATCCCGCTTGGCATTCTTCGCTTCGCCACCGAGCGCCGTGCAGGACTCAAATCCTACCAGGATCAGGATGGCAACCGTAGCCTGCACAAAGACCCAGCCCCACTTGTGCGGAGCGATAACGGATTTCGCACTGGGGTGACTCATAAAAGCGCCGGTGGAATCATAGTAGGTGTAATCGATGTGATAGGGAACGGGCTTTCCACTCGCATCGAGCTTGGGCTGGGGCACCATATTGGCATCACGGGTAATTACATCGGTTGCTGTGCCATTCACCGTTTGGCTGGTCGTCGCGAACTCATACGGGTACGCCTCACCGGAAGTTGAGTCAAACTGCCAGGCGACACTTCCTGGCGGGTGATTCATGCGATAGCCCAATGCCATCACGGAGAACACGATCAGCGCGGAAATCTGAATGACGTTGATGGCAATGTTCACGCCCGTTGAGCCATTTACTCCCCTGTGAGCGATGTAAGCGACGCCGAGGGAAAATAGGATCGCTACCAGCCCCATGAAAACCGGACCGGGGTTCGAGGCGCTCATGGAGTTCGGCCAGAGCGTGCCGACTACATAACCGACGAAGATTCCCGTGACGCCCACCATCACACCGGGGTAAATCCAGTAGTACAGGTGTGAACCCCAGCCAACGATGAATTTCGAAAGGCGGGCGTACTTCCATGCCTTTTCATGGTTCAGGAACGACTGTTCGGCAAAAAAATACGAACTGCCGGGCCCGGGATAGAGCTTCGACAACTCGGCATAAGCGACTGCCGTTGCGAGACAAAGCAACAAGGCAACAAAAATGCCGAGCCACATTGCCGGTCCGGTCGTGCCTGTCGTCGCCTGAATGAAAAACGTGAGCCAAAGGAAGGCACCGGGGGCGATGAGCGCCATGGCGTTCATCGTCAACCCGGTCAATCCTAAGGTTGGTGTCATTTTAACTTCGCCGGTATTCTCCGCCATGTAATCTCCTTTTAATTTTTCCTTTATGCTTTCCTTACAGATCGACTGGGCACATCAGAATCCTGCCGAGGACCGCGATACTACTTGCACCCCTGGAACTAGTAAAATGCAACGTTTCGATGCCCGGAATCATGTATTCGTATGGCTCGGAATTAGTTTCTTCAATCCACGCCATCCGATTTTTGAGTTTGCATTTTAGACACATCAGCCGCAGAGTGCATTAAGAAAGCATAAAGGTTTCGTAATGGAGGTATAAGTTCCGTTGCGCTGTATTCGCTTTCTCTTCGCCTTCCACGTCGAAGCGAAGCCCTGCACTTGGAAGTCTTTGGGACACTACGTCGTGTCCATAGCACCCACGCTCCAAGAAGAGCCGTTGACCATTTCCTGAACTGCGTTGGATATAGGGGGAGTTCGTGCCGTCGCCAACCGTCTACGTCGTGTCATGGGATATGTGTTTCTGTAGCGGCAAAGAAAGGTTTCCATGAATTTACCCATGATGCTGGTTGAGGCGATCCTGGCTGGCTTTTTTGCTGTGGCCTGTATCCGTGCCTGCGTGCCCGCGGCGCCAGGAGACAAGCTCAAATTCAGCAATTTGCTGCGCTTTCCGGGACGAATTGAAAGATTGCGCCGCTCGCGGTGGCAGTGGTTCTCGATGGTGGCGCTACTCTTGGTCGTCCGGCTGCAAGCGGGATTGCCCTTACTTCCGGAGGCCATCGTCGCGGTGGAGTTCATGATCTTTATGGCGCTGCCAACCAAGGCGGAAACGCCAGAGGAAAAAAAAAGAGGGGACGTAAATGCGGCAATTGTGGGAAGTCGCTGACTTCGTTCGCTCGATGCGAAGGCAAATGCGGTTTGGCGAAATCTCCCGCTCTCCGCTGCGGCTGCTGCGTGTTGAGTTGCGCAACGACACTCTGGAATGTGATTGGATCACGCGCCCTCCGGACGTCTGGGATTCCAGCTTGCGTCGCCCGGAACGAGATCGCAACGAAACGCTGCAGATTTTGTTGGATGCGATCACTGTGCGCAACCTCGTGTTTGATGCGCTCCCAAAGATTGATTGCGCCGCGCTGCGGGCCTTTCGTCAGCCCGCGCGCGAGCCTCCCGAGATGATTCTTCTCGGCACCGTCTCCCGGGAAATGCCGGAAGTGCACAGGGTTAGTTCCCTGGCGATGCGCGCAAGGTTGTACGGGTTTTGCTTCATTTTGGAAGACGGGTTGTTGAGACCTTTGCACGTGGGGGACAGAAGCGAAGAATTCATTTCTTAAAAGACAGACCCAGCCGGGTCAAGGAGGAATTCGCAATGGCAGCAAACAAGCAGCAAGGCAGTTATTTAACCCTGTTTTGGACGGGGGCTACGGCGTTATGCGCAGGCCTCGCCTATCTTGCCGAAGGATTCGGCAAGCTGGTTTTGGTCCTCGGCCTAGCGGCGGTGGCTATCAGCTTGGTCGGGTTCTTGAAGATCAAGCCGATGGAAGGAAAGAGCGCGGGTGTCCCGGGGAACGCAGTGATGAAGCTACTGGGGCTGGCGGTTGCATTGGGCGGCTGGTTCGTCACCGTAGCCGGCCTGCACATTACCACCAGTAATGGCGGTCGTCTCGTATTCGCGCTTGCGGGAATCGCCATAAGCCTCATCGGAGTCCTTGGCATATTGCCCTTGGCGTTCGGCAAGAGTATGGCAGGAAAAGCAGAGGCGTCGAGTTTTGCGGCAGCGAAAACCACTATGGAGCATTCACGATGAAAAAAATACTTCAATATAGTTGTCTCAGCCTTTGTCTTCTTGCGCTGGGTCTGGCGCTAGGCGCAGTTGCCCACGCCCAAACTCCGGCACCGGCTGCTGCCGCACCCGCAGCGGCCGCTCCCGCGCCTCCCCTTGCTCCAGCGGATGCCCAACTTAAGGACGCCGCCGGTAAGGCCCCCGCAACAGCCGATCTGGCCAAGGGCGATCCCGGAGGCACGATCACCGGAACAATCAACGACGTCCCGGCAGCGGACTCCAAGGCCGGCGTAACTCTTCCCGATGTCGCCAACCAAGTCGGGCAGAACAAGATCGCTGTCAACTTCGTTTGGACTCTCGTCACGGGGTTCCTCGTCATGTTCATGCAGGCGGGGTTCGCGATGGTCGAATCGGGCCTGACTCGCGTGAAGAACTCCAACCACACGTACATGATGAACTTCTTCGTGTACACATGCGGATTGTTTTCCTACTGGATCCTGGGCTTCGCTATACAAATGGGCGGGTCCGCCGGAAACAGCAACCTCGGGGGCCTGAATTCCTTAACGGGTGAGCACAGCCTTACCTTGTTCGGGAAGACCTGGGGGTTGTTCGGCGCGGCCGGATATTTCCTGGGTGGGCACACGTATGACGTCGGCGTCATGGTCATCTTCCTGTTCGAAATGGTGTTCATGGACACCGCCCTCACGATTGTAACCGGCGCGTGCGCGGAGCGCTGGAAGTTCCTGGCGTTCACCGTTTCGTCCATCGTCATGGGCGCGATCACCTATCCCCTCTATGGCAACTGGGCTTGGGGCGGCGGTTGGCTCTCCCAACTTGGCACAAACACAGGTCTGGGCAAAGGCTATTGCGATTTCGCCGGATCGGGCGTTGTGCACGCGGTCGGAGGAATAACGGCGCTGGCCGTATGTATGATCATTGGCCCGCGTATTGGTAAGTATAACCGTGACGGATCAAGCAATCCAATCCTTGGCCACGACGTTTCAGCGTGTCTCATCGGCTGCTTCATCCTGGCATTCGGCTGGTTCGGATTCAACCCAGGCAGCACGCTGGGCGCATCCGCAAACGGCAACTTGCGCATCGGGACGATCGCCGTGAACACCATGCTGGCCGGTTGCACCGGAACGATGGGTGCCATCCTCTACATGTGGTCGCTCAAAGGCAAGCCGGACTACTCCATGAGCGGCAACGGGCTGCTGGCGGGGCTTGTGGCCATCACCGCGCCGAGCGGTTTCGTCAGCACATTTGGTGCAGCTGTCATAGGCTTCATCGCCGGTGTGCTGGTGTGCTTGAGTTGCGCGTTCTTCGAAAACACTCTGAAAGTTGACGATCCCGTCGGTGCCATTTCAGTCCATGGAACCAATGGCCTCTGGGGCGTGATCTCAATCGGGCTGTTCGCGGACGGGACGAGCAACTACGGGGGAAGCTGGAACGGCGTCACGGGCTCGGTCACAGGCCTGTTCTACGGCGGCGATGCCAGCCAGTTGGTTGCCCAGCTCGTGGGTGTCTCTACGCTGATTGGCGTCGTGTTCTCGCTCAGCTTGGTCATCAACCTGGCGATCGAGTACTTCATCGGGCAACGGGTCTCCGCGGAAACGGAACTTGCGGGGCTGGACATTCCGGAAATGGGGCAACTCGGATATCCCGATTTCGTATACCGTCCGGAACCGGTCATGTCAGCGGCTTAGCAGTTTGCAGTAAACCGGGAGGCAGGGCGTGGCGCTCTCCGCGCCTTGCCTACCGGATTTGCAGGACGCTTATGGCGGCGTGAATGCGGAAAATCTCAAGCATGAACGGAGCGAAATTTATGAATCCTGATGTTCAAATGACATCGAACGTGCAGAACACTGACGCATTGGCCGCGAACGCATCCTCACCCGTGCTTGCGCGCATCCCGGCGAAAACGCAAGGCTCGCTGTTAAGAATGTTCGCGGACCCGTACCTGCTCGAAAAACAAGAACGCGCCGAGCTTGTGCATGGGCTGCGCGAATGCGTCCGGGCGCACCCTGAAGTATCGGAATTGCGCGTCCTGTACGGCATGGCGCTTTGCGTGGATTTCAAAGTGGAGAACGCGATCGAGGAGCTCCGTGAAGGCGTGCGGCTGGCTCCGGACAGCTTCATCGCCCACCTGAAAATGGGCGAATTGTGGATGCGTCTCCGCGTCACCGAAAAAGCCGAGGAGCATACCCATCAAGCCGCGCTGCTGGCCCGGAACATGATGCAGTCGGAACTGGCTCGTAGGCAGGCGGCAACCATTCGAACTCTGGTGCACAACGGAATCAAGCGTGATGGCCCTAGCTATAGGGGGCCGTGGCACCTAGTCAGCCTTCTGCGGCGTCTCTGGACCCGCGACCAAGGAGAAGCCTTGGCCACGGCGGACCTTCGCTAGCGATGTCGCCCGTACTTCAGCTCGCGCTGCTCGTTGCCATCTTGCTTCCGGCCGGCAAGGTTGGAGCTTCGCTCTGCAGCCGGTTTGGAATCCCCGCCATCCTGGCGGAATTGCTGATCGGCGTAGTGCTTGGTCCTGGCGCATTGAATATCCTCCATTTCCATTTGTTTGAGGGAGGACAGGCGACAGCCGCGCTGATGCTGCTCGCCCAACTGGGCGGTTACGTCTTGATGTTCATCGCTGGCATCGAAACCGATGTCGAGCGCATGCGCGAAGCCAGCATGACGGCGTTTATAGTGGCGCTATCAGGAGTGATTTGGCCATTCCTGCTGGGAGCCGGCGTGGGGCATATGCTTGGTCTTTCCTGGACAACCTCATGTTTCTTGGGTGGAGCTCTTACAGCGACCAGCGTTTCCATTTCCGCCCGAACATTGATGGACGTCGGAAAGATGACCTCCCCCGAAGCGACTGTAATCTTGGGCGCAGCAGTGATCGATGACGTGATGGGTTTGTTCGTCCTGGCATTCCTCGCCGCTTCGGTCACCAGCAAAAAGGGAGAAGCGTTTGGTCTTGCCGCCACCGGGAGTTCCTGGCTTCAGCAAAAATTGGCCCCGGCCGCGAGTCACCCCTTACTCGTGCAAATGGGCGCGATCAGCATTTGTGTGACCCTATTCTTCGTCGTTGGATACGCCGCGGCAAAGCGCTGGCTGGATCCCATGATTCTCCAGTTGCGCAAGCTCACGGCCAATGAGGCGGTTCCAAGTTGCATCCTGGCGCTGGTATTGGTCTACGCCATTTCGGCCGAATGGCTCGGCAGTGTGGCCGGTATCACCGGTGCATATCTCTTGGGCTATGTGTTCGCTGAATCCAAATACAAGGCAGACGTCGAGCGCAGCTTCTACGCACTCGGGCACGGCTTGCTGATCCCCTTGTTTTTCGTGTCGATTGGCCTCACTAGCGATTATCGCGCGTTGGCGGGACATTGGACCTTGATGCTCGTGATCCTTCTCGTCGCAGTCGTTGGCAAACTAATCGGATGCGGCCTTGCGGCCTTGGCTTCTGGAATGGATTGGGTGCGCAGCTTGCGGGTTGGGTGCGGAATGATGTCGCGCGGAGAGGTGGGGCTAATCGTAACTGCCATGGGGGCAAGCACCGGAATTTTCGGACGGCCCGAAGTAGCTGTGATGGTCGCGGTAGTTCTGCTTACGACCCTGCTCACTCCTGTTGCCTTGCGAGGCGCGTTTCAGTTGAAGTCCGTTCAGGATCTTGAGGAGGGGTTCCGGGACCCCGAACCAGAGGAGATCGCAGTCCAGAAAGAAGGCATATCCTCTGAATCTTCCGCTGAGCTAGCAGAATTTGCGGAAGACCCGCCAGAAGAGTCCAGTCTCAAGATGGATCGAGTTCAGGGTCCATCATTCCTGGCCCTCAGCGGCGGGGAGGTCTCTCCGGATGCGGAATAACCAGCGTGGTGCAGGAAAATTTTAAGTTTCGCGCGGGGCCGAGTCTCGCTGTGACCGCCATCACGGCGAGACCCGCGCGATCCATCTCCCTGCCCATCGTTTGAATGGGTGAAACCCGGGAACGCCAATCTCCCGATTGGCGTTCCCGGGGGCGCGACTGTTTGACACTGAGGGATTCATGAACGTGCATTTCGGCAGGCTGTCCAGCCCGTCTGGCCAAAGGCAGTCCACATGGAATAGACACTACGCCTTAACCGTTTCCGCGGCAGCGTTCTTGCCGGCGATGCGTCCCTGCACAGTGCACCGCGCCAAACCGTGCAAGCTGAATCCGCCTGCGGACTCGCCCCGCAGTAAAGGCCGGGGATGACTTCGCCATTCAGATCCACCACCTGACACTTTGCATTGATCCTGAGACCTGAGCGCGTATCGTGGATCACGGGCGTCGCCCAAGCGGCGTGGAACGGGGGCGTCTGGATTTTGAATTTTGGCGTAGGTTTCTCGAAGTCGGCGTCTT
>WNFG01007106.1_pt1 | contig 13664 bp, 9 predicted proteins | sample 5400431 | NCBI WGS metagenome assembly WNFG01 (sample SAMN13153346, study PRJNA577476) | soil metagenome | isolation source: 120 cm saprolite under Douglas fir tree site 2 hole 3 replicate 2 | place: USA:California | collected 2015-04-18
TACCCTTCGACGAGATGGAAGCTTCAGATCCAGCTCCTGGCAGTACTTGCCTTCCTCTTCTTCTCGATCCATGACTCATCTGCTCAAACAACGACTTCTGGCGGTTTGACCGGAGTGGTGAGCGATCCGAGTCACGCGGTGGTTCCCAACACCGTTGTGGAACTGAGAGACGAATCCAAAGGAACGATCCAAACTGCCAAAACCGAAGGTGACGGTGTGTACCGCTTCTTCTTCCTTGCGCCGGGAAAATACACGCTCAGCGTTTCGCATGCAGGCTTTCGCGAGGAGAGCCATGACGTCAATGTCCTGCTCGGGCCACCGGGGACACGCAACATCACGCTCGAAATTGCAGGAGGAAGCGCGACGGTCAAGGTGACAGCTGAGATGCCGTTGCTCCAAGCGGAGAACGGCGACGTTTCCACCACGATGAACCTAACCCAAATCTCCCAAGTGCCGAACCCCGGCAACGATCTAACGTACATCGCCCAAACCGCTCCTGGAGCGATCATGAATACGGACACGATAGGCGTCTTTTACCTTGGCAATTTTTCCATTTTGGGGATGCCGGGCACCTCCAATTTGTTCACCATAAACGGGATGAATAACAACAACATTCAAAAGAACACGAACAATGGCGGGGCGTTGGGAATGATGCTGGGCCAGAACGAAGTGCAAGAGGCGACCATCGTTAGCAACGGTTATTCCGCGCAATTCGGAGGCGCCGCGGGCGCGAGCGTCAATTATCTGACCAAATCCGGCGGCAATGCTTTTCATGGGAACGCGGCGTACTACTGGAATGGCAGCGCGTTGAATGCCAACGACTGGATCGACAATGCGCAGGGTAACGCGCGTCCCTTCGATATCGCCAATCAGTGGGCGGGATCTCTAGGTGGCGCAATTAAAAAGGACAAGCTGTTCTTCTTTTTTGACACCGAGGGCATGCGCCTCGTACTTCCGTTCAGCAATGGGGTGGTTCTGCCCAGCGCAAAATTCGAATCCGCAACCATGGCCAATATTGATTCGATCTTCGGACCGATGTCAGCATCGCACAAGTTTTACCAGCAGGTATTCAACCTATACCACAGCACGCCAGGCGCGAGTGCGGCAACACCCGGCAACTTTAATGATTCCATGGGCTGCAACGGCTGGCAGGGACCTGGCGGTCTGGGAACGACGGATGCCTGTGCGGTGCATTTCTTCGAAAACCTTTATCATCCTTCCAGCGAGTCCATCGTGTCGGGCCGTATGGATTGGAACCTCGGGATCAACGACCGCGTGTTCCTGTTGGTGCAATATGACCACGGAAACCGAGCCACGTACGTTGATCCCATCAACTCGGTCTTCAATGCCTACACCCATCAGCCATGGTGGCAGGGCCAACTCAGCGAGACGCATACCATCGGCCCTTCGGCGGCGAACCAATTTTTGCTTGCAGGAACTTACATGAGCCGAACTTCCAGTGTGGCGAATCCGGCGCAGACCCAGGCTGTCTTTCCGACCGTGTTGAACTGGTTCAACGCGGGCAATCCCTTCTCTGTGCTGGGGGGCTCGGACTGGTGGCTTGCACAGCCTGCCGGTTCAAAAACAACGTCATACCAGCTATCCGACGACCTGGTGAAGACGCGGGGCAAGCATAAGTTTGGGTTTGGAGTGAGCTTTCTGCGGACCTATTGGGCAGGGTATGGTTACAATTTGAGTGGTACGGGACAATTACTTCCGCAAACAATCAACGCGTTCTTTTACGGAGGAGTAAACCCCTCCAACCCCAAAACGGATTTCACGACTCTTTTCCAAACCTTCCCGCCTGTGACTTGGAATCGTTTCGCTTTCTATAGCCTGGGGCTGTACGGACAGGAAGAGTGGCGGGCCCGCGCCAATTTGACGCTTACGCTCGCTTTGCGTGCCGACCACCAATCCAATCCAGTTTGTGAGAGTCGTTGCATCGCTCGGCTTTCTGGTTCATTTAATTCCATCAGCCATGATCCGGATCAGCCGTACAATCAGGCGATCCTGATCAATCAGAAACAAGCGTTTCCGAATACAGACAACATCGTGTGGTCGCCGCGGTTCAGTTTTGCATGGCAGCCCTTCGGCGTTTCTCACAATACGGTCCTGCGCGGCGGCGTCGGTATTTTTTACGATCCGGTCCTCGGCGACATCGGGACAAGTTTAGCTTCGAACCCGCCTTCCTCCAATTTTTATGCCTTCGGCGGCTATAATCTCGCTCCCGGTGAGACGAATAGCCTGTCCAAGAATGCCGCCGCCTCCAATTCCGCATTTGTGAAAGGCTTTGCCACTGGTCAGACTCTTGCTCAGATCCAGGAAGCGGATCCGAACTTCAGTCCTCCCAGCATTCAGAACCCGGCAAATACGATCCACTCACCGCAATATCAAAAATGGAGCTTGCAGGGGCAGCAAAGTTTCGGTTCCTCGAGTTCCGTGACCATCGGCTATTTTGGAAATCACGGTATCCATGAATTTTTTGATGATCCAAACACAAATGCATTTGGGTTCGGATCCTTCCCCAAAGCGGTGTGCAGTAGCCCACCCGTTCCGCCCTGTGCGGATGCGCGATTTAGCGGGGTCACGCAGCATGAGACTGGCGCCATTTCCAACTACAATGGCGTGGTCGTTTCCTTCGAACAGAGGTTTACGCGGTGGGGTAGCGGCATGTTTCAGGCCAACTATACCTATGGCCATGCGCTGGACGAGGTGTCCAACGGAGGATGGGTTCCATTTGCATTCGGCAGTTCCGTTTTCCCACAAGATGCCAACAATCTTCGTGGAAGCTACGGGGCAGCGGATTACGACGCGCGTCATTCTTTCAATGCAAACTACGTTTGGGAAGTTCCAGTCAAAGAGGCGCTGCGCCGGCACGGCCCGGATTCTCTCGTGAAGGGATGGCAACTTTCTGGGACGATCATCGCTCGCACCGGTTTTCCTTACACCGTGATTGACTTTGCAGAATCCGGCAATCTGGTTAACAACAATTTTTTCGGCACAATTTATTCCGTGCCAGTCGCTCCGCTTGGTCCCGCAGGGCCGTGCGGAAAAGGCGCGGTGATTCCGGCTTCTTCGGTTCCTTGCCTGCCCACGCAGGTACTGGGCGATGGTTTACCGAACCCGGGCGCATTATTTGTGCAGACCGGCTGCGAAACGGGATTTAACACGGGGAATTTACCAGGTCCCAACGGGCCGTGCAGCGGCCGTAGCGTGGCATTTGCGCAAGGCCGCAACCGTTATCGAGGCCCGAGCTATGTCAACACGGACCTAGCGGTCATGAAAAATGCGAAAATTCCGCACTGGGAAACCGGTGTCCTGACGATCGGCTTGCAGTTTTTCAATCTCTTTAACCATGCCAATTTCGGATTTCCCGATAATTGGAGCTCGGACAATACGTTTGGCCAGATCCTCTACCAGGAGCAGGCCCCGACCGGCGTTCTAGGATCGGGACTCAACGCAAATGTTTCTGCCCGGATGATTCAGGTGAAGGCGCAAATCCAGTTCTGAGTCCCAGGCGCAAAAGTTAGCGTGACGGAATCAAGCAAATACCGACAGGAGAGGTGCTTTCAAAAATTTTCCATCATCCACATGTTGCTGGACATCGTCCAAGCGGATATGGCCAAGTGCCGGCCGTCGGGTGACTGCTTAACGCCGCCGCCCTCCCCTCCGGAACGCTCCTGCAACAGAAATGATTCGCCACGCAAATTCAGATAAAGAAGTCTGGTGTTGCCTTGAGCGTAGTCCGAAACGAACAAGCCGTCATTGTTGGAAGACCAATTCAAGATCTTCAGGTTGCTCGAGGCCTTCAAGGGGATTTCTCGCGTCGAGTGGTCACGCAAGGAAAAAACGGAAAGAGGTCCAGCCGGACCACGAAGGAAGGCTATCTGACTCCCATTCGGCGAAAGGTCCGCCTGCCAACCGTCGTCGTTCGGGTCCAGGCCGAAGCGAGCGAGTTCGGCGCCCCGCCCCTTAAAAGCATCGAGGGCAGAGAAGATCATTTCCTTGCGGTCGTCTGTTGGCTCGGCAATCAAGCACAGATTGGAAGGGGCGCGAGCACACATAAGTGCGCTATTGAACCTGGCGATAAAAACCTGCACGGGCGAACCTCCGCTTACAGGAATCCTCAGTATGGGTTGTTGTACCGGGGGACCTTGAGAATTTCCCGCTATAAACAATATCCATTTCAGATCCGGAGTCGAGACAGGGTAGTAGAAAGGGTCCGGGAGAGTAGCAAGTTGTTCAGTCGAATCCTGGTCCAAGGGCTGCCGGTAGACAGTGAAAGGACCGTATCGTGACGCGGTAATCCTAGCGTTGCGAGAGGATAATAAAAAGAGGTTCTTACTGTCAGGCGTCCAACCCCAAGGGAAATCCCAGCTTTCACTCAGTGTGAAGTGCCGTAAGTTTTTAATTTGCCGGTTTCCAATGGCGATGTCTGCAAGATTTACGGTCGGGTGATCCTCGCGCTCCAGGAATACGATCCGTTTGCCGTCCTTCGTCACAAATGGGCTGTGCATGCAGGGTCGAGGCCAATTCTTCAACTGCCTGGGTTTCTCGACACGTTTTCCCGTGCGAGTGTCAAAGCGTTCCGCCCAATACTTACATGTTGGACGAATCCGTTCATGCTCAGAGACCGAATGAACAAACTGCCCATCCGGCAACCAAACAAAATCCTCCACGTTTTTAAATTCAGAGGGCTGCATTAATGTGACCATTGACCCGCCGCTCAGGTCGCCACTGAGGAGAGAATCGCCCGTCGCGTCGGTTTTGACGTACGTAATGCGCTCGCCACCTGGGGACCAGTTTATCCCCCAGAACGCGCCGTCTTCGCCAACCTCAAAAAGCTTTCGAGCGTGTTCCCCGTTGGCATCCATCAGCCAGATTTCACGGTCACCAAGATGACCCTTGTTTGCCGAGAAGGAAATGTGAGAGCCGTCCGGTGAGACAGAGTAAGCAACCGCATCGTTGCGAAGCTTGTGCGGCGGTCCACCCGATACGGAAGCGATCCAAATGCTGGAACCTTGTGAATCAAGCGGGTCAGTCTGCCTGGGGGCGATTGCGTTGACAAGAAAATGAGTGCTGTCGGGAAACCATGAAGCGACAGCCCAATTGTCTTTCAGATTCTGCAATGATTCCGGCTGGGGATAGAGGCGTGTCTCGCCGGATTCAATCAGTTTGACGTATAGACCCTTTGTGTCTGCGTATGCCAGATATTTGCCATCGGGTGAAATCGCCCCACCGGTCACGCGGTTTTCGAAGGAATTGATCGTGAGTTGCCGAAGTTTTGGTTCGGGCAGGTCCGCGACGGAGAGCTTGTGCCGGGAGAACCAGAAGAATGCCATTGCAAGGGATATTACGAGAATTCCGCCCGCGAGCGCCGGCCAGGCCACGCTTCGCCGTGGATTAATGTCTTGTTTCACGGCCTCTAAATCGGCACGGAGTTCCGCAGCCGTTTGATAACGGGTATTGCGATCCTTTTCGATGGCCTTGGTGATGATGCGCCCGAGCTTGGCGGGGATTGCCGGGTTCAGTTCCCGCACCAGGGCGGGGGTTCGGTTCAGGATGGCTTCCTGGAGCACAGGGCTGGTGTCGCCTGTGAATGCACGCTGCCCTGTGGTCATCTCGTAGAGGACCAAACCGAACGAAAACAGATCCGTCCGCGAATCCAACTTCTCGCCCCGCACTTGTTCCGGAGACATGTAACCTGCCGTGCCCATCGCGACTCCGGTACGACTAAGGAAAGGACTCGACGCGGGGAGGCCCTCGGTCTCGTCCATTGGTTCGTGCGGATTGTCGTTCTTGCGATGATCTATAGTTGGAGAATCGGCGGCCGTGGCTCCGGTAAAAGACAACTTCGCTAAACCGAAATCGAGAATCTTGGCTTGGCCCCGGCTGGTGGCGAAGATGTTTGCAGGTTTGATGTCGCGATGGATGATGCCCTGTTGATGGGCCGCATCCAATCCCGCCGTGATTTGCATGGCGAGGTCGAGCAACTTCGTGAGTTCCAATGCGGGCTTCCCTGGGTCGATTGTCAACATCAAGTCGCGGAGCGTCTGGCCCTCCAAAAGCTCCATGACGAGGAAGGGCTGCCCTTCGAATTCTTCGACCCCGTAAATGGTGCAGATGTTGGGATGATTGAGGGTCGACGCGGCACGTGCTTCGGACTCAAAACGGTGCAGCGCGGCAAGATCAGCACCCAATTCTTCGGGCAAAAACTTCAAGGCCACGCGGCGGCCCAGTTTCAGATCCTCCGCTTCATAGACCACCCCCATTCCGCCGCCGCCCAGGATCTGCAGAACACGGTAATGCGAAATCTTTCTGCCGATCAGTCGGCCATCAGGTGATTCCGCAGTTTTCTTTTCCGCAGCCACAACCGGCTGCAGCGCCGGGCTGCCTTCCGCCCACTCTACCGGAACCATCCAGCGATAGCCGCGCCGAGCGAGAGTTTCGACGTACTTGGGCTTGTCGGCGGAATCACCCAGTGCCTGGCGTAACCGATTCATGGCGGCGCTGATGCTGTGTTCGAACTCGACAATCGTGTCGTTCGGCCAAAGCTTCTTTTGGATCTCTTCCCGCTGGACGACCTCGCCGGGATGTTCCAGGAGAAGGATAAGGATGCGAAGTGACTGCTCGGGTAGTCGAACCGGTGCTTGATTGAGCGGGCGCAATTCTCCCGCACGCATGTCGAGCTCAAAGCCCTCGAACCGGGCAAGGTGCGGCGGCCGATCCGCTCCCGGCATGGAAGATACCTCCGTCAAGGGGGTGTTGCAGCAGGCGCAACATAATCATATCTCAAAAGAGTCGGCGAACTTGGCGAACTAGCTCAAGGAAGCTCAACGGGAGGCCGTCTCTTTGTTCTCTAATGCATTACCAACAAAAGGGTTGGCCCGGTGATGAAAGCGTGACCCAGCCGTGAGGTCGCCTGCATTGAGCCTAGTTCCCCCTCTAGCGCAGAGTGGCTCCGCACAAAGGATTCTCGGAGTGAGGGATGTGGTCCAATCAGCCCGTTCGCTCCTCAGAAGAAAATTAGTTGGAGGACAAGATGAATCACAGAATCAGAATCATAACGGCGCTGGCCTTCGGATTCGCATTTTGGACGTCCACGCCTGTCCCTAATTACGCCCAGCAAGCTCCGACGACTCATCATCACTACGTTGTCGTGGACATGGGCGGTTTGGGTGGTCCAAACAGCATCGTCTATGAACAGGGGACCCGCTCTCTAAATAATCAGGGTACCTTCACCGGAGCTGCGGACACGCCCAACCTGGATTCCAACAGCCCGCAAAACCCCTGCTCTGGCTATCCGGACTTCACCGTCGATCCTTACATTCAACACGTGTTTCGCTGGGAATTGGGAGAGACCACAGACCTCGGTACGTTTCCTGGTGGCACCAGCAGTTGCAGCCAATGGATCAGTGATCGCGGATGGATCGTTGGCGGCGCAACGATCGGCGAGATCGATCCGCTCGCTGGCTACCCTGCAGTGCATGCCACTCTCTGGCGAAACGGCCAGATTCAAAACCTTGGAACTTTTGGCGGATATCAGAGTTACGCCTGGTCCGTAAATAATCTGGGCCAGGTGGTCGGATTCGCTTCGAATACCACGCCAGACCAATCCACCGGGAATGTTTTTGCATTTGGTGCCACACAGACTCACGCGTTTCTCTGGCAGAGCGGACGGATGCAGGATTTGGGTACATTGGGCGGCCCTGACAGCGATGCGCTCATTATCAATGAGCGCGGCCAAATTACGGGAATGTCCATCACCAGTGCGGGCGCTGTCGACCCGTTTCTTTGGGAAAAGGGGAAGATGATCGATTTGGGAACACTCGGGGGAACTTTTGGCTATCCCAATATGATCAATGCCCGCGGGCAGGTCGTAGGTGAATCAAACTTGGCCGGCGACCAGACTTGGCATCCATACTTGTGGGAGAACGGTGTTCTCAAGGATTTAGGGACGCTTGGAGGCGATTTTGGCGAAGCAAGATGGATCAACGACTCGGGCGATACAGCAGGCTGGTCGCTTTTCCCCGGCGATCAGGTAGGAGACGCAACTCTCTGGACGAACGGCAAAATCATTGATCTGGGAGCCACCGCGGATTTTCCCTGTTCTTATGCCAATGGGATCAACAATCTGGGGCAGGTCCTGGGCGCATTGCAGCATTGTCCGAACAACCAGCCCCGCGAAGCATTCCTCTGGGAAAACGGAGACTTGGTGAACCTGAATACCCTGATTCCCTCTGGCTCGGAGATCGTATTGATCGGGGCCTTCAACGCGAACGACCGCGGAGAGATTGTGGCCGAGGGAAGGCTTCTCAACGGCGACCTTCGTGCGGTCCTACTGATTCCGTGCGATGAGAATCATTTGAATGTCGCGGGCTGCGACTACCGGTTGGTGGACGCGACCCCCGCTGCACAAGTTCTTCCCGCTCAAATCACTCAGTCGTTAGCAGCGAGTTCAGCCAAGTTGTCCCCGGCGGAAGTGATGGCTCGATTCCAGTCCCTGATGGGGAATCGGCATCGCCGCTTTGGAACCGTCTCACCGAAATAGTTCTGCTCCGCGGCGCGACCCATGTCGGCGAGCGTCGCGGAATTTAAACACAACTCTGCCTTGCTCAAGGCGTGGAGGTTGCAATGATGAAAAATAAAGTCGAGGTAGCAGCCAATGTAGTCGTGATCGTGTTGGCCGTGGTGATTGGGTCGGTTTTTCTCATGGATCGGTTCGCTACCCCAGGTCTGGGACCGAACGAGGTCAAGGTTGGCGACCAACTCCCTGGCCTGCCCGCGTACAACTGGAAGGCACACGACCGCACCCTGGTTCTTGCTCTCAGAAACGGATGCCACTTTTGTGAGGCCAGCATGCCGTTTTACCGCAAGCTGGCCCAATTGGAACAATCGAGCCAGATCGGCGTTCATCTGATCGCTGTATTTCCGGACGATCCGGCGGCCGTGCGCAAGGTCGTGGAAACACAGCAGCTCACCATCGAAGTGGTTCCAGGCATTGAGTTAGGCCAGGTGAAGGTGCAAGCCACTCCGACTGTGATGCTTGTCGACGAGCAAGGGCGAGTCTCCAAAGTCTGGATGGGCGAGTTGCCGGCCACGGAGGAAGCAGAAGTTATCGCGGCCATCAGCAAGCCGGTGGCCGCAGAATCAAAACAGCAAAGTTTCCTGCGAGCGCCTTGCAAGACTTGTAAGCCTAAGTCTTGATGTCCACGTTCGCTGGAGGTTCGTCGGAAAGTCACGAACAACTGTCAAAAGGAGGAAGTATGTGGATTCTAAGGTTAGTCAGAAATTTCGCTTTACTCGCGGTGTTGGCGCTAGCAGCGCATGCCGCTGCCGGTGCTGACAAGGGTGGGAACCACTGCAGTGGTGGACCGTGTGGCTACCCAGGAGCTTCTTGTCCACCAAAATTCTGCGTATGCGTTGCTAGATAGCTGGTACAAGTTGACCATAAGGGAGGAAAGGTATGTCGATTCTGAGGCTGCAAATGCATTCCTTCCCCCATCAGTCGCGGCGGGTATTGCGGGCAAAAGTCGCACTAGATACACGAAGTCGCCATTCCCGCCACGACGACGGTGCTTGCGATCGTCGAGCAGTACCAGTAGCGTGATGGAGATTTCAATGAAGAAGAGACTGGTCCTTGCAACCGCTGTTGTCATTGATCCGGCCATCGTACACCCTCCGTATCTCGGAGGCAGCGGCAACGCTTTGCTCAAGAGGATGACAGTGAAGACCACACTCGCAATCGTTCTTTTTTGGATTCTCTGCGCAGGCTCCGCAACCGTCTCACGCGCCGTGTGTGTTGGGGCTTCGGTGAACTCGTTCGGGGCCAAGGGTGATGGCCAGACCGACGACACCGCGGCCATCCAAAGCGCCATCAGCGCCGCCGCTTCCGCCGGGGGCGGGTCGGTGGTGTTCAACGTGGCTCGCTACTTTACCACCGGTAGCTTCGTTGTGCCCGCAGGGGTGGTCCTATGCGGATCGATCGAAGGGCCTTTCGATGTCTCCGCAGTCAATCCGGCCTTAGTCGCTGTCGCACCCACGCTCTTGATCACCAATACCAGCGCCCCCTTCATAACCCTGCAAGGACTCGGGGCCGGAGTGACCGACCTGCTCTTCCATTACCCGAACCAAGTCAAGACTACTGCTTCGGCTCCCAACGTCTACCCCTACACTATCGTTGCGGCCTCTCCGGGCACGAAAGTGGTTCGCTCCTTGGTGACCAATGCCTACAACTTCCTGGACATCGAGAGTGGCAGGGTCATCGCCCAGGATCTGTTCATCGGGGCGTTCAATATAGGCGTCAACATCGACCATGCGCACGACCATGTCACGCTGCGCAATCTGCTCCACTCCGTGTACTGGGACATAGTGGAGAGCGTGCCTTTCCCGAGCCCGATCGACGCCTGGGTGCTGACCCACGGGATCGCCTTGGTGGTGAATCGGGTGGACGGCCTAGAGGTGCACGATTTCAACGTGTTACTCCGTTTCGCCGGGATGCTTCTGACCGATTCGCCCGACACCACACAAAATCCTCGGTGTGGATATGGAACGGGAAGCGACATCGATCTCGATGTCAAGAACGGCATCATCGTGACCGCGTCAAATGCGCCAGGCTATGAGTTCACGAATGTGGTCGTGGGGGCGAGCTTAGGTTCCGGTCAGGCGGTGGTCCAATTGATGGCCGGCGGCTCCATCCCGCCGGACGTGTTGGTCAATGGAGGCTCGGAGACAGGTAGTTGGGCTTTGGGCCCTTTCCCCGCGCCCGCGGCGGGCCATCTGACCGTTGTAAATATAATCGGGTTCAATTTGCCCTGACCCTAAGACTTTCCGGCGTCAAGGCCGCTGCCGGCCGGAGGAAACACAATGAAGAGATTCTCGCTCTTTCTATTCCTTGCTTCCAGCTTGAGCCTGCTCAATGCTTGTGGGGGTGGCGGCGGTACTCCTCCTCCTCCTCCCGCTCCGACAGTCACGATTACGGCGTCGTCGAGTTCGGTCACACAGGGGCAAACAGTGACGCTGACGTGGTCCAGTACAAACGCTACCTCGTGTACAGCCTCGGCCAGCCCGAGCGAAAGCGATTGGTCGGGAACCCACGCTACGAATGGCTCGCAATCCGTCACACCGGTGTCGGCCGGGACAATCAACTACGCACTGATGTGTACCGGCGCAGGCGCAAGCGGTTCCGGTGCCGTGTCCGTCACAGTCACCCCCATTCATTTCTCCATCAGTGGTCCGGCCAATGTTCCCTCCGGAATATCCTTCAACTTCACAGTGACCGCACTCGATGCCTCGAATAACACGGTGACTGCCTACTCTGGAACAGTGCACTTCACCACCACCGACCCCCACGCTCAACTCCCCCCGGACTCGACGCTCGCATCCGGAAGCAAAGTCTTTGCGGCCATACTCACGACGGCCGGCAACCAAGTGATTACCGCAACCGACACGGCTACCGCTTCCATCGCCGGAAGTTCGAACTCCATCAATGTCGGCGCCCTGGCCGACGCATTTCCGGTGGAGACATTCGGAGCAAAGGGAGACGGCAAAACCGACGACACGGCGGCCATTCAAAACGCGATCAATGCTGCCGCTGCCGCAGGGGGCGGGTCGGTTGTCTTTAAAGTGGCTCGCTACTTCACCACCGGCACCTTCGTTGTGCCGAGAGCTGTGGTCCTGTGCGGGGCGATCGAAGGGCCCTTCGACGTCGCTGGAGTCAATCCCGCCGTGACCGCGATCGCACCCACGCTTTTGGTCACCAATACGAGCGCCCCCTTTATAACCCTGCAAGGACTTGGGGCCGGAGTGACCGACCTGCTCTTCCATTACCCGAACCAGGTCAAGACCAGCGCCTCGACTCCCAGCGTCTATCCCTACACGATCGAGGTCAATGGCGCGGTCGCCGGGAAGGTGGTCCGCTCTACGGTAACCAATGCCTACAACTTCCTGGACATCGAACTCGGCCGAGTCATGGCCCAGGATCTGTACATCGGGGCGCTCAATATAGGTGTCAACATCGACCACGTGGCCGACTTCGTTACGCTGCACAATCTGCACAATGGCGTGTTCTGGGATGAGGTGGAAAGCGCTTCTTATCCGACCCCCATCGACAGTTGGGTGCTGAACCACGGGACCGCCTTGGTGGTGGCCCGCATGGACGGCATCGAGGTGCACGATTTCTTTGCGTTCTCCCGTTTCGCCGGGATGCTTCTGACCGTTTCGCCCGACACTACCATAAGTGGTTGTCGGTGTGGATGGGGATCTCTCAGCGATATTGATCTCGAGACGGTGCAGTACGGCATCATCGCCACTGCGACCGGCGGTTTAAGTGGCTATGAGTTCACGAATCTGCAAGTAGCGGCGGCTCAGGGTCTTGGGCAGGCAGCGGTCCAGTTAAGAGCCGGCGGCACTGCCCCTCCGGAGGTATTGATCAATGGAGGCTCGGTCCGGGGCAGTTGGGCCTTGGGCGCGTTCCCCACGCCCGCTGCAGGCAATCTGACCGTCGTAAATATGATCGGGTTCAATCTGCCATAAGCGGCAATAGCGAAAAGAGGGGAAGCGTTTGCACGCTCGCGCTACAGACGGGGACCGGCTCTCTGCCGCCGAAAATCCTGATCAACGGGGGTGAGCATCGGGGGAATTGGGCCAACGGTCCGTACCCTCCGCCCGCCCCGGACACGATCATAGTAAGCATCCTGCCCTGAGGCTTTTTGCGCGGAACAGGGGCAGCGGCAACGCTATGCTGAGGAGGATGACAGTGAAGACCACGCTCGCAATCGCTCTTTTTTGGATTCTCTGCGCAGGCTCCGCATCCGTGGCGCGAGCCATGTCGGCGAGCGCCGCGGAATCGAATTGCAACTCTGCCTTACTGAAGGCGTGGGGTAGCGATGATGAAAAATAAAATTGAGGTAGCGGCCAATGTAGCCGTCATCGTGTTGGCCGTGGTGATCGGGTCCGTTTTTCTCATGGATCGGTTCGCTGCCCCTGGTCTGGGGCCGAACGAGGTCAAGGTTGGCGACCAACTCCCTGGCCTGCACGCGTACAACTGGAAGGCACACGAACGCACCCTGGTTCTCGCCCTCAGAAACGGATGTCACTTTTGTGAGGACAGCATGCCGTTTTACCGCAGGCTGGCCCAATTGGAACAATCGAACCAGATCGGCGTTCATCTCATCGCCGTGTTTCCGGACGACCCGGCCGTCGTGCATCAGCTCGTGGAAACCCAGCAGCTCACCATCGAAGTGCTCCCGGGCACTGAGTTAGGTCAGGTGAAAGTGCAAGCCACTCCGACTCTGATGCTTGTCGATGAGCAAGGGCGAGTCTCCAAAGTCTGGATGGGCCAGCTTCCGGCCGTAGAGGAGGCGGAAGTTATCGCGGCCATCAGCAAGCCGCCGAGCGCCGAGTCAAAACAGCAGAGTTTCCTGCGAGCGCCTTGCGAGACTTGTAAGCCTAAGTCTTGATGAGAGCGTTCGTTTGGAAGTTCTTCTGAAAGTCAGGAGCAACTGTCATAAGGAGGAAGTATGTGGATTCTGAGGTTAGTCCGAAATTTCGCTTTACTCGCGGTGTTGGCGCTAGCAGCGCATGCCGCTGCCGGTGCTGACAAGGGTGGGAACCACTGCAGTGGTGGACCGTGTGGCTACCCAGGAGCTTCTTGTCCACCAAAA
>WNFG01005297.1_pt1 | contig 13659 bp, 11 predicted proteins | sample 5400431 | NCBI WGS metagenome assembly WNFG01 (sample SAMN13153346, study PRJNA577476) | soil metagenome | isolation source: 120 cm saprolite under Douglas fir tree site 2 hole 3 replicate 2 | place: USA:California | collected 2015-04-18
CTCTTGTCCGTGCAGCATGTGGCACAGACACTCTTGTCTGTGCCGCGCCGCCGTGACCGTTCGCCTTCATGACTTCAACGACTCCTTGGCAGCGTGAGCAGCCGCCCGCACCCGCTCCGGCGCGGTGCCACCATAGGCGCTTTTCTTCGCCAGCATCCCCTCCAGTGTTACCCCGTGCTTTTTCGCGAGCGACGGCAGCTCGGCCAGATTGCGGCTTACCTGATCATGCGCCTCGCGAAAGGGCATCCCGGTCGCCGCCAGCGCGTCGGCGACAGCGGTGGCGATGAGCGCGTCGCCGCCGGCGGCGGCACGCATCCGGTCGCGATCGAGAGCCAGGCCGGCCATCAATTCCGTCAACGCCGGGAGCAGCGTTGCCATGACGCGGCGCGTGCGGAAGAGCGGCTCCTTGTCGAGTTGCAGATCTTTGTCGTACGCGAGCGGCAAGCCCTTGAGCAGCGCCAGGAAGCCGGTCAGCTCGCCGATGCCGCGTGCGGCATATCCGCGGGTGAGCTCGAGGACGTCGGGGTTCTTCTTCTGCGGCATGCGCGACGAGCCGGTAGCCATGGCATCGGGCAACTCGGCATACCCGGCCTCGTCGCTGGTGAAGAAAATCAGATCCTCGGCGAGACGCGAGAGGTGTGAGAGGAGCAACGCTGAGGCAGAAAGATAATCAGCGGCGAAGTCGCGGTCGGATACGCCGTCGATCGAGTTGGCGGTGGCGCGGGCAAAGCCGAGCGAGCGCGCCAGGGCGTCGCGGTCGATGGCCAGGGGCGTCCCCGCCAGCGCGCCGGAGCCGAGCGGGCATTCATCGCCGCGCGCCACGGCGCTGGCGAAACGGTCGACGTCGCGGCGCAGCATCTCGACGTACGCCAGGCACCAGTGACCGAACGTAATCGGCTCGGCCTGTTTCGAATGCGTGTACCCGGGCATCGGCACCGCGGCATCCTCGGAGGCGCGATACGCCAACGCCGCCGCCAGCGCCGTCGTCGCGTTGACCGCTTCCTCGCAGGCGCGTTTCAGCCACAGCTTCAAATCCGTGGCCACCTGGTCGTTGCGCGAGCGGCCGGTGTGCAGTTTGCCCGCGAGCGGACCGATCGTCTCGTACAGCTTTGCCTCGACGTACGAATGAACGTCTTCGAAATCGCCGTCGGACGGCGTCTCGATGCGCATCAGCCCGCCGAGGATCAGATCGAGCTCAGCGTCATTTAATACACCACACTCCGAGAGCGCACGCGCCCACGCGATCGATCCCTCGACGTCGTCATCGAACAGCTCGCGGTCGAACGCGAACGAGTCGTTCAGCCTCCGCAGCAGCGGCGACGGCTCACCCTCGAAGCGCCCGCCCCACAACTTCTGCGTCAACCGGCCGCCTTCCGCAGCCGCGCCGCCGTCACTTCGTCGGCGGGGAGCGTGTCGTCGAGATGCTTGTCGACCGTTAGCCGGTTCCGGCCGCGCGTCGGCAGGCCGAAGACGCGGATGAATCCGGCCGCGTCGCGCGCGTCGTAACCGGTCATGTTGAAGCTGGCCAGCTCCTCGTTATAGAGCGAATTCGGCGACGTGCGGCCGATGACCGTGGCGTTGCCTTTGTAGAGTTTCAGCGTGACCGTGCCGCTGACGGCGGCGGTCAGGGAGTCGACGAAGGCGTCGAACGCTTCTTTGAGTGGCGAGAACCACTGTCCGAAATAGACGAGCTCCGCGTAGCGCGTGGCGATGCGCTCCTTTTCGTGGGAGCTGTCGCGGTCGAGCGTGATCGACTCAAGGGCCTTGAGCGCGGTGACGAGCAGCGTGCCGCCGGGCGTCTCGTACACACCGCGCGACTTGATGCCGACGAGGCGATTCTCGACGAGGTCGACGCGGCCGACGCCGTTGCGTCCCCCGATCTCATTGAGCGCCATCACCAGCTTCGCCGGTGACATCGGCTCTCCGTTCACTGCGACCGGCACGCCTGAGGCGAATGTGATGGCCACCTTTTCCGGCGCGTCGGGCGCCGTCATCGGATCGACCGTGAGCTTGAACATCGACGCTTCCGGCTCGAACGACGGATCCTCGAGCGGCCCCCCTTCGTGCGAGAGATGCCAGAGGTTGCGGTCGCGCGAGTAGGGATCTTTCTTCGTCACCGGCACGGGGATGCCGCGCGAGGAGGCGTAGTCGATGGCGTCTTCGCGCGAGACGATGTCCCACTCGCGCCACGGCGCGATGACAGCCAGCTCCGGAGCGAGCGCCTGGTAGGCGAGCTCGAAGCGGACCTGATCGTTCCCCTTGCCGGTGCAGCCGTGCGCAAGCGCGTCACAGCCGGTGGTCAGGGCGATCTCGACCTGTTTGCGGGCGATGATCGGCCGCGCGGTCGACGTGCCGAGGAGGTAATCCTTCTCGTAGATCGCTCCCGCCTTCAAAACGGGAAAGAGAAAGTCGCGCGCGAACTCTTCTTTCGCATCGATCAGATGAAAGTCACACGCACCGGTGCGATAGGCCTTCTCCGCCAGTCCGGACGTCTCGTCGGCCTGGCCGACGTCGACGGCAACGGCGACGACTTCGCAGCCGTAGTTTTCCTTCAGCCACGGAATGATGATCGAGGTGTCGAGACCGCCGCTGTAGGCGAGGGCCACTCTCTTGTAGGTGTGTTTCACGCTGCTTTCTCCTTCGACCGGCTAACGCTGATGACCAGCGCCTGATCGAGTGCTTCGATGAATTCCACGAATGCCTTCTTCGGCGTGACGTACGGCGGCAGAAGGCGGATGACGTTGTCGCGTGCGGTGCCCACGACGAATCCTTTATTCAGCAACTCGGCGACGACCGGCTTGGCCGGACCGTCGAGCTCGATGCCCCACATGAAGCCGTGTCCGCGCACGTCGACGATCGACGGATCGCGCGACTGCAGCGCAAGCAACTGGGCCTTGAACCAGTTGCCGGTCTCGTTGACGCGACCCAGGAGGTTCGACTCCTCGATCTCGTCGAGGACGGCCAGCCCGAGGCGGCAGGCCACCGGGTTGCCGCCGAAGGTCGTGCCATGATGGCCGGGCTTCACGACTCCTTCGATCGCCGCGCCGGTCAGCACCGCGCCGAGCGGCAGGCCGCCGCCGAGTGGTTTGGCCAGCGTGACGATGTCCGGCACGATGCCGCTCTGCTGGAAGGCGAAGAGCGTTCCAGTGCGTCCGAGCCCGCATTGGATCTCGTCGAAAATGAGGATCGCGCCGGTGCTGTCGGCCACGCGCCGCGCGGCGGCGAGGAAGTCGTGCGAGAGCGGGATGATGCCTCCCTCCCCCATCACGGGTTCCAGAAAAATGGCACAGGTCGTGTCGCTGACGGCGACTTCGAGCGCGGCAATGTCGTTCGGCTCGATGAAGGTCACACCGGGAACGAGCGGCTCGAACGGCGCGCGGTAGGCCTCGTGGCCGGTCATGGCCAGCGATCCCATCGTCCGTCCGTGGAAGCTCTCGTTCAGCGCCACGATCCCCGCGCGGCCGGGGTTGGCGAGCCGCGCGAACTTCAACGCCGCTTCATTTGCCTCGGTGCCGCTATTGCAGAAAAACGCACGGCAAAGTCCCGATGCGCGCACGAGCCGTTCCGCGAGCAGGCCCTGCGCCGGATGGTAATAAAGGTTCGAGATGTGAAGAAGCGCGTTCGACTCCTCGCGCAGCGCCTTGATCAGGCGCGGATGGCGATGTCCGAGGACGTTGACGGCGATGCCGCCGAGCAGGTCCCAGTATTCGCGTCCATCGGCGTCGGTGATCCGCGCGCCTTTGCCGCTGCGCGGATGAAACGCCGTGCGGGCGTACGTGCCGAGCAGGAACGCCTTCTCGCGCTCTTCGACGGCTGCGGGGGATTCGTCGTGTAAAAGCATGTCGTTCTCCTTGGGTTGCGCGGTCACGCAGCAATCAACTGCGTTCCTCCCTCTTCTCCAATCGTGATGCGCCGAACGCCTGATTCGAGCGCGTGCAGGGCGGCCTGCAGTTTTGGGCGCATGCCGCCGGTGACGACTTCTGTGCCGAGGAGTGCTTCCGCGTCCGTGGCGCACAACTCGGCCACGACGTTGCCGGTCTCATCGAACAGACCTGCGACGTCGGTAATGAAAATCAGCTCCTCGGCGCCGACGGCGATGGCGATCGCCGCCGCGGCCGTATCCGCATTCACGTTCAACAGCACTCCGTCCGGTCCCTCGGCGATCGACGAGACGACCGGGAGGATGCCGCTCGTGACCAATGCCTGGACCAGCGTCGGATCGCCTCCAGTGACGCGGCCGACATGCCCGAGGTCGACGCCATCGATCGGCGGATGCTGTTCCGCGATGAGCGTCGATGCGTCGCACCCGCTGATGCCTGCCACGAGGACGCCCATCGCCGACAGCTCGGCCACGAGCATCTTGTTCACCGAGCCGGCCAGCGTGGCCACGACGACGTCGAGCGTCTCATCGTCGGTAACGCGAAGTCCGGCGTAGGTCCGCTTGGGAATGCCGAGGCGCTTGAGATTCGCGTCGACGTGTTTTCCGCCGCCGTGAACGAGCACGACTTCCCGGCCGCTTTTCCACTGCGCGGCGATTGCGCTGAGCGCCTCGGCGCGCCGCGCCGGATCGTCGAGAAGGCTTCCGCCCAACTTGATGACGTTCATCAGACCAGCGCCTCCGTCTCCGGAAAACCGCACATCCGGTTGAAGTTCTGCACCGCCTGCGACGCAGCGCCCTTGAGGAGGTTGTCGATGACCGAGACGATGACCGCGCGCCGCCCGCCGTGCAGCAGTTGAAAACCGATCTCCGCCCGCGGCGTACCGACCACGTTCTTCAACTCCGGCAACTGGCCGGCCGGCAGCACCCGCACGAACGGAGCGTGCTCGTAGGCGCGCGTGTAGGCGTCGGTGATCTGCTGCTCGCTCATGGGATGCGTGAAGCCGATGTGCATCGTCGACAGGATGCCGCGATGCACCGGTAGCAGATGTGCGACGAAGACCACCGGGGCGCGATCGCCGAGGTGAAGCTGCTGGCGGATCTCCGGCTCGTGCCGGTGCTGGCCGACGCCGTAGGCCTTGAAGTTGCCGAAAAGCTCGGCGAAGGAGAAGTTGACGTCGGCTTTCTTGCCGGCGCCGGAGACGCCGCTCTTGGAGTCGCAGATCACCGGCTGCTCGCGGTCGATGGCGAACGTCAGCGGCCGCAGCGCGAGAAGGATCGACGTCGGATAGCAGCCGGGATTGGCCACGAGGCGCGCGTTCTTCAGCTCGCCGTTGCAATACTCGGTCAGTCCGTAAACCGCCTCGCCGAGAAGATTCGGCCGCTCGTGATCGAAGCCGTACCAGGTCGGATACATCGACGGCTCCTCGAGGCGGAAGGCGCCGGAGAGGTCGATGACCCGCATGCCGAGATCGAGCAGTTGCGGCGCGAGGCCGGCAGAGACTTCGTTCGGCGTGGCCAGAAAGACGATCTCCGGCTGCGCGGCGATGAGCGCATCCATCGAGAACGGCTCGGCGATGAACTGCGGGAGCGTGGGCGTGACCGGGCCGCGAGCGGTGCTGCTCGATGAAAATAGCGCCACCAGCTCCACCTCGGCGTGGCGCGCCAGGATGGCGGTCAGCTCCGCGCCGGAGTAGCCGGTCGCGCCGACGATGGCGACGCGCTTCCGTGATTTCACGTTTGATTCGTTCATGGCAGTTGTCCCGGGAAAAACTCAGCGAACGTTGCGGCGACGGATGCCGATGATTCGTCGGAGGCGCTCGGCGAATGCCGAGGCCGCGGCCGGCGTGCGGAAGGCCACGAAGATGGTGTCGTCGCCGCCGATGGTGCCGAGGACACCGTTGATGGATGCGCCATCGATGGCGCTGGCCACCGGCTGTGCGCTGGCGGCGGGAGTACGGATCACGACCAGGTTGCCGGCGGTATCGGCGCCGGTGACGTATTCAGCCACGGCCTGCTCCAGCCGCGTCTCCACGACGTCGCGCGGCGCGAAGGCGACCACGGCACCGCCGGCGAAAGCGTCGCGGGTGATGTAGCCGTTCGGCGACTTGGCCACGCCGAGCTCGCGCAGATCGCGCGAGAGCGTCGGCTGCGTCACCCGGAAGCGCCGCCGCCGGAGCAGGGCCAGCAGTTCGTCCTGCGAATGGACGGACTGCTCGCGGACAATCCGAAGGATCTCCTCCTGCCTCCGCAGTACGTCGCCGTGCGCATGCTTATTCATCAGCGTGAATGTTTATGCATTCCTCGATGGATGTCAACCTGTTCCGTATCGTCGTCATTCCGACCCCTACCGCAGCAACGCGGTCGCTTCGTCGTACGCGGCCTTGTAGGTGTAATCCGGCGGTCCATCGCAGGTGGCGAGGCGGAGGGCCTCCGTGGCGTGCTCGCGGAGGGCGTTCGTGTCGCCGCGGTCCTTTGCCAGTTGCGCGAGGACCAGATGGGCATCGGCGCCTTGGAGGACGTAGCCGCTGCGTTCGGTGATGGCCAGCGCTTCCTGGGCCAAACGCTGGGCTTCATTGGGCTCAGAGGTCGCAATGCGCAAACGAGCAAGGTCGATGAGGACGTTGGCTTCGGCCTCTACCGTGTTAGTCCGTCGGCAGCGTTCGAGTGCCTCAACAAGATGGCGTCCAGACTCCTCCAGCTCGCTGGCCATACGCTGAGCCGCGCCCAGTAGCCAATGAGCTCGGATGTAGTCCCGCTCGTGAGGATAGGTCTCGCGAGCAGTTTCATCGGCCAGCTCTAAAGCTCGGCGAGCTGATGCGATGGCGGAGCTTAGGTCTGCGACTTCGAACTCGCAATCATTCGCCTGAAGTCGCGGAGCGCAATAGGAGCAGTTCACGCAAGGCCCGGTAACCCCAGACGACGCTTTTCGACTGCCTATACGAGTCCAGCATGTCCAGAGCTTTTGTCAGTGCCAATTCCGAATCGGCCCCCAAGCCGCGGTAGGCAAGCAGCTGTCCCAACTCCTGGTGACTAACCCCCGCCTCGAAACCCTGCTCAGTTTCACTACATAGCTCGATACCACGTCGCAAATTAGTCTCTGCCTTCTGCAGACACCCTATCTGAATTTGCATTGAGGCCAAGTTAACGAAACGCGCGACTAGACCGATTCCGTCGCCGCGCTTGTTGTAAAGGGCATTTGAGACCTCAACCAACCGCACACCACGACGGGGCTGGCCGGATAGAGTGTAAGAAGCCGCTAGAGCACTCAGCACCCAACCTCGATCGTCTTCTTTCTTCAGACGAGGCGGACGGTCTTCGCCGTTCGGAAACAGCGCCCGCAGTAAGTCGATTTGCAGCTGATAAGCGCCAAACTGAAAATAGATAGGCCTCTCAAGGCGATGTTGATATAGGGTGCAGCCATCGTCAAAACGCCCTGCGCGGACGGTATGGTGATACAGCTCGATCACCGACGCTAGATCGCCCAAGTTGCGCACGTTGTTCGGTTCAGGCACGGCCGCGAAGTAGTCGCGGAGACGGGCGTGAGCACTAACGCGGTCCGGCATGGAAAGGCGGTCATATGCGTATCGCCTCACGATCGGATGGAGATCGAAGTGGTTCTTGCTGAGATCGCGGTGGATCAGCCCGCGTGAGATAAGGTCGAGGAGATCGGCGTCGAGCGAATCCTCGGTGGGTCTCATACTCCGTTCTCGACCTCCGATGGCGTCAGCTTTGACGCGAGTCGGTTTCGTTACTGCAAGCGTTCTGAGTGCGTCGTAGCTAACCGGGCTACGAAAACAGGCGATGCGGCTGAGAAGCTTCCGTCGGGTAGAACCGAGGCCGGTATATGCCTGCTCGAGGACGTGATGCTGGCGCTGGACCAGATCGCCACTCACGTCCAACCGCCGCGCAGCAGCGATGTCGCCCGGCTGCTGGAAATCGTTCACGATCAAGCCGGCCAGCAGGCGAAGGCTGAGCGGGTGATAACCATATGACTCACAAGCAGACTCGATTTCCGCGCGTCCACCGCGGATACCTTGGGCATGGAAAAGCCCCACGGCGTCCTTCGGCTGGAGTTGAACAAGTTCCTCTTCGCGGCAGCCTTGCAGCAGGGTGCCATCGCGAGTCTGCGCCGATGCTGGACGGAGGCGGGTGGTGAGCAGCACTTTCCCATCTATTTCTGGCGAGCCGATCGCGTTACGTAAGAACATGTCGGCGAGAGGGGAGAGGCAGTCACGCTCACCGCCCGACGTACCGACCCCTTCGTCGCCCTGATAAGCGGCGTTCAGGCCGCCGAAGGCGCGGAGGGCGCGCTCGAAGCCGTCGAGGATGAGGAGGGTTCCGCAGGAGTGGAGCGCTCGCAGAAGAAGAGTGAGTTGTTCACGCGGAGACGCGGAGGAGGCATCGACCCTGCCGCCGCTCAGGTATTTCAGGGTGTTAGCGACGAAGCTCTCGAAGCTGGCGTCGCCTTCGTAGAAGCTCCACCAAACGACGCGCGGCCATTGGGCGGGATCGACGTCGTTCAGGAGCCAGTGCCAGGTTAGGGCGCTCTTGCCGAAGCCGCCCAGCGCGCGAAGAACCAGGAGCGGATGCTCGGTATCGCGAGTCAGCCAATCGGTGAGCAGCTTCCGCTCTGTCAGACGACCGGTGAAGTTTGGCGGCATGGCGTAGGGGTGCGCGAGGTTCCAATGCTCGCGCGACGGCTGGACCGGCTGCGGCAGTTCAGGTGGCTTTCCGAGCGCCGTGAGCAGCTGGCGCCAGGCGAGGTCTGCATCCGCGCCCTCGGAGAAATCAATGTGCGTGAGATGAGCAATGTGGAGCGGCTTCTCGCATTGGGCCTTAAGCAACGGAATCCGGCGGCCATCGCGATTGGCCGGGCTGCGGCTCAGGCTCATGTTGTTTTCCAGCTCGCACCATTCGCTCTCCACATAGTCGGGCGTTAGAACGAGCAGAGTTTTCGCACACCGGGTCACGCCGCGCTCCATTCCTTTGATACTCGGCGTACCTGGAGTGAAATCGCGAAAGTCGATGAACGCTCGGAGACCGGCGTCTTCGATCCGCTTCAGAAGGTCGCCGCGCACCCACGCCTTGTCCTTACTGCTGTAGGAGATGAAGACGTCGTAGTCGTACGGCGTTGCCTCCGGGGCAGCCGGCTTCGCTCGATCTTTTTTCATGAAGTTGAATGTCAGTGTACTTCCGTCGCCGAGGTTCTGATCGTCGATTCAGTCATCAGCGGGAGAGTGGAGCATGGGCGGTTCTCATAGCGACCGGCTCTATGATTCGCGCATGCGCACGGTCTTCCTCCCCGCCCTCCTCGCCATCGCGACCACAATCAGCTCCCAACCGACGCCGGCAACGCCGGAGAAGCCCATCGGCTTCACCGCCGAGGCCGTCGTCTGGAACGACGGCCCACCCACCCTTCCAGCCGGATCGAAGATGGCCGTCCTCGAGGGCGATCCGCGCGCGGAAGGGATGTTCACCATGCGCGTGCGCATCCCGGCCGGCTCGGCGATTCCGCCGCATTGGCATCCTCGTCAGGAGCGCGTGACCATCCTCTCCGGTGCGGTCGACCTCGGCTTCGGCACCGTTGCGAACAAAAACTCGGTCACCCGTTATCGGGCCGGCAGTTTTTACGTCAACCCGCCGCGGGTCATGCACTATCTCTTCTTCCCCGAGGCGACCGAGATGCAGATGACCGGCGTCGGGCCGTGGGAGCTGATTACGACGGATCCCAACGCGCCGCCGGCCGTCCCCACCGCAACGGTCACGGTCCATGACATCGCCCCGTCAGCGGGCAGCGACTTGACGGCCGCGACGACGTTCAAGGCAGAGGTCGACTACGAGATCCATAACTTCCGTCCGTCGACCTACTACCTGCAGATCGTCTTCGAGACGACGAAGCCGAACCAGACGTTCAGCCTCCCGAGCGCCAGTCCGAAGTTCCTCGACAGCGCCACCGGCACCGTTACCCTGAGCCAGGATCTCCGCCACATCCTCGTGTATCCCGCTCTCAAGCACCCCATCCGGCTGCGCGTCTACGTCGAGGAGCAACGGACCGAACGATCGAGTCACGTGACCGGGATGAGCGACTGGATCGGGTTCAAGTGAATGGTTGCTGGGTTGCTGAGTTGCTCGGTTTCTGAGTGGTTTGGCAATTGGGAACCAAGCAACACAGTAACTCAGCAACTCAGCAACCCTCTTCGGCACTCCGTTTGCTGCACGTGCGGCAGGAGGCTCCCATGTCCCGGGTAGAACGGAAAGAAGAACGTCCCGCGAAACGCGAAGCGCAGGAAGGCCGGCGGCGGCCGGATTACGATCTCGACCGTAAGCCTTCCCAGGCCGAAGGCGATGAGTCGGAGATGGATGAAGCGTTGAAGAACCAGGATGTCCGCCGTTGAAGAAACGAACGCTCGGCAAATCGTTCACGGTCTCTGCCATCGGCCTCGGCTGCATGGGTATGTCCGAGTTTTACGGCTCCTACGACGACACGGCGTCGATCGCCACGATCCACCGCGCTCTCGACCTCGGCTGCAACTTCCTCGATACGGCCGACATGTACGGCCCCTTCAGGAATGAAGAGCTGGTCGGCCGCGCCATCCGCGGCCGCCGCGACGAGGTGGTCCTTGCCACGAAGTTCGGCAATATGCGCGGCGGCGACGGCGCCTTCCTCGGCATCAGCGGCAAGCCCGACTACGTGCGCCAGGCCTGCGACGCGTCGCTCCGCCGCCTCGGCGTCGACCATATCGATCTCTATTACCAGCACCGCGTCGACCGCACCACCCCGATCGAAGATACGGTCGGTGCCATGGCCGATCTTGTGCGCGCCGGCAAGGTCCGTCACCTCGGCCTGTCCGAAGCAGCCCCCCAAACGATCCGCCGCGCCCACGCCGTGCATCCGATCACCGCCCTCCAGACCGAGTACTCGCTCTGGAGCCGCGACCCCGAAGATGAGATCCTGCCGGTCGTGCGCGATCGGCCGCGGCTTCCTCTCCGGCCGCTTCAAAACGATCGACGACCTCGAACCGACCGACTACCGCCGCCTCTCTCCCCGCTTCCAGGGCGAGAACTTCGCGCGCAACCTCGACCTCGTCCGCCGCATCGAAGAGATCGCCCGCTCGAAGGACGTTACGCCCGCGCAGCTCGCAATCGCCTGGATCCTCTCGCGCGGCAACGACATCGTTCCGATCCCCGGCAGCAGGAGCACCGGCCACCTCGAGGAGAACATCGCCGCCGCGGAGATCGAGCTGACGGCCGAGGATCTCGCGCGAATCGACGAAGTGGCGCCGAAGGGGGTCGCGGCGGGCGAACGCTACCCGATTCCAAGCATGGCGGCGGTCAACGCCTGACTTCCCCTCCGACTACACAGCTTCAGATTGGACTGCTAAATACAGTTTCCCGGAAGTTGGTGTCCGGTTGACGCTGGAACGAACGACTTGATCTCACGCGGAGACGCGGAGATGACGAGGAACTTCTTTCTCCGCGCACTCCGCGCCTCCGCGTGAGTCCTTTAGCCCAAAAGACACGCCACGTAAGGCTTCAGCCCTGGACACTGAAAGAGCCCCTCACCCCTTCGGCATCACCGGCATCTCCGTTCCCCAGTAGTAGTGCTCGAAGAAGGGGACGTAGTCTTTGCCGTCGTCGGCTTTCTGCATCACTTTGGCGATGTCTCTGGTCGTCAGAAACTTCCACGCGAAGATCCCCTGCAGCGAGCGCATGAACGTGAAGAACTTGTCGTCGCCCACCTGTTTGTGAAGCACCGCCAGAATGTACGCGCCCTTGTCGTAGAGGAGGAATATCCGGTCGAGGAACGAGCGGAAGTCGTTGGGGATGGTGATCCGGTTGGCCAGAGGAATGGGGGCCACCTTCGCGGCATCGTTGGCGTTGGCCCGCCACGTCGAGATCAGCGAAGCGTATGCCCCATTTCCTTTGAGCTTCTTGATGACCAGTGACGACGAATACTCGGCAAAGGCCTCGGTGATCCACTGTTCTTCAGAGCTACCCATCTTCACCACATGCCCCCAATACTGGTGAGCGATCTCGTGCGCGAAGCGGTGATTGATCCCTTTCGAGAAAATCTGATTCTCCTGGCTGGAGATCGGGTTGAATGCTTCCTTCGTGATGAACATCGTGGCCGGCGGCGCCTGCCTAAAGCCGAGCTCATGGATCTCGATGATGTTGAATTCCTTGAAGGGGAAAGGGCCAAGCCATGGCTCGTAGAACTTGATCATCTTGTAGGCGAGATTGCTCAATTGCTTCATGGCCGCCTCGTTCTGGCCGGCGTACGTCGCCACACGAATGGTGACGTCCTCATGTTTCTCTTCGGAGACGCCGTATTTCCCGGCCAGGACCACCGCGAACTGCACCGGCTTGTCGAGCCTGTTCTCGACGACGTTGTAATCACCCTCCCGCGTACGGGCAATGGTGTCGCCCGGGGCGAATGCCGTGTACGGCTGCTTGACCTTTACCAGCGAGTGGACCGTGTAGTACTGGCCATTCAGATCGGGCTGCGGAAACCATGGATAGACGCCGAGCTCCCAGAAGCTGTCCGAGTGAGGATGAAAAAGGAAGTCGCCGGCAATTTCGAAATGGAGCTTGAACGGGACATTGGTCTTCTGCGGCAGTCCGACGATCAGACTGTTCTTCGCGAAGTGATGGTCCATCTCGTGCCCGGCATCGTCTTTTACTGACAGGAGATGAAATTCGCGCGACCGGCCGTTCGTGTCCCACACGTTGGAAAGCAGATTGAAGCGATACGCGTCCTGAGGAATCGAGCGCGGCTGGATCGTCTCCGTCACCGAGAGCGTGGCGGAATCCCGATCGCCCGCCGTCAGCGTGTAATCAAGATCGCTGAGAAGGAAGGCAGGGTCGACAAACGAGCGCCGGTTCCGGCCGATCGGCTGTTCGGAAACGATGGCCGTAAACCAGGCGTCCGAGAGCTCCCGGATGGCCATGCCGCGATGGTGCGTAAATCCGACGAGCGACTCGGATTTCGCTTCAACCGTGTCGTAGATATACACAGCGGCTTCGGCAGCGTCGATCTCGGCGACGGCGACGGGCGAGACCGGCCGGTCCAGACGCTGACGGATGAGCAGATGCGACGGCGGCGTCAGACGCGTATGCGCGAATTTTTCCTGATGCTTCTTGAAACGTTCGTCGAGCGGCTCTCCGTCGCCCGCTTTCAAATCCGGAAGCGGTACGCCTCCCGTCAACAGATAGAGCTCGGTGAAGTCCGCTTGGATCGTAAGCGCGTCGCCTTGTTTCTCGGCTGTCCTGCCGAGGATCTTCTTCGACTCCATGACCACGAGCGGAGCCTCGACCGGCTCGGCGGTTTGATACGTGTACTTGCCTGTTCCTATGAAATAGAGCCCGACGATCTGGCCCCCTGCGCTTACCGCCGAGGCCGACCCTGACGTCAACTCGAACGTCATGTTCCCGATCCCGATGGAGAGTCCTTGCACCTTCGCCGCCGGAGCGAGCTTCGGGTGTTCATACGCCTCGGCAAGCGCAGCAACGTTCGTCGAATCGGCGGCGTGGAGAGAGAGGGAGCAGAGGAGCGCGAATGACGAAGCGATCAGCGAACGTCTCATGGGCATGTCTCCTGAGTGTTCAGGCAGTCTACGACGAATAACGAGCTACTTCAGGAGTATCTGTTTACCGCAGTCCGTTCGCGATTGGGTAGCGGGTGGGGATTGGATACTGGAGCATGGATTTGAAAGCCTCAAGAGCGGAGCTACCCTGCTGATGGCAAGTTTGGATGATGCTGGTCAGGATGGCTTGAGCCG
>WNFG01023026.1_pt1 | contig 13659 bp, 12 predicted proteins | sample 5400431 | NCBI WGS metagenome assembly WNFG01 (sample SAMN13153346, study PRJNA577476) | soil metagenome | isolation source: 120 cm saprolite under Douglas fir tree site 2 hole 3 replicate 2 | place: USA:California | collected 2015-04-18
GACGGCCGACCACGTCTACGATGGTTTCCTTGAGGACCGCGACGAGCACCGAATCCGTAGCTGCCAGATCGGCAACGTTGCCTTCGATGATCCGGAAGACCGCCTGATCGCCCGGGGCAAGCATCTCGGCATTGACATTGCGACGTTCCGGGTAACGCCCGAGGAAATCGCCGCTACAGGCAAGCGGATCGTAGAGGGCACTGATGGCGCGTGGCCGGCGCCGCCGAACGACGGCGAAGCCGTGTTCTTCGGCGGATTTCCGGGCGGGGAGCGTATCCCGCTTGCGGCCCATGAAATCTCATTTGGCCTGCATAGCGCTATGGTCCCCCTAACCAGCCACACCGATTATCAGCTTTGCTGCCAGCTGGACCGGGATTCGCGCGTTGACGTGCGCGGCCTCGGCTTGCCAGCAGAGGGCTATGACCTTGGCGGTGTTTCCGGCGGCCCGATGCTTCAACCCGTCTATCGCGACGGGATATGGGGTTGGCGTCTGGTGGGCGTTTTGTCCGAAGCGGTCGCAGCGGGCAGTTTTGAGCGGGTCACGGCGGTGCGAGCCCATTTTATTTTGCCGGATGGACGGATTGGCCGCTAGAAAGAGGCCATATCAGTCGATTTGCGCATTAAGGTTGCTCATCTGTGCCAGAACACCACGCCGTACCGATGCTGATCAAGTTCATTCCGTGCGACCTTGAAAAACGCGGTGCGGCCGGTAGCCGTGAAAATCGAGGCGCTGGCAAGCATTGTGTTCGTGCAAGAACGACCTCAAGGTGTCCCGACTGCGCTGCTATAGAACTCGCTTGCTAATCAGATCTAACAGTGAAGTCGAGTCCGCGGGGCACCGATAGCCGTTGCATAACGTCAGAAATGCCGTCGAATAGGGGAGCGGAGGCGTCACGGCCAATATCCTCATCACCCAAGTTGCAGCGCAAACCATCGGCTATTAGCTCCCCGACCGACATAGGGTTTGTTATGCGGGTCAGAGTTGGTCGGGAAGAACGCGGTGCTAGCGCAAACAATTTCGTCTCGTTCGTAGATCCACACATACGATTCATGGGAGCGCCGATACATTCGCTTCGATTGATTACCTAAACGGCGGGACTCTTCGTTCCTCAGGAGCGATGTCCTGCGTTTGGCTTGTACCAATAGACCTTTGCTTTTGCTGATATCGAGGTCTCGACGAACGACAGAGATGTAAATGTCAGCCCCCGTCTTCCTTTCATCGGTTGGTCTGAATTCTTCGGCGTGAACCTCAAGTGCGAGGCCAGGAGCCGTGATTGGTTCGTTGCGCGTTGCGTTCACGATGGCTTGGGCCAATCGGGAAGTCGTAAACTCTTCGTGCCGATCGAGTAGGTAGGACTCTTCGGCGATCGGGTCTACGACAGCATCAACTCGTTCTGTCAGTTGCTGGAGCAATTGTTCAATCGGATCGAAAAAGGTCGTATCGGTTGTTGTGATGCTCATGTGAGACCGGGGACTTGCTTGCTAAGAGAGAAATCCTCTCGCATGATTCATACGTCGCTCGCCGACCAAGATGAAGTTGTCTTCCGCACTCGTTGCGTCCGGGAATTGGTCGGCGGATCAAATGCTTTGAAGCTCCACGAACCGCTCGATCTCGGCGAGAAAATCAATGTCTTCATTAGTGCTACGGCTGAGATCGTGTTGCAGAATATCAATGAAACGATTGATTGCCGGGATACATCGTCCAACAAGGCTGTTTCATGGCACAACAGGAGGAGAGCAATGGCAGTCGATAAAGCTGGAGTTGGAAAGTTCATGGACCTGCTGAAGCAGGGCAATATGATCCCTCGTGCGGTAGCAGTTCTCCTCTATTCGTCCTCGTTCCAGTTCGCGACGGTCAGTATCTTTGGTAGTTCGCCGAAGCTTCGCCAGAATGCGGGCAGTATCTCAACGCGGAGCTCATGTTGCTCGTCGGTGCCGATATAGAAGTTGCTATCATCGCCCGAGATAAAGAGGGTTGATGGGACAACCACTATGCTTCGTCCAGCCTTTCAGGTTCGCGATGCTCATGGAGCCGAATCCATTCCTGATCACGTTAGCTTCATCGAAGATATCGCTCGCCGCTAAGATGCCCTTTGAAAGAATGCGCGCCGCCTTGGCCTGTTCCTCGGTCGTCATCGCGCGGACACGCTCTTGCACTTCATTTCCGAAGTCAATCAGGCTTAGACGTTTTGCGCATCCCGCCGCGCGGGAAGCAAGCCGCGACGCCTTCGGGCTGAACATGGGAAATCCTGGAAAGGCTGCGAACTGCCGCACATCCAGGAAGCCCTCGACCTCTTCCGCACCACCGCGGGTGCGCTTCATTCGCCTGCCTTCGACGTTGACGTTCAGGCTGCCCCGGCTGACGTGTCGCCAGATATCGACCCGCAATACCTCGTTTATACGCCGCTGCAAGGTTGTGTGCACTTGGTCGATTGCTTCCAGGATGGGGAGGGCTCGCTGGATGACATCCCGAGCAGCAACGTTATCCCAATGCCCTTCAGGGTTTAACGTCTGGAAACACTCAGGTCCGATCATACGGATGACGTGTTCGTCGGGGAACCAAGCAATCTTCCCTTTGCGGGAGAACTTGGGTGCTCGCGGCGAGCAGCACGGGCACGGCGCATGACGATCCGGCGCTTGATGGCTGTCGGGAAGGTCAAATTCCCCGATGTAAACAATGCGCGAGCCGTTGACCGGCTTTGAATGGGTATGATGTCGCCAAGTGTGCGGCTCGCCAGTCGCTTTTATGTGGTCCTTGATCTCGCGAAGGACAGCCTGCGCGGCATCTCGGGTACGGTAGAACGGCTTCGGATCAAACACCTCGTCGGGGATATCCAGCTGCAACGACATTGCGAATCGCTCCGGCATTGTGTCTGTTCACGTAGAATGCAGGCTCCCTCTTTTGAGGATGGGAGTTCTTGCTTTGTTTCCATTAGGCAATATGGCTGATTCGCGTTGAGTCCGCCCAAAGCATCTTGGCCATCCACACAAAAAACTGTCCAAGAATCGGATCCGCACGGCCTTAGGAGAAGCAGCCGAGGAAACCCGCGCGGTGCTTCGTTAATCGACAAGAAGACCGCCGCGGGCCGGATGTCATGGTTTCGCCTGAAGATATTCAAAAGGATCTGCCCCGTAGCGCGCTGGCGGCAACCTTTGATGTCGCCGACGATCTTCTCTGGCAGGCTGAAGCCGGTCGGCTACCGGGTCGCGGCGCGATCACTGTTGGACGTTCGGGACAAATCGGACCGCTCGTCGAACTGGCATTCGCCGCTCGGGCGGCGCCCGCGGGGTAGGCTGGCCCTGAACCCGCTCCGGAACAGCAGGCGGGCCGACTGACCTCGCCAAGCCGTCCTTATCGCCTGCATTGGACATTGCGCCGTAGGGCAAAGAATAGCCAAGTCAACGGATCGACGCCACCCGCTTTCGTATCGCAAGTGCGTGGCCCTGGTAGATTCTACAATCGAGCGACAATTTATAGAATTCCTCGGCCACCGCATCAGCACCCATGCGAACCGCGAGGTCACGTTTTCGGGTCAGATCCCTGCCTAATGCTCCGAGCTCCAGCGCATCACTCGGCCCGACGTGACCATAGGCAAGCGCTTTGCCGGAGAATACTTCGATAACGTCGTCCGGAAGCTCCGCACCAAAAAGGAAATACCGGAGGTGTCGCAGAAAATTGGGGTGCCGGAAGATGTCGTCACCGACCGTCTTGTTGCGCTCGACCAAATTCCGATAGGATCCCTTGATACGCCCGGTGCGATAAGTCGGATCCTCAAAATACTTCAGGCGCACCTCTGGAATAACCATGCGAGCCAACAGCGACCCAATCAACGCCAATGCCAGTTCACCATTTCTTTGAGCGGCACCACTCTCGTGGAAAAGCTCTTCCTGACGGAGCTTCATCGCGGCGAGGATCGCGCCTTCGTCCGGCGTCAATGTAATGGGGCCGATCAACGGTCCTAGTGCTTCCATATTTTGGGTCACTCTGTCGAGAGTTATGCGATCGGATACCAACCAATCACGACTTCACTCCAGCTCACATCGAAATGAATTAGTCTGAATAGACCGACGGCAATTTTGGGATACGGACTGAAATACATGCCTCCAATTTTGATCCGAAATGCCAACGACGACAACTCCATACTCGGCAGATTCGGGCGCTACGGCTTCCCGCCAACTATCAGGACGATCTTGCCTTCCTTCAGATTTTTGTCCCGCTGGCCGTATATCACTCCTCCGCCAACGGAGTGCATGAGCGCCCGAATGAGAGCGCCCGAAGGCGTGGATTTTTCAGAGTCTACGAACAAGGTGGATGACGGAACGTCTTCTGAGGGCACCGTGGTTGCGAGCACGGTCACGCCATTAAACCAAACGGGCGGGTGCAATGCGTCACTGACCGAGCCGCCTTTCGGAGGGGTAGCCGGAGTGGGCTCCGTGACTGGCCAACCGGCCTTTGCGAGATTGCGATACATCTGGTTGGCGAGAGAGAATGCTTCCGCGTTGTCGGCCAGGTAGTGCAGCTCGACCGATGCCTTTGGCCGGCCGTCGATCAATGTTGCAAACTTATCTTCGTCAAGGCGTCTTTGGTTTACTCTTTGACGGAGGCGTTCCAGTTCAAGCTGGGCTTGTTGTGCGTGCTGGTTTGCCTCTTCTGCTCCCTTACGCAACTGCTCGGCCTGGACCGCGAGTTCGGCGATCCGCTCATTCGACTTGGCGGTTTCTTGATGAGCAATGTCGGAATCGGCGATGGCACGTTTGGTAGACGCTTCATTGGAGGCGATGCGCTCATCCGCAAATCGCTCTTTGCTTGCAGCCGTCTTAATCGCTCCGGCGGTCCCGATCGCGACAAGAAACGCGCCAAGGACGAGCGTGGCGTTGAAGAAATTGAACCAGAAATTTGCCGATTCCGGTGAAGAGTCGAACATGAAAGTCTCTTAAGACGGTCTATCCAGTGAGTACCGTGTTAGCGGTGGATTCTAGTGTCGCGGTGTACAAGCCGTCTCGCAGCAGAGGCCTCCAACTGATTCTTCTCGAAGGTTGTTGGATCTGCTACGGCACCGTTGACGTACGGGCAGCGATCGCGTTCGCGACGGCGAGGCCAATTTCGCTAGCCAAGTGCGAATTGGTCGCCATGGTGCTGGGAGCAGGTGGCCCTTTCTTTTTCTTGTCCCCCTGATCTCCGCCAGTCGGGCCGAGCGTGATAAGCAGATCGTGGGTTCGGGTGCGATTTGCGCTCAGGAGCGATGACCCACTTTGATTTGTGGCTACCCTCACGAGCTTCCATTGAGGATTGGCGCTACCGCTCGTTATGATGATGAACTTTGTTTCATAAGATAGCACGTCTTGCTTGAAGGCGCTGGATGTGACCGGCGACGACAGATCGTGAATCCGCAAAGCGAGCGCCTGCTTCAGCCATGGCAGAATACCAAGCTCGCCGCTGAGCAGGGAACTGCTGGGCTTTGCGGCACAGTCGGTATTGCCACCGCCATCGATTGGCAGCTTCAGGGGCTTAACGGCATAATAGAACTCGTACTTGTCGACGCGTGTGGCCTGTGACGACAGGGTGGCTGCAGCGCCAACATTGAAGGTCGGTGAAGTGATAAAGGACGCACTGGGATTCAGTGCGCCGGTCTCGTCGACCTGAAATGACAACGTGACTTGAACGCCCCAGTCGTCGGGAAGCGCGTCAGTCGTACGCCCCGTGTTAAAATCCTCTCTCGATGCGGTATTTTCCGGGCTATTGCCCTTTATTGACGTGAGAGAAATTGCGCGCTGCAATTCGCAATAGACGTGCGCCTTTACGTTGCTTTCGAAGAAGAGCGCGCTGTCTCCGCCCTCCCAAACTTCTGCAACAGGAGGGACATAGAGGCCACAGCCCGCGAGGGAGAGAGCGACGAAAAGAAGCAAATTCCGATAGCAGCCCCGCGGCGACGCCATGCCGATTCCCCTACGACGTGCCGCCAAACCGGCAGCGCTATTGTCCTCTTGGCACGACGTCAAACCGCTGAATTTTTCCGGACGGATCAGTCGGAAATATCGTGATGCTGGTCGGAGGGCCCAACGCGTTCGTATTGTTGCACGACCGCTGGCATTGATTGCCAATATGGCCCAAGCTGCAATACTGCAAAGTGCAAAGCGGCTCGTCAGGCGTGCACCGACAGGCCTCCCGATTGCCGTTGTTGAAGAATGAGTAATTGATCTGCTGCGCCCAAGCGGCACCGGGAAGGACCATAAGTCCGCACCCAACAATAAGCGTTGGTAACAAACGCATCTGAAAAGCCTTCAACAAAGATCGTCGTCCGCCTCGAAGGCGGCGGCTAGAAACGGGTTGCAGAAATCACTTAGAAGCTTCGGTCAATAGTAGCAGGATGGAACTTTCCAATATGGCGAAGGTATTTGCAAGATTGATGCATACACCTTCCTGTGGATGAAGTTGTCTTGTGCGCTCCCTGCCTCCTGTAATTGATTGACGGATCGACGGTCGGTACTTCGGTCAAACCGGTAGAGTTCCGCCTGTCTCTCATGCGCTGACGCAGCGTCCATTCTCAATCGACCCCGTTTCCTTTGCTGACGACAGGCGTGAGCGGGCGGCCATGAACGGATACGAAAGGACGAACTGCGTTCGCCAAAGGTCATTTCAACGCGATATTCAGGAGATTGGCGAGTCGTGCCGCCGCCAACGCAGCCTGGCTCCGAGCGATATTGCGCGCGTTCGTCTCGTACTCGCGGGTGAGATGCACATTACGTGCCGGACAGGTCGGCCGGTCCCACGTAGGTGATGTCGATACGGCCGACGTCCTGCGCCACCTGGGCGCGCAACAGCCCGGCTCTCCCGGGGTTGAGGGCGGCCCGCACGGTGCCGAGCGGTGTGCCGTCGGTTGAGAGCACGCGGGGCTGACCGGCCCAGTGATGAATCTGGACGGGCGTGCCTGGCGACGGTGGCGCGCCGAGCCATGCCACGTTCGCCCAGTATCGGCGATCCGCCCACGTGCGAGTTTCGCGCGGCGTAAAGCTCTGCGCGAAATCCATCCACATCGCCTTAGTCTCCGCGGTCGGCCAATTCGGCTGCGCGCTCCACGCCGCGACGGCTTCGGAATTGAGCCATTGCCGAAGTTCTTGGCCGGTCTGGAGGGTGGCGCCGGTATCCGTGACGGCTTTGATGGCGGCGAGCCGCGAGTTGAAGCCGGCCTGGATGAGGATCGAGGCGGAACGGTTCAGCGTGCCGGTTTCGACGGCGGGAACGGCGAGGCCAAGCTCATGAGCTTCGACGGGAAGATCAAAGAGGCCGACCGTATCGCCGTTCGCGGCTGCGCGAACGCGGATCGCCTCCATGGCCCAGGGAAGGCGATAGACCAGACCTCCCTCGATGAACTGCAGCGTCTCCGATTCCTGACCGGCGGCGATGCCGGCAAGAGGCTGTCCGAGCAGCCAGGCGCGCAGGATGTCCCGCCAATTTGCGGGCAAGGGGTCCGGCGTGAAGGGGTAAAAGGTGAAGACCCGCTCGGCGAGAGCCGTGATGGCGGCAATCGCCGCCTCGGCGTCGCCTTGGAGAATGGCGCCATTGGCCTGGATCAGGAGAAGATTGGCGCCCGCTGCGATCGCGTCGAGTGCATGCCCGGTCGTCAATCCGACCCCAGCCAGGAAATAGCCCCGACGGCGCACTGCCGTCGACTGGCTCCAGATAAGTCGGCTTCGCGACACAAGGCCCGCCTTGAGGACCTGCTGCACCTGCTCGTTCTGGCGGAGAAGGCGACGCTGCCAAAGCGAGGACTGAAGAATGTCGTCCAGCGCGGCTTCGATTCCCTCGTCAGGCTGAGGATGGCCGTATCGAGCGTTGCGACATGCCGCTCCCAATCGGCGAGCGCGCGCTCGCGATCCTTGGACTCCTCGTTCGCAATCTCCGGGAAAGTCCAAGCCGCGGCGGTGTTGACGACATAGTCGATGAGCTGACCGAGGTCCCCGCCGATCCGCGCGTGCATTCGAGACAAAAGCGTCCAAACCAGAAGCGCCAACCCGCTTTCCATGTTTCGCGCGCCGAGATCGTTGATAAGAGCTTCCCAGTTGCGTCGCTTCTTCGCAATGTCGTCGAACATTGGAAAAAGCACGATGCCTTCGACGTCGACATAGGCGCGGCCGGCTCGCCCGATCACATTCTTGAACTCGGAGATGTCGATTTTTTCGCCACTGCGGTGGAGCGAGTGCATAACCACTGCCGTGGCGGACAGGTTAAGGCCCTGAGCCAAGGTCGGCGAGGAGATGGTCACCTTGAGCACATTATCGCGCAGCAGGCGCTCCACCTCCTTGCGGTAGGCGGTTGGTAGGGCGCCGTGGTGCAATGCGACTCCCAGGCGAAGGCATTTGAGGATTGCACTATTCGGCCCGAGCCATTCCTCCCCAAGCGCGATCGCGGTGTTGAGAACCGCGGGTTCGGCTTCGAGCAGTAAGCGCAGCGCGCCGCGCTCATGAAGATCGACGATCACGTCGGCGAAGGGCTCGACGCTTCGCCGCTCCGGACAGAAGATGAGGACTGTCTGCCCATCCTCGATCAGCCGCCACGCCGTCGCCAGGCAGAGTTCACGTTGATCGTCGGGGAAGAGGCGCGTTCGGCGACGCTTTGGCGGAATCCAGTTGGGTGGCGCGGCCCCGGTGAGGAAACGCTGCACCCACGGACGTTCCTCGCCGACGCGAAGGTTCAATCGCGCGGTGGGCGCTGTCCATACCACCTCGCCGAACCGCAGCCGGGTCGGACGCCAGTCATTCTTGATCAGACCGCCGGGGTGATCACGCCGCAACCATGCCGCGAAGTCGTCGAGTTGGTCGCCGTCGGGCAAGATCGCCGACAGGCATACAATCCGCCGTTCGTGCGCGTCCGGACGGCGAAGGAGGCGCTGGATCTGTACCTCGTAGCGGACCTCACGCTCATTGAGGCCGATCATGTGCCCTTCGTCAAAGACGAGGAGACCGACATCATCGAGGAGGGACGGATCGTTGCGCAGCGCGAAGTCGAGCTTCTCCGGTGTCGCCACCACGATATCCCGTTCCCGGATCGCGTCCTCATCGAAGCCGCTGACCCCGATGCTGCCGTAGAGGGCAGATATTGTCTTGCGGAGCGGGCCGAAGGTCCTCTGCAGGGTGGTTTCCGTCTGCGCCGAAAGGGCACGTAACGGGGTGACGAAGACCACCCGTTTGCCGCCGGCCAGGCACCGCAGGATGCACAGCTCGGCAATGCGCGTCTTGCCGGCGCTCGTAGGCAGGGAAACCACGAGATCGTCGGACTGATCGACAGCACGAGAGGCTGCCTCGATCTGCGATGGCCAGAGGTCGACCTCCGCTTTGGCACGTTGTTGAAGCAATGCGATGAACAGCTCGCGAAGCCGAGGCCAATCGGCCGCTTCGCCGCCCGCCGGCTGGAGCGGCACTCTCTCGTGGAAAGTGTTCGACCAGAGGTCCGACAGGAGGTGGATCGCGATGCGATGCGTCCACCACTGCGGCAGCATGTTCAATTCGCTGCAAATGGTGAGGCTCACCCGAATCCGCTCCAGCGCCTGATCGAGCAGCGGACGCTCGCCGCGTTCCAGAGCTAGGAGGAAAAGGGACATGGCCGCCAGGAAGGCGTCGGTCAGAGCCGCATCGAGGCCGTCGAAGAGGAAATCGCTGCCGCCATCGACAGGATTGGCCGCGTCCTCGGCCTGATCGAGATTGGCCTGGATAGCGGCGGCAATCCGGGCATCGCTCCCTTCGCCAGAAGCCCGGTAGTCGAGGAGACTGGCGCGAAATGCCCCAAAGTTTCGTCGCATCAATTGGGCGAGCACACGTTCGATCGGCGAGAAATTCTCGTCGGCTTCGACGATCGCAAGCAGGGAATAGGCGCGGGCGGAGAGGTGCGCGAGATGATAACTCGCCGCCGCCATGACGAAGTGGAAGTCGCGATCGACCTCCCGACGATTGCCCTTGGCGATCACTGCCTCGAGCGCGGTGGCGGCTTGCTCAAAGGCGGTACGCCCCTGGGCGGCGTCGCCGCCGAGTTCGCGGAGACGAAGACCCAAGCCAAGCAGGGCGTAAGCATAGGAGTGCAGATCATAGCTGAGCTGAGGCGCGAACGCTGGCGCGTCTGGTGGCAAGACGCCATCGCGCCAAATGATCGCTCTGGCCTGTCCGCGAGCGATCAGGCGTCCGCGAAACCCCGCAGTTGCAGCTTCATTGATGTCCGCGATTATCGCCTCAGGCGTTGTTGGCATTGGCGATTACCTGGTCATAGACAGCGCCGATGAACGCGGCATGGCCGTCGACGCGGAGACCAACGCCCCACTGGTTGAAGGCACCTGGGTAAGCCTGAAGTGAGGCAGTCAGCATCGCCTCCGGTGAATTACCGGAGAATGTGAAAAGCAGATGCTGTACACTCGCGGGCGGAATTCCGTGCTTAAGTAGGGCATCGTCAATCGCGTCCGCCAAGGGCAAGTTGCCAAGCTCAAGCAGGCGGGCAGAGACATATGATAGGGCATGCCCAGAGGGTAGCCCCCCATCCTTGTCCAGGCTGGCTCGCGCTTCGGCTACAACTTGCGCGGTGAGAGTGACTCGGCTCTTGGCCTCGGTCTTTAGAAAGCGCAAAAGCTTCGTTTGTGGATCTTGAAGCATACCAATCACGTCTTCGCCGCGCATCGCCATGTTGCGATGGTCTTTCCAGCGCAGCCGTTTGATCGGGGCGTGATAACCACCGCTATGGGCATCGATCCATTCCGTCGCATAGATTTCGCCGAGATCACCCGAGCGAATAGCTTTCGTCGTGGGGAGCTTGCCCTCGATCAAGGCCGCGGCTGCGGGTTTTCCAAGCCGACGGAGTGCTCGGGCTACGTGCTCTTCGGAACGAAAGTGATTTCCTACCTGCCCATCGGCCGAAACGCACCAATCGTTGAATTGCACCATCTGCGTCCCCTTTCCTTGCCTTCAGGGCACGGTTTCCGGAAAGGGATGCTCCCCCCTTTTTCAGAGATGTAGGCTAATCGGTCGGGGCCTGCTTCTAGTGGCCTCGCCACAGCACGTTTTTTTACTCTAGCGCCGCTGATTCCTCGATGGGCTCGTTACGGCTCTAGGCGAACCTATGACCATTGCGTTAGTCTGCAGTACCGACGGATCAAATCATCGGCTTGACGGCGGGATTGGACGGACGGTCGTTAGTGTCCAACGATTTGCAGCATGGCACTCTTTTGGACCCGTAACGTACCAACACAGGAACTGATCGCATGTTTTCGATTGAAGATATTGTCTGGGACAGCCAGGAGATGTCGGAATCAGCCGCTGTCGGTCAGGGCCAGGGAGCCTCCCGACGGGTTCACACGCGCGAGCGTGGGCTTGGGGATAATCTCAAAGCGCCACCTCTTCAAAGGCACTTTTGGGTTCGAAATGCACCTTATGCTGTAAAGGATCGCGGCAACCCATTGAAATCGCAACAAATGCGTGCGCCCTCCGAGCGCACCACGACCCGGGTTTATGAGTTGCTCGCAAGCACTTGAAAAATAAGGAAAAATACAAAATGTTCACTTGCCTCCGCACCCATTTTGCGTTTTAATGTGATACAAACTGGGATACACGGCGGGCAAGGGCGATGCCTCGGAGGTCTGAGCAGGACCGTCTTCTGGTCCCTCACTACGGCATTTGGTATTGCTGGCGGCGTTCCCAAAACGCTTCGGAAGATCGACACTCGCGCGCCGATTGTGCGCCACTCGCTCAAAACGGATGACCTGGCCAAGGCCCGCGCTCAGCGTAACAACTAGAGACGTGAACTTATTCGTCGGCCGTTGAGGCGCGATAAACGGTATATCCGGGGTGCGGCACGCGCTTCCCGGCCTCCCAATCTGGAAAAACTAGTCTAGGGACGGACATGCGGCGAGATCCTGCGACAGGCGGCTCGCCGAGTAAAAAACGCGCGGCAATAAGCGGCAATAAACAGACTCTCAAGCGGGGTAAAGCGGACATGACGAGAGCGGTTACGTCATAATAGCGCGAACGCAACCGTAGCCATGGGCCGCGGGGGGCGTTCAAATTGTCTCAATCCCCATTATGCGCGTTCGAGCCGTCCGCCGCCGAACATGGTCGGGATGTAGCGCGGCGCCCCTATCGCAGACATGAAGCGATGTTTAGTTATCACTGGATCGAGCGCAATCGGCGGTCGAACGACCTCGACATCGGGTTTGGTCGATAGAACGAGAAATTGCGAACCGTCGCCCGCAGAGGCGGTGCCCATTTCCGAGGCAAGTGCCTCCGGCGTCGCCACATTCTTTGCACGGGCGATACCGGCCGCACGGGCAAGTTGCGCGAGATCGAGCCCCGGGTTCGTCAATGCCTGCCCACCCGAAGCGGCATGGACGCCGTTTTGAATCAGCAGCACGGTCAGATTGCTCGGCGCCACCGCGCCGACGGTGACCAGAGATCCCATATGCATCATCAGAGCGCCATCGCCCTCGACCACGACAACCCGCCGCGTTGGCTGCGCGATCACAAGCCCGAGCGCCAATGGCAATGCGAGGCCCATCGCATCCTCGAAATAGAAATTTTCCGGCGCGTGACGCACGACGGCCCACAGGTAGGAAGCGTTGCCGAGCGACGTGACAACGAGAGCGTCCGCCGGCAGCGTTTTGGCGAGCGCCCGATAATAGTCAGCCCTGCTCGGGCGGGTATCAATCACCATTGAACGTCCTCCTGCGACAGAAGAAGCGCAAACGGGCATGATGCTTCCTCCGCATAGGTGGCGGCCCGTTCGACCTGGGAACCGATCGGCCGGCCTCGATCCGCGACAGCATAAGAGAGGCCGATGCCCTTGAGGACGGGCTCCGTCACTCTCCCCTTGGGAACGTGATAGAAGACGGGATCGTCGACCGTTCCGCGATAGGACACCAGCATCAAGAGCGGAAACTGGTAGCGCTGGGCGAGAGACACCATGCCGGCGCCCATGCTGAGCAAGCCCGCATTCTGTACGAACATCGCCGTGCGAACGCCACCCAGCCGGCTGCCGCAGGCGATCGCCAGCGCTTCCTCCTCATGCGTCGCGCGGACAAGGCGGATGCCCGGTTCCTCTTCGATGCGCACCAGGATCTCGCCGAGCCAGCTGTCCGGCACGGCAATTGCAGCACCGAAGCCGAGACGTTTCAGCGTGTCGAGGATTTCCGAGGGCCTATGCGAAGCGGCAGACTGTTCACCGGACGTATCCATCAATCATCCATCTCCATCGCCGGCAGGCTGCTGCCGGTCAACAATGCCCCGAAAGCGCGAAGTCACGATCTCTAACCTGGCAGCAGCGAACGTAGAAAAGATCAGTGCTGTTGTCGATCCGAGTTTTGCCGCTGCCCAAGTCCAGCGGCAAGTTATGAGTCAGCTGGCACCGCGGTGCCAACAGGGAATTGAACATGAAGCGCTGGTTGCTCACACTCTTCGTTCTTGTCACCGCCGTGCCCGCGCATGCACAGGACAAGCTTGTCGTCAGCATCTGGGGCGGCAGCTGGCGCGACCTCGTGGCCGAAACCGTCGCCAAAAAATTCACGGCAGAGACCGGCGTGCCGGTGGAGTTCATCACCGGCGGCACCATCGACCGGCTCAACAAGGCCAACCTCGCCAAGGGCAATCCCGAGAGCGACCTGACCTTCACCACCTCGCATGTCGGCTGGA
>WNFG01010596.1_pt1 | contig 13657 bp, 8 predicted proteins | sample 5400431 | NCBI WGS metagenome assembly WNFG01 (sample SAMN13153346, study PRJNA577476) | soil metagenome | isolation source: 120 cm saprolite under Douglas fir tree site 2 hole 3 replicate 2 | place: USA:California | collected 2015-04-18
TTGAGCAAGGGCATGATCGACCATTTGAAGAGCCAGTCCCGAACGGGCACAGGATTTGTGCGCAGCCGCCTACGCACGGTTCTGGTTATCGGACAGATCGGGCTTGCCGTTGTTCTTGTGGTTGGTGCAGGGTTGATGCTGCGAAGCATGGCGAACCTCCGCAACGTGAATCTTGGATTCAACTCAGATCACGTGTTGATTGCGCGACTCTCTGCGCTGGCTGGCGCCAAATATGACACCGGCGAAAAGATGGAAGCATTCTATGAAGCTCTGCTGGGCAAGCTCTCCGGTCTTCCCCAGGTCCGCGCAACCGGCGTTGTCAGCAGCCCTCCGTTGCTGGCTCCGAGCCCATCCATACCATTCCTTGTCCGTGGCCGTTCTGATTTGTCACCCAATCATCCGCCAACAGCGCAATATGTGGTTGTAAGCTACGGGTACTTCCCTACAATTTCTGTTCCCCTCCTGCAAGGTCGCGAGTTCGAAAAGAGTGATGCCAGCAAGACTCAGCCGGTGGTGATCATCAATGAGTCCATGAGCAAGGAGTTTTGGCCCGGAGAAAGTCCCGTTGGCCAATACTTAAATATTTTTGATGGTTCGGATACGCCCAAACAAATTATCGGCGTGGTGGCGAATTTCAGGGATTCTTCCGTAGACACGGCGAGTGTCTCAGAAATGTATGTTCCCTATCCGCAAGTACCACCGGCATTTGTTTCACTTCTGAAATCCTTTCCGCCCGCAGTCGCCATCAAAACCGGAGCCATGGCGGAATCACTGGCTGATTCCGTGCGCGCCAGCGTTCTTGAGCTTGAGCCCAATGAAGCCGTGCTTAGCGCCGCTACTCTTGAAAGTATTATTTCCGATTCTGTTTCCGAACCCAGGCTTTACAGCCAGATCCTCGGCTTCTTCGCTGCCATGGCACTGGGTCTGGCTGCGATTGGAATCTATGGAGTAGTTTCTTATTCCGTTGCACAACGACGGCAGGAACTTGGAGTGCGCATGGCATTGGGCGCTAATCGCAAAAAGATTCTTCTCCTGATTCTCGGCCAGAGCATGACCTTCACTCTGATTGGAGTAACGCTGGGAGCCATTGGTGCTCTGGCGCTTGGAGATGTGTTGCGCAGCTTACTTTTTGAGATACGGCCGCGCGATCCAGGCACCCTGGTACTCGCGGTACTTTCGCTTTCAGCAGTCGCCATGCTTGCGGCGTATGTGCCGGCCCGGCGTGCGTCTATGGTCGATCCGAGCACCGCGCTGAAACAAGAATAGCTTTCAGGTGGATGGACATTTAGTCGACATGCTCCATCCACATTCCCTCCCACTTTTGCGAGCAAGACAGTGTCAAGCATTTCCAAAATGCTGTTTACGGTGGCAGACAAGCTCTTTTACGAGACTCTGGACCGCTACGTCCCCAATAAACAGGCGTTCTTCGATCCGGTAAAGAGTCTGCTTCCGGCGAATTGGAATGTTCATCGCAGTGAAATGTGGTTTCACATAACGCCCCAGGGAACAACGCTTCCGACCCAGGGGTGGAAAATTCACGCGTCCGCAACGCCAGCCAATGCGAAAGAGTTACTACTGCGCATTGTTCCCGTCCTGGCGAAGAGCAATATCGCGTTCAAGTTCGGTTTGGACCCACTGGTTCTTTCGATCATTACGGGCAAAGGATGGAGCGTTGCCGGGGCGGGAAAATTCGTTACCGTTTACTTCCAGGATGAAGAGCAGTTTGTGCGCGTCGCCGAAGAGCTGCATCAGGCGACACTCGGCATGCAAGGCCCGGCCATACGGTCAGACCGGCGATACCGTGACAGCAAGATCATCTTCTACCGTTACGGCGGCATTTCTCCGATCGCTGTACTGAACGCGAAGGGTGAAAGGGTGCTGGTTATCTCAAGGCCGGACGGGCAGCCGGTGCCAGATGAACGCCTGGCCCGCTTCGTCCTTCCAGAATGGATTAAAGATCCTTTTCCGTGGCAACAAACAGGGTCGAGCGCTGATCCGCCGACAGCACTCAAGGACGGTCGCTACTTCGTTCGCGCTCCCCTGGCCTATTCCAGTTGTGGCGGAGTCTATCTTGCCACCGATACGGTGAGGGGCACAGACGTGGTCATTAAAGAAGCACGCCCGCTTCTGAATTGCACGCCCAGCGGCGCCGATGCCGTGGCCCTTTTAGAAAGAGAATACCGGCTGCTGAAGAAGGTTGAAGCCTCCAGCATTGCGCCCCGCCCGCTGGATTTCTTCAGAGAAGAAGACCGATCGTTTCTGGTGGAAGAATATATCGCCAATGCAGCCACTCTGCGCTTTTACTCCGGGTCCAAGACCATTGTGCTGCTTACGGAACCTACGCGTGAAAAGGTGGAGATATTCTGGTCAGAGTACAAGCGCATCTTCTTGCAAGTGGCGCGCCTGCTCAAACGGCTCCACGAACTCGGCATTGTGTTCATGGATTTTTCTCACAACAATGTTCTGGTTGGAAGTGATGGAAGATTGAAGCTGATCGATCTGGAGGGAGCGTTTGAATCCGGTACGGACGCTCCCAGCTATCTGCTTACTCCCGGATTTGCCTCAGTTGCGGATCTAAACACCGCTCCCGGCTTTGCGAACGACTATTTTGCCTTCGGCGCCACGATGTTGAGCTACATCATGCCGATCAATGCCATGCTTCTTCTTGACCCGCAAGCGCACACCAGGTTTTTGAATTCCATCGCAAGAGACTTTGGTCTTCCTTCTGAACTGGAACAACTGATCACACGGCTTCTCAGTCGTGACGCGGGATCCCGACCGTCGCTGTCAGATGTGATCAGCATTCTCGAGCCCGCATACGTTACTTCTGCTCCGGAATACAAACTGCACGATGACTTGCAGCTTGTGTGCCGGGAAACAGTCGAAAGCACCGTACAGCACATGCTCGCATCTGCCAGTTATGAGCGCTCTGACCGGCTTTTCCCTGCCGACCCGAAGATCTTTGTCACTAATCCGCTGAATCTAGCTTACGGCGCTTGTGGATCCGCCTGGGCTTCCTATCCTCCGGGACTCTACCTTGGCACCGCGGGAATTGCGTGGGTATTCAAGAGGCTGGGCTTTGACCAGAAAGCAGAAGAACTGATGCGCTCAACATGGAATCATCCGGCACTCATGGAAACGCATGACATGTTTTATGGACTGGCCGGGTGGGGAATGGCGCAACTCAGGTTTTTTCTGGACACGGGCAACGAGGAATATCTGCAACAGGCAATCCGCGCCGCAGAACAGCTTGCGCAGACTGCCAAACAGGAAAATAATACCTCCTATTGGGCATCATCAAATAATGCGGTACCCGTTGGATTTGCGCACGGCGCCAGCGGGGTAAGCCTCTTTCTTCTCTATCTGCATCTGGTGACCGGAAAAGAACAATATCTTGATCTGGGGAAAAAGGCCCTCGACTTTGATCTTGCAGCAGCAATTACCAATAGCGAGGGTTCTCTCACCTGGCAGGTCCGCCGGATGAAAGGCGCGCCGGGCGTGCCCTATCTTCGCTATGGGACCGCAGGAGTTGGTCTGGCGCTTGTACGCTACTATCGTGCGCTCGGTGGCCCACGTTACGCTGAGATTCTGGACAAACTCTTGCCGGATGTGGACCGCAAGTACGGAATCTATCCGGGGCGCTTTATCGGCCTGGCGGGCATGGGTGAATTCCTGTTGGGGTTGCGCGAGATTGAAACGTTTAAAGAAAGAGCTTCCGTGGCGCTGAAGCGGCTGCTTACAGGGATTTCCCTTTTCCGGATAGAGACGGCCAAAGGCACCGCATTCCCCGGCTACGAGCTTTACAGGTTCAGTTGCGACTATGCGACCGGCAGCGCCGGTATCGCACTCTTCATGCACCAATATCTCACCCACCAGAGCGGCGATTTTCTACTCGATGAAGTGTTTGCACCCAGCCTGCAAGCTCATTCGCAATCGGGATAAGCAACGGCCACAGGGGCTTAAAAGGCCCGGATGCGGCGTCATTACAATCTGCTTTGTCGGGATCTTTCGCCTACGCCGTCGCATTCGCTCCGGACTGGGGCCCAAGATGACAAATTGGGGCAGCATTGCCGACGGCACCCCTACGATGCAGCTTCACTTTTCGATAAAATACGCATAAGGCAGTTGATGGCTTCATCGCGCGGGCCTCCTGGCCCGCGTCAACAGATTATTGTTTCGGGAGAACGAACCATGTCCAGCGCACCTGTTTTGGAGTCCTTTGCCTTTCAGGCTGAGACTACACAATTACTCCACCTCATGATCCATTCTCTGTACACGCAAAGAGAAGTGTTTCTGAGAGAGCTGATCTCAAATGCATCTGACGCATTGGATAGGCTGCGATTCGAATCACTGACGAAGCCCGAGGTGACTCCAGGCGATCACAAGTATGAGATCAGACTTAAGCCTGACGTTGCAGCCAGAACTCTCACGATCGCCGATACCGGCATTGGCATGAGCCGCCAGGAGCTGATTGATCACATTGGCACTATCGCTCGATCGGGCACGAAGGAGTTGCGGCAACGCATCAAGGAGTCACAGTCCGCCGAATCCGTCGCCGACCTGATTGGACAATTTGGCGTGGGCTTCTATTCGGCATTTATGGTCGCAGACAAAGTTGCGATCACGACTCGCCGGGCGGGAGAAACCAAAGCCACGCGATGGGAGTCAGCCGGCGATGGGACCTATACGCTCGCGGATGTAGAGAAGCCGGGCTGCGGCACGGACATTGTTCTTCACCTCAAACAGCCGGACCATGAAAGCGGAATTGAAGATTACACCGACCAGTGGAAGCTTTCGATGATCGTGCACAAGTACTCTGACTTCATCGCGTATCCCATCATCTATGAAGGTCCCAGCCAGGAGGCGGGCGACAAGGAAGAGGGGCGAGAAAGCAAGATCGAAACCAAGACCCTGAACTCGATGAAGCCGATCTGGACGCGCAGCCGTTCCGAGATCACGGACAGCGAGTACAACGATTTCTATAAGCACCTTTCCAATGACTGGAATGATCCGCTTAAAGTGCTGCCTTTGAAAGCTGAAGGAAATTTTGAGTATGAGGCGCTGCTGTTTGTTCCCTCTGTGGCTCCGCACGACCTCTACTTCCATTTGGCGGAAGGCGGACTGCGGCTTTATGCACGACGCGTGATGGTGATGGAGAGGTGCGAGGACCTGCTGCCGCGATATCTACGTTTTATTAAGGGAGTGGTTGATGCCAGCGATCTGCCGTTGAACATCTCGCGGCAGCGTCTGCAACAAGACCGGCACATCAGCCAGATGCGCAAATGGCTGACTCGCAAAATGCTGGATGCGCTCGCAGACATGCGCGAGAAGGAATCTGACAAGTACCTGACGTTCTGGGAGCAGTTTGGCAGGGCGATGAAGGAAGGTGTGGCAACAGATTACGAAAACAAGGACAAGCTTTTGCCGCTCCTGATGTTCGAATCTTCACATCATCCCACTGAGCTCACCACATTGAAGGCGTATCTGGAAAGAATGGAGGCCGATCAGAAGGACATTCTGTACCTGACGGGTGGGTCACGCAAGGCAATTGAAAACTCTCCGCACCTGGAAGCGGTGCGACAAAAAGGCTACGAAGTATTGTTCATGAGCGACCCGGTGGATGAATTTCTTGTCCAGCATTTGTATGAGTTCGAAGGAAAACCACTGAAGTCGCTCAACAAAGGCAAAGTCAAGCTGGGGACAGAGGAAGAGGAAAAGCTGCGCGCGGAACAGCTCAAGCAAAAAGAAGAAGACTACGCGGCCTTCATGGCCGCCTCCCAGAAGAAGCTGGATGAATACGTGAAGCAGATGCGTCTTTCCACACGCCTGGTGGGATCGCCGGCCTGCCTCGTCACGGAAGAGAATGAGTACAGTCCCAATCTGGAGCGCTTGCTGCAAAAAACAAAGGGAGGCGGGCCAAGGCAGAAGCGCATTATGGAACTCAACCCGGATCATCCGTTGGTCACGCGTTTGTATGAACGGTATAAGGCGAATCCGGACGATCCGTCGGTGGGCGATTCGGTGGAATTGTTATTTCATCTGGCGTTGCTGGCAGAAGGCTCGGAGATCGCCGATCCGGTGCGGCTGAATCAGTTGACGCTGGATTTGTTGCGGAAGGCCGGGTAGAGCATTCGCTTCGGCAGGCAGGGACAGGCATTTTCGATCATGTTGGATAGGTATTACGGTAACGGAATCACGCGTGATTGGCGTTAGCTGGAGGAAAGCTTTGCACGGAAAAATCGAAGCTACTTACTTCCAGTGCCACCCCTAAGCTGTGGTCGGCTGGGTCAGTCGTGAGACGAATAATTTTCCCCCGGCAGTTCACAAAACTTGGTTTGCTGGCCAAGGTCAGCTTCTCCGGGAGCACTAGAACGCATTCAAGCTCCTGGCCTATTTGCAGACCGGTCTTTTGGGTGCGAAGGTAAATACCCTGTGCACTGACATTGCGCGTTTCAGCAAAGAATTGGGCGCCACTGCCAGGAGCTTCAATCTTGACCAGTACCTCCAATGCAAGGCGGGCCATTCTTCGCCTTTCCTGTTGCCGCTCCGGCATAAGGGATTTCAGTTCCTTTCCGCCAATGCGCATGAACATGCTCCCGCGTGGCCTAACGGCAGGAACGTGCAAGAAGGTTGCCAATCCCTGGTGGCGTATTAAGCCATTGATAACAATGGATTTATTGAAAGGGAGCAGATCGATGAAGAGGTCTACTTTAAAAATTTTTTCATCTATGGATGGCTCTCCGGCGGTGGCCAAAGATAGTCGTCATTGCAAGTTGTTCTATATCAGTGACTTGGATGAGATTCAATACAGGCAAGGATATTGGCATTTTGGTGAAAAGCGTTTCTTAATCCCTTACAAAGGACAAAAACGGGGCATTTTGAGCTGCCTGCCAGGATGAATAGCTCTTTCGGCATATATAAAGGAGGCGCGAGTTTGTGAAATACTCAAATGGGCTTGAAGCGGCACGCTGGCACTTCTGTAACCTTCGCCTCTGAATCGACTGCGGTTATGATCAAAGCATGGCAACACAACCGCGCGTCCGCACCACAAAGCCAATGAATCCCAACCCTGCGCAAGAGAGGTGTGTTTTTAGACGGTGGCAGCGATACCGTCTCAATCTCCCTATACGCCTGATCGCCTGTCGCGAGGACAGCACACGCATCATGGAAGGCCGGGCCAACGACATCAGCGAAGGCGGCATGCTGGTCTTCGCCGGACTGGAACTGAAGCCCGAAGACAAAGTGTTTATTGAATTCACGCCGCCGTACTCCAGCAGTCCAGTGCGCGCGCCTGGAATTGTGCGCCATCGCCGTGGATATAACTATGGTGTCCAATTCCTGATGGATACGCAGGACGATAAGGAACAGGCAGAACGATTTCGCAATCTCCTCAAGCTGGCTGCGGGACGGTAGTGCGTATTTCAGGGGCTGAAGCCCAATTCATTTAGAGGCCGTTACGGCATGAGTTAACTCTTGCCCTGACACTTGTCTCGTTACAGCCCTCTTTCGCCTCGCTCAACAACGAACAAAAGCCTCAAATAGTGCCTATTGGTTCGGCTGTGCGGGCTTTCCACTCCCGGGCAGTTCATACGCTCCAATATCGAACGCTGTTCCCTGCGGGCGAGACAGGCCGTCCAGATCAGTCACCCGGCCGTTTCCGAACGGATTGTCAGAATGGGTGCTGACGCCGGCATCCTTCGCCGGGCTGGATTGTTTCAGATGGAAATCAAAGGCCGAAGGATCAACGAACTGTGGATCGGCATTCACATTGTTAGACGTCTGCGAAGGCCCATTGCCCAGTCCGAACCAGAGATTATGGTCACCGCTGATTTGTGACTTACTGCCGTCGAGATAAACCTCTCCGGATTTTTGATCAACGATGTTATTGCGCAGGTGCAGGGTAAGAGACCTGGGACCGCCGATGGCAAACGCTCCCCGCGAGCCGTCTGCGTCACGGGTATGGTTGGCGCCGCAGTCTGAAAGCGTATTGTTGAATACTTCCACAGCGCCGCCTGGCGGGCTGCCATGATAAGTGATCCCAGCCACATAGATACATGAGAATGCCCCGCCCCCCTCACCCTTTGGATCCATCAAGCCAACGTGGTAGATCAGGTTGTTGTAGGCCTCAACTGGGCCTTTGGATGGATCCACGGTGGCAAAGTTGATGGCATTGCAGTTGTCGCCGTGGATTACGTTGTCGTGGACGTGCAAGTCAAACTGGTCGGAACCGGTCTGGTCCGCGGCGCCGCAACTGGGACTGCAGAGAGGTGATGAATGGAACTGGATGGCGCGGCAGGTGTAGTTATCGTGAATATGGTTCCAGCCAACGTCAATATGATTGGAATCAGTGCTGAAATATACGGCATGATAGAACTTTGAGGAAGCCGGAGCCGGGCCCGCGTTGTGCACCTCATTACCATAAAACTGGACCTCCGTGGAGCCGTTGAGTTGCACGCAGCCGACCTGGTTGTCCGCGCCTGGACACTGCATCTCATTGCCGACGATGCGCCACCCTATACCACTGACGTCCATTGCCTGAGTACCCGCAATCAGGTGGAGTTGCGAGATGACCCAGTAATCAGTTCGCACTCCGATATTTGGAGTGCGGATGCCATAAGCCAGGCCGCGTTCCACTCCAATGGTTACCGCGGCCCCCGGATAGGCGGCCAGCGCCTTGGGCGCGTTCTGTTTTCCTGAATTGTCGCCGCCGTGGCGATCCATACTCAGGTAGGCGGTGAAGGTCTCTTCAGATTTCTGCGTCACGCCGTCTTCGATATAAGCAGTGTCGCCCGGAGAAAGACTGTCTTTGGCTTTGCGGATGGATTTCCAGGGAGAAATGAAGCTGCCCCTGTGAAAGTCGCGCCCCGTGGTAGAGACAAAATAGATCTTACCTGCACGAACGGCGAAAGGTATGCCGTTACTTTGTAGCTTGCCTTCGTGAACAAAAATCTCACCGGACTTTGTTTTGCTCCCAAGCTGGAAAGTGATCTTCGTGTCAGTCCACACTGGATAGTTCGCAACTGCACCGCTCCCAACCGTAATGGTCGATGTGCCACGCTCGTCCCCAAAACCTTTGCCCCAGATAGTCACCCATACGCCAGCATTGTTTCTTCCGCCAGTGTTGGGACCGCTTTCAAGGTCAGAAAAAAATATCCGGGGTGGTTGGGCCTGCGCGGAAGCTAAAGATCCCACACAGATGATCAGCAGGTAGACGGACTTGTGCAGGTTGAGCATTGAGAAAGCTTCCCTACGATAATTGAAGAGAGTGGGAGAAAGCTATGCGGGATCGATGGCTCGAAGGTCAAAGAGTGCAGATTTTCGAGAGAATTCCCTGTTGTAGCATGACTGAGCACTCATCCTCGGGGTTTCCTCTCTTGCCGTCATTCCGCGTGGCGGAACTCCGGCTCGCCGGAATGCCAGGAGTTGGGGGCGTGGAGCCCCTTCAACGCAATCCATGCAAGACGCGTTCTGGTGAAGCTTGTTTCGTTTTAACGCAGGTGGGCGGATTGATGCGGTCGAGAAGAAAAGGGAGCGCGCACGGGAAAGCCGCTGATGCGATGAATGGCAGCGTCCACGATCTTGTGGATGGTCTCAGAGTATTTCTCGGGCCGTGATTCACTGAGGCGGCGTTTAGCTTCCTGAGGCGTGAACCAACAAGGATTTCTTCCGCTTTCCTGCGGCATAACGGCAGTATGGACTTCCATCAGGTAAGCGGCGACGGTGATTTCGCGTGCAGATTCGGAACCGACGGGTGAGCGTTTGCTGTCCACATAGATGCCAAATGACTCACCTTCAATGGCACCGCGAGCACCGGCCTCTTCCCATGCCTCCGCCGCGGCACTTTCACTGGCAGAGAGCGCCACTTCCAGACGACCTTTGGGGAATGTCCACTTGCCAGAACTGGTATTTACAAGAAGAAACTCAACCGAGGAACCATTGGCCCGATAACAGACAGCCGCAACTTGCGGTGGATGGCCTATGCCCAATCCCCTGCGTATGTCCCTTGAAAATCTGCCCATATTACTCGCACCCCGTTGATTCGTACGCCGTTTGTTCGAACCCAGTGGTTCGCGCCCCAACGCCAGTCCCAGAGAAACCAGTTTGCACCAGTCTCGCTGCAATCAACATTAGCCGAACTCGCTGAAAAGCTGCAATTACTTTGGTGCAGTTTTTACCGCCTTTTCATGGAACGTTCTTGGAACGTAAACAAAGTCGCCACAAAAGAGAGACTTACCGCTCCATCTACTCTGGAATAGCCCAAAAAGTAGCAAGAATGAAAAGGGGCCTGCCGCAACGGCAGACCCTCAGATGGCGTCGGAGACGGGTTACTGTGGTGTGCAGTCATTGGCCGGTAGAAGAGCAACGCCGACCTTGGTGTTCAAGGATGGAGAACGATCAAAGTCAAACATGTCTTCCAGAGTAGCTGCATGCTGGTCACGTTTGGTCAGGTGAGGACGGTTCACGGCAGCTTCGTCGTCGTCGCCATTTTCGCGGCTGGCCGGCGTCATGAAGACGTCTTCAATTAACGCCAGAATGGAAGTGTGATCGCCTACCGTGTGCGAAACGTAGCTGGGCTTGGAAAAAGCTGAAATGGCCATGAATGGCACGCGAATTCCGTACTGATCAAAGTTGGCGCATGCGGCCGGGAAAGGGCCGGTTGGATTGGCAGCAAACTGCGGGCAAAGGTCGGCTGCGTCAGCCACGCTATTATCAGTCCTGCTCAACAGGTTGGTGGAGCACTCCGCGCCTTTGCCGGGTTGAAGATGCTCGTCATAGGTGAAGATGATGATGGAGTCTTCCCAGAACTTGCTGTTGCGGACCGCATTCACCACGCGAGAAACAAAGGCCTGGCCACGCTGAATGTCGGTAGGCGGGTGCTCGTCATTTTCATTCTTGATGCCCAGAACGCCAAGGTTAGGATCTACAAAAGAAACAGCGGGCAACGGAGGCAGCGCTGGGTTTCCGGCGATCTGTCCCAGGAAAACAGGTAGAGGCAGGAAATGGGGATCGAGTGGGGCGGGGAAGGAGCGGAAGCTGCCACCCTGAGGTACATCCTGAAAATAGTCTGCCCAGGTCACGTTGTGCTTTTCCAGCAGATCAAAGATGGTTCCGGTGATAGGCTTATAACCGCCGCTGCCCGGAGGTGGGAAGCTGTCACTGGTGGTCAGGTGACCGAATGAGGTGGCGGCCATCAGATAAGAACGGTTGGGGAACGTGGGACCAAGTACGGGCGCGAAGTAACGATCATTGATGGCAAACTTCTGGGCCAGATCATAATAGAACGGAATTTCGTTCTGATTGTAGAAAGCCATGGTCTGGTCTTCCGTGGCATTCTCACCTTTATCGATCTGTTCGGTCTTGTCATTGATGCGGACGAAACCATCCATCAAGCCCTGGAAAAGAGTGTCGTTAGGATTATTGAAATTGGCTTCACGATGCGTGTTGGCCCAGCCGTGATCCAGATCGGGAGCAACGCAGCGACGTGAATCGTGAAAAGCAAAGACTGTGCTGCCATCGTCATCACCATTGGAATTCCGGCAGGTGAAGTTACCGGCTTTATCAACGCTGCAGGAAAGACCGTCAACGCAGCTATGGTCGTCTTTGCGGCAGCCGCCGTCATGGTCATCACCGTCTTCACGGCGCGGGGAATGATATGGAGAGCCCGGGGCATAGGCCAATGCGCCCAGGTAGTTATCAAATGAATGGTTCTCCTGCATGATTACAATGATGTGCTTGACTTTGTGAGGATTACCCTCGGCGTGGGCGGGGATTCCGATTATCGCAGCGCAAAGCAAGAGCAGAGCGGCGCGGCAGAGTTGTTGCAAACGCATAGTATCTCTCCTGTGGGGGACGGTCTAACGACAGAAAACATCCAGCCGAGGAATTAAAAATGAACCATGCGAAAGCACTGTGAAAGGTTTGTGAAAATTGTGTTAGTCAGCCAAAAGAAAGGCCCGCACCGGGGTGCAGGCCTTCTGGTTTAAGTTGTGGTTGATTGAGTTCAGTTCCGGGAACCAGCGCCCGGAAGTGGTTTCTAGTGAACAACCGCCGTTACATTCGTGGGCGGGTTCGGCTTGGCCGTGACGGTCCCGGCAAATAGCTCATAAGCTCCCATATCAAAGGCGGTGCCCTGCGGCCGCAGCACTCCGTCTTTGTCCGTGGCTTGTTTGGAAACGAACGGATTCGCCGGAGCAATGGTCAGACCGGCGTCTTTAGCCGGGCTGGTGCTGATGATGTGAAGATCTCCGCCGCTGCGATTTGCGAATTGCGGATCGGCGTTGAGGTTGTTGGTGGTTTGAGTTGGACCGGTTCCGACACCGAACCAGAGATTATGGTCGCCGGTTATCTGGCTGAGGCTGCCATCAATGTAGATCTCGCCAGGGTTCTGGTCCGCGATATTGTTGCGCAAGTTCATGATCAAAGTGCTCGGACCACCGCCCACGCCAAAGGCGCCGCGAGAGCCACTGGCGTTGCTTGAGTTGTTGGCCGCGCAGTCAGAGAGCGTATTGTTGAAGACCTGCACCGTACCCGTGCCTGGCGTTCCGTTGTTGGTGATACCCGCAACGTAAATGCAGGAGAAGCTGGCGCCGAGTTGTAACGGGTCCATCAGGCCAACGTGATAAACCACGTTGTTGTATGCCTCAACCGGTCCCTTGGAGGGGTCGACGGTGGCAAAGTTGATGCCGTTGCAATTGTCGCCGTGAATCAGGTTGTCATGAACGTGCAGATCATATTGATCAAAGCCCGTGGTATCGCCGCTTCCGCAAGTCGGCGAACACAAGGGCGAAGAATGAAACTGCAAGGCACGACAGGTAAAGTTGTCATGAATGTGGTTCCAGCCCACGTCAATGTGGTTGGAATCGGTGCTGAAGTACACCGCGTGGTAATACTTTGAGGAAGTTGGATTGATTCCGGCATTGTGAACGTCATTGCCGTAAAACTTCGCCTGGTTACCGCCGCTCATCTCAAAGCAGCCAACCTGGTCGTCGGCACCGGGACATTGCATCTCATTACCGATGATTCTCCAGCCAGCGCCGCCGATGTCCATGGCTTGCGTTCCACCGATGATATGCAGCTGAGAGATCACCCAGTAATCTATATTCACGCCAATGTTGGGGGTGCGAATCCCGTAGTGAAGGCCTCCGGCTACGCCGACCGTAACCGTGGCGCCCGGATAGGCAATCAGAGCCATAGGAGCAGCCGTGGTGCCGGAGTTGCTGGCGTTTTGCTTATCCATGCTGAGATAGGCGGTGAAGTTGTCTTCCGTTGTCTGGCTGACACCGTTTTCGATATACGTGGTGTCACCCGCGGACATGCTGTTCTTGGCTTGAACAATGGTCCTCCATGGAGCCGTGAAGCTGCCTGAGTTCGCGTCATTGCCGCTGGTTGAGACGAAGAAGATCCTGCCTGCCCGGACGGTGAACGGCAGTCCGTTACTGGCGCCAACTCCGGCAACGTTGACCACGATATTGCCCGTGGAGGAGCCAGTGCCGAGCTGCACAGTGATCTTGCCATCAGACCACAGTGGATAATTGTCAACCGATCCTCCGCCCACGGTCACCGTGGACGAGCCCTGGGTAGCGCCAAAACCTTTTCCCCAGAGCGTAACGAAGACACCCTTGCCGTTGGCTCCGCCGCTGTTGGGGCCGCTCTCCAG
>WNFG01003219.1_pt1 | contig 13656 bp, 13 predicted proteins | sample 5400431 | NCBI WGS metagenome assembly WNFG01 (sample SAMN13153346, study PRJNA577476) | soil metagenome | isolation source: 120 cm saprolite under Douglas fir tree site 2 hole 3 replicate 2 | place: USA:California | collected 2015-04-18
CACGCCAACGCCTTTGGATGATTGCGATGCCTGGGTCAGGGCCAGCGCGATGTACCCGCCATCGGACGTCGGGTGCACATCGACAGGCGTCAGATTGTATTCAATTTTGCTGAGAATGTTCGCGTAGGTCTTAACGTAAGTCGTGGACGTAGTCGTGGACGTGGAGGCGGTCGCGATGGCTGGCGCCACCAGGGCCAGCGCAGCAACAATAACGGGAAGAAGCAGAACGATCCTGGCAGGCGTTCTACTGCGTTTCCTATTCATCTCGCCTTCTCCCTTCCATTCCGCGGCCGCCCGGAGCCCTGGGGACTGAACGGTGCCGCCATGGAACGTGGGGTACGGTCGCAGCCAGTGGTGCTGGTAAACGCTGGGTGCCTGCGCCGGCCGAGATGGAGGCTGGGCACGGGGACGCCGATCCCGTTCGCCGGCGCCGTCCGCTCCGCGTATTTCCCGCACATCCGGTATTCGGTGCACCCACCCGGTCTGGATTGGCTGCTCTTCGAACTCAGCCGGGACAGGGGCTGAGTGCTGATCACGGCGCGTGATCAACGTGCGTCGCAGAGCGTAGCAGCCGGCGGGGATGGCATAGAGCACCAGCGTGGCGCGCCCATCGCTTCAGATTCTGAGCAGCCGCGGCTGGCCGCGTTACTTCGGATCGCGGCTCAGGGAGGTCGTGCGCTCACCTGCCATGCTTCGCGGGCTCGTCGGCGCCGCACCGTTGTGCCTGGTCCAGGTGTTACGGCTGTCCGGGACGGAGGGCCGTGTGGACCAGCAGCTGCTCGCCTTCGCGGCCGCGTACCACCTGCCGACGCTGCACCGGGGTTATGAGCTGTTCACCAGCTCGGGTACGAGCAGTCCCGGGCCCAGGCGGCGTGCGAATTGTCTGGCGGCACCCGGCAGAAGCTGAACCTGACCCTCGCCCTGCCGCACGACCCCGACGTGCTGTTGCTCGAGGAGACCTACCAGGACTTCGACTGGGAGACCTACCTGCGGTTCTGGGGATCTGGTCGACGACTTGCGGGCACGCCGCAAGGCCCTTCGCGGCAGCGACAGTTTCGTAGCGATCGTGCTCAATGACGTGCCCATGGATGCCCTGGTCGCCGAGTTCGGCTCCACCCACGACGCGATTTACAAGACAAATTCGGATGCCAGGGGTAAGTTGCGGGCCGCTGGGTGCCGAAGGTCATCCGGACGATGAGACTCAGAGGTGCGCATGAACGGCCGGTCAGCGCTCGACCGCGGTGTCTATGTCATAACGGCCGTGCGTCACGACGAAGCTCCGCTGACGGCCGCGAGCAGGCCGGCGAAGTCTTCGCCGCAGGGGCCGCAGGCGCGCAGGCGCGCAGGTGCGCAGGCGCGCAGGCGCGCAGGTGCGCAGGTGCGCTGCGACGCCTGGGTAGCGCCGTTCGGTCTCCTCGGTGCCATCCTTGAGGACCGCGTCGACGTAGATGTCCAGCACCTCCATCGCCCGCTCGCATCCCACGTCCCGCGGATCGGTCCGCAGGAACCGGTCCAGTTTGCTGGTGATCGCGAGCAACGCGTCGTCTGCCGCCTGATGGGCCAGGTCATCCCGCTCGCGGCCCTCGATGCCGGCGGGACGGCTGCGGCGCCGCAGCTCGGCGCGGGCCGCTCGCAGCAGCAGTTCATGCAGGCGGGCCAGAGCCTGTTCCCGCTCCGCAGTGCCGCGGGCGTCGCGGCCGGTACCGGCCAGGCACCTGAGCCACTCACGCGACTCCTCATCGAGAGGACCACGAATGCTGCCCCTCCTGGCGGTCGTGCTCTCAGCCAGCGACATGCTCAGAAATCTAAAGGGTTACCGCAACGCCGGCGCCAGCGGGCGGGCGCCAGCAGGCGGATGCTGCGGCAGGGATCAGCGGAGCTGAGCCTGGCCGGCTCTCGACTGACAAGGAGGTAAGAACGCGGTCGCCGGTGATGCTCACCTAGTAACTGGTAAGAACCTGGCCCCTGATAAGCCCATGACTTACGGAATGAGACACGATGGCCGTAACACCGGTCGCCACCAGTCGCGACTACCCGCAGATGCTCGCAGAGACCAATCACGTCGAACCCGCGCCGCGGCGAGTGCGGGCGATGTTCGGCGGCGAGCAGATTTTCGACACCATCCGGGCACGGTATGTCTGGGAATGGCCGTACTACCCGCAGTACTACATCCCGGCCGATGACATCGACATGCGCTTCCTCGTTGACGAACACCACGAGCAGCACCTCCGCCAGGGTACGGCACGCCGCCATGGCCTGCGTACGGGCAGCCTGGACCGCCCGGGCACGGTGCGGGTCTTCGGCGATGACGCGATCGATGGGGTGGCCGGCACCGCTCGCTTCGACTGGAACGCACTCGATGCCTGGTTTGAGGAGGACGAGCAGGTCTTCGTCCATCCCCGCAACCCATATGTCCGCGTCGACGCGCTTCGCTCGCATCGCCACGTCCGGGCCTCGCTGGAGGGGGTCATGCTAGCCGAGACCACCACGCCCGTGCTGGTGTTCGAGACCGGCCTGCCGACCCGCTACTACTTCGATCGCACCGATGTCGCCTTCGAGCATCTCGTGCCCACCGCCACCCAGACGGCCTGCCCGTACAAGGGCGTCACCAGCGGCTACTGGTCGGTGCGCACCGATGGCACGGTGCGGGACGGCCACCAGGATCTCGCGTGGGCCTACGACTACCCGACCCGCCAGCTGCTGCCCATCGCCGGCTTGATCGCCTTCTACAACGAGAAGATCGACATCGACGTCGACGGTCTCCGGCTGCCACAGGCCCGAACCCACTTCTTCAAGTGAGCACGTCGGCATGAGAAGGAGAATCGGTACATGAGCGACGCGGATATTCACTTCTACTTCGATCCGGTGTGCCCGTTCGCGTGGATGACCAGCAAGTGGGTGCGGATCGTGCAGGCCCAGCGCGATTACACCGTGGACTGGCGGTTCATCTCACTCCGGATGATCAACGCGGACGTGGACTACTACAACCATTTTCCGCCGGGCTACGAGACTGGCCACACCGCCGGGCTGATGATGCTGCGCGTCGTCGCCAGGACGAGGGCCGAACACGGCTGCGCCGCGGTCGGGCCGCTGTACGAGGCGATCGGCGCCCGGGTTTTCGACACCGCCGCCGAGCCCGGTCAGGCCGATGGCGGATATCGCGGCACCCGGACCTTCCTCGAGCCGATCCTGTCCGAGGCCGGCCTTCCGGCCGAACTCGCCGACGCCCTGGAGGACACCTCTTTCGATGCCGAGCTGCGACGCGAGACGGACGAGGCACTCGCACTGACGGGCAAGGACGTCGGGACGCCGATCATCCAGTTCCAGCCCCCGAACGGCGTGGCGTTCTTCGGCCCCGTAATCAGCCGCCTGCCCACCGAGGCCGAGGCCGTCCCGCTCTGGGACCACGTCCTGGGCCTGGCCAGTTTCCCGGGCTTCGCCGAGCTCAAGCGCAGTCTGCGCGAGCGACCGCAGCTGCGCAGCTTCGGCGTGGAACCCGGCCAGGTCGGCGCCCAGGAGGACTGGCAGGCCGGCAGTCGGCGCGTCACGAAGTAGCGTCCGGCTGTAAGGCCGCAGGCATGCCAGACTTGGCCTATGGAGCCCACCGCTCTATCGCGTACAGCCGCGGATGACGCTCGCTCGCTGCTGGCCGCGGCCCGGACCGACTGGGGCCGGAAGGTGCCCCACTGCCCCGAGTGGGATGCCGCTGATCTGGTCCGCCACATGGGCAGCATCCTCATGTGGATGGCCGCCATCGTCACATCCGGAGAACGCGTCAGCCGTCGCACCGTCGATCCCGGTCCCCAGGATCCTGCTGAGCTGCCACGCTGGTACCTGGCCGGCCTGGACCGGACCCTTGACGTGCTTGGCTCCGCCGACCCCGACTCCGGGACCTGGACCTTCTCCAGCACCGGGGACCGGCGTGTGGCCTGGTGGAACCGGCGTCTGGCCGTCGAGGTCGCCATCCACCGCTGGGATGCCCAGCACGCGGCCGCTACTGATAGCGGACCATCACCCGATCCCCTGCACGGGGATGTCGCTGCCGCGGGTATCGAGGAGTTCATGATCGAGTTCCTGCCCGGGATGCTGGCTCAGGAGACCGTCGAGGAACTCAATGGCACACTTCATCTTCATGCCACCGACGGGCCCACCGAGTGGTGGATCGATCTCGGCGCCGCCGGCCCGGCCGTGTCCGGGCATATCAAGGCGGACACGGCCATTCGCGGCACCCGCTCCGACCTTCTCCTCTGGCTGACCAACCGAAGTTCACCGCACTCCCTGCAAGTCCTTGGCCGGACGGAGCTACTCGGCTCCTGGAAGCGACTCCGGCGCTGAAGACGGACCTCCCAGGCGCCTCTGGCCATCCGTCAAGTCGGGCGGCTTATTTCGCGGCGAGGATGTCGGTCTTCTGGATGTCGGGGTCCTTGCCCAGCAGGTCGGGAGCGGCTTGGCCGAGCGCGGCGGCGATCGGACCGTTCAGGTGCGCTTGCCGGCCGTCCTCGTCGGGGAATGTGTCGAAAATGCCGTAGGTGGTGTCGCTGAGCTTCAAGGCGTACCAGGTGACCGTGCCCGGTTCGGCCACGGCCAGCGGCTGGGCCTGCGTCAGGAAGGCGGCGAGCTCGTCTTCCTTGCCCGGCTTGGCTTCCAGGATGACCAGTAGTCCTCGGTCGACGCTCATGAAGGATCCTTTCGTTGGGTTTCGCCACCAACGCTAGGCCGTAGCCCGGAGCATGTGACAGTGACGGATCCGCCGCGAATGGTACTGTTCCCGACATGCAGATCGCCGTGCTCGCCGTGCCGGACCTGTTCGACTCCGGGCTGAGCGCCGTCCTGGACGTGCTGGCCACCGCGAACGCCCTCCGCGAGGACGTGGCCACGTCCGTGCTCCCGTTCGATGTCACCGTAGTGGGCACCCAACCTTCGGTGCGCACTGGGCATGGGCTGCGCCTGGCTACTACGCCGCTGACGGAGCTGGACACCGTCCCGGATCTGCTGGTCATGCTGGCGGTCGGTTGCGCTTTCAAGGCGCCGCAGCAGGTCGTGGACATCGTGCGGAATCATCCCGCGCTGACTCATGTGGTGGCCCTGCATTCGGCCGGCAGCGCTCTCGCGGCGGCGTGCACCGGGACGTTCTTCCTGGCCGAGGCAGGCGTGCTCGACGGCCTGATGGCCACGACCAGCTGGTGGCTGGGCCCGGCCTTTCGCAGCCGCTATACCGCCGTGCGGCTCGATGAGAGCCGGACACTCGCCCGCGACGGGCGTGTCACCACCGCTGGCGCCGCGTTCGCGCACATCGACCTGGCGCTGTCGATCGTGACGTGGGAGAGCCCTGCGCTGGCCGAGTTGGTCGCCCGCTACCTGGTCATCGGCGATCGCCCGTCCCAGGCCATCTTCGCTGTCCCGTCGCACCTGGCCGGCCACGACCCGACGATGACCGCGTTCGAGCGGTGGGTCCGCGACCACATCGCCGACCCGTTGCAGATCAGCGGCGTGGCGGCCGCGATCGGCGTCAGTGAGCGCACCCTGCAGCGCACCACCGCGGCCGTGCTGGGCATGTCGCCGATCGACTTCGTCCACGAGATCCGGCTAGATGAGGCGACTTTCCTGCTGCGCACGACCAGCCAGACGATGGATGCCATCGCCGCGGCGGTCGGCTACCAGAACACCAGCACGCTGCGTGCCCTGGTCCGGCGGCGCCGCGGCACCACCATCAGCGCGCTGCGCCAGGGTCGCCCCGGCCACTGATCACGATCCAGGCCCCGGCAGTCACCCGGGTGAAAGTGACGTAGGGGATGGAAAGTCACCTGGACCCAGCGCACGGTGAGAGCGCAATCGGAAAGGCACACGCGACGCGGTGGCAGCGACGCACGCAACCTGCTCGCTCCACGTCACATCTGCGGCCGCCAGCGACCTGGAACCCACCATAGGAGGCGGCGCACATGATGAGTGACGTAGCAGTGAGGAAGACGAAGCCAGGTGATAGGAGAGCCCGCAGGGCAATCCCGCGCCTCATCCGTGCGGCGATGGCGGGCGGGGGCGGCGAGCAGCTGACCTGCCAGGTTGGGTTGCTGATTGGCGTATGCCGCGCGTAGGCTCGGTAGCCCACGGGGGAGCACGGGTACGACCAAGGGATATGAAATGGCCGTCCTCCGCACGCCGGACGAGCGGTTCCAGAGCCTGCAGGATTATGACTTCGAGCCGCACTACGTGACGATCATGGATGAACGGCTTGGCCCCCTGCGCATGCACTACCTCGACGAGGGAGACCCGGCCGCGCCGGTGGTGCTGATGTTGCACGGGGAGCCGACGTGGTCCTACCTGTTCCGGCACGCTGTCGCACCGCTGGTGGCGGCAGGACGCCGCGTCGTGGCGCCGGACCTGGTGGGATTCGGCCGCTCGGACAAGCCGGACTCGCCCGGTGACTTCAGCTACGAATCGCACGTGCGCTGGCTGTCTAGCTTCGTTGTGGCAGTCGGCCTGGATGATGTAGTCGTGGTCGGCCACGATTGGGGCGGGCTGCTTGGCCTGCGGCTGGTCACCGGGATCGAAACCCTGGCGGCCGCCTATGTCGCGGCAAACCATGGTTATCCGACCGGAGACGTGCTGCCCAGCGACGCGCTACGGGAGTGGCGGCGGTTCGCCGCTGCGGCCCCGGTCTTCGATGTGTCCGCGATCGTGGCGCGTGCCTGCGTGACCGAGCTGGATCAGGCGGTCCGCAGCGCCTACGATGCTCCCTACCCTGGCGAGGAGTACAAAGCCGGCGCGCGGGTGTTCCCGGCGCTCATCCCTGTTACGCCTGACGATCCGTCAGCCCAGGCGGTTCGTGACTCGCGGGCGGCCCTGTCGCGCTCGACCATGCCGTTCCTGACGGTCTACGGCGAGCAGGACCTGATTGCCGGCGCGGCGGACGGCATGTTCCGGCAGCTGGTGCCGGGCGCCTCCGGGCTGCCGCACGTGCGGTTGCCAGGCGCCGGGCACAACATGCCCGAAGACGCTGGCGCGGCCTTCGGCCGGATCGTCGCCGGATTCGCCCAGCGGCTACCCCGAGGACATGACGGCGGCGCTGGTGATCGTCCCGCAGCCGCCTCCGGGCCACGACGGGGAGTGCGTCCTTCGTCTTCGCAGACGCCCGTGCCGCCGCAGCCCGACATCACAGGACCTGCCACGAGTTAGAAGGAGAGCGCTATGGTCAAAGTTCGCGATGAGGAAGTACTGCTTCCCACGACCATCGTCGGGTCCTATCCGCGGCCCCTGTTTCTACGGGGCAAGGTGTTTCCGCTCACCGGCGTGAACTCGCCGGAGTTTCCCGACTTCGAGACGCGAGCCCTGTACCGGAATGCGGTCGCGCTGGCGATCAAGGACATGACCGATGCTGGCCTGGACATCGTCACTGACGGATGTCAGCACTACGAGAGCAGCAGCGACTACGAGCAGGGTGAGATCTTCCATTTCTACCTGGATCGGCTCGAGGGTTTCGTGCCCTACGGCGACAACCTCACCGCCGGTCACTTCCAGGACATCCCGGTGTATAAGCCGACGTGCGTCGGGCCGATCGGCTGGCGCCGCCCGATCTTCAAGCCCATCGTGGAAGCCACCGTCCAGCAGACGGACAAACCGGTGAAGATCCAGGCCGCGGTCGGGCCAGCCACCATGTCGGCGCTGGTCACCGACAAGCATTACGGCGACCTCAAGGCGCTGTCCCTGGATCTCGCTCAGGCCCTCAATACCGAGCTGCGCGATATCGCCAGTCGCGGTGTCGGCATCGTGCAGTTTGCCGAGGTGCTGACCTTTTTCGACCCGGCTGACTGGGTGATCGAAGCCATTAACACGGCGCTCGAGGGCATCGAAGCCTACAAGGTCATTCATATCTGCTACGGACAGCAGGAAGGCCAGCCCGGCGTCACCGAACTTCGCGGCTCAAAGCTGTTCCCCTGGCTCTGGGACCTGAACTGCGACCAGATCCAGTACGAGATGGCAAGCCATAGCTTCCACGACACCGACATAACGGCGATCTCTTCGATTCCCTCCGGCATGGACTTCGGCGTCGGAGTCATCAACGGCAAGGACCTGAATGTCGAGTCACCCGAGTGGATCGCGGACGGGATCCGGAAGGTGCTGCAAGTGATCCCGCCAGAGCGGGTGAGCGTCTACACCGACTGCACGCTCACCGGGCTGAAGCACGTCGTGGCCAAGCGGAAGATCGAGTCTCTGGTAGCTGGCACCAAGCTCGTCCGCGCGGAACTCACCGGACACGGCTAACGACGCACGGCCGGCATCGACCCGGCCGAAAGGCCTCAGGTGCCCTGCAGAACACCCGCGCCAGATAGATCCGGCGGATGCGCCATCCGGGCCCCGACCCGGCCTCGGCTGCAGATGACTCGACATCGCTGGGCGCCTGTGCCGGTGCCGCGGCTCTTGACCGCCATGCCGGACAGTGCGGTTCGGAGTCGCCATGTAACACGTCGCTGCCTGCGCACGGGCGTCGAGGCTGCTTGCGGCGGAGATCTCGAGGATCAACGCCGGACTCCCGGCCCCGCGCTGAACTCTCATAGCGCGTGAGCAGCACCGTCCTTTCAGGCAGCCGGGGACGCGGCCGGCATGACCATCTCGGGTGCTATGAGGCACGGGGGCGAACGGCGAGCACATGATCATGAGGAGTCACCGGGACCGGGCGGTCATCGACTACACATGGGCGGACAAAGGAGGTCGCGCTGAGGTGGCGCGCACCTCAATCGACATGATCGGGCACGCAAAGAGCCACCGTTGCGCCGCAGTCGAGCGCCGACTGCCTGCCATGGTGGTTGTGCATATCCGGCTGATATGGGCGACAACGAGCGCTGCTTGTATCTGATAACAGCAAAGCGCATATTCGGCAGGCGTGTCATGCGTGGGGTCAGCCCTTTGCTGGCGCTCGCTGTCTGTGACATTCGTGGTGGCGGTGTGGTTATCAATACATACGCTCCGGTCAGCTTCCAGATGCCCGGTTGGCGGTAGACGGCGCGCGGTCGGCCTCGCCGCATAGTCTGCGTGCACCGCCGCAGTGGCGGTCCCGCACGGCCTGCTACGTGCTGCTGTCCGGCCCCGGCGCGCGATGCCGGGACCTCGGCGCCGATTCCGCGAGCTCCGGTGTGCCTCCAGTAACTTGACGCTTCGCATAATCCGTATATAAATTCAGGTTATGCGAAGTGCGGCGCCCGCGCTGCTGCCCGTCTTCCGGTCACGGCTGCAAGCCGACATCCTGGCCGCACTGCTTCTCCACCCCGATGACGAGTACAGCCTGACCGAACTGGCCAAGCGTTTCCATGCTCCCCTCAGCACCGTGCACGGGGAGGTTAAACGGCTGACGGACGCGGGCCTGCTGCGGCGACGCGAGGTCGGACGTTCGGCGCTAGTGCGGTCGAATACAGACAACCGCCTGGTCAAGCCGCTGGCCGAGGTGCTGCTCCTGTCCTGGGGGCCCCTCCAGGTCGTGGCCGAAGAGTTCTCGGGCCTGGAAGGAGCAGAACAGGTGCTGATCTTCGGCTCCTGGGCGGCCCGCTACCACCAGCGCCTGGGCAAGCCGCCGCATGACCTAGATGTCCTGGTCGTCGGCCGGCCCAGCCGCGGCGATGTCTACGACGCCGCCGACCGTGCCCAGCAGCGTCTCGGGATGCCCGTCAACCCGGTGATCCGGACCGAAGATGCGTGGCGCCTGGCATCGGACCCGCTTGTCCGGCAGATCCAGTCCAGCCCGGTCGTGACCGTGCTTATGCCCGACAACAACGACACTTCCGGTTCGTCCCCCGCCAGCGGGCGGTCTGGCGATGCCTAAGTGGGCGCGAGGCGAAGCAGAGGTCGGGCAACTCATCGCCCGCGGGGAACTGGAGCGCGTGACAGGCGCAGCGGCCGACGGGACCCCGCTGCTCGAGCAAGCGCGCAAGACGGCGGCCACAGCGGCCGGGCTGGTCGCCAGTGACCCGTACAGCGCCTACGTCCTGGCCTATGACGCCGCGCGGTTCGCTTGCATCGCCCTGCTCGCGCAGCAAGGCCTGCGCGCTACGACCAGCGGAGGCCACTACGCGGTCGAACAGGCGGTCCGGGCCCAGTTCGGAGAAGGATTCCGGCCGTTCGGGGTTCTAAGGCGTCGCCGCAACGAGCTGGAATACCCGCACCTGCCCGCAGATACAGCCACCTCGGAGGAAGCCGAGCAAGCAGCAGGAACAGCGCAACGGCTTATCATCGCCGCGGGCAAGCTGCTTCCCCAATTGTCTTTCTTCAGCCAAGACGGGGAGTTATGAATGACCGCAGGGAACCGGGGCATCGGATTGAGCCTGCATCCTGCATATTGTCAGCCTTCGCCGACTGGCCTTGCCATGGCATGCTTGTCCTGCCGGAGGGAGCAGGCTCAAGGGGCACCGCATGTGAACCGTCGACCTTCCCGAGATCCGGAAAGCCAGTGACAAACCAAGTGACAACGACCCCAGATTAAGCCAGACAGAGCGCGACGCCCCCAGACGCCGATATCCCTTTGGCCTACGGTAACCGGACCTCGCGCGACCCCGCCAGACGAAACCGCCAGGCATGGCATGCAAGAGGTCAGGGGTTCGAATCCCCTAAGCTCCACACATTTTTCGTGTACTCGTTCGAGTAAAAAAGTGACAATCAAGTGACAGCGGCGCCGGATTTCGCATCGGAGCCCACCTGAACGAAAAGGACGCCGGACGGAGCTCAGCGATGCGGACAGGAGCATCCGGCCAGTTCAGCAGGGTAAGAGCTTCTGGGTGATCGCCCTGGCACGCGTTGCGCAGCCTCCGTCGCATGCGTGTCGCGCAAGATAGCGGGGCTGTTCGTTATGGCCTGTGCCGTCGGCACGTGAAGTTCTCATAGCTGACAAGCTGCAGCGATTCGGCATCCAGGCACTACCCGGCCAGGCTCCGCAGTTAAGGTCAGTGCCGTCCGCCTGCGTCGCAGGGACACTCGGTGTCAATGGCCAAGTTGCGGTCCCCGGTGGTGGCCAGTTAAAAGTCCCCACCCCTCGGGTTGATCAGGTCTTGTTCAAGGTGGTTCCTTTCTTGGCTCTGGCTTCGCGCATGCGGTAGGAATCGCCGGCGGTGATCACGACATTCGCGTGGTGCAGCAGCCGGTCCAGCAGGCTGACGGCGGTGGTGTGCTCGGGCAGGAACCGGCCCCAGGATTCGAAGGGCCAGTGGCTGGCGATGCCCAGGGCGCGGCGTTCGTAGGCGGCCGCGACCACGCGGAACAGCAGCTGCGCGCCGGTGTCGTCCAAGGGCGCGAACCCGACCTCATCGATCAGGATGAGATCGTTGCGGAGCAGGGTGTCGATGACCCGGCCGACGCTGTTGTCGGCCAGGCCCCGGTAGAGGGTCTCGGTGAGCTCGGCGGCGGTGTAGTAGCGGACCTTGTGCCCGGCCGCGACGGCAGCGACGCCGAGCGCGACCAGCAGGTGGCTCTTGCCCGTGCCGGCCGGCCCGACCAGGCACAGATTCTCCCGGGCCATGATCCATTCCAGCGAGGCCAGGTACGCGAAGGTGGGCTGCGGGACCGAGGACACGCCCAGATCGAATTGGTCCAGGGTCTTGGTCACCGGGAACGCAGCGTTCTTCAGCCTGGTGCGGGCGTTGGAGGCGTCGCGGGCGCTGATCTCGGCTTCGACCAGGGTGCGCAGCAGCTCTTCCGGTGCCCACCGCTGGGTCTTCGCAGTGAGCAGGAGCTCGGGGGCGAGCCGGCGCATCGCGGCCAGTTTCAGCCGCCGCAGGCCCTCGGTGAGGTCGGCTGCCAGCGGCGGCGCGGCCGCGGTCATGACAGCCCGCCGATGGCGTAGTGCGACAGCGGGCGGACCGGGACGACGGGCAGCTCGAGCACCAGCGCGTCCCCGGCGGCCCTGGGATCAGCTGTCCCGGGCCCGGCGGCCAGGATGGAGCGCACGTCAGCGGCGCGCCACCGCCCGAACGCGACCGCCCGGTCCAGCGCGGCCCCGAACGCCTCGTCGCCGTGGGCGGCGCGCAGGGTATTCAGCTCGGCCAGCTCCGGTCCCAGCCGGGTGTGCCCGGCCGCGGCAGCACCGGTGATGAACGCCTCGGCGACCGGCCCGAGCGCGCAGAACGCCTTCTCCGCGGCCGTTTTCGGCCGGACGGCCCGCCGCGGCGCGGGCCGCGGGCCGCCGTAGTGGTCATCGAGCACCGAGGCCTCACCCGGCGCGACGAGGATGTGCTCGGCGACGACCTCGCCGGTGGCGGTGACCACGGCGAGCAGCCGCCCGTCATCGGTGCGCACCCCCACCTGGGTGCCGATCAGCCTCACCGGCACGGAATAGCGAGCCGACCCGAACCGCACGCAGGACAGCCGGTCCACCTTGCGGGTCACCAGCCGCCCGATGCTGGCCCGCAGCGACGGCAACCCGGCGAGCAGCTCCCGCTCGATGACCAGCCGCTCGGCCGGGACTGCGCAGATCTCGCTGTGGGTCACGCCGTTGACCTCGGCGCACCACGCCGCGGCCCGCTCATTAGCGGCGGCCAGATCGCCGAAGGGCGCCTGGGGCACCATCAGGTCGCTCTTGGCATACCCCACGAGATTTTCGACGATCCCTTTCGATTCAGGGTCGTTTGCCTCGCAGAAATCAGGCCTGAAACCGTAGTGCGCAGCGAACCGCAGGTACTCCGGCGCGGGCACCACGACGTTGGCGACCACGCCGCCTTTCAGGCAGCCCATCCGGTCGGCCAGGACCTTGCCTGGCACCCCGCCCAGCACCTCCAGGCACTGCGCCAGCATCGCCAGCGTCGTCTCCGAACGCTCATCAGCGGCGAACCGCACGAACCGGAACCGGCACCACGCCAGCACCGCGCAGAACACGTGCAGGCCGCCCTCGGCGCCCCAGTCGATCACCAGATGCTCACCCGGCGACCACACCGCCGGACGGCGGCCACGGTGATGATCCCGCCGCCACAACTGCTTCCGCGCCGCGACCAGCCGCCGGAAGTTCCGCGGCGACCCGCTATATCCCGCCGCCCGCGCCGCCGGCAGCAGCCGCTTCGCCGAGATCCGGCCCGAGGTCTTCCCTACCCGCTCCGCGACCAGCGCGGTTACGACGTCGTAGTTACGCTCCCGCGGCGAACGCACCGGGGCGCCGCCGCCGGCCTCATGCCGGGCGATCACCCGCCTGACGGTCTTCGGGGTCGTGCCGCTGATCGCGGCCGCCCCCCGGTAAGTACCTGCCTCACGGTAGGCCGAAATGATGTCCATCCGATCCCTCGCAGACTTCAATAGAAGCTCCCTGGGCGGTGATGGTGACTGGCTGACACCGCCACCGTCGCCGCCCAGGCCTCACAAACCCGGCCGACACGGCGAACGAGGGATGGGGACTTTTAACTGGCCACCAGCGAGGACCTCGACTTGGCCATATACGGGGACTTTCTCATGGCCACGGACAAATCTGCGAGCCGGCCGGAGCACTACAGGCAATGCGGCCTACGCAGAAGAAGACCAGCGTAGCAGAGGCACCAGAACTGGCTGTTCTGCGCCGCTCAGCTGCGACGAACTCGCCATCAACCCGCAACGCATAGTCGGCAGGCGCTAGGGCGGAAGATCTGGTGCACTACGTTCCGTAATTAGCGCCCGTTACTGCCTCACGATCCGTATCCGCCTAACCGTAAGCGCGGC